>Ga0105048_10013334_pt1 | contig 12849 bp, 12 predicted proteins | sample MAT05_FD_78382 | JGI IMG/M metagenome (GOLD analysis project Ga0105048, IMG submission 78382) | Freshwater microbial communities from Lake Fryxell liftoff mats and glacier meltwater in Antarctica - MAT-05 | ecosystem: Environmental > Aquatic > Freshwater > Ice > Liftoff microbial mat | place...
CGTGCTGATGAGCGTGCAGGCGCACCGGAAGCTCGTCAGTACGTAACAAAGGGGCCAGGCTCGCAACAAAGGGGCCAGGCTCGATTTAACTTGGGAACAATCTCTCCATAGCGAAGGCTATAGGCAAGTTAAATCGAGCCTGGCCCCTTTGTTGCGAGCCTGGCCCCTTTGTTGCGAGCCTGGCCCCTTTGTTGCGAGCCTGGCCCCTTTGTTACGTACTGACGAGCTTCCGGTGCGCCTGCACGCTCATCAGCACGCCCAGACCGATGAACAGCGACACCATCGCGGTGCCGCCATACGACACCAGCGGCAACGGCACGCCCACCACGGGCAGTACGCCGCTGACCATGCCCATGTTGACGAAGGCATATGTGAAGAGCATCAGCGTGATCGACCCGGCCAGCAGGCGTGCGAACAGCGTGGAGGCATTGGCGGTAATGACCATCGCACGGCCGATCAGCAAAATGTAGAGCATCAGCAGGAACGCGTTGCCAATCAGCCCGAATTCCTCGCCGAACACCGCGAAGATGAAATCGGTATGCCGCTCGGGCAGGAAATCAAGGTGCGTCTGCGTGCCATTCAACCAACCTTTGCCGATCACGCCGCCCGAGCCGATGGCGATCGACGCCTGCGTCGAGTGATAGCCCGCGCCCAGCGGATCGCGGCCGGGATCGATGAACGTCAGGATGCGCTCGCGCTGGTAGTCGTGCAGCTGGCTCCACAGGAACGGCATGGCGGCGCTGCCGGCCACGCCAAGGCCGATGATCACCTTCCACGACAGCCCGGCTAAGAACAGCACGTAGAACCCGGATGCCCCGATCAGCAGTGACGTGCCGAGATCAGGCTGCCGCTTGATCAGGAACACCGGCACGACGATGAGCACCGCCGCGATCGCGAAGTCCTTCCAGTTGATCCGGCCCTCGAATTTCTGGAAATACCAGGCCAGCATCAGCGGCAGCGCGATCTTCATCAGTTCTGAAGGCTGCACGCGCACGATGCCAAGATTCAGCCAGCGCCGTGAACCGTTGACGACGATACCGAACAGCGCCACGCCCACGAGCAGAAGCACACCCAGTACGTACAGCGGCAACGCGGCGCGCGCCAGCGTCTGCGGCGGGATGTTGGCCAGGATCCACATCAACACCAGCGCGAAGGACAGCGAGACCGCCTGCGTGGTGACGCGCGTAATGCTCTGGTCGGCGGCGGAGAACAACGTGACGAGGCCCACGCCGACCAGCGCCATCGCACATGCAAAGAGAAAGTTGTCGATGCGGCGGGTCAGGGCTTCCCACGCGCGCCCGGCCAGTTCGACGATTGGCATCAGTCGGTCACGTCTTCGCCTTCCTTGATCGGCACGGCGGGGGCAGGCCCCGGTTCCGTCTTGCCGAGCAGGAAATAGTCGAGCACCTTGCGCGCGATGGGTGCAGCGGCCTGCGCGCCGAAGCCGCCGTTCTCCACCAGCACCGAGAGCGCGATGCGCGGCTTGTCGGCGGGGGCATAGGCGATGAACAACGCATGGTCGCGCAAGCGCTCCTCTACTTTGCTGACGATGTATTTCTCGCCCTTCAAGGAGTACACCTGCGCAGTGCCCGTCTTGCCGCCCGAGGTGTACTTGGCATTGAGAAAGGCGGTGGCGCTGGTGCCCTCCTTGTTGACGCCGACGAACGCGCTCTTGATGAAGGCGATGTGCTCGGGCTTCACGTTGATCGTGTGCGTGGGTTGCGGCGCCACGCTGCGGGTCTCGCCAGTGCCGACGTTGACAATGTTCTTCACGAGGTGTGGCTTGAACGCGACGCCGTCGTTGGCGACCGTGGCCATCGCGACGGCCAATTGCATCGGCGTGTACGTGGTGTAGCCCTGGCCGATGCCAGCGGAGATGGAGTCACCGAGGTACCACTTGCGATGCTCCTCGCGGTACTTTTCGCCCGCGAAGCGCGTGCGCTTCCACTCGCGCGATGGCAGCACGCCGGCCAGTTCGCCTTCGATGTCGACCCCGGTCTTGCGGCCGAACGAAAGTTGCGACAGGAAGCGCGCGGTGTCGTCGATGTCCGTTTCACTAGCCAGCACGTAATAATAGGTATCGCACGACACCACCACCGACTTGTACATGTCCACCATGCCGTGTCCACCCCCCTTGTCATCGCGGAAGCGGTACGAGGACCCCGGCAACTGGAAGAATCCCGGATCACTGATGGCCTGCTGCGGCGTGCGCTTGCCCGACGTGAGGGCGGCCAGCGCCAGGAACGGCTTGATCGTCGAGCCCGGCGGATACGCGCCGCGCAACGCCCGGTTGAGCAAGGGCTTGTCCAGGGAATCGTTCAGCAATTCCCAGTTGGCGGTGTCGATGCCCTCGACGAAGAGATTGGGGTCGTAGCCCGGCTTCGACACGAACGCGAGAATGTCGCCGTTGGCCGGATCGATCGCGACGAGTGCGCCCCGCCGGTCGCCGAATGCGGCCTCGGCCACTTCCTGCAGCCGGATGTCGATGGAAAGCCTCAGGTTGTTGCCCGACACCGGCGGCGAACGCGACAGCGTGCGCACGGCGCGGCCAGCGGCGTCCACTTCCACTTCCTCGACGCCGGTGGTGCCGTGCAGTTCGCGCTGGTAGGAGAGTTCCACGCCGACCTTGCCGATGTAATCGGAACCCTTGTAGTTGGGGCTTTCATCCCACGCGGCGATGCGCTCGACGTCCTTGCCGTTGATGCGCCCGATGTAGCCCAGCACATGCGATGCCACTTCGCCGAACGGATACTGGCGGAAGAGGCGCGCCTTGATGTCGACACCGGGGAAGCGATAGCGGTTTACCGCGAAGCGCGCGACCTCCTCGTCGGACAGGCGCGTGCGCAGCGGCAGGCTCTCGAAGTTCTTTGATTCCTCCAGCAGCTTCTTGAAGCGTTTGCGATCGCGCGGTTGCACATCCACCACGGTGGCCAGCTCGTCGATCGTGGCTTCGAGGTTGCGGATGCGCGACGGGGTCAGTTCAAGCGTGTATGCGGAGTAGCTCTGTGCCAGTACGATGCCGTTGCGGTCGGTGATCACGCCGCGATTGGGCGCGATGGGCGCGATGGCAATGCGATTGGACTCCGCCAGCGTGCGGTAGTGCTGGTGCTGCACGACCTGCAGGTAGAAGAAGCGGCTGAAGAGTCCCAGGAAGGCCAGCAGCGCGAACGCGCCGGCAACGAACAACCGCCGCCGGAACAGGAAGACTTCGCGCTCGGAATTGCGGACCTCGGGCGCGCCGAAGCTGCGGCTGCCGTCGTAGCCGCTTGAACGCTTGCCGAAGAGCCGGCGTGCCACGTCAGTGATCTCCGCGTCCGCGCGTGGGGCGCTGCGGCCATTGCAGCAGCACCGAGATCAGCGGCCACAGCAAGGCGCCCACGATCGGCGACACAATGTACGTCCAGCGCGGCAGCGGCGCACCGCCGACGACGCGCACCAGCAACACCAGCGCTGCGCACACCAGCAAAAGCACGCCCACCTGCGGTGCTTGTTGCCACAACGGGAAGCGTTGCACCCGGCGGCGGAAGTACTCGGCGCCATAGGCCAGCACTGCGTACGCCAGCGCGTGCTGTCCGAAGACAGTGGCGTCGCCCACGTCCATCACGAGGCCCAGCATCCACGCGACCCCGACCCCGACATAGCGCGGCTCCTGGATGCACCAGTAGAGGATGACGAGCGCCAGGAAATCCGGGCGCAGCACCAGCGTGAAGCCGGACGCCGGTGCGATGTTCGCGAGAAAACCCAGGAAGAACGTGAGCAGGATGAACCAGGGGTTCACCGTGCGCAGGATTTCCTCCGGACGGGCGGACGAGAAGGCGGAGGCGCGGGCGAAGTTCATTGCGTGTTCGACAATGGCATCAGTTCACGTTTCGGCGGCCCTTGCCGCGGCCCGTTTTTTTCTCGGCGTTAACGTCCACCGGTTCTTCCGGTCGCGCCATCGAGGCCGCGTTCTCACCCAGCACCAGCAGAAAGCTGCTGCGATCCGATCCGGCCAACGGCTTGACCGTGATGCGCGCGAACACCTGTCCCGTTTCGCGGTCGACCGTTTCCACCTGCGCCACGGCGAGGCCCGGCGGATACGTCCCGTCGATGCCCGACGTGTAGAGCTTGTCCTTCGGTTGCACATCGGCGGACGGCGCCATGAAGCGAAGCTCGGGCGCGCGGGCCGCGCCGGCACCGAAGAAGACACTGCGCACGCCGCTGCGTTGGACGCGCACAGGCACCGCATGATCCTTGTCGGTGACCAGCGTGACTTCCGCCATCATCGGGAACACGCGTGTGACCTGGCCCACCACGCCAAGTTCATCGATCACCGCGGCACCCGCCTTGATGCCCGCGTCGGTACCGCGATTGACGAACACCTTTTGCGTGAACGGGTCGCGGCCGGTGTAGAGCACCTCTACCGCGGTAGTGGCACCGGGATAGCGCTCGCGCATCGCCAGCAGCGCCCGCAGCTTGGCGTTCTCGTCGCGCAGCGCGGAGAAGCCCTGCACCGACGGCGCGTTGGCAATACCGTCTTGCTTCAACCCGGCATTCTCGTCGGCCAATGTGCGCTTGGAGCTGAAGTAGGCGGCCACCCAGCTCAGCGCTTCGCCGGGCATTTGCACGGCGCGCTGCGCTGGATAGATGGCCACAGCGGCCACCTGCCGGATACCTTCGAGGTAGCGGTAGCGCGTGTCGGCGAACATCAACGCGACTGCCACGATGCTGACAAACGCCAGCCGGGTTAAAGGGGTCAGCCCGCGATGGAAGAACGGCGGCGGATCGGCGGAGACGTGCCGCATGATGCTTGCGCGTTCAGTCCGACGTGAAGATCGTGTGCAGCTTCTCCATGTTCTCGAGCGCCTTGCCGCAACCGCGCACCACGCAGGTCAGCGGGTCGTCGGCCACGATGACCGGAAGACCGGTCTCTTCCATCAGCAGGCGATCGAGGTCGCGCAACAGTGCGCCACCGCCGGTGAGCACCATGCCGCGCTCGGCGATGTCGGCGCCGAGCTCGGGCGGCGTGCGCTCGAGTGCGCTCTTCACCGCCGACACGATGCTGTTGAGGGGATCGGTCAGCGCTTCGAGAATTTCGTTGGACGATACGGTGAAGCTGCGCGGAATGCCTTCGGCCAGGTTGCGGCCCTTGACTTCCATTTCCTTGACCTCGGAACCCGGGAATGCGGAGCCGATGGTCTTCTTGATCGTTTCAGCAGTCGTTTCGCCGATCAACATGCCGTAGTTGCGGCGGATGTAGTTGACGATGGCCTCGTCGAACTTGTCCCCGCCCACGCGCACGCTGCCCGAGTACACCATGCCGCCCAGCGAGATGACGCCCACTTCCGTCGTGCCGCCGCCGATGTCGACCACCATCGAGCCCGTGGCATCCGAGATGGGGAGATCGGCGCCGATGGCCGCGGCCATCGGTTCTTCGATCAGATACACCTTGGAGGCACCGGCACCGAGCGCGGATTCGCGGATCGCGCGGCGTTCAACCTGGGTGGAGCCGCACGGCACGCAGATGATGATGCGCGGGGACGGCGAGAAGAGGCGCGAGTCGAGCACCTTCTTGATGAACTGCTTCAACATCTGTTCGGTCACCGTGAAGTCGGCGATGACGCCGTCCTTCATCGGGCGAATGGCCGTGATGTTGCCCGGCGTGCGGCCCAGCATCATCTTGGCCGCGAGGCCCACTTCCTGGATGACTTTCTTGCCGTTGGGGCCGCCTTCCTGGCGGATGGCGACAACTGACGGCTCGTTCAGCACGATGCCCTTGCCACGCACGTAGATCAGCGTGTTGGCGGTGCCGAGGTCGATTGCGAGATCGCTGCCGAAATAACCTTTGAAGAACTCGAACATGAATGCAGCAAACCTGACAGATTGGGGCCGCGGGGTGGCGCGGTCCGGAGGTGGGGCAATACCCGCGCGAAGCCAGGGTGCGGGTGCTCAAAAGATTGTCGATTATGATAGCATTGCAGCTGGTCTTCAGCACTGATTTGGCGCGGTTTTTTGCCGCTTTTCGGTTCAACGGCAGCGCGCCTGACCCGTCCCGGTTTCCCTTGAACCCCTGGTCCTTGGCCGCCCCCGCCGCCAGGATCGCATGCATGGCCGACACGTTCGGCCCCGCGCCATGGCCCTGACCCTCGACGACGTCCACCGCATCGCCCATCTGGCGCGCATCGAGATCGATGCCGTCGCCGCAGAGGAAGTCCACCGCAAGCTCCTGGCCATCTTCGCGATGATCAACGAGCTGCAGGCGGTTGACACCACCGGAATCGTGCCGATGGCACACGCGCAGGACGTGATGCTGCCGCTGCGCGACGATGCCGTCACGGCGCAGGACCAACGCGCGCTGTTCCAGCGCTTGGCACCGGCGGTTGAGGACGGCCTGTACCTCGTCCCCCGCGTGGTGGAATAGGTCATGTCCGAACTCTTTTCCGGCACCGTCGCCGGCCTGTCCGCCGCCTTGCGCGCGCGGAAGCTGTCCAGCGTCGAGCTCACCGAGACCCTGCTGCGACGCGTCGAAAACGCGCAAGCAGCGTTGAATGCCTTCGTCACCATCGACCGTGAAGGCGCGCTGGCTCAAGCGCGCGCGGCCGACGCCCTGCTGGCCACCGCCAATCCGCCGCCGCTGGCGGGCGTGCCCATCGCACACAAAGACGTGATGATGACCGCCGGGCTCAGGACCACCTGCAGCTCGAAGATGCTGGCCAATTTCGTCGCGCCCTACGATGCCCATGTGGTCACCGGGTTGAAGAACGCCGGCACGGTGTTGCTGGGCAAGACCAACATGGACGAGTTCGCGATGGGCTCCTCCAACGAGACTTCGCACTTCGGGCCGGTACGCAATCCATGGAACCTCGACTACGTTCCTGGCGGCAGTTCCGGGGGGTCGGCGGCCTCGGTGGCGGCGCGTCTGTGTCCCGCGGCCTCGGGCACGGATACCGGCGGGTCCATCCGCCAGCCCGCTTCGCTCACCGGCATCTGCGGGCTGAAGCCCACGTATGGCACGTGCTCGCGCTATGGGTTGATCGCATTCGCATCGAGCCTCGATACGCCGGGCATGTTCGCGCGCACTGCGGAGGATTGCGGGCTGCTGCTGAACGCCATGGCGGGGCACGATCCGCGCGATTCGACGTCGCTCGATCGCCCGCGCGAGGACTACACGCGCGACCTTGGTTCAACCGAGCGGCAGCCGCTGGCCGGGCTGCGCATCGGGCTGCCGCGCGAATACTTCGGCGCCGGCGTCGACCCGGATGTGGCCGCCGCCATCGAAGCCGCGCTGGCGGAATATCGCAAGCTCGGTGCGATCACGGTCGACATCGGGTTGCCCAACGTCAAGCTGTCGGTGCCGGTGTACTACGTCATCGCGCCGGCCGAGGCGTCATCGAACCTGTCGCGCTTCGATGGCGTGCGCTACGGCCATCGCGCTGCCAAGTACACCGATCTCCTCGACATGTACAAGAAGTCCCGTGCTGAAGGCTTCGGCGCCGAGGTGAAGCGCCGCATCCTGACCGGCACATACGTGCTGTCGCATGGCTACTACGATGCGTATTACCTGAAGGCGCAGCAGGTGCGCCGCCTGATCGCGGACGACTTCACGCGCGCCTACCAGCAGTGCGACATGATCATGGGGCCGACCGCACCCGCGCCAGCGTTCAAGATCGGCGACAAGACGGACGACCCGGTGCAGATGTACCTGAACGACATCTTCACGATCGCCGCCAACCTGACCGGCGCGCCGGCGATCTCGATCCCCGTCGGCTTCGATCGCCGCGGCCTGCCCATCGGCATGCAGGTCCAGTCCAATTACTTCACCGAGGCGCGGTTGCTCAACGTAGCCCATCAGTTCCAGCAGACCACCGACTGGCACGCGCGTGCACCCACGGGGTACGCGTCATGACCTGGGAAGTGGTGATCGGGCTGGAGACCCACGCGCAGCTCTCCACCGTGTCGAAGATCTTCTCGGGCGCGTCCACCGCCTTTGGTGCGGCACCCAACACGCAGGCGTCGGCGGTGGACATTGCATTGCCGGGCGTGCTGCCGGTGCTGAATCGCGGGGCGGTGGAGCGGGCGATCCGCTTCGGCCTGGCCGTGGGTGGCACCATCAGCCCGCGCAGCATTTTCGCGCGCAAGAATTACTTCTACCCGGACCTGCCGAAGGGCTACCAGATCTCGCAGTACGAGATCCCTGTGGTCGTGGGTGGCGGCGTGGCCATCGTGTCGCCCACGCGCGGCGAATTCTTCGTCGAGTTGACGCGCGCGCATCTGGAAGAGGACGCCGGCAAGTCGCTGCACGAAGATTTCCAGGGTATGTCCGGCATCGATCTCAACCGCGCCGGCACGCCGCTGCTCGAGATCGTCACTGAACCCGTGTTGCGCAGCGCCGAGGAAGCCGTGATGTATGCCAAGGCGCTGCATGGCCTGGTGCGCTGGATTGGCATCTGCGACGGCAACATGCAGGAAGGCAGCTTCCGCTGCGACGCCAACGTCTCGGTGCGCCGAGAGGGTGAAGCCCTGGGCACGCGTTGTGAGATCAAGAACCTCAACAGTTTCCGCTTCATGCAGGAGGCCATCGAGTTCGAGGTGCGCCGGCAGATCGACCTGATCGAGGACGGCGGCCGCGTGGTGCAGGAAACGCGGCTGTACGATCCGGACAAGCACGAAACACGCTCGATGCGCAGCAAGGAGGACGCGCAGGATTATCGTTATTTCCCGGATCCTGACCTGCCGCCGCTGACGATTGCGCCGGCGTGGGTCGCCCAGGTGAAGGCATCGATGCCCGAGTTGCCGGCGGCGATGAAGGCGCGATTGACGACCGAGTATGAGCTGTCATCGGCAGATGCATCCCTGCTCACCACAGATCGCGAGACGGCCGACTACTTCGAATCGGTAGTAGAAGAACTTTATCGACTGTTTGAGCAGCCAACGCGCTCCCCGTCGCATAACCTTGCGTTTGCCAAAGGTGCGGCGAATTGGATGTCCGGCGAGATATTTTCGGCGATGAATCGAGACGATATCGCCATGAAGAATGTTCCACTCTCTGGCAAGGTGTTGGCAAAGGTGATGCTTAGGTGTGGCGACAACACTATTTCACTTGCCAGTGGAAGGACGTTGATTCGCGATCTTTGGGCTGCCGGACAATCGATACCTGACGAGGTTGATCAACTCATCGAGGCCCGCGGCCTGCGCCAGATCTCCGACGCCGGCGCCATCGGGACGATTGTCGACGACGTCATCGCCGCCAATCCCGCCATCGTCGCCGAAGTGCGCGCCGGCAAGGAAAAGGCGTTCAACGCCTTGGTCGGCAAGGTGATGGCCGCGTCGAAGGGCAAGGCCAATCCGGCGCAGGTGAATGCGATCCTGAAGAGCAAGCTGGGCTGACCAGCGATCGGCGCCGACGATGTTCTACGTCGAACTCTTCCGCGCATTGGCAGAACACAAGGTTCGCTATGTGGTGGTCGGCGGCCTTGCGCTCAACCTCCATGGCGTGGAACGTGCCACGATGGACATCGACCTTGCGGTAGCGCTCGATGCGGCCAACCTGGAGGCGGCGCTGGATGTTGCCGAGCAACTTCAGCTTGTTCCGGTTGCACCGGTTGCGCTGCGCGATGCGGGTAATCCTGCCACATTGGAAAAATGGCGCACCGAGAAGAACATGATTGCGTTCGGGTTGCGTCCGAAAAGCGGCAATGGTCCCGTCGTGGACTTGCCGACCGCACTACCGTTCCCGTTCGATGATTTGTACCGGGCAGCCATTTCCAGGCAAGTCGGTGGCGTCACGGTCACGATCGCCTCGGTGGAGAATCTCATTGCGATGAAGCGCGCGGCGGGGCGCCCACTGGATCTCGCCGACATCGAGTCACTCGAATCGCTGAAGCGGCTGGGGTTGGATCGATGAGAACCTCCGCTGACATCCACTACGTGATTTCGGACGAACGTCTGCTTGCGTATGCCAAGGTGCCGCTGATCGATCGGCTGCAGTGGCTCGATGAACTCGTGCGCTTCACGCAGATGTGGCGAGCGGCGCCGGTTGTCGACCAACACGGCACGGATTCGCTCGATCGCGATATCCGGTAGGCGGAGCATCAGCCCCTGAACTGGGAGCCTTGGCCTCGCGCTTTCACGCGAATTGCTGGCGGCCGACGCGCTGGTCAATGGACGGTTGGTCCGGTTGTCGCCCCATACGATCTTCGACGAACCGTCGTTTACGTACCACTTCGTCTATCCACCGAACCTGCGCAACTGGCCGCCGATGGTGGTCCTGCGCCAGTGGCTGCGCGACGAGCTTGAATCGTCGCGGAACGCGCTACCCGGTGCCGTTAAAGGACCAGCGCCACCAGGAACACGCCGATCATCGTGAACACGATCGCGATCTTGATCGCGGTGCCGAGTAGCAAGCCGATCCACGTGGCAATCCCCACCTTGCCGGCCTTGCGCACATCGCGCTGCGCAATGAACTCGCCGATGGCGGCGCCCACCAGCGGCATGAACAGCAAGCCCCACAGGCCGGTGAAGATGCCGAGCAGCGTGCCGACCGTGGCGCCGATGATCGCGTACCTGCTGGCGCCGGCACGCTTCGCCCCCATCGCTGCGGCCGCGTAATCTACGATCCACGCCAGCGCGGTCAGCACGCCGAGGATCACGATCAGCCACACGGGTATGCGCGTGAAGCCGTCGATCCACGCCGCGAGCGCGATCCCGCCGAAGACCAGAATCACACCCGGCAATGCAGGCAGCACGGTGCCGACCACGCCGACGACGATCAGCAGCACCGCGACGATCCACAATACTACCGTCATGACATCAGCGCCTTGTAGCGGATGCGCTTGGGTTTCGCACCTTCCTCGCCGAGACGCTTCCTCTTGTCCGCTTCGTATTCCTGGTAATTGCCTTCAAAGTACGACCACTGCGAGTTCCCTTCCGCCGCCAGGATATGGGTGGCGATGCGATCAAGGAACCAGCGATCATGCGAGATCACCAGCGCGGTGCCGGCGAATTCGAGCAGCGCATCTTCCAGCGCGCGCAGTGTTTCAACGTCAAGGTCGTTGGAGGGTTCGTCCAGCAGCAGCACGTTGCCGCCTTTCAGCAGCGTGGCGGCGAGATGCAGGCGCCCGCGCTCGCCGCCGGAGAGGTTGCCGACGATCTTCTGCTGGTCGCCACCCTTGAAGTTGAAGCGGCCAAGGTACGCGCGCGAAGGCATCTCGAACCGCCCGACGGTAAGGATGTCCTGGCCGTTGGAGATGGCCTCGAACACGCTCTTGTCGTTGGGCAGCGATTCGCGCGTCTGGTCCACCGCGACCATCTGCACGGTGGAGCCGATGATGATTTCGCCGGCGTCCGGCTTCTCGCGCCCGGTGAGCATGCGGAACAGCGTGGATTTACCCGCGCCATTGGGTCCGATGATGCCGACGATGGCGCCGGGCGGGATGTTGAACGAGAGATCGTCGATCAGCAGCCGCTCGCCGTAGGCCTTGCGGACGTTCTTGAACTCGATGACATTGTTGCCCAGGCGCTCCGCCACCGGGATGAAGATTTCCTGTGTCTCGTTGCGCTTCTGGTGCTCGTGCGACGACAGCTCCTCGAAGCGCGCGATACGTGCCTTGCTTTTGGATTGCCGCGCCTTGGGGTTGCTGCGCACCCACTCCAGTTCCGCCTGCATCGCCTTGATACGTGCGCCCTCCTGCTTGGCTTCAGTCTTGAGGCGCGCTTCCTTCTGTTCGAGCCACGAACTGTAGTTGCCCTTCCACGGGATGCCGTAGCCTCGGTCGAGCTCGAGGATCCACTCGGCGGCGTTGTCGAGGAAGTAGCGATCGTGGGTGACGGCGATCACGGTACCGGGGAATTTCTCGAGGAACTTCTCCAGCCAGTCGACACTTTCAGCGTCGAGGTGATTGGTGGGCTCATCGAGCAACAGCATGTCGGGTTTTTCGAGCAGGAGGCGGCACAACGCCACGCGCCGCTTCTCGCCGCCGGAGAGGTTGCCGATCTTCGCGTCCCACGGTGGCAGCCGCAACGCGTCGGCGGCGATCTCCATCTGCAGGTCGGAGTCGGCGCCGGAGGCGGCGATGATGCCTTCGAGCCGCGCCTGTTCTGCCGCGAGTGTGTCGAAGTCGGCATCGGCTTCCGCGTAGTCGGCGTATACCTTTTCCAGCGCCGCCTTGGCCGCCAGCACGTCGCCCATGCCGAGTTCCACCGCTTCGCGTACCGTCTGCTCGGGCGGCAGTTGCGGCTCTTGCGGCAGGTAGCCGATGCGCATGTTGGGCATCGGCACCGCTTCACCTTCGAACTCGCGGTCCTCGCCGGCCATGATCTTCAGCAGGCTCGACTTGCCGGAACCGTTCAAGCCCAGCACACCGATCTTGGCGCCGGGGAAGAACGACAGCGAAATATCCTTGAGGATGATGCGCTTGGGGGGAACGATTTTCCCCACGCGGTTCATCGTGTAGACGTACTGGGGCATGGAGGCAACCGATCGCGACGCGCAAAGACGCGATTATCGCAGGTGCAAAAGGGGTCAGGGTCGAATTGGTCACGCAGGCGCGTCACGCCAAGCGTAACCAGTCCGCGACCGATTCGACCTTGACCCCTTTTTACGGCGAGCCTTCACCACCTGTAGGCGAGGCTTCAGCCTCGCTGGGTCATTGCGGCGGTATCCCTGCGACCTGTAGGCGAGGCTTCAGCCTCGCTGGGTCATTGCGGCGGTATCCCTACGACCTGTAGGCGAGGCTTCAGCCTCGCTGGAACATTGCGGCGGTATACCTGCGAGGCTGAAGCCTCGCCTACAGCGGCAAAGACATCGACGCTTTAACATCGACGTCACCGCCAGCAACGACTATTTTACCGGCGTGGTCGTCGTCGGTACGA
>Ga0105048_10013335_pt1 | contig 12849 bp, 10 predicted proteins | sample MAT05_FD_78382 | JGI IMG/M metagenome (GOLD analysis project Ga0105048, IMG submission 78382) | Freshwater microbial communities from Lake Fryxell liftoff mats and glacier meltwater in Antarctica - MAT-05 | ecosystem: Environmental > Aquatic > Freshwater > Ice > Liftoff microbial mat | place...
AGCCCGACCAGAGCCTCGGCCAATCGGGAACGCGTCGCCCGGATCTGCTGGCGCGTTTCCTGAAAGTATTCTTGATCCTCGATAGCGGCGGCGGCGGCCGCGAGGCTTAACACGTCGCAGTTGTAGGAATCCTTGACCTTCTCCAGTTCGCGAATCACCGATGGATCGGCCAACGCGTAGCCGAAGCGAATTCCCGCGAGCCCGTACGACTTGCTCAGTGACCGCGTCACGATGATCGATCTCCCCGCCAGAGCCAGGCCATTCGTCTCCGCGAAGTCGGCATAGGCCTCATCGAGAATGAGCGGGCCGCCGGTCTGCTCGGCCAGGGTTCGGATGGCCGTGTGATCAATCATGGTTCCCGAAGGCGAGTTCGGGTTGGGCAGAAACGTCAGGTTTGCCCCACGAACCGGCCAGGGGTTCGGCAATTGCCAATCGGGCGTGAAAGGAACGGCTTGAAAACGGGCGCCCTGAATCTCGGCGAGGGTGCGATAGAGGATGTAGCTGGGCGTCGGTGAAACCATCAGCCCGCCTTCGGGAACGAAAGCACGGGTGACGATCGTCAGCAGATCGTCAGAACCATTGCCGATCATAATCGAATCGGGATCGACGCCGAGGATCGGGGCGACCCGATGGCGGAACGTGTGGCCAAGTGGCTCGGGATATTTCCGCAGGCGATCGCCCGTGAGCGCGGCGCGAATCGCCTCGAAAACGCGGGGCGAGGGAGGGAAGGGACTCTCGTTGGTGTTGAGCTTGATGACGCCGTCTTCGCGCGGCTGCTCGCCCGGGGCATAAGCCGCCATGGCGAGAATGTTCGAGCGGAAGCCAGCCATGCGAATCACTTCGTAATGGGCGAGGTTGAATTTACTTCTTCGTAACCTTGGGCGGCGCCTTCTTCGGCGGGCGCGGTGCGGGAGCCTGATCACGCAGGCGAATCTCAATGCTGGCGGCGTGGCCGCTCAGGCCCTCTTTCTTCGCCAGATAGATAACGTCGTCAGCGATGTCGCGCAGGCCGTTGCGGGTGAAGTTCAGGATGCTAGTCCTGCGACGGAAGTCGTTCGACGTCAGGCCGCTGGAGAACCGGGCGGTCCCGCCGGTTGGCAGCACGTGCGACGGTCCCGCGGCATAATCACCGAGGGCGACCGGCGTGTACTGGCCAAGGAAAATCGCGCCCGCGTTGTCGATCTTATCGGCAAACAGTTCCGGGTCCCGTGTCTGGACATGGACGTGCTCGGCCGCCATCTGGTTCACGATCACGGCAGCTTCTTCAGCGTCCTTCACTTGAATGAACGCGCCGAAATCGGAAAGACTGGCACGGGCCAGGTCGCCGCGATCGAGCTTCGCGAGTTGCTTGTTCAGTTCGTTCTCGACATCGTTCAGTAGGTCGGGAACCCACGAGACGAGGATAGCGACGCCGGGGGAATGCTCGGCCTGGGCGATCAGGTCGGCGGCGATGAATTCCGACTGCGACGAATCGTCGGCAATGACGACGATCTCGCTCGGCCCGGCGATGCAGTCGATCGCCACTTGGCCGTAGACGTATTGCTTGGCGAGGGCGACGAAGATGTTGCCGGGACCGACGATCATGTCGACGGCCGGCGTCTCGTCTGTTCCGTAAGCGAGAGCGGCGACGGCCTGAGCGCCGCCGATGCGGTAGACCTCTTTGACGCCGAGCGCGTGGCAGACAGCCAGCATGTCCTGGTTGTTCGCCCCGTTTTCCGTCGGCGGCATGACGACCGCGATCTCTTTCACGTCCGCGGCTTGGGCGGGGCAGACGGTCATGATCAAGGTCGAGGGATAAGCGGCCGCGCCGCCGGGGATGCAAATGCCAACCCGCTTGAGCGGCCGGTGACGCAGGTGGAGCTCGTAATGTTCCGAAACCGGCAGCAGGGCGTCTTTATTCAAGAGACCGAGCTGGAACTGCATCACATTGTTGCGACTACGGCGAATCGCGTCGATGAAATCGGAGTCGGCAGCTTTGAAGGCTGCGGAAAGCTCGTCCGCCGCGACGCGAACCATCTTGGGCGTCAGGCGTACTTTGTCAAATTGTTCGGTGTAATGGAGGACGGCGGACAGACCTTTGGCTTTCACGTCGTCGCAGATCCGTTTCACCACTTGGCTCGGCGGCAACACTTCGCCGAAGACCGTTTGCGTTAGCTTTCGGCTCGAAGGGGAAACGACGTTGCCCTGATTGGAGAACTGGTCGCGCAGGGCGGCCAATTGCTTCATCGCGTTCGGGGCTGACATATCGATTCGACGTAGTTTCAGAGCGGGCATGCGCTTGACCTCTCGGAAGTCCTTCTCTCGGATGCGTGAAGAACCCTTGGTGGTGGTTCGCGAAGCAGGTGTAGCTGTTGTTCTCACCGGTCACAGACTCCACGAGATATGGGAATCAGACAATGAACATGAACTATACGGACCCGCAATGTCGATTGCAAGCAAACGACCGTCATACTCCGCCATCTTTGCCCGATTTTACTCGTCATGCAAAGAGAATTCCGTCGAGATCGAAAAAAAGAGCAGAATCGATTCTAACGATTCGGTACAGATTCAACTGTTATTCGGGCTGGGCAAGCGGGACGATCTGTGAAGCTGCGACCCGAAGGCCTCCGAAGGGGAGCGATCCAGAGTACTTCCGGCGTGACGGGATCCTTCCGGAAGAAAGTAGTGCAATCCTGGATAGTCCTCGCTACAATCGTTACATCTTCACATCACCCCGAACCAGCGGACCGCCTGCGCGGGCCGCGCAACCCCCATCGAGGTCATGCGTCACCTTCTCCTCCCTTCCATCGTAATGCTCTTTAGCCTGACGTCCCGGACACAGGCTTACATCGAAGTTCCGCATTCGCTCGGACGCTGCGTCCACGAATCGACCGCCATCTGTCTGATGGAAGTCGTCAAAGTGAACACCGAGAAAAACCTGATCATCTTCAAGAAACTCTCGGACATCAAGGGCAAGCACCCCCAGGTCGAAATCAAGCATAACATTGGCAAGAAGGGCTTCCATGAACGTGAGTGGAAGAACATCATGCAGTGGGCCGAGCCGGGCAAAAAGGCCGTGTTCATGTACAACGGCGACGCCAGCGAGACCTGTTTGGGGACCTACTGGTACCAGGCCTATCGAGAAGGCGAATGGTGGGGCATGTCGCATGCCGAGCCGTTCCTGCTGCGGACGTTCTACGGCGACCCGGAAAAGCTCGCCGATCTTTGCACGCGCATCTTGAAGAACGAAGAAGTCATCGCCACCTGCTTGGCCGATGGCGATAAGAATCAGCTCCATCTCCGCAAGGGAAAATTGCAACGACTGAAGGCGAGCCTCAAGAAGATCGACTACAACCCGAAGCGGGATTTTGTCGGTTTCGGGGCCGATGGCGAAGAGGTGGACGAGTTCAAGACGATCGAAATCATGAAGGAAAGTTCGGACTCGTGGCGGTTCCTTCCCGCCAAAGAGGTAAAAGGCGAAGGCTGGATTCAACCCGCCTTCGAGGACGGCAAATGGCGGCAAGGCAAAGCCCCCATCGGCTACGGCGAACCTGAGATCATGACTCGCAAGGGCACCGAAGTTACGGAGAAGGGCGAAGCGTTCGTCTTCCGCCGTGTTGTCGATGTGCCAGCCGAGCTGCTCGCGCAGAAAGACATCACCTTCCGCTTATGCGTCGCCAGCGACGACAGCGCGACGGTCTACCTGAACGGCACGCTCGTCGACAAAGATCCCGAACCGGATCATGAATTCTCGTACTGGAATCGGGACATCGAGATCCCGATCAAGGTGCTCAAACCGGGCCGTAACGTCATCGCCGCGTTGGTGACCAACAAGCCGATGAGCTCTGACATATATCTCGACATGGAATTCTCGGCCCAGGTGCCGTTGCCCAAGAAGAAAGTCGTCGTCACCGTCAAGGATCCGAAGATCGACACGACGCCCGTGGTCAAGGATCCCGCCAAGGAGCCGGAACCGCGTGACCCCAGCGCCTACGCGATCAACAAGACAGCCAAGACGGTCACGGTGAACTGCTTCATCGCCCCGCGGAAGTTGGCGCACCTCGACCAAGAATACCCAATCGAAGTGATCGCCACGTGGGCCTCGCCTCGCGGTCAGAAGGCCCACGAAACTGTCGTGATTGTGAAGGGAGTGCATCCCAGCGACGTCCACAAGGCTCTCGAAGAACTTGGCCTAAAGGCCGGCAAACCCGCCTATGGCCAAGGCGCCAAAGCCACGGGTCCCGAAGTGAAGATCACGCTTGAATTCACCGGCACGGACGGCAAGGCGCAAAAGGTCCCCTTCGAGCAACTCCTGGCCGCGAAGGACGGCAAACCGATCCCGGAATTGAAATGGTTCTTCACCGGTTCCGTCATGAAAGAGCCTGATCCCGAAAAGCCGGTCCAGGTCTACGGGGCCGACATGACGGGGACTTTCCTGTCGATCTTCCCGGTGACCGATTGCTGCCTCTTCCAAACTCAATTGACGATGAAGGAAGAATCGGCGTTGAAGCTGGAAACGAACGTGAAGGTGCTGCCGAAGGAAGGCACGCCGGCCAAGCTTGTGATTCAAATTCCCTGATGTTGAGAAACCGCGACCCGAAGGAGTGCTGATACCTCCGAGCGCTCCCCTTCAGGTCGCGGCTTCACGTTTCTTCTGTATGAATCATCCATTCCCCCAACTCGAAATTCGAACGACCGAACACAAAGGCCGTGGTGTCTTCGCGCTTCAGGAGATCCCGGCCGGGACGCACATTCTGGAATTCCAGGGCCGTGTGCTGAAGTCCGCGGAACTCACTGACGACCTTCTGGCGATGCAAGTCGGTCCTGACGACTGGCTCTGCTCGGATGGTTCCCTTCTCGATGATTGCGTCAATCACTCGTGCGACCCCAATGGCGGGTTCGTCAACGGCGACGTGGTGCTCTATGCCTTGCGCGAGATCTTGCCTGGCGAAGAAATCACCTGGGACTACTCGACCTCGATCGCCGAGGAGGGCTGGTCGCTTGAATGCCGGTGCGGTTCGCCCCGATGTCGGCAGATCGTGCGATCGTGGTGTGAATTGACCGCGGCAGACCGCGATCGACTGCGGCCGGTGACACTGCGATTTTTGCGATAGTCGATCTGAAGAAAGGATTTCCGCTCTCATCATGTCGCACGACTTGGCGATCACCCCGATTGGACACCTGATGTTGGTCGAACAAACGACCACAACGGAGGAACTCGCCGCTCCCCCCAAGCAACTGTTGGCCGCATTCGAAGAAGACACGGCTCACGGGTTGCTCCACTTGGCCGCTCACGATCTACCCGCGCGGCTGCCGCCCGCGTTCGGATATGTCCGCTCGTTCGCTCGCGGCTATCTGACGAAGCTCTGCCAAACCCAAGCGCATGAGACAGCGAACGAGTTGCCGGCCCTACCGCCGCCGCCCGAGGCCGAGTTGGCAAGTTGGGTCTTGCAAGCTCCGCCGATGACCGGCTTGGAATACCTGCGTGTCGACGCGTTGAACGGGTGGTGGACCGAGCTCGACGCTCTGGTGCGGGAAGAAATCAGGAAACACAAGGGCGGCGCTCAGGCCTATCTCAGCGACAAGAATCCATCGTGGCGGTTCGTCGGCCGTGTCACGCTCCACCTGGCGGAGAACAAACGCGACCCCCACAATCCCTTCGCATTCCTGGCTACTTATGCCAGCCGTCTCTCCGATCAGGGCCGTATCCAGCACGAACCGCTCGAACGAACAGTTCAACAACATGCCGGCGCCAAGAACCGGCAGGCGTTGCTCGCTCTTTTGGTTCCCATTCAACGGGCTGCCGAACGAAGTGTGCTGATCAAGCGGTTGGTGGAATCGGGCGACATTTATCATCCGCTGGTATGGTCGCCACGTGAAGCCCATCAATTTCTGCAAGACATCCCCATCTTCGAAGAGAGCGGTCTGATCGTCCGGGTTCCCGATTGGTGGAAGCCGAAGAGTCCTCCTCGTGCCGCGGTCAGTGTGAAAATCGATGGCCGCAAGGCATCGGGCGTGGGCGTGGACTCGATGCTCGATTTTTCAGTCGATGTCTCGCTGGACGGCGAGCCATTGAGCGAATCGGAGCGTGAGGAACTGCTCTCCTCGGTCGGTGGCCTGGTCCGGCTCAAGGGAAAATGGGTGGAGGTCGATCGAGAGAAATTGGCCGAGGCGCTCAAGCATTGGCAGAAGGTCGAGCGGGACGTGGGCCGTAAAGGCCTGTCGTTTTTCGAAGGCATGCGTATGCTGGCCGGCGCCACGATCGAACGTGATGCGGCTGATGCCTTGCCAGATTCGACTCGGGAGTGGACGGGTCTGTCCGCCGGACCCGCCCTCAACGAGTTGTTGAAGCAAATGACCGCACCGGACATTGCCGAGCCGACCCCGCCAGGCCTGCTTGCCGAGCTGAGGCCCTATCAGCGGAGCGGCGTTCGCTGGCTCGGTTTTCTCACTCGTCTAGGTTTAGGCGCCTGCCTGGCGGACGACATGGGGCTTGGCAAGACGGTTCAGGTCATCGGTCTGTTGTTGAACGTGAAGCGTGATCATCAGCCCCGCAAGGGGCCCAGTCTCCTCGTCGTGCCCGCGTCGCTGATCGCGAATTGGAAGGCGGAAATCGAACGTTTCGCCCCGACACTCACGTACGCGGTCGCTCATCCTTCCGAAACGTCGGGCGGCAAGAAAGAGGTCATGCCCGCGGAGGCGAATGGCTTCGATCTGATCATCACCACTTATGGCGTCTTGACCCGGCAAGCATGGTTGCGTGAGCATGAATGGAATCTGGTGATTCTCGATGAGGCGCAGGCCATCAAGAACTCCGGCACGCGCCAGTCGCACGCGGTTAAGGAACTGCGAACTGCCGGGCGTGTCGCCATGACTGGCACTCCTGTCGAAAATCGTCTTTCGGATCTCTGGTCGCTCTTCGACTTCTTGAACCCGGGATTGCTCGGCGCGGCGAAGACCTTCGCGAGCTTCGTCAAAAAGCTGAATGCGCGTCCCGAACATTCCTTTCAGCCGTTACGGGCGCTGGTGCAGCCTTACATCCTTCGTCGTTTGAAGACCGACAAACGGGTGATCGCCGACCTGCCGGACAAGACAGAAGTCAAAGCCTTCTGCGGCCTGACGCGCCGGCAAGCGGCCCTTTACGAAGAGTCGGTCCGCGATCTCGAGCGGAAACTCATGGAAGTGGAGGGCATTCAGCGCCTCGGCCTGGTGCTTGCGCAATTGATGCGGCTGAAACAGATTTGCAACCACCCCGACCAGATGCTGGGTCACGGAACGTACGACCCGACACACAGCAGCAAGTTTCAACGGCTTGGGGAACTTTGCGAAGAGTTGGCCCAGCGACAGGAGAAGGCCCTGATCTTCACGCAGTTTCGCGAGATCGTCGATCCGGTCTCCCAATTTCTCGCAGGCGTCTTCGGCCGGCCGGGCCTCGTTTTGCATGGCGGAACCGCGGTGGGTAAACGTCGGGCGCTGGTCGAGCAATTCCAGAAAGAGGGCGGGCCGCCGTTCTTCGTTCTCTCGCTCAAGGCCGGCGGAACGGGGCTCAATCTGACGGCGGCATCACAGGTGATTCACTTCGATCGCTGGTGGAACCCGGCCGTGGAAAACCAGGCCACGGATCGAGCTTTTCGCATCGGCCAAAAGAAGAACGTACTGGTTCATAAGTTTGTCTGCCGGGGAACGGTCGAGGAGCGGATCGACGCCATGATCACGGAAAAAAGCGGACTGGCACATGATGTCGTGGAAGGCGGTGAACGGATGCTGACTGAGATGAAAAACGACGAACTGCTCAATTTCGTGGCCTTGGATATTCACAAAGCGCTCGAGGCATAGTACACTTCAACCTCAACCACGCATCATTTTCAACTAGAAAGGATTCTCGCATGTGGTTCCAATATCGGCCGTATGTCCCCGTCGCCCAGCGCCGAGCGAAGGCCGCTCGTGAAGTCGCGAAACGCACGAAAAAAGGGACGACGGTTTCTCCCGTCGTCATCACCGGCCTCAAGATCGCTCAGTCATTCTGGGGGAAGGCTTGGTGTCAGAATCTCGAAGCTTACAGCGATTATTCGAACCGCTTGCCGCGCGGCCGGACCTACGTTCGCAACGGCTCCGTCGTCGATCTCCAGATCACATCGGGCAAGATCACGGCTCTGGTGAGCGGTTCCCAACTTTACGATGTCGTCATCAAAATTACCGAACTGCCGAGCGTCGCCTGGAAGCAGATCAAGTCACGCTGTTCTGGCCAGATCGGTTCGCTCGTCGAACTTCTCCAGGGCAAGCTTTCGAAGGGCGTGATGGACATCGTGACCGAGAAAGAAGGCGGTCTCTTCCCGAAGCCGCGCGAGATCAAATTGTCCTGCTCGTGTCCCGATGGCGCATCCATGTGCAAGCACGTCGCTGCCGTGATGTACGGCATCGGCGCCCGGCTTGATCACGAACCTGAACTGCTCTTCAAACTCCGCCACGTCGATCATCTGGAATTGATCGAAGGCGTCATTCCCGCCACCGCCTCGAACACCGCGACCGGGAAAACGCTCGAACAGGCGGACGTCGCTGATGTCTTCGGAATTGAGATGACGCCTCCCGAAGTGACGGAACCCGAGGTGGTCGGCAAGCGAACCAGCCGGGTCGATCCCGGTTCCACAAAGAGGGCCGGCACGAAAGTGATCAAGGACAAATCGACTCGCATCGCGAAGTTGACTCTGGCCGTGAAGACGAAGGCCAAGAAGAAAGTGAAGGAGGGAGCGATCCTTTCCTGAGAAACGCTCCCGATAGGCCTCTCAGTCGCCCACTCAATTCTCGTCCTTCTTTTTCTTCTCAGGCGCCGGGCCGATGTCGGCGGCGTCCTTCGTCGGCAGGAGTTTGCCGAGTTCCGACTTCTTGGCGGCGTAGTCGGCCAAACCCGCGAGATTCTTCCACTCGTTCGGGTCTTTCTTTTCGTCGTAGAGCTCTTCGCTGCCGTCCGCATAGCGAATGTAACGCCAGTCTTCCGTTCGCACCGCGTGGTTCTTAAACTTGTAAGTGGTGACGGCTGATTCGCTCCACTCTGCCTTCGGGTCGACGAGCAGACTCTTGATGCTCTTGCCTTCGACATGCTTCGGCGTCGGAATCCCGCAGAGGTCGGTGAGGGTCGGGTAGATGGTCATGAAATCGACCGTGCGATCGCAGACGCCGCCCGCCTTCGTGACGCCGGGGACCACCCACAAAAGCGGCGCCCGCGTCGCTTCTTCCCAGAGCGCAAACTTACGCCAGTGGTCCTTCTCGCCCAGATGCCAGCCGTGGTCGCACCAGAAGACGATGATAGTGTTATCGCGGTAAGGGCTCTTGTCGAAGGCCTCGAGCAAACGGCCGATCAACATGTCACAGTAAGTTCCCGCGGCCAGGTAGCCTTGAATCGCTTCCTTCCAACGGCCGGATTCCACAATGGCCTTGTGGTCGCCATCGGGCCTGGCCATCTTGATGCCCGCGCCGGGGACGTCATCAAGATCTTTCTTTAGATAGGGCGGCAGTTTGATGTCTTTGAGCGGGTGCATGTCGTAATATTTCTGTGGCACGTTCCAGGGCATATGTGGCTTGTGAATGCCGCAGGCGAGGAAGAACGGCTTCTCGTGCTTTTTCCCGAGTTGGTCGATGGCATAGTCGACGATTTTCCAGTCGTTGAGATCCTCGTCCTTGCAATCGAGTGGCGCGAACTTGATGCCGCCCACGCCGTCGTTCCCCTTCGGCAACGGGTTGCCGCCGGGGTTCTTCAGATAGTCATCCCACTCCGAGGGGCGCGTATAGGCCTCGTGATAGATCTTTCCCGAACCGCACACGAAGTAACCCGCTTTTCGGAAGGCCGTCGTCAACGGTTGATCCTCGGGGACCGCCTTGCGCCAGTCGTTGCCGTTGTCATAGACGCCGGTGGTCGAAGGCCGCATGCCGGACATCAAGGCACAGCGGGACGGGTTGCAAACAGGGGAGGCACAGTAGCTGCGGGTGAAGGCGACGCCCCGTTTCGCGAGCTTGTCGATACTCGGGGTGATCGCCTGCGGGTTACGATCGAGATAACCGACCCAATCGCGCAAATCGTCGACGGCAATGAACAATACGTTCGGCTTGGTCGGCGTGTCGGCCGCCGGCAGGATGGCGGGCCAGCCAAGGGCGACGAGAACGAGAGCCGGGAAACGCATTGGAAGTCCCTCTGGGAGCGGTGAACGACGAGAAGATAATATAGCGATGATGAAGGGCTCTTGTCGTCATTCGCTCTCGCCCTATATTGAATGTTTCGAATAAAATCTCCATCCGTTCCCTGCCAAGAAACGGGAGTTGGCCGATCATGGGTATGCAGTGTTTACTTTGTGGGAAGAAGCCGGCCGTCGGCAATCAGAAGACCTACCGCGGCAAGGCGAAGTACCTGGGCGGCGTCGGTAAGAAAATCACCGGCACCTCCAAGCGGGTTTATTATCCGAACCTCCAGCGGGTTCAGCTCGTCACTCCCGAGGGCGTGACCTGCCGCAAGACGGTCTGCACCCAGTGCATCCGCAGCGGCCGGGTTCAACGACCCCAGAAGAAGAAACCGTTCAGCACGATCAGCGTCTGAAATTACTCTCGGATCAACCGAAGCCACAAGCCCACCGGTCGTCCGGTGGGCTTTGTTACGTCCCCTCGGGAGCGCGGTCATGGATATTGATGAAGTCCGCAAGGTCGCCCGGCTCGCTCGGCTCGACCTCTCCGATGCCGACCTGGGCGTCATGGCCAAACAGCTTTCCGCCATCCTGCAATATGTCGACCAGTTGAAAGAACTCAACACCGATGGCGTCGAGCCGATGGCCCATCCCCTCCCCGTGCAGAATGTTTTCCGTGCCGACGAGCCGGCCGAGTCTCTTCCCGTCGCGGAAGCGTTGCGGAACGCCCCGATCCGGCATGGCGACTTCTTCGGCGTCCCGGCCGTCCTTGATCCAGCTGATGATTTAAGTCATTGAAGTTGGAATTCATCTCAAGATCCGCTTTCGAGAAGACCATGAGCATGATTGAAAAGACGGCAGGCGAGTTATTGGCACTCCAGGCATCCGGCTCGGCCAGCGCTCTCGCGATCACGGATGCGTTCCTGACCGCGATTCGCGATCGCGACGAGCGCGTCAAAGCCTACATGCACGTCGATGAAGCAGCCGCCCGCGCGCAAGCCCAGGCCGTCGATGATCGGCGCAAGAAGGGCGAACCGCTCGGCCCGCTCGCCGGCGTGCCGATCGCCATCAAGGATGTTCTCTGCACCAAGGGCATCCCCACCACCTGTTCGAGTAAGATCCTGCAACACTTTGTCCCGCCGTACGATGCGCACGTCATCACGAAACTCAAAGATGCCGGGGCGATTCTCATCGGTAAGACGAACATGGACGAATTCGCCATGGGCTCGTCGACCGAGAATAGCGCCTACTTCACAACGCGCAATCCGTGGGATCTCGAACGCATCCCCGGCGGATCGTCCGGCGGTTCAGCGGCAGCCGTCGCCGCCTGCGAAGCCGCCATCTCGATCGGTTCCGATACGGGAGGTTCCATTCGCCAACCGGCTAGTCTGTGCGGCATCGTCGGCATCAAACCCACTTATGGCCGTGTGTCACGCTATGGGCTGATCGCCTTCGCGTCTTCGCTCGACCAGATTGGCCCGTTCACCCATGATGTCTCCGATGCCGCCCTGCTGATGGAAGTAATCGCCGGGCACGATCCGCGTGACAGCACGAGCATCGATCAACCGGTGCCCGCGTATTCGAAGACGCTTGAGCAACCCGTGAAGGGCCTGAAGATCGGCGTGCCCAAGGAGTTCTTCGGTGAAGGTCTCGATCCCGAGGTGGAAGCCGCCATCCGCAACGGTTTGAAAGAGTATCAGAAGCAGGGGGCGACGCTCGTCGATGTCTCCCTGCCGCATAGCCCGTACGCGGTCGCGGTCTATTATCTCGTCGCGACGGCCGAGGCATCGAGCAACCTGGCCCGCTACGATGGCATGCACTACGGCCATCGCACGAGTGTGAAGGGCGATCTGGTCTCGACCTATAGCAAATCGCGCGGCGAAGGCTTCGGCAAGGAAGTGCAACGACGCATCATGCTTGGCACCTATGCGCTCTCGAGCGGCTACAAGGATGCCTACTATCTGAAAGCCTTGAAAGTCCGCCGGTTGATCAAGAATGACTTCGACGAGGCCTTCAAGAAGTGCGATGTGGTTATGGGTCCGACGGCGCCGACCGCCGCCTTCAAACGGGGTGAGAAGACCGACAACCCGCTGGCGATGTATCTCTCCGACATCTACACGATCAGTTGCAATCTGGCCGGCATCGCGGGCATGAGCATCCCCTGCGGGTTCACCAAGTCGAACCTGCCCATCGGGCTACAGATCCTGGCCGGGCCGTTCGAGGAGGAGAAGATGCTCCGCATCGCCCGCATGCACGAGCGCGCAACGGACTGGCATACCCGGAGGCCGAAGCTGTAGAATGGCAAGGATAATTGTCCACGCCGAGGAACCATTCAATGGCTGAATCAATCCTGCTCCGCACTCCGCCTTCCATACCCGATCCGCCTGAGCCGCTTCTAGAAGAAGTGTTGCCGAACGTTGAACTCATCGAAGACGATGGTGAGCCCATGGAAAGCGATTGGCACGTCAAGGCGATGGTATTGCTGATGGCGTGCATTGATGAGCATCTGCGTGATCGCGATGACTATTACGCCGCGGGCAACATGTTCATTTACTACAGCGTCGAACAAGCTCGAAACCGCGACTTCCGTGGACCGGACTTCTTCTTTCTGTGGAACACGAACCGGTTCCCCATCCGCCGCTATTGGGCCACTTGGTTGGAGCACGGCCGCACTCCCGACGTCGTCGTCGAACTTCGCTCC
>Ga0105048_10013337_pt1 | contig 12848 bp, 8 predicted proteins | sample MAT05_FD_78382 | JGI IMG/M metagenome (GOLD analysis project Ga0105048, IMG submission 78382) | Freshwater microbial communities from Lake Fryxell liftoff mats and glacier meltwater in Antarctica - MAT-05 | ecosystem: Environmental > Aquatic > Freshwater > Ice > Liftoff microbial mat | place...
GAGCAGAGTCGCCGTCACCCGCACGGTTCAGCCCTCGCGCTTCTGCGCATCGCTGCGCGCCATCCTCGCATTATCCGGGAAAAAATCGAATCGGCGGCATGAACATCGTCTCTCTCTTCTCTGGTCCGGATCTGCCCGCTGTAGAACGGGACTCTGTGTGCCACGATGTCGCCAATGCCGGATTCCTCTTAACCCCAGATCCCCCGCGCAGTCCGCGCCCATGCCCGTCCCTCCCCGCCGCGCTTCACCGGCAAGCACCCGGCACTCACGCCACCCTCCCAAGCCTCCGTAACAAGCCTGGATGGCTCCCCCACCCCAGCGCTCCACCCGGCCCGCCTCCGAGGACAAGGGGCGACCCACAGGGGCGAGCACGAACGCCGCTCCCGAGCCCCACGTGGGGCGCGACCCACGCCGCGCGCTACACCGACGCTCAGCTCACCGATGTCGTCGACACCGCCGGTGCCCCCGAGCTGGCCGCCCACGCGCGGCGGGCTCGAGCTGGGAGCTCCTTCTGGAGCAGCGCGTAGAACGTCGGATCGAGGATGCGGTCGCGCTCTGCGGGGGTCAGCCAGCGGAGCGCAGCGTCCCAGCGCTCGGCCAGCGGCACATCGACGCTGAACCAACCCGCGCGGAGCTCGCGGACCCGGATGCCGTCCAGGATGACCCGATGGTCGCGCGTGGCGATCTGGATCTGGGCGCACGCGCTCAGGTTACAATCCGCGGTTTCGATGGAGGTGATCTCGAAGCTCAGGCGGAGCGTGGTCGGCGCACGCGGGAGCGACGGTATAAGCGCCGCGCTCGCGGTCGCGCTGATGCTCGGTGATGCGGGTGGTGGCACTCCGACCAGCGTGTCGAGCGGGCTCTGCACGCGCTGCCGGTCGGGCTGGGCAAGGCGCGTGTACAGCGTCGTGGTCTCCAGGCGCTCGTGGCCGAGGAGCTTCTGAATGAAACGGATGTCCGTTCCGTGCTCCAAAAGATGGGTCGCGAACGAGTGCCGCAAGGTGTGGCAGGTCGCCGGCTTCGTCAGTTTCGCCAGCGCGACCGTGCGCTCCATGGCGCGCTGGGCGGTTCGCTGACAGATGTGTCGGCCGCTCCCTGACGGATCGAAGACGTAGCCCTTCGCGCCCTGCAAGCGCGCCAGCTCGGTGGTCACGGAGCGGAAGCTCTCGGGGAGCATCACGTCGCGATCTTTTCGGCCTTTGCCTTGCCAGATGCGGACGACGCCGCGGTCGAAGTCGAAGTCACCCCATCGCAGGCGGATCACCTCGCTCACGCGCGCGCCCGTCGCGTACATCAGGCCGAGGAGAAGCTTGTCGCGCAGCGACGGCGCCGCTTGTAGCAGGCGCACGACCTCCTGAGTGCTCAGAACCATCGGCATCCGATGCGGGCGCCGCGGCGTCATCAGGCCGAGCGTGATCGAGCGACCGCACATCTTGTCGAAGGCGGTCCGGATCGCGGAGAGGACGACGCTCACCCACGATGAGCTCGCACCGCCTTCCACCATCAGCTCGAGATAGTCACGGACATCGTCGCGCGTCGCGGCTGCCGGAAGCCTCCCCAGCCAGCCGAGGAAGCCGGCCAGCGCGTGTCGGTACGAGGTCACCGATCGCTTCTGGTAGAAGCGGATCCGCAGCTCGCGCACGATCGCGCGGATCATGTCCTCGCCTTGGGGATCCACGCGATCCAGGTCCACGACCCACGGCGTCGCCGAGGCATCTTCGACCCTGCGCCGCGGTGAGTAGCGGCCGCGCGCCGGACGGTAGGGCGTCGCGTCGACGTAGCGGCCCGGCCAGAAGCCTGGCGGATAGTTTGCAGTCGACGAGAGAGTTGTGGAGAAAGCGGAGGGCGGCATGCGCCAACATAGAACGTATGCTCAGTACGAAGATCAACTGAGAAGCGCGAACCGAACGATTCTCACTCGCGGGATGTTCGACCCATGCAAACCAACGCGAACACCAGCTCTTCCTCGACGAGCGCGGCGTGAGCCGCCCGGTGACCCTGGCCGTCGAGCTGTCGGTCGAGATCCGCGACCCTTGGGGCAACGCCATGCGCGGCATCTCGGCGCGCACCAAGAGCAACCGCAAGGACTTCGGCGTGAGCTGGAGCAGCACGATGGACGGCGGCGGCCTGGTCGTGAGCGAGACGGTCGAGATCGACCTCGAGATGGAGCTGCTGAGGAAGTAGCGGCGCTTGCGCGGATCAGGGTCGAACGACGTCCCACCGCACCAGCAACCCCCTCCGCTCCAGCTTCTCCATCACGCCCTCCAGCATCACCAGCCGCCGGTACAGCGCCGGCAGCGCCTCCATCCTCCCCTCCGCGACGAGCGCGGCCGCCTGCCCGTAGAGATCATCCGCCACCGCGTAGGTGTTGATGCGGTCCTTGTTCATTCCGGTGAAGCGGGAGACGAAGCGCGACAACCCACAGAACGGATAGTGGAAGACGGCCGGCCCGCCCTCGTCCTCGATGTGGACGTTGGCGGTGAAGCGCAGCGGCAGGAAGTGATGCACCGACTGCGGGACGAACGGCGCGTCCACGTCCGCCAGACGCAGCGCCGACTTTCCCGTGATGTACGCGTTGAAGATCTTGAACTTACCGCCCGCGCCGTCCCACGCGGTGAAGACGTGCTCGAACTCCTTGTATCGCAGATAGTACGGGCTCTTCTTGAACAGGCGGACAGAGAGAAAAGGATCGTCCATCTCCTCCGTCAACGGCACCGCCTCGAAGTTCGGGAAGATGACCTCGTCGATCGCTGCAGGCACCGCCGCGAGATAGTCTGGCAGTGAGACGCCCGAAGTATACGGCGCGATGAGCTCGTCGGCGTCGAGGTGGAGAAGCCAGTCCATCCCATCCGCGCGCGCGTCCGGGATGATCACGCCGGCGTTGAGCATCTGGCGCGCGACGACGACCCGCGCGAGCTGCGGTGCGAAGCCTTCGTAGTCGGGGAGCTGGCGCGCGCGCGCCCCGTGGGCTTCGTCTGCGAAGACGCACCGCACGCGCTCGGAGTCGAAGGTCGACTCGATCCAGGCGATGGTGTCGCGATCTTCTGCGGGCGCGTCGAAGACGAGATAGATCTTCGTGATGCCGGCGGAGAGGTGGTGGTGGAGCCACGTCCGGAACGAACCATCGAGGCCGCGGACGGTCGCGACCAGGCCAATTCGGACGTGGCTCAGACTAGTGCCTGCGTCCGGAAGTTCGCTCCGTGTTCCGCGAAGGGATCGCGGCCGATGGCAAGGCGGACCACCGAGGGCATACTCAGCGTCTGTCGAGGTGGTCCAACGTGGCCAGCGGCCGCGAGGCCGAGCGAAACATGGAGCGAACTTCCGGATGCTGGCACTATACTATTCCCAGGGCCACTTGGACTTGGTGGCGGCGGTCGAGGAGGCTCTGCTGACGGCGGCGCGTCCGCCGGCCATCATCTGCATCTCGGCGGCGCTCATCTTCACTGGCTCGTCATCGGAGCCGTTGAGGAACGCCTCGAGCTCGGCCGTGTCCTTGGCGCCCTTGATCTTGCCCGCGACGAACTCGGCGGTCTTCTGATCGAGGCCCTGGCTCTTCACGAGCCAAGCGCTCACGGCGTTGGTGTTCTTGTTCTCCTGCATGAAGGTGAACAAGCTCTTGATGACGACTTTCGGAATCTTCGGGGTCATATGTTTCGATTGCCTCCGAGAACAGGAGTAGCACCACTCCGAAGTGCCCCGCAATGAGCGTAAGCGGTTGTAATCGCTATCGTGTACGACCTTTAGCGGTGCCGATGATCTCGTTGAGATCGTCGGCCGAAAGAGAGCGAACCATCGTCTGACTCCAGCCCTTCTTCTCCGCCCGCGGCGGCGGCGCGGGACCGATCGCGCCCGCGAACATCGTCGGCGGGTCGTCGTAGACGGCCGGCGCGCGCGCAGGCGGAAGCGGGCTGCGGATCGTCGCCTCGGCCTCGTCGTCGTAGAACATCACCGGCGGCGTCAGCAGCTCCGGCGGATCGAGCTCTCCCGGCGGCACCACGGTGCCCCCGCACAGCTGCGCGAGCTCCGACTCGTTCGAGCGCCCTGCCATCGTCGCCCGCAGCGCGAGCGCGAGCCGCGGGATGCGCTCGCCGAACGCCTGCGCGAGCGTCACCGCGACATCCGAGGCATCGACGGTGCGCCGGCTCTTTCGCAGCAGATCATCGATCTCGTCGGCCAGCTCGGCGGCGGTCTGCTGCCGGTTCGCCGCGTCGCGCTCGAGCGCGCGCATCACCAGCGCATCGACACCCGCAGGCACCCCCGGCGCTGCGCGGGAAGGCCGCACGATCGGATCGACCGTCACCGCGCGGTGCAGATCCCGCAGCGTCACGCCGTCGAAGAGCGTGTGCCCCACCAGGCATTCCCAGAGCATCACGCCGACGGCGAACACATCGGCGCGGCGATCGACCGAAGACGAGATGAGCTGCTCGGGCGCCAGCGCGCGGAAGCTCTTGCGGCTCGGCAGCGAGTGCACCTCGGTGACCCAGCCGCGATCGTTCGAGGACGCCAGGCCGAAGTCGGTGAGCTTCGATTCACCGTTGAACGCGACGAGCACGTTGGCGCTGGTGACGTCGCGGTGCACGAGGTTGGTCGGGCGGCCCTTTTCGTCCTTCAGCTCGTGCGCGCAATGCAGGCCTCGGCAGGCGGAGGAGACGATGCGCAGGATGATCTCGACCGGCAGCGGGCGCCGCACGTTGATCGCCGTGGCGAGCGTGGTTTCGAGGTTGAAGCCGAGGACGAACTCCATTTCCATCGCCGAAACGCCGGCGATCTGGCCGTGTCCGGTGACGCACACCAGGTTCGGATGATCCAGCCGGCACAGCAGGCGCGCCTCCTCGGCGAAGCGCAGCGCGTCCGAGCCCGAGATTCCCGGGTGCAGCACCTTCACGACGACGATGCGGCCGCCCTGCGAGGTGTCGCGCGCCACGTAGACGTTGCTGAGCGGGTGGGTCGTCAGACGCACGAGGAGCTCGAGGGGCCCGAGGCTCGCGACCATGTCGTATACTTCGCACGCAGTGGACCGTAGATCAAACCGGCGCTACTACTGACGCGGCTTGGATCCTCTATCCGCATTTGCCCGGATCAAGCAGCGCTCGCTGTTCGTCCTGCTCGACGAGATCGACGCGTTCGCGCTGTCGGGCGTGGCTTCCGTGGTCACGGTGCCCGCCGGTCAGGCCGTACCGCGGCCGAGCGGCCCGTCGCAGCTCTTCATCGTGGTGAGCGGCGATGTGCGGCTCCAGACCGCAGTCGGAGAGGTGATCGGCCGGGTGGGCTCGGGCCGCTCGCTCGAGCTCGGCACCTTCCTCGCGCGCAGCACGCGCTGGCAGAGTGACTGGTTCTGCGAGCAAGAGAGCGTCCTGCTCGCGCTCCCGGAGACCGAGCTGCGCGAGGTCATCGACGCGACGCCGGGTCTCGCGATCTATCTCGAGCGCATGTGCGCCGACGTCGGGATTCGCAAGCTGAAGAACGATCTGCGCCTCGGTGGAATCGCGCAGAAAGACATCACCCGCTTGATCAGCCGCCTCACGCGACAGGCGTGGAAGTCCCTCAAGACTCAGTATGCATCGAGCCCCGGCCTCGCCGTGCTCGAGCAAGGGAGGCTGAGCGGCGAGATCGAGATCAAGGGCACGCGCGAGCCGGTCGGCCCCTTTCGCGGCGGTGATCTCTTCTATCTCGACGAAGGCGTCACGAGTATCCAGTGCGACGACGCGGCGCGGCTGTGGTTCATGCCGCGCAGTGCCTGGCAGTCCGAGCTGTCGAAGAAGTATGACTTCGACGCATTTCGCGCCATCTCCGATCCCATCGCGGTGAAGCGCGCCGCGCTCGAGGCCGCGCTCGCCGAGCCGCAACCTCCTCCTCCGCCCCCGCCGCCCGAAGAAGAGGACGACGGCCTCTCGGTGGCCGACTTCAAGCTCGACGAGCAGGCGCTGGCGCGACTGCATCGGAAGCGCCGTCCCTTCGTGCGCCAGCACGAAGAGATGGACTGCGCCGCCGCCTGCCTCTCGATGGTCGCCCGCTTCTACGGCCGGCGGATCAGCGTGCCCACCTTCCGCTCGATGGTTCACGTCACCCGCGACGGCGCATCGATGCTGGCGATCAAGAAGGCCGCCGGGATCATCGGGATGAAGGCGATGGGCGTGACCTCCGGCCTCAAGGGACTACGCAAGATGCGCGTCCCGATGATCGCGCTCATGGACTATCACTATGTGGTCGTCTACGCGGTGAGCGAGACCGAGGTCTCGATCGGAGATCCCGCCACCGGGCTCTCCACGCTCCCCGCCGAAGAGTTCGAGGCCCGCTGGTCGAAGAGCGCGCTGCTGTTCTCGCCGACCCCCGCGTTCGAGAAGTATCCCGAGAGCCAGCTCTCTTTCGCCAAATACGCGGTCCTTTTCCGCGGCACGAAGATGCTCCTCCTCGAGGTCCTGCTGGCCTCGGTCCTGATGTTCGGCTTCGGGCTGACGATGCCGGTGATGCTGCAGTACATCGTCGACTCGGTGCTCCCCAGCGGCTCACCCGGCGCGCTCACGCTGGTGGCGCTCGGGCTCTTGCTCGCCCGGGTCACGAGCGCCGCGATCGGCTGGATTCATCGCTATCTGTTGGTGCACGTGACCTCGAAGGTCGACGCGCTCTCGTCGGTCCTGTTCGTGCGCCAGCTCCTCGCGATGCCGCTCGGCTTCTTCGTCATCCGCACCGTCGGCGACATCACCCAGCGGATGGGCGAGATCCGTCGCATCCGCAGCATCGTGCTCGATCAGAGCCTGCAGCTCTTCACCGTGGCGCTGGGCGGCGTCGTGAACTCGGTGGTCATATTCATGTACAGCCCGCAGATCCTCGGCGTGCTCCTGCTCGGGCTCATCCCGCCGGCGTTGTTCGTCGCGTTTTTCGCCCCGCGTCTCAACGACAAGACGCGCGCCGTACACAAGGCTGCGGGCGACTGGCAGACCCGCTCGTGGGAGCAGTTCGATGGCCTCGCCAGCATCAAGGCGCTCGGGGGCGAGGTCGCGGCGCGCTGGAAATGGAACATGGATCTGCGGCAGAACCTGGTGCTGCGCCAGGAGCTCGGCTGGCTGGAGGCGATCGCCCGCGCCAGCACCACGCTGTTCGAGCAACTCCTGGGCATCGCCCTGCTGCTCTACGCCGTCCACGCCTATGCGAGCGGCCAGATCACCGCCGGTCACGTGCTGGCGGTGAGCATGCTGGGCACCGCGGTGATCGGTGCCGCGATGACGCTGATGAGCTCCTGGCACGAGATTAACGAGCTCGGCGTCTCGCTCGGTCGCGTCGATGACGTGCTCACCGCGGCGATCGAGCCGCCGGGCCCGCCCGAGGATCCCGCCCACCCGCACCCGATCAGCGGCAAAGTCGCGCTGGAGAACGTGTCGTTCCAGTACGGCAGTGAGCTTTCGCCGGTGGTGCTGAGCGGAGTGAATCTCAGCGTCGAGCCGGGCGAGACCGTCGCGCTGGTCGGCCGCAGCGGCTCGGGGAAAAGCACCCTCGGATACATGTTCAACCTGCTCTACACGCCGACGCAGGGAAAGATCCGCTTCGACGGCGTCGAGCACACCGAGATCCCGCTCCAGCAAGTGCGAAAGCGCGCGGCGATGATCGTGCAGGACAACAGTATCTTCTCCGGCACCATCCTCGAGAACATCGCGCTCGGAGATCCACACCCCTCCTTCCAGCGCGTGATGGAAGCGGCGCAGGCCGCCGACGCGCATCAGTTCGTCACCGGCTTCCCCAAGGGATACTCGACGTTGCTGGGTGAGTCGGGCGAGGGACTATCGGGCGGCCAGAAACAGCGCATCAACATCGCGCGCGCCCTCTATCGCAACCCGGCGATCCTGATCATGGACGAGGCGACGTCCGCGCTCGACGCGATCTCCGAGGCCAGGATCGTGAAGCAGCTCAAGGCGCGCAAAGGCACCACCATCGTCATCGCGCACCGCCTCAACACCGTGATGCACGCCGATCGCATCGTGGTCCTCGATGCCGGCCGCGTCGTCGAGCAAGGCACGCACACCGAGCTTCTCGCCAAGCGCGGGCACTACAGTCGTCTGTTCGCGAAGCAGCTCGCCGTTTGACCGTCGGTTGTCCGTCAGTGGAGGTACGGACCCCACTGTCCACCCACACCGCACATTGACAGCGCCTCTGGCGGCCAATATCGATGTCGACAGGTGAAGTACCTCACCCTCCTGCTCCTCGGCGCTTGTGCCGTCGATCTGCCGACGCCTGCCCCGTCCAGCAACCGGCGCGGGACTGCGTTCATTGCGGACGTGGACCCCGCGGCGAAGAAGTTCGACATCAGCGTCCGCGGCGGCTCGATCGCGCTCGAGCCGGCGGTCGTCGATCAGGACGGTGTGCCGTTCGAGGGCCAGGCCGAGACGATCGAGCTTTACACCGAGTCCGCGGTCATCGACGTCGACGGCAGCCTGTGCGGCTACGCCAGCTCTTTTTGCACGGTGGTCAACGTTGCCAACTTCTACAGCGGTCCGCTCGGGTTCGTGATCGCCGAGATCAACGCGATCAGCCCAGCCGCGCAGCACGAAGGCCTGAACAGTGACCCGCCGAGCTTCAATCTCTCCGATCAGCTCGGGCTCTGGGACTATGGCAGCATCGCCACCGGCAGCCTCGGTCAGAAGACCTGGGTGTTCGGCGACGACGGCACCGCGTACCGCATCGCGGGTACTATCTGGGCCGATCTCCCGCTGCCTCCCGCGCCTTCGTTCGGATACACCGGTGGAGCGATCGCGTTCGCGTACGACGACATCGCGTCGAGCGGCGCCGCAGCGGGTGTCGGCGACGACGGGATCTCGGCAGCGATCAACATCGGCTTCGGCTTCGATTTCTTCGGGACGACACTGAGCGCGCTGCGCATCGCGGCGAACGGCTTTCTGGTCATGGACCCCGGTCAGACCAGTACCGGCTGCTGCAGCGGCCAGTCGCTCCCCGACCCGGTCGCGCCGAACGGCGTCATCGCCGGCTACTGGGAGGATCTCGGGGCCGGCAACGTCCGCTACGCCACCCTCGGAAACATGCCCAATCGTCGCTTCGTGGTCGATTGGTCCAGCGTCGCGCACTTCGGCGGCGGACCGGCGGTGAGCTTCCAGATCGTCCTGTTCGAGGGTTCGGGCGACGTCGAGATCCGCCACCTCAGCGCGCCCAGCGACGGCGGTGAGCACGCGGTGGGCATCGAGCGCGCCGATGGGTTCGACGGGCTGAGCCTCGCTTTTGGTGATGTGTCGTTCGGACCGAGCGCGTTTCGCATCGTGCATCCGTGAAGAGACTTATCCTCGCGGCGCTGATCGGCTGCAGCGGCGCAGAGCCGAATATGACGCCGGATGCGGCGACAGTTCCCGGAGAAGACCGCCTTCGGGTCGCCTTCACCTCCACCCGGCTCGGCCCGAACTATCAGCTGTTCGTCGTGGATGACGACGGCACTCATATCGAGCAAGTCACCAGCAGCACCGGCTCGAGCTTATCGCCCAGTTGGTCACCCGACGGAGCCAAGATCGCGTTCGCGAGCAACCGCTCCGGTCGCTACGGGATCTACACTCTGGATCTGGCCACCCGCGACGTCGCGCTCGTCTCGCTCGAGCTCCTTACCGCCGCAAACCCGGTCATTTCGCCAGACGGAAACAGTATCGCGTTCCAGGGGCGCGTCTCCGGTCAGGTCGGGTTCGACATCTATGTCGTCGCCAGCAGCGGCGGTGCAGCGCGACAGCTCACCGAGGCGCCCCGAAACGACTCCGGCCCAGCCTGGTCACCCGATGGGCGGACCCTCTATTTCGTCTCCGATCGGAGCACCGAAGGCGTGTTCGAGGTCTACGCGATGGACCCGGCCGGCGAAGACGAGCGCGCAGTGACGACGAATCAGCACGTCATCGGCCGCCCGACCGCACTCCCGGATGGGACCTCGATCGCGTACGCGACGGGCGACGCCCGGACCGCGATCGTCCGCTTTGTGCTCGCCACGCAGGAAATCGTGGTGCTCACGAACAAGGACGACTCCGAGCCGGCGTTCAGCCCGGACGGCAAGCTCTTGGTTCACGCCAGCGCGCGATCGAGCGCATCCGACATCATGATCCTCGACCTCACATCCGGTGCATCGCGCACTCTCACCGACGACGCGGCGATCGATGGCTCGCCGGCGGTGACGCTTCTGAAAGGGGGTTGAAGCGCATGCTCAACCGTGGGACTCGGCATATCGTGCAACGCGCCCTCTTCCTGTGCCTCGCGCTCGCCGCGTGCGACGTCGCGTCGACGCCGCCGCAGCGCACCGTCCGCCTCGATCGCAGCGACCTGAAGCCGGGTGACCGGGTGGTCGCAGACTATGGCGCGTTCGTGCTCATCGCGGTGGAGGGACCTTCCGAGGACGTCATCCGCATCGAGGGCTATCCGATCCGCGCGGCGGATCCGGAGGCGGCGTACGCGACGATCCCGCCCGGGCTGCGCAAGAGTGGCCTCTCCATCGTGCAGCTGATCGGGCCGGTAAAAGACGAGTGGATCGCGCAGCTCGACGCCGAGGGCGTGGAGCGCATCCAGTACATCCCGGATAATGCGTACGTGGTTCGCGCCAAGAAGATTCTGCCGCACGACTTCCTCCAGCTGGTCGTCGAGTACTCTCCAGCCTTCAAGATCGCGCCCGATCTGCGCGAGCCCGGGCTGAAGGGCCGGATCGATCTCACCGTGCAGGTCATCGACGGTCCCAGCGCGAAGGCCACGGTTCACGCGCTCGAGAAACTATCTGCAGAGATCGTCCTGGATACTCCGGCCGATCAGTATCGAAACATCGCGATCACCGCCGACGCGGCAGCGATCGATGACCTGGCCAATCTCGATGATGTGTTCGCCGTGGAGCGCCGCCAGCCGCGCGAGCGCGAGGACGAGGCCCAGGGTCAGATCATCGCCGGCAGCTTCTCCGGCGCGCAGGCGGTGCTCGGCAGCGGATACCTCGCCTGGCTCGCGGGACGCGGCTTCACGGCGACGCAGTTCACGACTTTCGCGACGGAGATCGTCGACGACACGCACCTCGTGACCGGCCACCCCGATCTCGCGTCGGGGCGCGTGGCTTTCCAGCTCAATCCTTCCAACAACTCCAACAACCAGCGCGGCCACGGCTTCCTGAACACGCACATCCTCGGCGGTCTCAACAGCGGCACCGGCACCACCGCGGAGGACGCCCGTGGATTCAACTATGGGCTGGGAATCGCGCCTTTCGCGCAGGTCGCCGCCACCGACATCTTCGGCGCGACCTTCGTGGCCTCGAGCACCTGGGAGAACACGGCGTACATCCTGAACGCACGCATCTCGTCGAACTCATGGTCGTACTCGGGCGCAGGCACGTTGCGGTACGAGAGCAACGCGCAGGGATACGATCGCATCGTCCGCGACGCGCGCACGACGCCGGCCGGTAACCAGCAGCTCGCGGTGGTCTTCGCCGCTGCCAACCGCGGCCCCAACCCCGGCACCGTACCCACTCCGGCCAACGCCAAGAACGTGCTCACGGTGGGCGCGAGCGAAAATGATCGGGCGGTGGGCGCCACCGACGGCTGCGGGTTCGACAATACCGACGCCGACGACTGCCGCGACATGATCGCCTTCTCGTCCCGTGGACCGGTGAACCTTGGGGGCGGCGACGGACGCATCAAGCCGGACATCGTCGCGCCGGGAACTCACATCCAAGCTGGAATTCCACAGGCGAACTTCGTCGGCGGGACCGTATGCGACCGATACTTCCCGCCGGGGCAGACACTCTACGGCTGGTCTACGGGGACCTCGCACGCGTGTCCGGCGGCGGCCGGCGGCGCCACGCTGCTCTATCAGGACTTCCTGAATCGCTCGCTCCCCGCACCCTCACCTGCGCTCCTCAAGGCGCTCCTCATGAGCAGCGCCAACTATCTCACCGGCGTCGGCGCGAACGATACTTTGCCGTCGAACAGCCAGGGCACCGGACGCATGGATCTCGGTCGCGCGCTCGACGGTGCTCCCCGGCTCACGGTCGATCAGACGGTCACCTTCGGCGCGACCGGCAACAGCCACGTCGTCACCGGCGTGATCCCCGATTCCAGCCGACCTTTCCGCGTATCTCTGGTGTGGACCGACGCACCCGGCGCGATCGTCGGTGCGCCGTGGGTCAACGACCTCGATCTCACCGTGACGATCGGCGGATCGACGTATCGCGGTAACGTATTCTCCGGCGCCACCTCGATCACCGGCGGCGCCGCCGACACCCGCAACAATGCCGAGCACGTCTTCTTGCCGGCGGGTACCAGCGGTGTCTTCACCGTGACGATCACCGCGTCGAACATCGCGGGCGAAGGCGTCCCGGGGAATGCGGACGTGACCGATCAGGACTTCGCGCTCGTCGTCTACAATGCGACGCCGCGGCCGACGATCAGCGCGCTGCCGAGCCCGCTCGTCTTCACCGGCGCGGAGGGCGGCGCGAACCCCGCGTCGCAGGCCCTCGCGATCACGAACAGCGGCGGCGGCACGCTCGCCTGGTCGGCGGTCGACGACCAGCCCTGGCTCTCGCTCAGCGTCGGTTCGGGCACCGCCCCGGCCTCTCCCAGCGTCTCGGTGAGCACCGCGGGGCTGACCGCCGGCACGTACAACGCGAACATCACCGTCAGCGGCACCAACGCCACCAACACGCCGCTGATCGTGCCCGTGACGCTCACCGTGACGGCGCCGAGCGACGACCTCATCGTGAACGGCGGCTTCGAGTCGACGCTCACGCCGTGGGTGCGCCAGGGCGCTGCATTGGTGCACGAACCGAAGGGTCCCACACCCTTTGCGGGCCTGGGCTACGTCACCTGCGGCGGCACGGTGAACAACGCCACCGCGTTCGTCTA
>Ga0105048_10013338_pt1 | contig 12848 bp, 7 predicted proteins | sample MAT05_FD_78382 | JGI IMG/M metagenome (GOLD analysis project Ga0105048, IMG submission 78382) | Freshwater microbial communities from Lake Fryxell liftoff mats and glacier meltwater in Antarctica - MAT-05 | ecosystem: Environmental > Aquatic > Freshwater > Ice > Liftoff microbial mat | place...
CGGCAGGATTGCGGTCTCCGGCACAACCGCTGCGTCCCGCAGGCGACGTTCCTTCGCCCGCGCTCGAGCCCGGCTGCGTTGCTCGCATCGTCGGGCTTTGCCGTTCTCCGTCGCCCGGTACACTTGACCGGCCCGCCAGACTTCCCAGCGGCGATTCGCGTCACGGCACTCACACGAACAGAACCGCTGCAACGGGTGGCGCGGAACGAAAGGAACAGTCGCACCCCTTCAGCAGACAAATCCTCTGCCGAGGAGCATGTCGCCCTTGAACACTGTCGTTCGATAGATCATTCTGTAATGGGCCGATGGGAGTTGTGTCCCAAAAGGTCAAGTCTCGGAGCCGAGCGCTAACTCGGCTCCCAGACGTTTTCATGCCACACACCGCCTCAGCCCAATCTTAACGCCCCCATCAGCCAAACCGGAATCACCAAATTCCAATCCGGCTCAACTGGCACCGGAATTCTGGCTCACTTTCTGGCCGGAACTGACAATGGCATTCCTCACAGGTTTTTTCGGACCGGAGAGATGGGACTACGGTGATGACTGTGAAACTGAGAAACCTGACCGAGATCAAAAGTTGGATCTTGAGTTTCGGCCCACACGCCAAAGTTCTGGAACCTGCGGAGTTGGTCGATTTAGTGCGGATCGATGTTGAAAGTATGTGTGCTGCTTACAGGGCAAAATGAAGCCGGTGATTCGTTTCAGTTCACGCTACGAGTTCTTTTTCGTTCCAATCCACCCAATTCAAGAGTCTGAGGTCTGCCCACAATGCTCCGCTCTTCCACTATGAGGCCAGTGGTTCGCCATCAGATGCTGACACTGCCAGTCGATGCTGACGGCCAGCAAATTCCGTCATGGGAGAAGCAAGTTGACCGACTGTCCCAGCATCGACCCGCGACTTCAGGCAGGGAGCCGCACACCGAGCTGCTGACAAAAAGGAATTTGGAACCCATGATGCAGCGAGAACTCGTCCACCGCGCCCTCCTTCCTGAGCACCCAGCCTACGAAGCCCGCCTCGTGGGTTGGGCGGAGGTCTATAAACGGAAAATGGCTTATTTGATGAAACTCACGATTGGCGGGATTGTCCCGGAGTGTCAAGTATTGACAAACAGAATCCGAAGGAGCGGCTACCCTGTTTTGGTCCAAGTCGAATTCGGTTTAGGCACATGAACGAGCTCTGACGCTTCAACAAGCAATCTGGTGACAACCTCATGAGTAACAAGAATTTCGGGGAACCGTGGGAGGGGAAAATAGAACGGATTCGTGAGAATCTGAGAGAGGGCCGGTACGCTCTACAAGATGGAATTTTTCCGATCGTCAAGGAGCTGATACAGAATGCTGAGGATGCCCCCGCGAAGCGATTGCTGGTGGCTTGGGATAATGGCATTCCGGATGCGAATCACCCATTGTTGCAAGGACCAGGACTTCTTGCGATAAATGATGGCGGTTTTGACGCGTCAAATGGCCGTGCAATTCGCGAGATGGGATTGAGCAGCAAGTCCGCTGACTCGTCAACCATCGGTAAGTTCGGACTCGGAATGAAGAGCGTTTTCCACCTCGGGGAAGTGTTCTTCTTTGTCGTGGTCGATGAATCAGGCCACCAAATCGACGCCGATGTTCGCAGCCCATGGTCGACCGATGATGGAGGACTACACGCGGATTGGGACGAATTCGGCGACGGCGACCAGAATGCAATCGCGACGCGTGTTCGATCGCTGTTTGGCAATGGAAGATGGTTCTGCTTATGGGTACCGTTACGCACAAGTACCAATTGTGGCAACGTTGACCCAATCGAGTCATACTATCCAGGCGATCAATCTCCGAGTAAGCTTCTCGGACCTAAACAGTTCGAATTGGCTGCAGCCATCGTTCCATTACTGGCCCATTTGGAACTCGTGCAATTCCGAACCAGCGAGCAGGGGCGACTCATCGCTCATGACATCAGAGTTGGTGATCGCTCATCGCGGCGAGCCCCGCTGACTCTTTCGGATGGAACTGGCGACAGCACAGTCGTCAAGTTCGAAGGACAAGTAGAATCCACGGATGCGCAGTCTACTATCTTGCGAACTTATTCAGGCGCGGAGCATCGGCTGAAAGACATCCATCTGAGCATGTTGGAGAAAGACGATTCGAAGAAATGGCCAAAACGATTCGCTACGAATAAAACAACCGGACGGAGCGAGCAGGTTCCAGAAAAGGCAAGTCAGCATGCTGCCGTTTGCTTGACGGCCGTACGACGTTCAATGGGCCGCGCGCAACTGCGAATTCATTGGGCTGTCTTTCTTCCACTTGGTCAGCCCGAAACGCTCGATATCGACGCTGCTGGTTGGGATGTAGATCTCGTACTCCACGGCTGGTTTTTTCCAAACTCGGGTCGTACTGAAGTCGAAGGATTGCGTCAAGAAGCACCGTCATTCGATGCGGTCCTCGATTCGGCCACCGTTCGCCTCGCCTGGAATCATCGTCTGGCCAGTTGTGGAACGCTGCCACTTTTGCCTGTGGTTTGCGACGACATCGCACGCCGCTGCAATTGGAATGATTCTACGAGAATTGCGGTCACGACGGCGATTCAGCAATCCAGCGTATTTTTACGATTTCGCTCGGATGTCTGTCAACGAGACGCTTTCGTTAGACGCATGAACAAGAGTGGGAAGTTTGAATGGCATGTAATTTCATCTGACAAATCGGTCTTCTCCTTGCCGGATACGCCAGATGAGCTACTACCGTCCGCTGTTTTTCCTTCGCTACGATCGATTGCCGACGAGCAAGTCATCGTTCTGCACAGCACACCCCGGCTAACGACGCTCTCAGCCGAGCAGCGGTGGCCAACAGACGTCGTGCGCACCCTTCTTACGCGCGTCTCGGCTGCCGATTTAGTGAGTGTTCGTTCGCGGTGCGAGTACTTTATTCGGTTTCTTGACAGCGCCACTTCTGAGGCTCCGTCGTCGATATTCGCTGATGAGCTAGTCGCACTCGCTCGGTCTGCGTTAATTTCGGTACGTGGCACTGCCAGTACTGAGTCTCTTGAGACTCTTCGTCACTTGCTCCGTCGTATCCCCAGCCACAGACGTATTCGGCTTTCGCTCGAAATCACGGACGACTCAACGGCGGACCTCTATGTAGCGTTGTGCAATACCACACATTCGCTTGTTTGGATTCCGTCCGCCCTTCTGCCCGCCGAATTCAGTTGCAATGGTCACCTCACACCGCCGGAGGCGGTAACAGTCCTGAAGACGTTGTCGAAATTGTCCAAGCGCAAGATGACAGCTTCACGGGCCGACAGGCTTGGAGCCGTCGCAGCCCAGGTATTTCGCGCGACGAAAGACCTTGCCTCACTTCTTGCCGAAGCGGGCGATATCGAACTGTTCGCCGGAACGAATTGTCGAGAACGAAAAGAAGCACGCCTGTCCTGGTCAGATATCATTGACCATCACCGCCGGTGCTCATTATTCATCAAGCCATCGCCCATGGCCTATCAGCTTCAAGAAGCTCTCGCCAACGACAGCATCGTGCTCGTGTCTAAAGAGCTTGCGGATGCAGTTTTCAGTGACCATGAGGATGCCCCATCCCAGTGTCGTGAAGGCCAAATGTTGGCCGCGTTGACCGTTGCCGAAAAGCCCACCTTGTCTGGACCGTCCCATCGCCGGAAACTTTTCGAAACCATGCTGAAGTTTGGTGAGGGTCGCCGCGAATCTCAATTTCGCGAGAGTGTACGCTTCCTTCTGCATGGCAATCCGGAACACTTTTCAGCTACTGAACCGCTGCATGTACAGGTTGATTCTGGCAATGATGTGTGGTGGCGTATGACGCAGATCAGCCTCACCTCGCTCAACCAGAAGTGGCGGATTGTCGACCCATTGTTTTCCGTCGTTATGTCGACAGAAGATCGACGCGAATTCGCCATCGAAGTTGTCGATCCCGAAGAGGCGGAACGGCTTGCAGCCTCTATTTCGCCCGACTTATTCAGCTCTCTGCGCCCGAGTGGGGCAGAGTATGCCACGCTCCTTAAGCACATTTCTGATGACGTTCTCCTCAGACAGCTCCCTATTCATCAAGACGTTAACGACAACTTTGTCAGCGTCACTGGGAAAAGTTTTTGGCAGGGGCAATGGTCGTTGCCCACAGAACTTCAACACTCGGCGTGCATATTGAAGAAAGCCCACGACGAGCCTACCTGGAAACGTCAGCAACAACTGATTCAAACTCTGGATGCTCTGGCCGTAATCGATATTGCTCTGGCACACCCTGAACCAGAACGCTATTGGTCATTGATCATGGATTGCCTGGCAGAGGCGAATCCATTGCCCGAAGCGACCCTTGTTCGGCTCAAGACTACTGCATGGGCACCTCAGTTCAACGGAATGACCGCCAAGCCTGAGGATGTGCTCTGCCTGCCGCGTCTGAACGATGACGTCGCACGGCTCGTTGCCGAATACCCAGGGATCTTCGTTGATCCCGAGGCCCTTTCCCCTGCGCTACGAAGTCACGCGGCATTTGCAACCTTCCTTGCCAAAGTCGTTCCTGGCACAAGCGATGCCTTAGAGATGTTGGGCACGTTGTTGCTGGAAGATGAAAGGAACGCAGTCGGAAATGCTGATGTCTCCTTCGAGGACTGGTTAGTCGCATTTCAAGCTGATGAAGGAACTTTGTTTCCACAAATAGTGCTGCTGCGTGCGGTGAGTGCGAGACTACCAAGTGCGGCCGAGAGCACTTTCGGAGTGCTGCAAATCCCGATTCCAGAACCCCGGATTCGTCAGCTGCTAGCATTTCTCCACACCGCACACGTAAAAGAACGCGGCAACTCGCGGCGGAAGACAATCGTTCGAATCTTCGGAAAATACTTGCGGCAACTTCTTGCCGTCACAGACTATCAGGGAGGCATCCACGATACCGAACTTCCGACATCGGTCGGAGACTGGAAATCGCCCCGTGTGTTGTGTCTTACAAACGATGGCATTTCCAATTCATACGTGGTTGACCAGCAAATTGAAGAGCAGATCGCCAGCTTCTTGCCCGCCTCACTTCAGGCGCAAACACCATTTCTTACCGACGGTTCTTACGCCGGAAATTCCCTGAATTTCCGGGAGCCCGACTGGAACGTCCAGGCAGCTGCTGAACGACTTCGCGCATATTTCGACCCGTGGAGGGATCTGATCCCGAACGAACAAATCGGAGGCTTTCTGGCGCTTCTTGGGGACGACGCCAGCGTACGAGAGTTGGCACAAACGTTTTTAGGTCGTAATCGCACATTGGAGGAGACACGAGAGAAATTCGGACTGCCCGAAGTGCAATGTGGGCACGATCCAGCGGGACTCCCAACCATGGAGGACGCTGAAACGATGATTCGGAAGCAGCGAGTGGTCGTTGAAATTGCAGATGAACCTACTGTTCGCGTCCTAAACCTCTTCGGCGACGAGACGACCACGCCCCGCAATGATCGCCCCGCGACGATGTTTGTCGGGTACGGCAATCGGAATAATCCGTTTCCTCACCGCATCGATCAAGGGTTGCGATTACGTTGTTTTCGCCTCAACGCCATCGACCCATGCACCTTCAGCGAAGCTGAGTTAAGCCGACTGTTGCGAGACTCGGCTGCCAAGTTTATCGGCGAAGCTTATAACAGTTGGGAGAGTCAAACACGATTTGCAGCCACTTGGGATGAACTCGCGGCGAGTGACCAGCTGGATATCCGAATCACCCAATCGCGAATTATCAAGCACGGCTTTCTGATTCTCGATCAGTACGGCCTGCGGACCGACCCCGAATTGGCTCGCGTCCTGGATTGCTGGGATGCGGCCGAACGTCTCACCGACGAACGTGAGACGCAGGCATGCGTGAACCAGCGAGGTGCTTCCCGCGATCCAGATCGAGAGATGAACAATGCTCGGGCGGAATTGCGTCAGGTGTTCGAAGAACCACCCACAACACAAACGCAACAGCATGTCCTTAATGCCGTACAACACCGCATCGCCGACTATTATCAATATAAACCCAGCTCGATTCCCTTCGAATTGTTTCAGAACGCTGACGATGCGTACGCAGAACTGAACCGTTTTTCCTCGGGACCACTGATTGTCCATAATCGGCGAGAACCAACTTTCGACCTCCTACAGCAGCCCACCCGTGTGGTCTGTATTCATTTCGGCCGGCGCATCAATCAATATCCGGTAGATGCGGACAGCACACTGCATGGGTTCGACAATGATTTGTGGAAGATGTCGGTATTATCACTGTCGAATAAGGGACAGGGTGCTGACGTAAGTGTCGCCCCGGTGACTGGGAAATTCGGGTTGGGATTCAAAAGTGTTTTTCTCGCATGTGATCGCCCCCGCCTGCTCAGCGGTCGGTTGGCTTTCGAATTCGTCGGCGGCATTTATCCACGTCGGTTGGTCGGTGAAGAACGTCGCGTGCTCGATGAACTCCGCGACCATTCAGGGCACCGTGATCCGCAAGCCACCATCATAGACCTCGAACTTCGCGAAGGTATTGACGTCACGCATGTGGTTCAACGGTTTCAAAGGCTGGCGCACCTCCTGGTCGTTTTCGCACAGCAGATTCGCCAATGCATCTGCGGTGAACCAGGCACGGAAACGTCATGGACACCGACAGAAGTTCGTGGTATCGCCGGCTGTCAGACCGGAGATGTCAAGCCGCTGCCATCCAATGATCGCAAAGCTGCGTCTCATCGCGTGCTCCTCTTCCAATCTGAAGCGGGCGCGTTTCTATTCGCACTGGGAAGCCGAGGCATTGAACCATTCGAATCCGATATTCCAACGGTCTGGGTTACCGCTCCCACGGAAGAAGAGCTTCAGCTCGGCTTTTTGATCAACGGCCGCTTCGCTATCGACGTCGGTCGAGCACAACTGGCGAGAGATCCGGCGCAAAATCGAGAGGCGGCTCAACGGCTTGGACAGAAATTTGGTAATCAACTGGCTGAGTTCTTTAAGGCATTCAGCGCGCCGTCATCGCGGGCAGCAATTCAGCGTGCTCTGCATTTCGCCGCCGATGTGAATTCCTTTGACATTTGGAATTCGCTGTGGGAACGACTGGTAGTCGCCGTCAGTGAACGTGCCAGTAACGACCAACCGGCCGATCAATTGATTCGAGATGTGCTCTGGCAATCATCAGATCATGGTGTCGCCGATTTTTATTCGCAATTTGAAGTCATTCCTGTTCGCTTACCCGGCAAATTGTTTGAATCGGAACTGGTCTGTCTTAAGGACGTGAGATTTGCGATTCGGGGCGTGCTTGCGAATAGCGACCGACGACCTGAACTTGATGGATATGCCTTGGCATGCGTACGCAACTGGCCCGCTTTTCGAGAACGAGTTGGCAGCAAAAAACTTGTTTCCCACGACCGCGTGGTCCGGCCTCTCGAACGACTTTGCCCCAGCCTGGTGCAAAACATCACACCCGTTTCGCTTGCTGATGTTCTCCGCTGGGAATGCCCCCATTCGATGATCGATCCAGAGAAGGCCGAGCGATTCGGCGAATTGCTTACTCGCGAGTTCCTGACGCAGATTTCAGACCCGACGGAAACCAATCGTATTCGTGCCATCCTCGACACGGCGGAGTTCCTGACGGCTGATGGTCATTATCACGCCGCCCGCGAGTTATTGATCGCGCGTGTTCCGTCGGCGGAAGGCGGCTGGAGTGCTGACGAGTGCCAACGGACCACCTTCGCTCCATCCCACAGGGTCCTAAGCGATCGGTATGGCCAAAATGGAATTCGATTTTTTGTCGCGTGCCGTGAGAAACTCGCTGCGAGTCCGCAGGAAATGGCTTCCTGGATACGCGAAGCGCGGGATCACACCACTCGGAAGGCAGCCCTCACTTACCTTGCCGATGGTGAAGCCGGACGCTCCGTACAACTGGAATTGCGACGTCAAAGTCTTGAAGGCACGTGGCTGGTTGACCTTGCGAATCTTCGATCCTTCCGTGAACTGACCGCACTACAGCAGCATCGTTTGGCTGACCTTCTCTCTCGTCACGACGCAGCAACTCTGCTTGAGGCCCTGCTTCACGGGCCGTACGACGCCCCAAACCTCAATCCCAGAAGGATACTCCAGGGTATCCATGACTGGTGGATCACCGACGGTTGCGATGCGATTCAAGAATACGGAAGCCGCGTTTATCCCGGTGGACGACTACTTTTCCTGGGCGACCAGTCGGACGAGCACGCTCAACAACGCCGCAAAAACTGGATGACTCTGTTCGTGATTGCCCTGACCCATACTATGGGGCGGACGTTTGCAGAGCAGCATCGAAATTTCTTGTCCCTCTGTGAAAACAAAGGATGGTTGGACACTTTTTGTGATCCTGAAAGTGCTTCTTCAGAATGGATCGCAATCATCGATGGGTACTGGCGAGACAAAATCGACGACAGCAAGTACTTGCAATGGATGAAGCAACTTGTTTGCATCCGCCCCATCTCAAGAGATCTCGACGGTTACACGGAAGTCTTCCTGTCCGTCAATCGTCCGGACTTCCATCGCAGGTTTGTGCTGACAGAGTTAACGAATACGCGTGCCAGCGCTCAGTTTCAAGGCGGCGGAGTATCGGCACCACCCCTATCCCGAATGCTTGGAATGGGCCAGTGCTTTGTCATGCGCGAGCTATTCAGACATGGCGTTTTATCTAACCCGCATGCACATCCACACTGTTTTGTCCCCGTCGCGCGAGTTCGTCAGATGCTAATTGACCTGGGTTGTAGCGCGTTGGCGACCGAGCAGCAGCCATGGGAGTGGTCACGGGAAATTCATGGTTTTCTACGGGAGCATCTCGGCAAGGAATTCGCCACGTTTGGAGGAGCATTCGATATTCCTCTCCAGATAGTGGCCGACAACGTCGACTTGCAGCTTCGGTTTTTCAATGCACCGATTGAATCCGAGGATGATGAGTCCGTGTCGTGGTTTGACGATGATAACACTGCAGACTTAGAGGATGAATGAAGCATGTTCACACCCGGCAACACAGTCCGCAGTGCAAAGTTCGGCGTCGGTCAGGTCGTCATCGACGATGGCCAAACCGTGGTCGTGCAATTCGAGCACGGATTGGAGCGATGTCTATCAGCCGAAGTGTGTCAGGTCGCCACACCGATAGACACACTACAGCGGGCCGAATGGGATCCGCCGTTGATGGTTGTCGCTCGGATTTTGGGTGAAGCGATCCAATCTGTGAATGATCGTTGGGGTGTTTTTTCGCGTTCCCGCATTGCACTGTTGCCACATCAACTCTGGGTGTGCAGACGCGTGCTGGAAACCTGGCCGACACGCTGGTTGGTCGCAGACGACGTGGGTTTGGGAAAGACCATCGAAGCTGGATTGATTCTTTGGCCGGTGCTCTCCAGACAGACAGTGCGTCGCCTTCTGATCGTGTGCCCCGCGTCACTTGTAGAACAATGGCAGCAACGCCTGAAGAATATGTTCGATATCCGGGTCGCCCGGTATGTCGCTGAGGCCGACACGAACACGACCGATTTTTGGCACACTCATCCCCAGGTTGTTGCCTCTCTGCAAACACTGCGGACGGATTCACAAGAGCGACACACCAGGATGCTCGAAGCACCGCCGTGGGATCTCGTCGTCGTAGATGAAGCTCACCATCTCAATTCTGACGACAAGAGTGGACCTACACTTGGCTACCGTCTCTTGCAGAAACTTGTTGACGGCCACCGAGTAACATCAATGGTATTTTTCACCGGAACGCCACACCGTGGAAAGAATTTCGGTTTCTTGTCGCTCTTGCGGCTATTGCGACCAGATTTGTTTGACCCGAAACGCCCGCTTTCGCAACAGCTCACCGGACTGCGTGAGGTAATGATTCGCAATAACAAGCAAAACGTGACCGATTTGAAAGGTCAGCGATTGTTTCACCCTCCCAAGGTAACGCCACAAACCTATATCTACTCCGACGAAGAATCCCGTTTTTACGAGATGCTGACCGAATTCATCGCCACCGGAAAAGCGTATGCATCGACGCTCAGTTCCTTAGACCAGCGAACGGTAATCCTTGTCTTGATCTCGATGCAGAAACTCGCCTCAAGTTCGATTGCCGCCGTTCGGCGGGCTCTCAATCGCCGATTACAGAAACTTCGCGGGGCGAAGCTTGAACTTACCAAACTCAAGACACAACGCGAAGTACTTGGCCGGTACATCCAGTCGGAAGATGAGGGCGATTCCGACGAAATGAGCCGCATCGAGGAACAGATTGCCGAGCTGGTGGAACTCAATATCGTCGGCGACGAGGAGGAACGGCTGGAGGAGCTGATTGCCGCAGCCGATCAAGTACACGCTGAAACGAAAATCTCAGAGATTCTCAGACAAGTCGGTGGTTCGCTCGCGGGAAGGGCGGTGTTGTTTTTTACCGAGTATAAGGCGACTCAATCTTTGCTCATGTCCGAGCTGCAGCGAAAGTTTGGTGACGGCTGCGTGGCTTTCATCAACGGTGATGGGAGGGCCGAAGGCGTCAGAATGTACGACGGGCAGGTTCGAACGCTTGTAGAAGAGCGTCAGGCCGCTGCTGAGCGTTTCAACTCTGGAGGTGTTCAGTTCCTGGTATCCACTGAGGCGGCTGGCGAAGGTATTGATCTTCAGAAGAAGTGTCATACGCTCATCCACGTCGATCTCCCGTGGAATCCGATGCGGCTGCACCAACGAGTTGGGCGACTATACCGCTATGGTCAGAAGAAGCAGGTGGAAGTGTTCACACTGCGCAACCCGAGTACTGTTGAATCACGTATTTGGGACAAACTGAATGCGAAAATTGAGCAGATTATGCTCGCACTCGGCGAAGTCATGGAGGAACCCGAGGATCTCTTGGAGCTTGTGTTGGGCATGACATCCCCGAAGTTGTACCGCGACATTTTCTCTGATGCTTCCGACATGCCTCCGGAATCCCTTACCTCCTGGTTCGACCAGAAGGCGGCGACTTTGGGTGGTCGGGATATGCTTGACGCCGTGCGAGATTTGGTTGGCCATTGTGCGAGTTTTGATTTTCAAGAAATGTCAGAACGCATTCCTAAGGTTGACCTGCCGGCATTGAGACCATTTTTTCTTGCAATGCTGTCGCTGAATAATCGTCGCGCTCAGGAGTCCGAATCCGGACTTACATTCAAGACACCAGACAACTGGCTTACCCTTCCGGCCGCTCGTACCAGTTACACCGACATGGTTTTTTCACGTGACGAGGAAGCAAGTCGCGACAGTGAGCGTGTGCTGGGGTTCGGGCATGTTGTATTCCATGAAGCCGTGCGCCAATCGAGGGACTTCACTGCGAGCGTCACCGCTGTTCCCGCTGCCATCCTGCCCGGTCCAATTTTTGTCTTTCGGATTTTCGAGCACGTTACTTCAAGTGCCGCGTCGGTCCGAAGCGTAATCGCCGCAGTCGAATCTGATGGAGAAGATGATTTTACGCTCCTCTCCGACTGGCAACTCATCGACCGCCTAAACGCTCTCTTGAAACGGCGCACGCTTCGAAGAGATCCTTCGGTCAACCAGTTGCAGGAAAAAGATGTGTTCGCGGCGATGGTGATGCCGGCAACGTCAATCGTTAAAGAGAATCTTGAACGCCTGGACATATCTTTCGTTGTGCCGGATATCCAACTGCTCGCGGTAGTTTGTCCCTCATCGACCGAGTCTTTACTCGAAGACTCGTCTCCCGAACATGCTTGACTTCGTAGATACGATTTGGCCATGGGAACAAGAACTGCTGCTTACGTGCTTCGCCATTTGTCGATTTGTATGCACTTGCACGACAGTGGGCGGGACGGACACGTATGCCAGCGCACTGAAGAAAATATGTCAGGCGTTGAGACAGAGCAGCTCGGGATGAAGCGTCGTGAGGACGTTGAGACAACGAATGCAGGGGAAATACGTCTTGATAATGACTTCACCACAAGATCTGGCCGAGGCCTCGGCATCTATTAATGCACCGAAAACTAGAACGCGACTGGCGTAAACGATCTGACATGGAGAAAATCTGTCGAGTCGAAAGTTGATTTTTGTCGGGCAAAGTAGGAAATGAGCATCTGCGGACTACTGCGACCTCTCCCGTTTCAGACCTTTTGTATGGAGTGTTTTCCATGGCAAATCATAAAGTGATGATGTCCGTTCCGCCCCGCGAAGTAAAACGGGCGGATGCTACGTTTGACGTAGAACGAGACGGAAAGAAATATGGCACGCTTGAAATCTCAAACGGGTCTCTTGTTTGGTTTCCGCCATATACCCAGTATGGCTTGAAAGTCAGCTGGAAGAAATTTCATGAAATGATGGAAGCTGAAGCGAGCAGAGTTGAGAAACGATAGGCGGATGGCGGTTCGCACCAATGCGAAATTGCAGCGCGAGGGCTTGACCAAGAATAATGGGCAGCCGGAGCGTCTTCGCAGTTATGAGTACAACGTTGCGGTTGGCATTCATATGTGCTGCCGCGGTATTCTGGATACTGCAACAGAACAGCAGGTCGCTGATAGCGGGATGCTGGAGATTCTGGCTGCAGCGATCGTCACTCGAGATCGATTAATTCATCAGGCTGCCGAGTTGCTGAAGCCGCTGGAAATCTCCGAAGAAGTGTTGCAAAGCCTGCTGGTGCGGTCGGTTCTGGAACGTCAGGCAAAAACGAAAATCGAGTAAAACGACGCATGTCAAATGGTAAGAGGTATTTTGATGACGCATGGAAAAGATGAGTTTGTTCCTTCCGGTAGTAGTCGCCTGAGAGTAATGCGAAAAGGACGCAGCATCATACGAAGCAGGGACATTCCAAAACTTGTTGTGTTGGTCGATACGCGAGAGAAGATGCCGCTTCCACTCTCTGTAAATCATCCGAACTGGATTGCCGGAGAGCGGCGTACA
>Ga0105048_10013339_pt1 | contig 12847 bp, 11 predicted proteins | sample MAT05_FD_78382 | JGI IMG/M metagenome (GOLD analysis project Ga0105048, IMG submission 78382) | Freshwater microbial communities from Lake Fryxell liftoff mats and glacier meltwater in Antarctica - MAT-05 | ecosystem: Environmental > Aquatic > Freshwater > Ice > Liftoff microbial mat | place...
CGCTGTATAGGTGCAACCACGGTTCGTGGTGGAAGGAATGGTTGCCGAGTTCGTGGCCAGCTTCGACAATCGAACGCAAGATGGAATGATGCTGCGGATCGGCGGCATCTTTGCCGACGATGAACCAGGTGATGCGCATGTTTCGGGAACGCAAGATTTCCAACACCCGCGGCACCACGATGCCGAGGTACGTAGGGTACTCCTGCCAGCCCGGCTCGCCATGGGTTTTCAGGTACGACCAGAGGTTGTCGAGGTCGAGCGATACGCTGGCGAAAGGCAGGGGCATGTGGAGATTCCCACACTAACAACTAAGAACTGTTGAACGTCAACTATTTGGCATCCATTCGAATGCCAAATATTTTTCAGATGTTAGTCGATAGTTATTAGGTCCGAGTTTGATCGTTGTGATTCGAACCGTTCCGGAGCGGCAGAGGTTGCAAATCGTTCCGCGAGCGCCAGCGTTTCGTTCACGTTGAGCGTACCGTTGACGATGTGCGCCGAGTTCACCGCGAAAACGCCGGGGATGCTCGTTTCAAAGCCCGGCAGGCGTTCGGAGTAGCCGAGGGCGGGAATCGGGAACACGTACTTCACCCGTGCAATCTCGAATGCTAGAACATCCGAGCGTTGGAAATGCGGGTACATCCGTTCGAGGGCCGCGAGGAAAGATTCGCGGATCGCCTCGGCCGACTCGTTCAACAAAGGATCGTTCGAGGCCACATATTTCGGGAGGTACACGAGGTGCTTGCCGTCGAACTCCGCGCGATCTACGAGGGCGGTCATCTCTATCACAGCGGTGAACGGCACCCAACTCTCGGTGATGTTCGTTACATAAAAGTTCGCCAACGGCTTCGCCAATACGAGCGAGGCGCACACGATCCCCTGATATTTCACGGCTTCCCAACGTTCGCGTTCCGCCCCGGTCAAACCCGGAATGAGTTTGGGAACCAGTGGTGCCGCGGCCGTGCAGATCACGCGATCGAATTCGAGCGTTTCCCCAGAGGCAAGTTCGACCGCCGGCCCCTCGGCAATCTTCGCCACGGGGCACGAGGTACGGAGCGAAACGCCGTCGGCTTCCAATTGTTTTGTAAAACGCTCGAGGATTGCGGCGTACCCGCCGCGGACGTAGCCGAATTGTTCCTTCTTCATCCCCGAACGTCGCGCCGCGTACATCCGTTGGATTGTGGCCCAGATGAACGCGGCGGAGGCTTCCCGGTAGTTCTCGCCGAGCTTGGAACGCAAGAGCGGTTGCCAGATCTTCTCGAAGGTGCGTTTGCCACTCCATTTCGCCAGCCACTCGGCCACGGGAATCTTTTCGAGGGCCTTCCAATCTTTCACCCGCGAGGCGTGCATAATCGTGAGCGCGAGGCGGAACTTGCTCACCAACCCGAGCGGTGGGAACCGCAGGAATTCTAGGCTATTCGACATCGAATAGAGTTTGCCATCGGTGTAGAAGCCCGTTTTGGTTTCGACGGAACGGAATTCGGAATCGAGGCCGAGTTCCTTCAACAGTGTCTGCGTGTGCGAATCGGAACCGAGGATGACGTGGTAGAACTTGTCCCAAGTGATGCCGCCGAGTTGCCAAGCGGATGCGAGGCCACCGAGTTGCGGTGCGGCTTCAATCAGGGTGACTTCGTGCCCTTGCTTGCGGAAGCGGTGCGCGAGGGACATGCCCAACAACCCGCCGCCGACGATGCCGATGCGCTCCGTCATTCCGGCACCTCGACAGTGATACCATCGACGTGGGCGTACAACCGGGCGCAAACCGGGCATTCGAGGCTGGGGTTCGGCAGCGGGAACTTCGCCATGAGTTGGCCGCACTTGCACACGAGGCCGATGGGGCGGGCCGGGTTGCCGAGAACGAGTGTGTGATCGGCCACATCTTTGGTGATAATCGACCCCATGCCGACCATCGCCCATTTACCGATGACGATGCCGCTGCCGATGGTGCAGTTGGCGCCGAGGGTGGCCCCTTCGCGCACCCGGGTTACGAGGGTGTCGTCGCCGGGGTCGCTCGATTGAAGTTTTTTGAGATCGGGCGTGGTTGCGCGGGGGAAACGATCGTTGGTGAAGACGGTGTGTGCGGAGATCATCACGCCGTCGTCGATGGTGACGGCGGCGCAGATGTACACGGACGCGTTGATTTTGCAGCGGTTGCCGATCTTCACGCCGTAAGCGATGTACGTCTTCTCGCCGACGATGCACTCTTCGCCGAGTGTGGCATCTTTGCGGATGTGAACGTTATCCCAGATCGTGGTGCCCCGGCCGAGGCGGACGCCCGGTTCGATGAGGGCCGTGGGGTGGATTCGAACTTCAGGCATACGCGGGAATCTCTTTCAAAAAAGCGCCGGGGGCCGGGGTGAGCGCGAGATCGGGTGGGTACACGATCCCCGTCCACGGCGCTTCGCGCATCGATTGGTAGGCCATTTCTATCACTTCCACCGAGGCCACGGCGTCTTTCCATGTGATACGGAGTGGCTCCCGTTTGCGGATAGCGGCAGCGAAGTTATTCACTTGGTTGCGGAACGCCTTGTTCTTGTCGTAGCCGTCGCCGAACTTCACCCAATCGCCGCCGGTGAGTTTGTAGCGAGAGTGCTTCCAACCGACTTGCAGCGTGCCTTGGGAACCGTACACGGTCACGAACCAGTCGAGCTCTTTGTTGATGCTCCAAGAAAGATCGACGCTGCCCATCACCCCGGCTTCGGAGCGAACGAACACGCGGGCGGTATCTTCCACGGGCAAACCTTGGGCGCGTTTTCCTTCCACGGCGTGAACCTGCGCCAACGGACCGAGGAAGTAGCGCATGATATCGACGGAGTGCGTTCCGTTATCGATGAGTACACCGCCGCCACTGATCGTGGGCACGGCGTTCCAACGTTTGCTCATATCCACGCGACCGGTGAAAGCGTTCTCGAACAGGATCACCTCGCCGAGCAAACCGGCTTCGATGAAGGCTTTGGCCTTCGCCATATCTTCCACATAGCGGAACTTGGAACCCATCGTGAGCAGCACTTTGCAATCGAGCGAAACGCGGGCCATCCGCTGGGCGCTTTCGAGCGTGAGTGCGAAGGGTTTCTCGCAGAGCACATGCACGCGGCGGAGGGCGAAGAGCACGGCCAAATCTTCGTGCGAATTCGGGGGCGTGCAGATGATCGCGGCGTCGAGGTCCGGCGTCGCGGCCAGCAATTCCTCCGCGGTGGAGAACGCCTGCCCGTCCACCTTCTTCGCCATGGCTTCAGCAGCTTCGAGCCGCACGTCGGCGACGGCAACCAAGCGGGCTTCCGCGTTATTCTCGAACGCCGCGGCGTAGCTCTGGGCGATGCCCCCGGCCCCCACCAGTGCGAATTTCAGAGGTTCGGTCATGGGTATTCCTTTTTTCTGAGCCGGAAGCGTGAGCGACGATTGAACGTATCGTCGCTGACGCTTCCGGCTCAGAACACGAAGCATATACAAATCGTCGCTCACGCTTCCGGCTCGGATCAAGACAACTTCGTCACCGCCGCCTTCACGGCATCCGCCAAGTAGTTCAAATGCTCGGCCGTGTACTTCTCGTTCCACGGTAGCACGAGCACCCGATCCAAATATTCGAAGGTGCCGGGGAAACGCTCGGCCGAATAATCCACGGCGCTCGCATCGGCCAAAGTGAACGGCCAACGGCTCTTGCCGAAGGTGCGTTGGTCGCGGAAGATTTCGCAGCGGAACGCCGGCTTCTGGATGTACCGCGGCGCCGAAAGGATGTTCGCCAGTTTCAATTCCTTGGCGAACGCCGTCGGGCCGCCGGGGATCAACTTCGGATCGACGAGCAGCGGGTACTTCCAGAACGTGTGCTGGCTCTCGGGCGTTCGTTCGGGCACCGCGATGCCGGGGAGGCCGCCCAACATGCGATCCATCTTCGCGGCGGTTTCGGTGCGGGCGGTCACGATGTCCGCGAGCTTGCCGAGTTGGGCGAGCGCCACCGCCGATTGCAATTCGCTGGTGCGATAGTTCAAACCGATGAAGTAGTGATCCGGGGCGGGGTCGCCGTAGCCCCACGATTTGTTGAGGAACAAGTAGGAACGCCGGGCGAGAGCGGCATCGTTCGAGATGAGCAGGCCGCCTTCGCCGGTGGTGATATGCTTGCCCTGTTGGAGGCTGAAGCAACCGATGGCACCGAAGGTGCCAATGGCCTGGCCCCGGTGCGTGGCGAGGAAAGCTTGGGCGCAATCCTCGATCACCGGGATATTCTTGGCGTTCGCCACGGCCATGATGCCGGTCATGTCGCAGGGGTTGCCGAACAGGTGCGTTGCGATGATCGCTTTAGTTTTCGGCGTGATGCGTGCGGCGATGCTCTCGGGCGTCACGTTGCCACTGCGGGCATCCACATCGGCGAAGACCGGAATCGCCCCGTGGAACAGGATCGGCGTGAGCGCCCCCATGTCCGTCACCGAAGTCGTGATGATTTCATCGCCCGGTTCGGGGTCGATGGCGGCCACGGCGACGTGAACCGCGGCGGAACCGGACGAGCAAGCGTGGGCGTACTTCGCGCCGGTGAGCTTGGCGAAGTCGGTTTCGAGCCGCTTGCTAAAACTGCCTTTGGTAGCGGTGAGGGTTCCGCTGCGGATCGCTTCGGAAACGAGGGCGATTTCCGCGTCGTCGAGGGTGCGGCCGCTGGCGTCTTGGTCGGAAGGGAAATTCATAGTTATCGGTGGGTTTGAACCGGGGCAGGGGTTTGATGAACGCAAATTAGAGTATCGTTGGATCCCGCCGCCAATTGGCTCACGAGCGAGACTTGGCTGCGGATGATGGAATCGCGGTCGGGATTCTTGCGTTGGCGAAAGCGATCCCAGCGCAACCGGGCCATGAGACCGACGTGGCCGATCACGGTTCGCACCGTTTTCATCTTGGATCGACCGAACGTTCGGCATTCGAGGATCGCGGGGAACTCTACGATCGTTTTGTTGGCGAGGTCGAGACGACCGACCAACTCGGCGATGCCGAGGTAACGGTTGTGCTTCAATTGGATCGACGCCACTGTGCTACGGCGGTACACGCGGAAGCAACTCGTAAAGGTGTACAACTGCGTTTTCATCACACGCCGGTACATCCAGGCACAACCTTTGGAAAGTAGCAACCGCCAACCGGGAACGTTTTTAACCGCGCCGGCCGGGTGGTACGGGGACGCGGTCACGAGATCGACCCCGGGCACCAGCAGCGGAATCATCTCGGCGAGTTTCAGCGGATCGTAGCTGCAATCGGAATCCATCGAACAGACGATCTCGGTGTTCGCCAACTTGATGCCGGTCATCACGGCGGCGGCGATGCCTTGGTTCGCATCGTGGCGGGCGAGTTGGTATCCGGGGCGATTGCCGAAGGCGGTTTGCATCTTCGCCCACGTTCGATCGCTGCTGCCGTCGTCCACAAGGAGGAACGTGGTGTCGTAGCGGTCCGCGAGCGCGGTTCGAACTTCATCGAGAGTATTTTTCAAATGCGGCACGAGGAGTTCTTCATTGTAACACGGCACGACCACGGTCACGGCGGGGCGGTTCGGTTTGTAGGCGATGTTGCCGTTGACGGGCGTCAATTGGTGCCCACCGGGGGCTGGGGTTTGGGCTTCATCTTGAATCGCACTCTGACAGGCGATCGTTTCGAGCTTCAAATACTCCCGGCACGAGGCGAACGTGTACGTCGAAAGCAATTCGCCCAAACGATTCGGCATCTTTTCGAGGTTGCGATAGTGGCGTATGCGTGTCATGCGGCCGCCGGCGGTGAGCCGGGGTTGTTCGGGGTCGAGTTCCCACGTTTGAAAGTAGGCCACGAGTGGCGAAGGGAACCGCTTCACCCATTTGGCCGCGGCTCTCCGCGTGAGGAACTGCGGCAACTGCCGCAGGTAGTTTCCCCCGGCCACGGGCATGCGGAACCCGAGGATGTTACCCGTGGAGATCGGAAGCTCCAAGATCTGTTGGTTCTTGAACTGATGCGCATGCGGCGTGCGGCGGCGCGGATCGTCCCCGAAGTTGGAGCCGATTGGAGCGATGCTCGAATCGTAAGTGAAGCCGAGTTCGGCGAGGATGTCGAGCGCCCACAGATCGCTCGGCCCGAACCAGCCGTCGGCCACTCGGTAACCGCGAACCTGTTGGCCCCCGGCGCGTTCCACCGCATCGCGGGCACGCAGAGTATCCGAACGGAATTCTTCGTGCGTCATCTCGCGCACGGAACGGTGGTAGTAGCCGCGAACCGCGATTTCGTGCCCGGCATCGGCGATCTGCCGCACGAGGCCGGGGAACTGTTCCGCGACCCAACCGAGTACGAAGAACGTGGCCGTGGCCCGGTGTTGGGCCAGCAATTCCAAGGTTTTTTGAGTGGTCACATCGAGACGCGATTCGAACCGTTGCCAGCGGTTCTGCTGCACGAAGCGGTTGAAGGCATCAACGTGGAAGTAATCTTCCAAGTTCACGGTGAGTATGTGCGAAGTGGGGTGTGTCATGCGGCCACCTCGGCAAATTTCGGGGAAAGTTGTTCGGCGAGCACATCGGCGATGCGCTGGGCGGCACGGCCGTCGCCGAACGGGTTGGCATTATCGAACGCCCCCCCATCCGATTCGCTGCGCGAATCGACCTCCCCCTCCGGGGGGGAGGTGAGTAGGAGGGGAATTGTGTTTTCCACCTCCCCCCCGGAAGGGGAGGTCGGCCCGACGTGTCGGGACGGGTGGGGGGGAGTGTTGTAAACCTGTTCGAGCATCGCCGCGAGCAATTGCGGCGTGCCCGCGAGTTTCACGAAGCCCGTTTCGAGCGCTTCGGGTCGCTCCGTGCTTTCCCGCATCACCAAGAGCGTTTTGCCCAAGCTCGGCGCTTCTTCTTGCACGCCCCCCGAGTCGGAAGCGATGATCCAACTCGCTTTCAACAGTGCGATGAAATCGGGGTAGTCGAAAGGTTCGGTCAGTTCGATGCGGTCGTGCCCGGCGAGGACGTTATACGCGTTCTCTCGGACGATCGGATTCGGGTGCATCGGAAAAATGATCGCGGTATCCGCATGGCGTTCGACAAAGCGGCGAAGCACCCGGAGATTGTCTTCGAGCTTCCCGGCGAAGTTCTCGCGGCGGTGGGTCGTCACGGCGATGCGTTTCAACCCGGCGGTACGTTCCAAGACGGCATTCAACCGTTCCGAACGGGCTTCATCGCGGCCCAAGGTTTGCAACGCATCCACTACCGGGTTGCCGGTATGGAAGATCGCCGAAGCGTTTACGCCTTCATTCAACAGTGTACGGACATGGTTCGCCGTGCCCGCGAAGTGCCATGTGGCCAGCTTCGTAATGAGGCGGCGGTTCATCTCTTCGGGGAAGGGGGAATACGGGTCGCCGGTTCGCAACCCCGCTTCGATGTGCCCCACGGGAATGCGGCGTTGAAACGCTGCAAGCGCCCCCGCGGCGGCGGTTGTCGTGTCCCCCTGCACCAGCAATACTTGCGGTCGCAGCTTGTCAAGCAGCGGATCGAGTTGTTCCAATACACGGGCGAACAGCAGATTCAACGCTTGGCCCGGCCGCATCACTCGCAGATCGTAGTCGATTCGTAAACCGAACCATTCCACCAGCGGTTCGAGCAGATCGGGTTGTTGCCCGGACGAAATATTCAGGGTGCGGAACCGGGATGGCCTGCGTTCCAACTCGGCGATCACCGGGGCCACTTTAATCACTTCGGGGCGCGTACCGAATAGTGTCGCCACCGTGGCGAAAGGTATAACATGAGGATTGGACGCGAACACCATGACCGCAGCCTGCGGGGTAGAACCGGGAAACACTAGCTAACATATGATGGAAACGCGGCCACTCTGGGCGTTGTGCGACCACCTATCAGCGTATCTTAACCATAGCACGAATCCGGCACATGCTGAAAGAATTGCTCGCGCCATTAACTTACTAAATGAGAACCTAGGATTGCATTTCCGATGGGCACGAACATTTCCCACCTCAGCAAAACCCCACCATCGGCAAACCCGGCACAACCGTTGAATTCACCCCCCGATTGCCCCTTGTGCGGCTCGGCTCGAACGGTGCTGGTATTCGTTCACAAAGGTTATCCGGTACGGGAATGTTCCCGCTGCGGGCACCGGTATGCTGGGTTTCAACCGGCACCAGATCACGTGGAAGATATTTACGGAGACGATTACTTCACCGGAGGCGGAGCGGGCTACCCCGATTATACTGCGGAGGCCAAGTTGCTCACCGACGCCGGTCGTCGTTACGGCGGGTTATTGAAGCGATACACCATAGTACCAGGCCGCGGAAACAATGAAAGCGTCGGCACATCGTGCCGCCGTGCGCCGGACGACGTACGGCGGCTTTTGGAACCTCGCCTCCTTGATGTCGGAGCCGCGGCCGGCTTCCTGCTTCAAGGCTATGCCAATGCGGGTTGGCTTGGCGAAGGGATCGAACCGAATCGGGCGATGGCCGAGTACGGCAGACGGGAACTCGGGCAGACGATTCACCCCGGAACGCTCGAAACGGTATCGTTGAATGGAATGTTCGATGCCGTGAGCTGGGTGCAGGTGTTGGCCCACCTGCCCGACCCGGTGGAATCGTTCCGCATCGCCGATGCCCACACTCGACCGGGCGGTCTTTGGTTGATCGAAACGTGGAACGCAGCGAGCCGCACCGCTAGAATTCTCGGGGAAGCTTGGCACGAATACAGCCCGCCGAGCGTGCTGCATTGGTGGAAACCCGCCGTTTTGAAACGCGCGATGGAAGCCCGCGGCTATCGCCTCCGCGGCACCGGCTTCGCCCAAAAATGGATCGGCATGGGCCACGCCCAATCGCTCGTTGAGCACAAGTATGGCCGCGGCATCCCCACGAAGATCGCTCGGCTCTTCCCGAAATCGTGGAAGCTGCCGTACCCATCCGAAGATTTGTTCTGGGCGGTGTATCAAAAACGATCATCCCGGCATTAGGCCGTATTTCAAATTCTCGTAGCGGAAGTCGCCAGATTTCCGGCCGAGCTGGTTCCGGAAGTCTGGCGACTTCCGCTACAGTAATTTGAAACCGGCTCTAAACCTCCGCTTTCCACCGCCGATAGTTTTCCCAATTCGCATTCGAGATCGGGAACGGTTCAAACATGTGCCCTTCGATGGCGAGCACCGCTTCGGGCCGCGCACCCCGTTCGTCCGAATCGATCATTGAGATCATCACTTGATCCCGCGTGGTGATAATCGGATCCCCCGCAACGATGGCGAAGAAGGCGATGTCGCCGAGGAGTTTGCCGGAGATCGGCGGCCGCGTCGGCAGGGCGAGGGCTTGCGAATCTTCCTTCGGGTCGGCAAAGCGGACTTCTTTCAAAAGCCCGTCGTACCAACGGATTTGTTCACGGGTGGGGCGCTCGGCGAAGAGCCGCCGCAGGATGCTGTAGTTCCGGCAGTGCTGGAAGCCTTGGTAGATCCAGTAGCCGCCGAAGAAGAGGAAGATCATGCTGGGCCGGCCGGGGAGAAACTGCATGAACACCAAGCCTTCGCGCAACATGTTCCAACCGCCGAAGGCGATGAGAACCAAGCCATCGAGTAACACGCCTTCGGCGGAAGGGGCGAAACGGTTGAGCAACCCGATACCGAACTCCGCGACGGCGAGCACCAAATAGACGATGCCGAACCAATCGAATTTCATTTTGTCCGGCAACAGGAAATGCCACACGGCGAGCATGATGCCGCCGAAAACGAGGCTACCGGTGCTCGATTTGCGCACGCCTTCGCAGAGGCCGTAATACGCCGCGACCCGCTGGAGAATGCGGACTTTCTCGATGGCGTGCAACGGGGCTTCATCGTCGGAATATGTCATCGGGGTTCGATTCGGAAGCGGTCGAAGAAGGTCGGGGCGAGGTGGTCGCTGCCGCGGACGAAATGGACGGTGATATTCGTATCCAGAATGTACTTCAGTGCGTTCACGACATGCGTTCCAACAATTCGAAGGTTCGTTTGCGATCCTCCTCACTTTCATACGGGATCTTGCCGACGATCATGTCCCAAATCGTCTTGCCGGGAGGGGGAACTCGCTTTGGGGGAGGAATCATGGCATTCCTAGCCGCCATTTCCTCGTCGCTGCGGGTACGAAGCTTCATGGCATAAAGACCAATATCGCTTTCGGGATCGATGCCTTGTTGAACAAGCATCGTTCCTACTTCTTCGGGGGTCATGTGGGTATTCTAATAAACCCGGCATGCTGGGGGAAGCCCCGTCATGCCGGGTGTTGCGACACTTACTGACGGAGTTTGACAAGGCCCCCCGGGCACCCCCTCGACAGTGTCGCTTGCTGCTAAATAGAGATCGTTCTTGCACAGTTTACGTCCCATCAGAATCGAACGAGGGTCGAGAGTAGCCCGTAAGACTCGCGGTCGAGCGGTAGACTTTCATGCCGTGCCGCTGGGCGCGGTAGGGGAAGCCAAATATAGCACATTCATGCATTCGAGTTCCGCATCGGCGGAGCGTTGCAGCGAAACGGGGGAGGTGGAATCGGTATATCGATCAAATGATGATTTCATTTCTTGGGAGAGCTCGTGGTAAGCGAAATCGCGCAGAGATTGGAAATGCCGTTCGAGAAAATCGTGGGTGGCGTGTTCGAATGGTGCCGTACGTTCGAGCGGGTAGTTCCATCGGCGAATCGATGCAAATCCCGCGGCGCGCAAGATGGGCCGTAGCCGCCGGGCCGGTGAGAGTTTGACCCCATCGCCGTATTTTCGAATGCTCGCCTTGAGCGTCGCCGACGCCAGGGCCACTTCGAGCTCCGCGGGCCAAGGCAGCACCACGTGGTGGAACTGATCGACTTCGAGGATGGCAACGAAACCCTGGGGTTTGCAAATGCGGTACATTTCTCGCACCGCGAGGTTCGGATCCAAGCTAATGAGACTCTGCGCGCTCCAGACCAAGTCGAAGGTGGCATCTTGAAACGGCAATCGGTACGCATCCCCCCTTCGCACATCCACGGTTCCCGGTAAAGCCACCACCTGCTCGCGGACATCGTTCAAATAGGATTCGCACTGATCCACGGCGGTCAGGCGTTGATCGGGGCCGAGGCGCTCGGCCAATCGGCGGGTGTAGAAACCATTGCCGCAAGGCAAGTCGATGACGTGCCCTCCGGGGGGTAGGGGCAAGGCGTCGAGTAACGAGTACAACTCGGGGCGGAACGCCTCGTGATAGGCCGATTGGAAGGGATCGTAATCCGGGATGTCGTGGGGCATGGGGCACATGAAAACGAATCGAACTTGTTTCGGACTACCTTGCAAAGCAGATGCCGGAACTCGATTCGATTGCCGCCGCCATTCACGCCGCCGCTTTCTCTTCCAAGAGTTGATAGTAGACGTTGCGCTGGCGGGGTTGCCAACCGGCTTCGCGGATGCTGCCGCGGATTTGTTCGAGCGTGAGGTGGTGAACCGTGCCGGCCGAGGCGACCACGTTCTCTTCGATCATCAGGCTGCCCATGTCGTTGGCGCCGAAGAAGAGCGCCAACTGGCCGATCTTCGCACCCTGCGTCACCCACGAGGATTGGATGTTTGGGAAGTTGTCGAGGTACAACCGAGCGATGGCCTGCACACGCAGGTATTCGAATGCCCCCTGCTCGGGGTAGTCGGCCATCTTGTGGCCGGGCTGCATCGTCCAGCAGATGAAGGCGGTGAAGCCGCCGGTTTCGTCTTGAAGCGTACGCAGGCGGTCGAGGTGTTCGATGCGCTCGGCGTCGGTTTCGATGTGGCCGAACATCATCGTGGCGGAACCTTTGCCGCCGAGTTTGTGCCACACGCGGCAGACTTCCAACCATTCGTCCGTCAAGGCTTTGTTCTTCGTGAGCAGCTTGCGCACGCGGTCGACGAGGATTTCCCCGCCGCCGCCGGGGAGGCTGCCGAGGCCGGCGTCTTTCAATCGTTTCAACACGGTTTCGAGCGGTAGCTTATTGAGCTTGGCGAAGTGGTAAATCTCCGGCGGGCTGAAGGCGTGCAAGTTGACCGATGGATATCTCGAACGCAGATCGCGGAGGAGTTCTTCGTACCATTCGAGTTTGAGGGACGGGTGCATGCCGCCTTGCATGAGGATTTGATCGCCGCCGAGGGCGATGGTTTCCTCGATCTTGGCGTACAGTTCCTCGCGGGTGAGCACGTAGGCTTCGGCGTCCCCGGTCTTGCGGTAGAAGGCGCAGAAATCGCACACCGCCGCGCACACGTTCGTGTAGTTCACGTTGCGATCGATGTTGTAGGTTCGGTACGGCTCGGGGTGAAGTCGCATGGTCACGGCGTGGGCGGCCCGGCCGAGCTTGTGCAGATCTTTGCACGCCATGAGTTCGACGCCTTCGGCAAAGGAGATGCGTTCGCCGTCAACGGCTTTCGACAAAATGCGGTCGATGGTAGTGCTCAAGGTGCCCTCCTTCCGGCGCGAGGCCGAGTTGCATGGCGAGTTCGTGGAAGCGCTTCAACCCGGCGAGTTCCCTCGGCCCGAGATCGTATTGAATGATAGTATCGAAGTACCGCCTGCAGTAGCCGGGGTCGAGGCCCAAGATTGCGGCTTCGCGGGCGGCGATACTGCCCGCGTGGGCGAGGCCGTGGCGCTTGGCCTTATCGAACGCGGCCTCGGCTCCGCCGAGATCGACACCCGGCCGCACGGCCCACACGGCGAATACCATCGGCAACCCGGTGCGTTCGTACCACGCTTGGCCGAGGTCGTAACTGTAGCCGAACTTGGGTAGGCAGGCTTTCATCGCGCGGTCGCCGATGAGAAGCACAGCGTCGGTGTCCACCGCATCGGCGTCGGCGTCGATGGGGAGTTGTTGGTACTTGATTGAGTTTTTCTGGTTCTCCTCTCCCTCGGCGGGAGAGGGGGGTAAGCACCCGGCTAACAAAATCTTCGTGAG
>Ga0105048_10013344_pt1 | contig 12845 bp, 11 predicted proteins | sample MAT05_FD_78382 | JGI IMG/M metagenome (GOLD analysis project Ga0105048, IMG submission 78382) | Freshwater microbial communities from Lake Fryxell liftoff mats and glacier meltwater in Antarctica - MAT-05 | ecosystem: Environmental > Aquatic > Freshwater > Ice > Liftoff microbial mat | place...
AGATCGCCCGGATCATGGCGGGCTACTCGCTGGGCGAAGCCGATTTGCTACGCCGCGCCATGGGCAAAAAGAAAAAGGAGGAGATGGACCAACAAAGGACTCGTTTCGCCTCCGGCGCCGCCGAGCGCGGGGTCGACAAGGCCATCGCCGACGTGCTGTTCGGCCTGATGGAGAAGTTCTCCGGCTACGGGTTCAACAAGTCCCACGCCGCGCCCTACGCGCTGATCGCCTACCAGACGGCCTGGCTGAAGGCCAATACGCCGGTGGAATTCTTCGCCGCCTCGATGAGCCTGGACATGGCCAATACCGACAAGCTGGCGGTGTTCTATCAGGACGCCAAACGCTTTGGGGTGACCATCCGTCCGCCCTGCGTGAACCGGTCATCGGGCGACTTCGACGTGGCCGACGGCGAGGTGCTCTACGCGCTGGGCGCGATCCGCAACGTCGGACTACAGGCCATGGAGCATGTGGTGACGGTGCGGCGCGAAGGCGGACCGTTCCGGGATATCTTCGATTTCGTGGAACGGGTGGATCCCCGGCAGGTCAACAAGCGGACGTTTGAGACGCTGGCAAGGGCAGGGGCCTTTGACAGTCTGCATCCCAGTCGGGCCGAACTTATGGCGTCCAGCGAGGCCCTGGTTGGCCATGGCCAGGCGCTGGCGTCCGACCGGGCCGAGGGCAAGGTCAGCCTGTTCGGAGAAGACCTGAGCGGCGGCCACCGCCCCCGGATGACCAGGGCCGACCCCTGGAGCCCGGTGGAGCGGCTGGACGAGGAACTCGCGGCCGTCGGGTTCTATCTGTCGGGTCACCCGCTGGACGACATGGTGGACGCTTTGCGTCGCAAGCGCACCGACCTGCTGACCGACGCCATTGCCAAAGCGCTGGGCGGCGCAGAAGCGTTGAGAATGGCCGGCGTCATCCGCCGCAAGCAGGAACGCCCGGCACGCTCGGGTGAGAAGTTTGCCTTCGTGACCCTGTCGGATCCGACGGGCGAGTATGAGGTGCTGTTCCCGCCGGAGTCGTTGAAGAAGTTCCGCGACCTGCTGGAGCCCGGCAAGGCGGTGTCCCTGAAGGTCCGCGCCAAGGCGGCCGACGGCGAGGTGCGGTTCTTTGGCGACGACGTGGAACCGGTCGAGAAGGCCATCGAGAACGTGGTCGCGGGCTTGCGGGTCCACGTTGCGCCGCGCAGCGCCGAGATCGAGGTGTTGAAGCGACGGTTGCTCGGCGTGGCCAACCCGCGTGGTGGCGAGGTTGTGCTGGTGGCGGGCCTCGAGGGCGGTCGTGAGGTCGAGATGAAATTGCCGGGACGGTTCACGCTGGACGGCTCGGTGCGCGGGGCGCTGAAGATGTCGCCGGGCGTGGTGTTTATCGAGGATATCTGATCTTCCCCATGCTTGACCATGATCGGCTTGCGTGTGTTGAGTGTTTTCCCAACCGAGAGGGCATGTATGAGAGTTTTCATTTTCGCAGCTGCGGCCCTGGCCATCATGGCGGGACCGGCTGCGGCTGAATTTGGCAAGGCGCAATCGCCGTCACCCTCGGGGTTCCAGAGGCCAAAACCCATGACCGGAAGCACGCCAGGGAACTCGCCCTATTCAGCGCATCAGACGCCGTCGTACGTATCGACCTATGGCGCGTCGCCGTCGATATCGAAGCCCAAGACGTATGCCGCACCGCCGGCCGCAGAACCCTACAAGCCTTATCAACCCTACAAGTCACAACCGGGTACAAGCATCTTCGGTCCGGGCGGCAAGAAGAAGCAGTAGTTCAGCGGCGGCAAAGGCCCACAACGGCGCAGTTGATTTCACGGGCGTTTGCGCCTACATGCGCCGCTTCAATCCACACGCAGGCGTGCGGTTGTGACGGGGAGACATCCCGTCCCTGACCGTTCCGGTCCTCCTTCGGGAGGGTTTGCCTGCGGCGGTTCAACCGGAAGAAAGACGAGATACAGACTATGGCTCTGCCCGATTTCTCTATGCGCCAGCTCCTGGAAGCCGGCGCGCACTTTGGCCACCAGACGCACCGGTGGAACCCGAAGATGGACAAGTTCATCTTTGGCTCGCGCTCGAACATCCACATCATCGACCTGTCGCAGTCGATCCCGTTGTTGCACCAGGCTCTGGTGAAGGTCCGCGAAGTCGCCGCCGGCGGCGGTCGCGTGCTGTTCGTGGGCACCAAGCGTCAGGCGTCGGATCCGATCGCCACGGCCGCCAAGCGCTGCGCCCAGTATTACGTGAACCACCGCTGGCTGGGCGGCACGCTGACCAACTGGCGCACGGTCTCCGGATCCATCGCCCGCCTGCGCGAGCTGGAAGGCCTGCTTGAAGGCGGTGAGACCTCGGGCCGTCAAAAGAAGGAAGTGCTGAAGCTGACGCGCGAGCGCGACAAGCTGGAGCTGAGCCTTGGCGGGATCAAGGACATGGGCGGTATTCCCGACCTGATGTTCGTGATCGACACCAACAAGGAAGCCATCGCGATCCTGGAAGCCCGCAAGCTGAACATTCCGGTCATTGCGATCCTCGACACCAACTGCAACCCGGATGGCATCACCTTCCCGATCCCCGGCAACGACGACGCCGCACGCGCCATCCAGCTCTACTGCGATCTGCTGGCTGACTCCGTGCTGGATGGCCTGGCTGCCGGCCAGTCCGCCTCGGGCATTGACCTGGGTGCATCGGAGGCTCCCATGGAGCCGACGCTGGCCCGCCAGTTGACGCCGGAGCCGGTGGCCGAACCGGAAATTTCTGCCCCGGAGGCCGCCGCCCTGGAAGCCGAAATGACCGGTGCCGTTCCGGCAGCCGCTGAACCTGATACCACCGCCGCGGAGGCCACGACGGCCGAAGATGGCGTCGCCGCGGCGAGCGAATCCTAACCGGCAGAGCGCTCACGGCGTCTTTGTCTGACCTGTCCTGAATCTCGGCGGCCTTTCATTCGGGAGGCCGCCGGTCTGTAATCAAATGAGGAGCTGACCATGGCGGAAATCACCGCTGCGCTGGTCAAAGACCTGCGCGAAAAATCCGGCGTTGGCATGATGGACTGCAAGAAGGCCTTGCAGGAAAACAACGGCGATATCGAAGCGTCCATCGACTGGCTGCGCGCCAAGGGCCTGTCCAAGGCGGCGAAGAAGTCTGATCGTGCTGCGGCCGAAGGCCTCGTGGCCGGCATGCTCAGCGCTGACGGCACGAGCGGCGTGCTGGTCGAGTTGAACGCCGAGACCGACTTTGTGTCCAAGAACGACACGTTCCAGGCTGCCGCCCGCGAGTTCGCGACTGTGGCTCTGGGTGTTGCCAGCGACGTGGACGCCATCACGGCGGCCAAGACTTCCAAGGGCGAGGTCGTCAGTGACGTGATCACCAATATGATCGCGACCATCGGCGAGAACATGCGCCTGCGCCGCACGGCGAAGCTGAGCGTCGAGCACGGTGCGGTGTCGCTGTACCTGCACAACAAGCAGGGCGACGACGTGGGGCGCCTGGCCGTGCTGGTGGCGCTGGAGAGCACCGGTGACGCGGCCGTGCTACGTGACGTCGGTCGCAAGATCGCCATGCACGTGGCCGGTACCCCTGCGCCACCGCTGGCCCTGACGACGGCGGATCTCGATCCGGCGGCGGTGGCCAAGGAAAAGAAGTTCCTGACCGATCAGGCGCTGGAATCCGGCAAGCCCATTGGCGTCGTCGAGAAGATGATCGAAGGCCGCATCCGCAAGTGGCAGGAAGAGGTTGTGCTCCTGAAGCAGCCCTTCGTGATGAACCCGGATCAAACCATCGAGCAACTGATCGCCGAGACCGCCAAGGATCTTGGTGCCCCGGTGACGGTCAAGGCCTTCGTGCGTTTTGCCCTGGGTGAAGGCGTTGAGAAAAAGGTTGATGACTTCGCGGCTGAAGTGGCCTCGATGTCCGGCCAGTCCTGATAGCGACTGGTTGACGATTCAGGGGCGCAGCGCGTTAGACGCGTTGCGCCCTTGCTGTATGTTGTTGCCGCCCGTTCTCAGGACTCACCGATGGCCGACAAAACAAAATCCAGTAAACCCGGCCCTCGCTACAAGCGCATCCTCCTGAAGCTTTCGGGCGAAGCCGGCGTTGGTGGCGACAGTTTCGGCATTGACCCTAAAACCCTGGCAGCAGTTTCCGAGGAAATCGCCCAGGTCGTGAAGGCCAAGGTGCAGGTGTGCGTCGTGGTTGGCGGGGGAAATATTTTCCGGGGTGCCGCGCTGGCCGAGGCCGGCATGGAACGGGCCAGCGCCGACTACATGGGCATGCTGGCTACCGTTATGAATGCGCTGGCGCTTCAGGCGTCGCTGGAAAAGGCCGGGGTCTATACCCGGGTCCAGTCCGCGATCCCGATGGATGCGGTTTGCGAGCCTTACATTCGTCGCCGGGCCTTGCGGCATCTGGAAAAGGGCAGGGTGGTGATTTTCGCCGCCGGCCTCGGAGCTCCCTTCTTTACGACAGATACGCCGGCTGCCCTGCGTGCCGCCGAGATGGGCTGTGACGCGCTGTTCAAGGGCACCAGCGTGGACGGTGTCTATTCCGCAGATCCCAAGAAGGATCCGGATGCGAAACGATATGACACCTTGAGCTATCAAGAGGTCCTTTCGAAGAACCTGCGGGTGATGGATACCTCTGCGGTCAGCCTGATGCGAGACAACCATATCCCGATCGTCGTGTTCAGCATCCGAGAGCGGGGAAATCTGCTTAAGGTGCTGAATGGCGAAGGGGTCTTCACCACCATCGCTTGAAATTCTGAAGTCCGACGCAAGACCCGACGACAGGGAGATGCCGCCATGGCCACCGCTGAAAAACCCGTCCTACCCCGCTACAAGGACCGCATGGACAAGGCTGTCCTGGCGCTGAACGAGGAATTCGGATCGCTGCGCACGGGCCGGGCCTCTGCCAGCCTGCTGGACCAGCTCCGGGTCGACGCCTACGGGTCGTCCGTGCCGATTAATCAGGTGGGTGCGGTCAGCGTCCCGGAACCGCGGATGATCTCGGTGAGCATCTGGGATCGCGCACTGGTGGTCTCGGTGGAAAAGGCGATCCGCGCGTCTGACCTGGGCCTCAACCCCGTGGTCGATGGCACCACTCTTCGTATCCCGATCCCTCCGCTTACGGAAGAACGGCGCAAGGATCTGGCGAAACTGGCTGGTAAGTATGCCGAGCAGCAAAAGGTCGCGATCCGCAACGTCCGTCGCGACGCCAACGACGACTGCCGCAAGGCCCAGAAGGACAGCGTGATCAGCGAGGACGAAGCCAAGCGCTTCGAAGGCGAAGTGCAAAAGATCACCGACGAAGCCATCAAGCGCGTGGACGAAGTCTTGAAATCAAAAGAACAAGAGATCATGCACGTTTGAGTGCCGGTTAGGATTCTGTCACAGGCATGACCGCCTTCGAGACACCACCGTTTGCGGGCGCGTCGCCGTCCGAAGGGTCCGTCGCGCCCTTGCATGTCGCTGTGGTGATGGACGGGAATGGTCGTTGGGCCAAGCAGCGCGGGTTGCCGAGATCCCTTGGCCATCGCGCTGGCGTCGAGGCGCTGAAGCGAACGGTCGAAGCGGCACCGAAGTTGAATATCAGATGGCTGACCGTCTTCGGGTTCTCGACCGAAAACTGGAGCCGGCCTGCAGCCGAGGTGGCTGAGTTGATGGCGCTGCCGAAGCGCTATTTCGAGACCGATATTGCACGGCTGGATCGCGAGGGAGTGCGGGTCCGTGTCATCGGCCGGCGTGAAGGGCTTTCGAGCGAACTTATCCGACTCATCGACGACGCTCAGACCCGGACCGAGCGGAACGACAAGTTTCATCTGAACATCGCGTTCAACTACGGCGGCCAGGCTGACATAACCGATGCGGCGCGGCGTTTCGCCGAGGATGTTGCCGCCGGGCGCTGCAAGCCGCAGGACCTGGATGAACGGATGTTCAGCAGTCTGCTGGCGACTTCAGGGTCGCCGCCGCCGGATTTGATTGTGCGACCGTCGGGAGAGCAGCGGCTGTCCAACTTCCTGCTTTGGGAGGCGGCCTATGCGGAACTGGTCTTTCAGGATGTCCTTTGGCCCGACTACGGTGATCAACACCTGAGGGAAGCCCTGACGCAATTCGCGGCACGGGACCGTCGCTACGGTGCGATAGCCGACGATAATGTCCTTGCCACCGGTTAAGCGGTTCGACTGGTCCAATCTCGGCCTGCGCGTTGCGTCGGCGGGGGTGATGATCCCGGCTGTCGGTGCTGCCGCCTGGTTCGGCGGGTGGCCCTACCTGGTGCTGGTTGCTATCGCCGTAGCCTTGCTGGCCATCGAATGGGGCGGGATGAGCGCACCGGTGTCGCCCACGCGCGTGGCGGCGGCCGTAGCGGCGGGGGTGCTTGTGGCGGTCTTCCTTGGCTACCGGGGGCATTACGTCTGGGCCTGGGGTTCGATTGTGATGATGGCCCTGGCAGCGGCTGTTATCGCGCGTGGCGTGGCCGAACGACCCGCCGATGCGGCTTTTGGCGTGCTCTATCTGGCGCCCGCAGCGCTCTGCCTGGTCTGGCTGCGGGATACCAACCAGGGTGCCTGGTGGACCATGATGCTGTTCGCCACGACATGGGCCGCCGATATCGGTGCCTTTGCGGTTGGCAGTGCGCTCAAGGGCCCGAAACTCTGGCCGAAATTTTCTCCGAACAAGACATGGTCCGGATTTGGCGGTGGGCTGTTGGCGGCGATGCTGGCCGGCAGTCTGATGGCGGCGTTGCCGTACTTCAACCTGAACATCTATGCCGCCGCTGCGTTCGGGCTGGCGGTTGGATTGGCAACAATGGCCGGCGACCTTTGGGAATCTGCCTTGAAGCGGCGGTTTGGGGTAAAGGATTCCGGTGACCTCATTCCGGGGCATGGTGGTTTATTGGACCGGGTAGATGGTCTGATGTTCGCCGTCGTGGTGATGTCTGCCTTGCGGCTCGCCAATCAGTTGGGGTGGGGACATTGAGCCTGCCGCGCAAGGTTACAATTCTGGGATCGACGGGCTCTATCGGCATGTCGACCTTGGACCTGTTTGAGCGGGCAGGGGTCGAGCTGGAGGTCGTGGGGCTGACCGCCGGGCGTAATGTGGCGCGGTTGGCCGAACAAGCCCTGCGTTGGCGCCCGCGTGTCGCCGTTATTGAGGACGAGAGCCGACTTCCAGAGTTGCGCGAGCGCCTCCAGGGCTCCGGCATTCAGGCGGCGGCGGGCGCGAACGCCGTCCAGGAAATTGCTGCAGAGGATGCCCAGTGGGTGATGTCAGCGATCGTCGGCTTTGCCGGCCTGGCACCGACGCTGGCTGCAGCGCGGACCGGCGCGATCATTGCCCTGGCCAACAAGGAAAGCCTGGTCTGCGCGGGTCCTACTCTTTTGCGGACGGCCAAGCGGGCCGGAGGCGTGGTGATTCCCGTTGATTCCGAGCATTCCGCGATCTTTCAGGTGCTGGACCCATCGGCTGGCGAACACGTCAAACGCCTCATTCTGACGTCTTCAGGCGGCCCCTTTCGAGATGCGACACGCGCACAGATGGCGGCGGCGACGCTGGAGCAGGCGCTGGCCCACCCCAATTTCTCGATGGGCGCCAAGATTTCGATCGATTCTGCGACCATGATGAACAAGGGCCTCGAGGTCATCGAAGCCGCCTACCTGTTTTCCATGCCACCCGAGCGGATCGACGTCCTGGTTCACCCTCAGCAGATTATCCACAGTATGGTCGAATACGCCGATGGCTCGACACTGGCCCAGATGGGACCGCCGGATATGCGCCCCCCGATCGCGTGCGCCTTCGCCTGGCCAGACCGGCTGCCGTGGCCGGCTCCCCAGCTGGATCTGGTGACGGCGGGGCCGCTGACGTTCCAGCATCCCGATCCCGAGAAGTTCCCTGCGCTGCTTATTGCAAAACAGGCCTTGATGGCCGGCGGGCGGGCGCCTGCGGCGATGAATGCTGCCAACGAGTGTGCCGTGGCGGCTTTTCTTGACCGCCGCATCGCCTTTCTTGATATCCCTAGCATCGTGGCGGAGACCCTGGAGCGTATGGACCGCATCCCGGATCCGACCCGACCTGATGACGACGCCGTTCAGTCGGCGCACGATACCGATGCCGAAGCTCGCCGTGTGGCGGGCGAGGTCGTGACCCGCAAGTTCGCGGCCTGAGGAGCAGTTCCGCCCCATGCAATTCATTCAGACGGTCTTGCTGTCGGTCGTGCCGTTCCTCCTGGTGCTGGGCATCGTGGTGACAGTGCATGAACTGGGTCACTTTCTGGCGGCCAAGGCGTTCGGCACCAAGATCGACCGGTTTTCGATAGGGTTCGGCCGCGCCATCGCGTCCTGGACGGACAAGTCCGGCGTCGACTGGCGAATCGGATGGCTGCCGGTCGGCGGTTACGTGCGGTTTGCCGGTGATGACAATGCCGCCAGCATTCCCGACGCTGAGGATCTTGCGGGCATGCGTCGTGAGCTCGTGTCCGAAGGGCGCGGCGATGAAATTGACCGTTACTTCCACTTCAAGCCGATTTACCAGCGCGCCATCATCGCTGCGGCCGGCCCGATGGCCAATTTCCTGCTGGCCATCACAATCTTTGCGGTTCTGCTGTCGGCTCTGGGCGAGTGGGTGGTGCCGGCGAGGATCGCCACCGTCGTACCGAACTCGGCTGCGATGGCGGCAGGGTTTCAGCCCGGTGATCTGATTGTTCGTGCAAACGGGCGGAAAATCGTGCGTTTCGATGACATTGCCGAAGTCGTTTCTGTTCGCGCCAATGTTCCGATCCAGTTTGTTGTAAAACGGGGAGATCGGGAGATCGTGCTGACGGGCACCCCCCGCTGGCAAATGCGCACCGATCCGGTCGGTGGCGCGCAGCGAGTGGGTGCTTTGGGGATCATCCCGGCCCAGACGGCCGACGACTACGTCAACGTTCGCTATAACCCGATTGAGGCGGTCCAGCGCGGCACCCAGCGCACCTGGCATACGCTGGAGACGACCGTATATTACCTTGGCCGAATGATCACGGGTCAGGTCAACGCCGATCAACTGCGTGGTCCGCTGGGTATCGCCACCGTCACCAAGAACGTCGCAACGCTCGGCGCGGACAGTTCGCAAGGGATCCTGGAAATTGTCACGCGATCCAGCCTGAACCTACTTCAGCTGGTTGCTGTATTGTCGGTCAGCATCGGGTTCATGAACCTGTTGCCAGTCCCGGTCCTCGATGGAGGGCATTTGATGTTCTATGCCTATGAAGCCGTCTTCCGTCGCCCTCTTGCGGCCAAGGTTCAGGCGGCAGGGTATCGCGTAGGCCTTGCGCTCGTTCTCGGATTGATGTTGTTCGCGACCTGGAACGATTTGCAGCGCCTGAATGTGTTCAAACTGTTCGGCGGCCTATTCTCCTAGGCGCGTTCGTCCCTTAACCGGCTGATTCGATGTTCCAGACCCGCGCTTCCCGCGCCGCGCTTGCTTCCGGCCTGGCCCTCCTGTTGGGCTCCGCTGCCATTGTCGCGCCTGGGCTGGCCTATGCCCAGGCCGAGCGTGGCGGCGCGATTCAGCGGATCCTTGTCCAGGGCAACGAACGAATCGAGCCGTCGACCGTCATTTCGTACCTGCCGGTGGCGACTGGCGAAACTGTCGACCCGGCCAAGATCGACCTGGCCCTGAAAGCGCTGTTCCGGACCGATCTGTTTTCAGATGTGAAGATCGATTTCCGAAACGGCGACCTGGTCGTCACGGTCGTGGAAAATCCGATCATCAATCGTGTGATATTCGAGGGCAACAAGGGCCTCAAGGAAGACAAGCTGCGCGATGAGGTGACGGTGCGTCCTCGCGGTATCTTCACCAGGTCCAAGGTGCAGAGCGATGTCCAGCGGATCGTGGAACTGTATCGCCGCTCCGGCCGGATTTCCGCGGAGGTAACGCCGCAGATCATTGAGTTGCCGCAAAAGCGGGTGGATCTGATCTTCAAGATCGATGAAGGCCCCAAGAGTGGCATTCTCTCGGTCAATATCCTGGGCAACAAGGCGTTCTCGGACAACGATCTGCGGGACGTCGTCGTCACGGAAGAGACGCGCTGGTTCAAGTTCTTCTCCAACAACGCCAACTACGATCCTGACCGGCTGGAGTACGACAAGGAACAGCTGCGCAAGCACTATCGCAACCGCGGTTACTACGATTTCCGGGTAACCTCCGCGGTCGCCGAACTGGCACCGGACAAGAACGGCTTCGTCATCACCTACAATGTCGACGAAGGCCCGCGATACAAATTCGGAAAGGTTCAGGTAGAGACCGAGCTTCAGAAACTGGACAAAACCGTCCTGGAGTCGCTGCTGTCGGTGCGCTCCGGCGAGATCTATCAAGACGAGCAGATCGAGCAGGCGACAGACGCCCTGACCTTTGCCGCCGGTGCCGCTGGCTTCGCGTTTGTGGACGTGCGCCCGCGCTACATTCCCAACCGTGAAAAGGGCGTCGTAGATGTCACGTTCTCGGTCAAGGAAGGCCCCCGGGTCTATGTCGATCGCATTGAAATCGTCGGCAATACCCAGACGCTGGACTACGTCATCCGCCGTGAGATGAGTGTGGTGGAAGGCGATGCCTACAACCGTGCTCTGGTGGACCGTTCCAAGCGCCAGATCCGCTCGCTGGGCTTCTTCAAGGAAGTCGAGATCACCGAAGTTCCGGGGTCCTCGCCCGACCGAACGGCCTTGCAGGTGAAGATCGAGGAGCAGCCGACCGGCGAGCTTTCGTTCAGCGCCGGTTACTCATCCGTCGATCAGCTGGTGCTGGATCTGGGCATTACCCAGCGCAATTTCCGCGGTCGCGGCCAGGATGTGCGGGCGCGGATCTCGGTTGGATCCCTGAGGCAACAGCTGGACGTATCGTTCACCGAGCCGCGGTTCCTGAACCGTGACGTTGCCGCCGGTGTCGATGTCTACGGCTATCGATACGACCTGTCCGAGTTTTCGGCCTACAAGACCACTACGTTCGGCACGACTTTCCGCGCGAACTTCCCGCTCAGCATCGATAGCCGCGGAGCCGTGAGATATACGCTGCGTCAGGACGATATCCAGATTGACGGATTGCTTTGCGACCCTGCGTTGGGCGTCGTGTTGTCAGCCTCGCTGTGTGAACAGGTCGGCAAGCGGCTGACGTCGCTGGTGGGCTACGGCGGTCGGGTTGATCGCCGCAACGACTATCTGAACCCGACGCGCGGCTTCTATGTCGACGTCAATCAGGACCTGGCGGGTCTGGGCGGAGACGTGAACTTCCTGCGCACCGACCTGGAGGCCGGCTGGTTCTATGGCTTCACCAAGGACCTGATTTTCTCGGTCGTGGGCTCCGCTGGCTACGTCGTGGGCTGGGGCGGCGACAGCGTCAGAATCAACGACCGCTACTATAAAGGTGGCCTGAACTTCCGGGGCTTTGAGACGGCCGGCATTGGCCCGCGCGACCTGTCGCTTCAGAGAGCCGACGCCCTAGGCGGCAAGGCCTTTGCCATTGGTACCGTTGAGTTGACCGTGCCCACCTTCTTGCCGGAGCAGTACGGGATCAAGGCTGCCGTGTTCAGTGACGTTGGTACTCTGGGTCTGCTCGACAAAAAGGACCGAAACTATCGTGCGGGCGATTTGGATTGCCTCAGTCCGACACTGATCGATCCGACCGATCCGACCAAGACCGTTTCAAATCTCGCAATTCCGGGGACGCGTAACGTCTGTATCCGGGATGACCTCTCGCTCCGGGCCTCGGCTGGTGTCAGCATCTTCTGGAAATCCCCCATGGGACCCATTCGCTTCGACTTCAGCCGTGTATTGGCCAAGGAAATCTATGATCGGGAAGAAACTTTCCGGTTCTCCACTTCAACCAGGTTCTAGAAACATGAACGTCAAGACTATCGTTTCGGCCAGCTGCGCCGCGACCCTTATGTTCTCCGGTGCGAGCGCTGCTCTTGCTCAGGCGCCTGCCGCTGCGTTGCCACCGCCGCAGGTAACCCACGGCGCGCCTGTGCCCGGCGTCTGCGTTTTCTCCGGCGAGGCCGCGATCGGTGCATCAACAGTGGGCAAGTTCGTGTTCACCCGCCTCCAGCAGCTGACCCAACAGGCCAGCGCGGAAGTCAGTGCGGAGGAAACCACTCTTAATACCGACGCCAAGACCCTGGACGGTCAGCGCGCGACGCTGGATCAGAACGCGTTCGAGACCCGGGCGTCAGCGATCCAGGTTCGCGCCAATGCCCTGCAGCGCAAGGTGCAGCAGCGGAACGCAGAGATGCAGCGCACTCAGGAAAAGGCGCTTGGACGGCTTAGCGATGAAATCGCGCCACTGGTGCGGACGTCTTATCAGGCCAGGGGTTGCTCGATCCTCCTGAACCGCGAGGCTCTGACCCTGAACCTGGCAAATCCGGCCATGGACATCACTGCACCCGTTGTGACGGCCCTGAACGCCAAGATCACCCAGTTCACATTTGATCGTGAGCGGCTGGACCAGACTGCCTCCAATCCCGGCGCTGCGCGTCCTGCCGCTCCCGCTGCTGCGCCGGCCCCTCGTCGCTAAACAAAGGTCGACGGGTCGGGTAACGACACCAAAGGTAGTCCATGCCCGATCCGCGGTTCTTTCAAGATCTTGGCTCTATCACCCTCGGCGATCTGGTCTCACTGACCGGCGCTGAGTTTGGAGATGCTGCGGCGGACGTGCGTCTGGTCTCGCGCGTTGCGGTTCTCGCGAACGCTGGCCCTGATAGCGTCACCTTTCTCAGCGACCGCCGCTTTGCGGATCAGCTTGCTGCGGTGCGGCCCGTGGCTTGCTTTGTGCGACGCGACTGCGCTCATCTGGTCCCGGCTGGCTGCGCCGCATTGATCTGCGGCAACCCTCAGGCCGCCTA
>Ga0105048_10013347_pt1 | contig 12843 bp, 6 predicted proteins | sample MAT05_FD_78382 | JGI IMG/M metagenome (GOLD analysis project Ga0105048, IMG submission 78382) | Freshwater microbial communities from Lake Fryxell liftoff mats and glacier meltwater in Antarctica - MAT-05 | ecosystem: Environmental > Aquatic > Freshwater > Ice > Liftoff microbial mat | place...
GCGGTTTCGGCTATCGGATCGATGAAGGCGCGGCTTAAGGCCGAATCGATCTTCCTCGTCCGGGCTCGCCGGTTTCGCGGAGTGGGTGCGCTCAAACGTCATCCTTCCGCTCGGCCAGAAGACTGCCACTCCGGTTTGGCGTTTTCCATTTCACAAGGAGGAGCACCGCGATGCCGATGACGGCAGTCACCGCCATCAGCGTATTGACGACGCGATCGCGCCGCGCCGCTCTTTTCGCCTCGTCCTGCAACCCGCTGAGGACATCGACGATCACCAGCGTCGTCCCTTCCACCTTGTCCCGCAGAAACTTCTCCCGCTGGACCTCCCGCAGTGGATCTTGCATCAGCAAATTGCGCTGGAGCGGGGGAAACTGCCGGTCCGCCTCGGTGCTGGCCACGATGATCGCAGCCTGACTTTCGTCATCGATCAAAAACACCACTCCCAAGCGGTCCGCCAGCCAGCCATCGGCATAAAAGTGGCCCAGATTCGAGAGGCGCTCCCTTTGCACCGACGGAGCCACGCCCAGCGAGGGAACGGTCACGACGTAAATCCAAATCGAACGCTCCCCCCTGAGGGCCGTCAGGCGCATGCTCAACTCCTCCGCCCGTTCTGGCAACAGGACACGGCTCTGGTCGAGGATCATGCCCTCCGGCGCAGGGGGCAGCGCCACCGCAGCCTGCGTATCCGGCCGGGCCGAGGCCAGACAGGCGACTCCCAAAAAGAATGCGCATATCCAAGGATGGGTGAGGAAACTCATCAAAAGAGACAGTGCCAGTATCTTGTTGTCGCGTGAAACGGAAATAGGAACAGGAATTCACTCCTGCGTGTCGCGGGCGGTGGAAAAAGTCGAAGCACTTGTCCATCTCGTCCAGTCCCTCCCGCTGACCTGATAAACTCGTTACCAAAGCGCCACCGCAAAGTCATCCCATGACCCCTCCGGTTCCGATTATGTCGCTTTCGTCATATTCGCCCCTTGATCTTTACAACCCACCCCTTCTCCCCGCGCCTTTCCACCTCTAAATAGAGCCTGCTGAAAGAGGTGCATCACTGCCTCTCTCTCAGTTTCATCACCAACACCTAAACAGAAAAATAAATATCATCATGAGAAATCAATGCATCATTCTCGCACTCGCCACTGCGGTCGCAAGTGTGCTCGCCGGTGCCTCCGCACAGGCTCAGAATCCTAACTTCGCCAATGGCGATCTCATCCTTGGCTTCCAGTCCAAAGCCGGCACCGGTAACGACACGAACGTCATGGTCAACCTCGGCAACACCGCCACCGTGTTCCGGAACGCGAACACCAACAACATCAACCTCGACAACATCGTCAACATTAACAGCATCCTCGTGAGCACCTTTGGGGCGACTTGGTGGGACAACACGAACATTCTCTGGGGAGCGGCCGGGGTGTGGAGCAACATCATCGAAGGCAACCTGCAAAACCTGGACCCGGAGCAATCCATCTACGCTACCAAGGCGCGCTCTGCAGTCGGGCCGGATGAGACGATCAAGAACTCGACCCTCAACACGCCCAGCGCATCGAACCATACCCTTGGATCCAACTCCATCATCGGGCTGAATGGTGCGTTTGAAACCCAGACCATGAGCTCCGAGGTCGCGCTGCCCAACACCGTCGCGAATACTTGGGAGGACTTCACCGTCACCTCCGCTGGCTTCACCCAGAGCACGGCTTTCGGTGTCTATACGGGCGGTATCCAGCAGCGCTTCGGAGCGGGCAGCTACGGCACCTCCAACGCCACCGGCAGTCCGGTCGCGATCGAAGGCGCGCTGGACCTCTATCGTGGCCAAAGCCAGAACAATGTCCCCGGCCAGTTCGACGAAAACGGACCTGTCCGCACTCCGCAGTTCCAGGGCATTCTGACCATTGATAATGCCGGTAACGTGGATTTCATCACCACGGTTGTTCCGGAACCTTCGTCCGCGTTGCTCATCGGCGCGGCCTCCATCCTCGGCCTCGGCTTCCGCCGCCGCCGCTCCGTCCTCGCTTAAGTCCTTCCCATAGCAAAACCAACACAACATCCACGCAAAACTAAAAACCAAATGAAAAACAAATTCATCCGCAGCGGCCTCGCTGCCATCACGGCTCTCGCTTCCACGGCGAGCGCCGACCAGACCATTGACATCACAGGCGCCACGGCGTTCCGCACTGCGGCCATCACCACCATCATCGCCTCCTATGGTGCTGGTATGGACGATTTCGCCCACACCGGAGCCATTGGCCTCGCTGGCATCCAAGGCGCCCGCCAGAGCATCTTCAAGGGCGACTTCCCCGGTCTGCCCGACAAGACGATCATCCGCTGCACCTGGACCGGCTCGGTCGAGGGCATCCAGACCGTGGCAACCCAGATCACTCAGGACTTCCTGGCGGAATCGGCCCTGACGGCCACCGGCGCGCCGATCGTCAATGATACGGTGGCCGTCCCCTCGGTAACGGGAACCGCGCTCCTTCCGGCAGGCACCAATCTGGTCATTCCCGATCTCGCGTTCTCGGACGTGTATCCGACCTCCTCGCCCTTTAATGTTGACAACGTCGTGGACTCCACCCCAGGGGTGGTGGTGTTCACTCCGGTCGTCAATGAAGGCGCGCCGTCCGGTCTCACCAACGTCCAGGCGGGACAGCTCCGCACCCTGTTCGGCACCGGTAACCAGCCGTTGAATTACTTCTTTCCGACGAGTGACGTCCGGAAAGCCTATGCCACGGGCCGCAGCGATTTCTCCGGCACGCGCACGACCTACCTCGCCGAGACAGGCTACGGGATCTCGCTGCCGGTGCAGCAGCACAAACCGGTGACCAATGGGGCGGCGGCGGGTGCCGCCACCCTGGCAATCTCCACGCTGCAAATCTGGCCGACCAATGACGGCAACAACAAGTCGCTCGTCTGGGGTCCGGACGCGGTGGGCAACGGCGGCTTTGAAAGCAGCAGCAGCCTGCGCGTGGCCTTCGGTGGCACCAGCACCGCGGTGCAGCGCAAGAACTCGGCGGGGGGCAACCTCGGCTCTCCCGAGAACCTGCTTCTGATCAGCGTATTCGGAATTTCCGATGCGACGACGGCCATCACCAATGGCGCGAAAGCTCTGACCTACAACGGTGTCGGCATCACCCCGGCGAGCCCGCTCTCCGCTGGCGATATCGCCAAGATCACGGAGGGAGCCTACACCTTCTGGAGCTACCAGCATCTCATGTATAACAGCACCAATGACACAACCGAGATGCAGGCGGTCCTAGCTGAACTGACGAACAACCTTCCGGCCAATCTCGGCACCGCGGGCGTCGACATCAATCTGATGAACGTATCCCGCGATGATGACGGCGCTACCGTCGCTCCCTAAGCATCGAGCTCGATGCTCCTCCGCAGTCAGCCCTGGCTGACCGTGGATCGCAGAATCACAACTGGCGCCGGGTCCATCCCTGGCGCCAGTTTTTTGCCGAAAGACCGCTCCTCCCTTTTCCTCTTCGCCGCCTTTCCGGAAGGCCTGCTTCGTTCCTCCAGCCTCATCCATTTTCATGAAAAAGCTCACCGCCCCGCTCCTCGTTTTCCCGGCCCTGGCCGTCGCTGCCATGGCTTTCCTAGGCTTTGTGCTCACCCCAGGCCCGAAGCCACTACCCCTCGGTGGCGCGCTGCGGCCCGCCCTTCAGCAGTTCCCACCATCCGCCGGCACGACGGATTCCCGCGACCGGGCGACGGACCGCGCGGAAGACGGGGAGATGACACCCCGAGGCCTCGCGCGGCGGAATCCCACGGACCCGCACCGTCCGCCGGCCGGCCCCGTCTTTTCCCCGCCGCCGCCGAGCCTGCCGACAGGCGGGTTCAAGACCGCCCCGGCCGTTCCCGGCTCTCCGGCGGAGACACCGCGCACCGGCTCCAGCGCGCGGGCCCGCGGCACCCTGCAGCCATTGGCAGGACAGCCTGTGCCTGAGGCGACGAGTTTTGTGGTGGATCCCGGCGTGCCGATTCCCGCAGCCCTGACCGCGATCGATCCCGCGGTCGGCCTGTCGGAGAAACAGGCGGATCTTCAGCGCCAGATCGCGGCCGAGTTTGTGCAGGCGGTGAACAACAGCGCCGACCCCTCCGCCGCGTGGAAAACCGGGCAGGTCCGGGCCGACGCGCGCTTTCGGAAGCTGTTTGGCGACGACCTCTACCGCTGGCAGAGTCTCAAGGTCACGCGCGAGGCCCGCGGCCTCTCCGACCCGTAGCCGCCCCTCGGAAATAAAGAGACGGCCAACAGTTGTGGCCGGGGTCAGTGACCCCGGCTACAGGCTCCAGGCCGACAGCCGCAGTCCGCTTGTTTCCGCGAGATGTTTTCAGGCGTGCGTTCTCTGCGCCTCGGCGTTTTATTCCCACCGCCGGTTTTTAGGCTCAGGGATTGGCCGGCACGGAGCGTTGGCGGACTTCGGCTGCCAGCCGGCGGGCTTCGGCCACGTCGGCCTCCGGGGTTTTGGGCAAAACCTCCGCCAGCGTCTTGGTCGCGAGAAATTCGCCGTGCTTGTCGGCCACCAGCAGCCACTTCAGAGCCTCAATCTTCGCCGCCCGGTCACCGGGTTGCCCATGGAGCAGATGACCGAGATTGCTTTCCGCCTTGATGTCGCCCTGTGCCACCGCCTTGCGGAACCACCCTTCCGCCGCCCCTCGGTCGGCGGGCGCGCCGCGTCCGTTTTGCCGCATCACACCGACCATATTTTGGGCGACGGCCGCCCCGCCTTGGGCGGCCTTGAGCAGCCAGGAATAAGCTGCCGGGTAGGCTCTCTTCTGGCCGAACTTGGCAAAGTAGTAAGCCTCGCCCACGGCCAGGACCGCCTCGGGGAGCCCCTGGTCGGCGGCCCGCTGCATCCACTGAAAGCCTTCCGGCAGATCCTTCGTCACCCCGCGCCCGTTGGCGATCATTCGCCCGAGATTGAACTGCCCTTTGGGCGATCCTCGGTCGGCACCCTTTCGGAACCAAACGACGGCCTGGACATCATCCTTGGCGGTGCCGATGCCGGTGGAATAAAGGTAGCCCAACCCGGCTTCCGCCTCGGCATGGCCTTGATCCGCCGCCCGCTTCATCATCTCGAAGGTCTTGGCGGGATCGCTGGGTCCGCCTTCCGCTTTCAACGCGGACCGGGCGGCCTGAAATTGGGTTTCGGCGTCGCTCCCCTCCGCAGCCGGGGCTGCTTTGACTGGGGCATTCTCCGCAGTCCAGGCGGCGGGCGGCGGGGTCAGCACCAGGCTGAGGAGCAGGGCGGTAAAAGTGGTGGAGATTCTCATCGTCAGGGTCGGGTTTTTGTGGGTGTTGGGCGAAGGTTTCGCCGATGTCCTCAATGAATAAATGGGCCGCCGCGCCGGGCAAGTGCGCGGGCGGGGATTCGCCAAGAAATCACGCCTTTGTCACGGAACTGTTGCTTGGCGGCGGCTGTCACCGTTGGCCCAGCTCGGCCTGGAGTTCCCTGAGCGCGTCGTGAAAATCGGGGGGGGCCGTATCCAGCGCCGCGGCAGCATGGGTCAAAGCGGAGGCTTTGTCGCCGAGGTCACCCAGGGTATGCGCGAGCATGGCCTCCGCGCGCCAGCGCTCGGCGGCTGGCCCGGCGGTGAGCGCCGCCTGGAATTCCGCGAGCGCCTCCGGGAGTTGGCCGAGATTGCGGTGCAGGGTGCCCTTTCCCAAATGCAGCGCGAAGGCCCGCCCACCCTGCCGGTTGGGGAAATCCAGCGCCCGCCGGAAGTGGAAAATGCCGCGCTCGGCGTAGCGCTGGCGCAGCTCGGGGTGCAGTGCATGCACGCTCCAAGCCGCGTAGGCTTCGCCCCACGGCCCGGCCCACGCCGGCTCGATGAGCGGAGCGGCCTGCCGCATCCGGGTCTCGTCGCCTGCGGCATCGCCGAGCAGCGCGCCATCCACCGCGGCGCTTTCGACCCAGATATGCTCCGCCGTGGGATCGAAACGCAGCGCCAGATCGAAATAGCGCCGGGCCTCCAGCGCGCGGCTTTTTTGCAAGTCGGGGTGCCGGGTCCACAGTGCCCAAAACAGATGCAGCCGGCCGAGCGAATAGGCGGTGGGATTAAGCGCCGAAAGCGCGTGGCCCGCCGCGAGGACATGGATCGCGCGTTCCACCAGCGCGTCGCGCTCCGCGCCCTGGGCACCCGCGGCGAGGGCCGTACAGGTGTCGGAAAAACGGACGCGGTGCTCATCGGAAATCGGATCGCACCGGATCGCGTTTTCGAGCACGTCGAGGCTGGCCATCTGCGTGTTGAGATACGGGCTGGCCGCGAGCGTCCCCGCGGAAAAGGCGTGCGCGTCGGCCAGCACAAAGCGCAGGCTGGTCACTGGCAGCGTCGCCAGCACCGCGAGGGCGGCGACCGCCGCGGCGACGCTGCCGCGCCGTGAAAAAGCCGGAGCGCCGGGCGCGACAGGCCGCGCGCAGGCCCAGCCCAAAAAACCCACGATCCCGCCACACACGACGAAGAAACCTACCAGGACCGGCCCGATGCGTGCCGCGTGCCGGAGGATTTCCGCCAGCGGGGTGGCGACGCCGGGGAGCGGCCCGATGATCGCCAGATGCACGGCTTTGACCACGGCGTAGCCAGTCGCCAAAACCGCCCCCACGCCAAAGGTCCGCCACGCCACCGGCCACGGTCGCGGGGCGCCGGTTGCGGCAAGCAGGCTGAAGCCGATGGCCGACGGAATCAGCACGAGCGGGAGCAGATGGCTGCCACCCTCCGAGCGCGGGATGCGGGTCAGCGCGGTCACGAAAATTTCCCGCCAAGAGAGCGGCGTGAGGTGATCGAGGGAAAGGAAGGCAAACGTAAGACCGGTCAGCGCCAGGCCGGAAAGCAACGGCATGATCCCGTGCTCGCGAGACGAAAGCAGCGCGACCCGTGGGGCGGGAAATCCACGCTCCGCACCCGCGATGATCGCGAGACTGATCCAGAAAAGCAGCGCCGAGGAAGCGACCGGAAAAGCGAAACCCGTCTCGACCAAATGCACGATCAGCGCCGCACCCGCCGCCACGACGAGCGGCGCGGCATCCGTCGCCGCCTCTCCTTTCACCACCCGCGAAAACGCGGCGAAACCGGCGAGTGCGGCGATCAATCCGGCGGCCAGGCCGGCTTGCAAGCCCAGCCCCAGGTAACCCCAGCCAAAAATCCCGACCGTCGCCGCGCAAAGCCCGATCCCGCACGCCAGGCCGGCCACGGTCTCCCGTTTTCCCGCGCGAAAACCGAGCGGCCGAAACGAGCGCAAAATGCCCGCGGCAAACAACAGCAGCATGGCTGCCGCGCCGAGCGCGCCCTGCGTAAACCAAGTGTCCCAGACGAGATTGTGAAAGCTCTTTTCCAGGCGCCTCTGGGGGTCGATCCAGGTCCAGCGGCTCGGCAGAATTCCTTGCAGGGATTCGGGGCCGAAGCCGATCGCCGAACGCACCGCGGGCGGCAGGTCGCGGTGGCCGTCGGGGAAAGTGAACGGGAAGGCGGGCAGCACGGTTTCCGGCGCGCGCCGCCACAGGCTGCTGCGGAAAACATCGGTGTCGCGGCCAATCGGCACGATTTCGGCCAGCCGGTCCAGCCCCGGCAGGCGCGCGAGCGGGGCGAGCGGACCTTGGGGAAGGCCGAGGACGACCAGAAATGTGCCGACGAGCAGGGCCGCGACCCCGCCGCGCAGAAGCCACGAGCGTTTCCCGCTGAGCACCGCCCACGCGACCACCAGCGCGAGCCCGGCGGCGAGCCCCGCCAGCAGCGGCCCGCGGCTTTTTGCGAGCAGCATGGCGGTGACTTGCAGCAGCAGGATCGCACCATGCAAAAGCGCCGGGGAGCGGCGGCGCGCCGGTGCGACGATCCGCGCGAGCGTGAAGGGGATGACCATCCCGAGATGGGCAGCCAGGGAAATCTGATGGCCGGCGAGGGAAAGCACGCCGCGACGGGAAATCTGCGCGGAGGGATCCAGGCTGAGCGAATCGAAACCGCAATGCTGCGCGACGGCGAAAAGGCTGATCGGGATGGTGGGCAGGATGATCGCCGTGACCAGGCGGTCGAGCTGCGCCGCGGAACGCAAGTGCGTCGCGAGCGCCGCGAAGATCACCAGCTCCGCGAGGAAACTCAGCAGGCCGCCACGGTTGGCCGAGAAGCCCCAGAAACTCAGCGCGGGTTCCACGGAGAAAAGCGTCGCGACGATCTGCATCGCCGCGACCAGCCCGACGCCGGCCCAAAGTACGGTGAGCAGCGGCGGACGACCGGACGCTTTGGCCACGCGAGGACGCGAGTTTTCCACGATCCGCACCAGCCATGCCGCGGCCAAAACGGACGCGAGGCTGCGGACGAGCGCCATTTTGAAAGGCTGAAATCCGGCGATGCCGTGCGGATTGTAGGCCAGCGGCACGCAGACGACCGCCGCCAGCCAGCAGGCTTCCATCAGCCCGCTGCAATAGTGGTGGAGCCGGGAAAGTGGGGGAGGCCGATCCGGCGGAGGGACCATTTTCAGAACACCGCGGTCGCCGCTTCCTGGGCCCGCCTTTTCCTCTCCTCCTCGTCCTCACTTTCACCGCTGCCGCCGCCGTAGCCGACCACCTCGACGGTGATGATCGACGGTGCTTGCTCCGTTTGGGGCGCCTGCTTTTGGGCATCCTTGGCCACCTGGGCGGCGGCGTTGGAACCGGGGTTGGTGTTGTTGGCCTGGGTGATGGCGCCCAGATTCGGCGCGGCGACCGCCGGAGCGGCCGGGACCCCGGCGGCACTGCCCGCGACCTGGATGTTCGACGCGTTCAAGACGGCTGTGGCCGCGATGTTCAGATTGCCCGTGACGCGGATGCCGGCGTCTCCGGCGTCCACGACGCCCAGCGGCGCGATCAGATCGACATCGCCCGGCATGACGCCGGCCACCGAGGCGAGCACGCCGATGCCGCCGCCGGTCGCCAGTCCTCCGAGATCGGTCTGCACGGTCGCACTGTTCGCGTCGATGGCGACCCGCGTGGGCGGTGCGGTCACGACGGTCTTCGGTGCATTGCCAGCCGCGATGTCGCCAGTCGAGGACCACATGATGATGTCGCCCCCGCGCAGCGTGAAAATACGGGCGCTGCCAATATCCACATCCCCATCCGTGAAGACCGAGATCGAGCCGCCGAATTCCGTCACCACTCCGGGCGGGGTCAGCGGATTGCCGAAAATATCGGAAGCCATCGTCACGCCGCCGGACGGCACTGCGAGGGAGATGGCCCCACCCGATGTCGTGCGGATTTCGCGCGCGCGGGTCAGCACCTCGCCGCTGGTTTTGCCTGGGCCAAAGAGCAGCCCGACCGCGGCGATGCCCGCGCTGTAGTCCGAGGTCGTCGCGGCGGAGCGCCCGCTTTCCCGCAGCGTGCGATAGAAATTTTCCAGCGCCACGATGGCCTCCTGCTCCGGTGAAAGCGCCCCCAAGTCCGCCGACGCACCCAGTTTTTTCAAGTACTCCGAATCCACGGTCGCGCCGGCGGACATGGCCTGCGCGCTGAAGGCCGCGAAGTCGAGCGAACTGCCGCTCAGGCCCAGTGCCGGACCGCTGCCGGAGACGCCGGAGACGCCGGCCATCGCGATGAGGTCCGCGCCGTCCTGCGGCAGGAACGGATTCCGGGCGCGGCCGATGCTGGTGATGCCCACCCCCGTCCCATCGGTGAAGTTTGCTCCCGTTCCCAAGTCGAGGTTGCGGCCCGCCAGCACTTCGAGCACCCCTGGGCCGCTGATCTGAATATCTCCCTGCAGGACGTTGGTCGCGACCCCCGTGACCGTGGTGCGGGTCGGATCATTGATCGCATTGCCGAGGCTGGCATTGCCGGCGAGGGAGCGCAGTGCGGTGTTTTCGTTGTAAGGGATGATGTCCCGGCCCGCCGCAACCACCGAGATATCCGCCGGATCGACATTCTGAATGTAGAACGCGATGTCCGTGATGTCGTTTTCGGCGATGAGCCGCGCGACTTTTGGCGAAAACAGGGTCAGCCCGGTGATGTCGCCTCCCGCGGCGTAGAGCCGCACGGGTTGCCGGTCGCCCGCATGCAGCACCCCGCTGGCGTGCAGCGCCTGCTGCACTTCCACGGTCGCCCTCAGGCCGCTGACCGTTCCGGTTTCGATGAAACTTTGATTCAGTTCATTGAGAAAGGACGAGGTCGAAACCCGGAGATTGACGGGCGCCCGGCCGAACAGGCTTGCGTAGGCAAAAGGCGAAGCAACGCCAGGAACAGAGGAGGGGTCCGCATCTGAAATGTTGATCTGCGCGGCCGTCCAAGTCGTGGTCGTCCCAGTCTCGCCAGAGGGCTGCAAGCCAATGATCCCGCCGGAAGCCGCGAGTTCCAGCGTTCCCGTGGAGGACGGGAAGAGGGTGAGCGGTCCCGCGATGTTCACATCGCCGGCGAAAGCCGTGCTACGCAGGGTCGGGGCCGCGACTCTCGTGAAGGTTGTAAAGGCACCCACCTGCGTCTCCGCCAGCCGGATCCACGGCTGGAAGTTCGAGGAGTTCGAGGTGTTTTGCGATGAAAACAGATTCTTGAGCGACAGCCAGGTGCTGAGGATAGGCGTGCTCGCGGTGCCCAGTCGATGCGTCACGCTCCCGCCGAAGGAGGCCACATCCACCGCCGCATCGGCGGAGTAGGTGTTGAAGTAGCTCTTGTTCCAATACCGGTTGTTCAGGCCGGACGGCAGGAGGAAGGGGTTGGACACCGGCCCCAGCAGGATGTCGCCACGCGCACTGACATCGAGGCTCGCTTTGCCCACAAACAACGTCGTCGGCAGCCAGGTGATGGGATCAAGGATTTGCGGCGTGCTCGAAAGGATGCCGCGGGAGGGCGAACGCGCTTGGTTCGTGGTAATGATCCCGCCGGCAAACAAGGTTCCGGCACCCTGCTCCACATAGTAAATGCCGCCGTCGATATTCGCGCCGGCACGCACCGTGAGATCGCCGCCGCCGTATTCCAAAAGCTGCGTGGCGTCGGGTGCGATATTAAGACCGCCGAGTGGATCGAGGCCGGGCATCCGCGCATTCGTCGGGATGACCGCGTCGGCATTGATGACATCGCTGCCCGCGCGCAGCGTGACGTCGCCTCCGCCCAGCGCGCCGATGCCTTGGAAGAAGTTGCTGAAGTCAATCCACCACGCTGTCGAAGCCGCGGGATCGGTGACGACCGGGCTGCCCGCATCCACACCGCCCACGCCAAACAGCCCGGTGGCCGGATCGACGTAGCCTCGCCGGTAGAGCCAGTTGGCGGGAAGCTGCCCGGTGGAATCGGCAATCACCGCCCCCTGCCGCAGCGTCGTCCGCCAGATGTCGGCCCCCGCCGAGATGGTCACGCTTCCTCCCGCCAGCGACCATTGGGCGTCATACTGCTGCTGGATCGCACCGTTGGCGTTTTGCGGCTGGGCCAGGGTTCCCTGGCCGGGGTCCGGATTCAGGACCGGAGTCACGAAGTCGCCCGCGGCAAAGACGGTGGTCGGCACGGGCACCCGGACGCCCGCCGTGTAGATCGTCGCGAACTGGTTGCGCAACTGCATGTCCCGGCCCGCCGCGATGTCGATGTCGCCCGTGCCCGTGCGGACGACCTCGTAACGGGTGCCCGTATTGGTCTGCGTGAGCGACATACGGATGGTATTTGCCGTGAGACCGCTCGTTCCCGTCGCGGCGGAAGTGCCCGAGGAGGAAGTGTTCGGGACGGCGGCGTAAAATTCCCCGATCAAGACCGAGCCAGCGTTTGGAATGACGGCGCGGAAATCCGCCGCGTTCAGATCGGCACCTGCCGCGAAGCGATACGACCACGACTGGGTGTTCACCGGCAGCGCGGGATTCAGGTCCGTGAGCGTGGCCAGCCACAGGCCGGAGTGGCCGTTGGCCGCGGTGGCGGTCACCGGCGTGAAGCCGTCGCTCAGCGCGTTGTTGAAAATCAGGTCGCCGGAGGCGCGCAGCGTCAGCACGCCCGGCGCGTTGTTCGGCCCGTAGCGGAAGCCGGACAAATCCCAGTCGGCGGTGTTGAGCGAGGTGGCCACACCCGCCGCCGTGTTGGCCGTGCCGAGGGATAGATTCCCCGTCCGGTTGATGATCTCGACGCCCGGCGCGATGACCAGCACAGCATCGAGCCCTGCGGCGTCCGGATTTCCGGTGAGCAGCTTTGTGTGCATCGCGGCATAGCCCGCGTTCAGATAGGCGTCGCCCTGCGTGTCGATCTGGCTGCGCAGCGCGGTGTCGAGCGTGCCGATTCCCGTGCGGTTGTAGATGCGGAAACCCTCGGCGAGCACCGCGGAAGCGCCCACGATATTTCCACCGATTGCGCCCATGCTGATGTCGTTCCCGTTGCGCGGCGCGCGCAGGTGCAGCTTCCCGGTGAACTGCCCGCGAAACGCACTCGAACCCGGCGTCGCATAGTCCCCGGCGACAAACGCGTCCACCCCGAGGTCGATGGTCGCGCCGCTCTTGATGAGGAGCTGGGCCGCCACGTCGGCCGGCCCGGTGAAGGCCGCGTTGAATTCCGTGCCGGCTTCGAGCAGGATCTCGCCGCCCTTGCCAGCACTGCTGAAGTCCTCGCCATGCGCCGTCAGCACCGCGCCCGTTTCGAGCGCAAGATTGCGCCCCGCGACCAGCGTGATCTTGCCGCCCGTCTCGCCCGAGGCGGCGATCGTTCCAGTCACGCTGATGTCGCCCCGATCAGCCGAGACCGTGAAGTTACGCGCCATATTGGCCATCCCGTTCACGTCTTCGATCACGATGTTCCCGGTGCGCACCCGCAGATTTCTTTCCTCAAAAAACCCTCCGCCATTCAGCGCGCCGCTCACCTCGGTGAAGGACGCCAGCGTGCCGACATCGAGCACGAACCGGCCCGCTGTCGCGCCCGCGCCCGCGCCGCCC
>Ga0105048_10013348_pt1 | contig 12843 bp, 10 predicted proteins | sample MAT05_FD_78382 | JGI IMG/M metagenome (GOLD analysis project Ga0105048, IMG submission 78382) | Freshwater microbial communities from Lake Fryxell liftoff mats and glacier meltwater in Antarctica - MAT-05 | ecosystem: Environmental > Aquatic > Freshwater > Ice > Liftoff microbial mat | place...
CCGACGCCGGTGACCATGTTCCAGAACGAGGCGGTCGACAGCTGCGGTGACGGCCGGATCGCCGCGATGACATCGAAGACCGTCGACATCGCGAGCAAGCCGAGGGGCAGCACGATCAGAATCTTATGGATCGGATGGCCCAGTAGGGACGCTTTGGCTTTCATGGTGTCGTTCCTTCGTCGTAATACACGCGCCAGATGCGACCGCCGTGGTCGTCACCGATGTAGAGCGATCCGTCGGGCGCTTCCGCGAGTCCGACCGGACGATGCTCCGCTTCGTCGGGTAGCGGTCGTGCGCTGCCGGCGAAGTCGGTCGCGAACGTCTCGTGGTCACCCGTAGGCTCGCCGCCGTCGAACGGGACGAACACGACGCTGTAGCCCGGAAGCTCGCCGGTCGCGTTCGGTGCGAAGCGACTGCCGTGGAACGCGACGAACGCTCCGCCGCGGTAGCGCGAGGGGAACATGCGGCCGCCGTAGAAGTGCATGCCGAGCGGTGCCCAGTGGGCGCCGAACACCTGCTCCGGCGCGACGACATCTGCGCAGCGATCCATGATCAAGCCGTCGCCGCCGTACTCCGGGGCGAGGAGCATGCGACCGAGATCCGGATCGTGATAGCAGTACGGCCAACCGTAGTCCGCGCCCTGCTCGACGACGCGCAGCTCCTCGCTCGGCAGCCGCAGGTCGTCCGCTGCGCTGTAGAGCTCCGGCCAGTTCTCGTAGAGTTGGTCGCGCCCGTTAGACACGGTGACGAGCGCACCGGTCAGCGGTTCGATCGCGAGCGCGACCGCGTTACGAATACCCGAGGCATAGTGCTCGCCATCGGATGCCACGCGCGGCAGCTCGCCGGGCACGAAGCGCCAGATGCCGGCGCGGATCGCCAGCTCGGGACACGGATCGATGCCCAGCGAACCCGGCTCGCGGTTCTCGAGCTGACAGGCATTCGTCGCCGAGCCGATGTTCACGAGCAGCGCACCGTCGTTCGCGATCGCGATGCTCTTATTCATGTGGTCCCCGGTCGCGACGAGCCCGGACACGACGATCTCGGCGTCGTCGTTGGGGGTCATCTCGTCGTCCTCGAGCGCCCAGCGCACGATCTGCTCGTCCTGCGCGAAGTAGAGGTATCCCTCGTACCACGCGATGCCGTTGCCGCCGGCGTCGCCGAAGCTCGACTGGTGATCGGCCACGCCATCGTCATCGTCGTCGCGCAGCGCGATGACGCCGCTGTCGGCGGTTGCGACGAAGACGATGCCGCCCGGCGACACCGTGATGTGGCGAGCCTTGCCGAGATCCTCGGCGAAGATCGTCGCGCAGAACCCCGGCGGCAGCTCGAGCGAGCCGTTGTCACCGGCACAGCGACGCGTCGCCGAACCGTTGTCGTCGCCTTTCTCGCCGGTCTCGATCACGCAGGCACCGAGGGACAGGCTGCAGAGCAGCGTCGCGAACGCGCGATGCATGGATGTCGTGGAACGGTTCATTGATTCGTCTCGATGCGAGCAGCGAAGATCACGATGCGGCGGACAGCACCGCTCGCGCGTTGGGCTGCTGCAGCGACGCGAAACCGTTGCGCGCGGGGACGGACATGGTCAGCGCGTCGACCTCTTCGCCGACTTCGCGCACGAGCTCGGCTTCGTCGAGGATGTCGTTGAGCTGGCGCGCAACCTCGTCGCGCGACAGGCCCGCCGCGAGCGCCTGCTCGTGCACGAGACGGACGACCTGGCCGATGCCGTGCAGATCGGCGCGCAACCGCCCGATCCGCCGGCGGCACTGCTCGCGCGCCTGCACCCGCAGCTCGGTGATGCGTACGTACGTCGCGCTGCGCTCGTGGAGCTCGAGCGACGTGCCCGCCTCGACAAAGCCTGGCAGATCGTCGGCGGTCGTCGCGAACGCGCCGAGCGTTCCCTCGAGCTCGATCGCGAGATCGGCGTACATGCAGACGAGCGAGTCGAGTCGCGCGATGATCCGCGCGCCCGCGACCTGCTGCGGACACGCCATCGCGATCGGCTGCGCGCGCAGGTGCTCGACCAGCTCCTCGAGGGATTGCAGCTCGATGCGCTGAGGAGTCGTCATGCGCGCCATCAGGGCGCCACGCAGCTCTGAGGCCGCCCACTCACGGCGATCCGAGGTCACGCGCGCACGCCAGCGGCGGCCGAGTGCAGACCGGCGCAGCATCACGATGCCGCCGATGCCGAGCGGCGCGACGACGAGCGCGGTCAGCCAGCTCCAAATCGTCGTGCTCGCGAGCAGGACGCAACCGAGCCAGATCGACAGCGGCACGATCGCCGCCGCCGCCGTTCGCTCGAGCCGATTCCACCGGGGCAGTGAACCGCCGTGTCGCGCGCGCTGGAGCGCGAGCACCGACCATGCAGGCGCCAAGCCCACCCGACTCGAGGAATCATGCGACTGCATGGACCCCACACAAGCATCGGCGATGCCAACGAACGCACGCATCAATACGGCCTTCGGCGTCGCCCTGTGTGTGGCCGTGCCGCACGGGTGTGCCTGGGCCGCGCGCCTGCGCTTGCGCTTGCGCGCCTGGGAGTAATCGGACCGCAGCGCGGTTTCGCTGGAGATACGTCGATTTGCTGCCGCGGCGAATTCGATCCACCCCAACCGCGCCGATGGCGGCACCATTGGCGCCGCTCAGGAGACACCGATGCTGATCCCGCTACTCGTCGCGCTGCTCGTCGTCACTGCCGTCATGCTCACCGGCATTCGCGTGTTCCCGGAGTACCAGCGCGCCGTCGTGTTCCGGCTCGGCCGTGTGCGCAAGCAGCTCGCAGGACCGGGCGTCGTGCTCATGCTCCCGCTCGGCATCGATCGCATCCGCGTCGTCGACACCCGCACGCGTGTCATCCAGATCCCCCCGCAAGAGGTCATCACGCAGGACAACATCTCGATCATGGTCGACGCCGTCGTCTACACCACGGTCGAGTCGCCGATGCACGCGATCCTCGAGGTCGATCAGTACATGGCCGCGACGCTGCAGCTCGCGGCGACGACGATGCGTGCGGTCATCGGCCGCATGGATCTCGACGAGATCCTCGCGCATCGCGATCGCGTCAACGACGAGGTGCGCACGATCCTCGACACGCGCACCGAGCAGTGGGGCGTCGAGATCTCCGCGGTCGAGCTGAAGGACGTCGTGCTGCCGCAGGAGATGAAGCGCGCGCTCGCCCGTCAGGCCGAGGCCGAGCGCGAGCGCCGAGCGAAGATCATCGCGGCCGAGGGTGAGATGCAGTCGGCCGCGAAGCTCGCGGAGGCGGCCGACATCATCGGGCGCAACCCGTCGGCGATGCAGCTGCGCATGTTCCAGGCGATGACCGAGATCAGCAACGGGCCGGGGTCGAAGATCGTGATTCCCATCCCCATCGAGCTGCTCAACGGCATGAGCAGCCGTGGCGTCACCAGCGAGCAGATCGCGAGCGTCGTGCAGCAGGTGCTCGCGCAGACCAACGCGCCCGCCGGGAGGGTGAGCCAGGTCGACGCGCCACGCGTCGTCGCCGAGACTCCGGCGCGCGCGTCGATCGGCGGCCCCGCGCCGACGGCCGAGCGCAAGACGCCATCGTCGGCCTGAGCGGGCCTTTGTGCGATCAGCTCGGGGAGCGCGAGGTGTCGTCGCGCTCCCACACTTTTTCTTGGCGCTTGCGCAGCTTCTCGTGTGCGCGGAGCTTCGCCAGGAACATCACCCCGAGGTACAGCGGCGCGTGCAGCCACAGCGACGGCGTCGTCGCGATCACCGACAGCGATCGGCTCGGGCTGGTATCCGCGTTGGCCTGCATGTCGGGGAACTTCTGCCGCAGCTCGTAGTTGCCGGCGCGCGCGCGGGTGTTGATCGCGAGCACGCCCGCGATCGTGCGCGGCGGATGGATCGTGAACGTCGCGCGCTCGCTCGCACGGCGCTCGTGCGGCGCCGCGACCAGCCGTGCGAACTCGTCGTCGGAGATGATGTCGGGAAAACGATCGAACCGCGCGCGTCCGCGTCGCGAGAACGCGTACACCCCCGAGCCGATCATGTTCTTTTGGAAGTACGGCAGGCTCGTCCAGACTCTGTAAAAGGATCGGACGAGCAGCGGCCGGTCTTCCCACGCGACGATCGCCCGCGGCGCGGCGACCAAGATCGGTGAATCGTCGCCGAGCAGGCCCGCGACCTCGCGGATCGCGGCCGCGGTGAGCTGCACGTCCGCATCGACGTAGAACCGCGGAAAGCTCGACACGTGATCGTCGCCGAGATTGAGCGCGCCGATCTTCGATCCGACCGGCGTCTCCACGACCTTCACGCGATCGGCGAACTTGCGCGCCCGGTCGGCGGTGTCGTCCTTGCAGCCGTTGCACACGACGACGATCTCGAGCTCGCCGGGCTTGGCATCGGCGAGCATCGTGGTCAGGCACCGCTCGATGACGGCGCCCTCGTTGTAGGCGGGGATGACGATCGAGGTCACGATCCACCTCGGCGCCGCTGCTCGTCGGCGACCGACTCGCGCACGTGATCGGCGAGGCGTGCGGTCTCGGTCGGTGTGTAGTGATGCTCGCGGACCGCCTCGCGCCCGAGCGCGGCCATCTGCTCGAGCTTCGCGGTCGGCGTGCGCAGCACGTCGAGGATCGCGTCGGTGATCGCGTCGCGCGATCCGGCGGGGATCAACCAGCCGTTGCTGCCGTCCTTCACGAGCTCGGGGATCCCCGCGATGTAGGTCGTGAGCACGGGACGACCGAGCGCGAACGCCTCCATGATCACCATCGGCAGACCCTCGGCGAAGCTCGGCAGCGCGAGCGCACGACCGGCGAGGATCTCCTTACGCACCTGCTCGCCGCTGATCCACCCGGTGATGCGCAGGCGATCGCCGAGCCCGCGTTCGGCCGCGATGCGTTCGATCTCGCTGCGCATCTCACCATCGCCGCACAACACGAGCTCGGCATCGGCACCGCGATCGATCGCATCGGCGAACGCTTCGACGAGCAGGAGCTGACCCTTCTGCGGCGACAGCCGACCGACGCACACGAGTCGCTTGGAGTTCGGATCGATCGGCTGCGCCTGCTCGAAGAACTCGTCACCGACCGTGCAGTGCACGACGCGGATCTTGTCCCAGTGCTCGTGCGACACCCATCGCCGCAGCTGCGCCGCGCAGTAGTGCGTGATCGCGACCACGAACGCGGCGTCCTCGATCTTCGGCCCGAGCTTGAGGCCGAGCGGCGCGTCGAGCTCGTCGGGGCCATGCACCGTGAACGAGTACGGCGGCCCACCCATCGCGCGCATGATCTGGGCGACCGCGGCGGGGTTCGTGCCAAAGTGCACGTGCAGGTGCTCGATGCCGCGCTTTCGGACCTCGTCGAGCAGCATCATCGCCTCGAGCAGGTAGGCGCCGTGCACCGGCAAGCCACGGCTGCTCTTGCGTCCGAGTGACACCGCCTTGCGCAGACCGGCGATCGTCGCGAGGGGGCTGCCGAGCCCGCGCCTCGCGAGCGTCGACAGCCACCGCAGCCGCGACTGCGACAGGATGCGGAACGTCTTGCCGTCCTCGCGGGCATCGTCGGGATCGACGATGTCATAGGGCGTGTGGCGCACCGCGAAGCGCGCGACCTCGCCGACCTGACGCTCCAGCTCGCACAGCTCGCGGCGGATGAACGTGTGGCTGACCGAGGGATAGGTCGTCGTCAGATAGGCAATGCGCACGTTCGGCAACGGTCATACGCGAACATCTGCGCGCGGTGCAAGGGCCGCCGCGCGGCCGGCGTTCCGGGCCGACAAGGAACGACGCACGTGCAGTCCCGAAACATCCTGCTCGCTCTAGCCCTCGATTTGGGTGCCCTCTCGATGCTCGCCACCGGTTGCTCGCGCGCCGCGATTGCCCCGGTGCACGGCGACGATGGCGGTTCGATGACCGCAGCCGAACGTCGCGAGATCGCGCGCGAGGCCGCTCGCGTCGTGGATGCCGGCGCTGCGGAGAAGCTCGAGAAGTTCGGATCGAGCAAGGAGCTCGGCACCTTCCTCGCGAAGGTGCAGCGCGAGAACCAGCGCAGCTACTCGGCGGTCGGAGGCGACGGGATGGCGCAGGAGTCCGACGCACCGTCGCTCTCGTCGCCGGCGCCGGTGCAGGCCGAGAAGGAGTCCGCGAAGGCCGCCGACGGCGAGTCGATCACGAACACCCAGGAAGCGGGCGTCGACGAGGGCGGCATCGTGAAGACGCACGGCGATCACCTCGTGGTGTTGCGCCGCGGTCGGTTGTTCACCGTGGATCTCGCGCGGCGTTCGCTGCGTCCGATTTCTTCCATCGATGTGAGCCCCGAGGCGGGTCACGACGCGTGGTACGACGAGATGCTCGTGCACGACGACACGATCGTCGTCGTCGGCTTCAGCTATCAGGTGAACGCGACGGAGATCGGTCTGTTCCGGATCGACGCCGCGGGCCGCCTGAAGCACAAGGACACGTTCTTCCTGCGCAGCAACGACTACTACTCGTCGCGCAACTACGCGAGTCGCCTGCTCGGCGACAAGCTCGTCTTTTACATGCCGTACGCGTTGCCGTCGCAGCTCGACGAGCGCAACCCTGATCTGCCGGGCGTGATGCCGTGGCAGTCGACGAAGAAGGGCAGCAACGACTGGCAGACGATCATCGACGCGACCGACATCTATCGGCCGATCCAGGAGACCACTGCGCCCGTGCTGCACACGGTGGTGACGTGCGATCTGGGCAAGTCCGAGACCCACTGCAACGCGAAGGCGATCGTCGGCCCGTACGGCCGCAGCTTCTACGTGTCGGGCGAGGCCGTGTACGTGTGGGTCCACGATGGCTACGGCGCAGCGGCGGCCGAGGGCGAGGAGCCGCCGGGTGCCGTGTATCGCTTCCCGCTCGACGGTGGTGATCCCGGTGCGCTGCGCGTGTGGGGTGCGCCCGTCGATCAGTTCTCGTTCAAGGAAGGGTCCGACGGCTTCCTCAACGTGATGGTGATGGCGAGCTCGGCCGGCGATCGCATGTGGGGTGCGGAGTTCGCCGGCGAGGACGTCGCGATGCTGCGCGTGCCGACAACGACGATGATGCACGGCGTGCAGACGGTGAATCGCGCCGCCTACGTCGATCTCGCGGAGCCGACGGGCTCGGGCTACGCGTTCCAGAACCGCTTCGTCGGCGATCATCTGCTCTACGGCCGCGGCAGTAGCTGGGGCGAGGGCGCGCAGGGCGGTGCGAGCCTCGACGTCGTGCCGATCCGCGATGCTCGGCATGCGTCGAAGCTCGCGTTGCCGCACGGTGTCGATCGCATCGAGCCGCTCGGCGAGGCCGCGGTCGTCGTCGGCACCGACGGCACCGATCTGCACTTCACCTCGATCGCGCTCGGCGATCGTCCCGACATCGCCGACGAGTTCGTGCAGCCGCGCGCGAGCCAGGGCGAGACCCGCAGCCACGGCTTCTTCTTCAAGCCTTCCGGCGAGGGTGACGGCACGCTCGGCCTGCCGATCGCAGGGCAGGGACGCCCCGGCTACGAGCAGCTCGTCAACGGCAGCGCGGAGGTGTTGTTCCTGAACGTGGAGAACCTCGGCTTTCGCAAGCTCGGCGGTCTCGGCTCGGACCCCAACACACCGCAAGACGATCGCTGCACCGTGAGCTGCGTCGACTGGTACGGCAACGCGCGGCCGATTTTCTACAAGGGCAGGGTGTTCGCGCTGCTCGGCTACGAGCTCGTCGAGGGCGACATCTCCCGCGGACGCGTGCGCGAGGTGGACCGCACGAACATGCTGTCGACGCTCGGGCGTGGACCGGGCGGCGTGGTGTGGAAGGACCTCTGAGCTGCGAGGCATACGCGCTCACGCCCGCAGCGCGTCGAACTCGCCCGGCTCTGCGTACGCCGGATCCCCGAAGAGTGCCAGCGGCCCGCCGTCGTCACCCGTGACGCCGACCGCGTTTGCGATGCCCGTCAGCAGCTTGTTGTGCGGCGCGTCGATGTCGTTCTTCGGGTCGTCCTGCTCGGTCACCTTGATGTACTGGCCCGTGCGGAAGTAGCCGCCACAGCTTCCGAACATGACGTACGGCATGTCCATGAAGTTGTGCTCCTGGCCCTGCGACAGGTTGTTCATCCACACGACCGAGCAGTTGTCGAGCACGGTGGTGCCGTCGGCCTCGTCGTAGCCGTCGAGCTGATCGTGCAAGTAGGCGAGCTGCGTCGCGTACCAGCGATCGATGTCGTACAGCATGTCGAGGTAGCCATCGACCGCGCCGCCCGAGCAGTCGTCGGCCGTGTTGCCGTGCGACAGCTTGTGGTGGTTGTACTGGTGGCTCATGCCGTCCCACGTGAAGATCGGGCCACCGGCCTCGGATCCCCACATGATCGTCGCGGCTCGGTTCGCACCGCACGCGAGCGCGAGCGCGATGATGTCCATCTGCATCATGCCGACGACTTTGTACTGCTCGTCGGAGTCGAAGCCTGCGCCGTCCATCGCCTGGATCTCGGCTGCGCGTGCGTCCGGCAGCGTGCACGGGATGAGACCGGCCTGGCCCATGTCGATCTCGAGATCGCGGATCGCCGTGAGGTGCATGTCGAGCTTGTTGCGATCGTTCGCCGACAGGTCGATCGACTTGAGCCGATCGAAGTCCTGCTCGACGAGATCGAGCACGCTCTCGCGTCGCGCCGTCAGTCGCTGCAGCGCGAGTTCGTCGAGGTTCGACAGACCCATGAGGTCCTGATAGGCGAGCCACGGGTTGTTCTCGCCGACGGCAGGCTGGTTCGGCCCGAGGTACGAGACGACGCCGTTGGTGCCCTCGTAGCGATAGCCGACGTGCAGGTTCAGCGCCGGGCGACCGTTGCCGTTGAGCTGGTTCGCGATGAGCTGATCGAGCGAGATGCCCTAGGCGAACAGCGTGCCCGCGTCGAGCTGCTGCGCGGTGAGGCGATGGCCGGCACCCTTGACGTGATCGCAGCCCGCGACCGGATCGAAGCCGAAGCCGCGCGGCACGGTGTGGATGCCGCGCGGGACCAGCATCTTGCCGACGTGACCCGCGAGTGGCTCGAGCGCGGTGCCGGTGAGACCCGCGGCCGCGAGCGCGCCGTACGGCGACGTCGGGAAGAACCGATCCATCTCGACGCCGTTGCAGCCCGCGAACGCGACGAAGCGTCTCGGCGCGACGCTGGTGCCACCGGCACGCGCGCGACGAGGCAACAGTCGATCGTCGCGCACACGTCGGTGCGATCGGGGATCCCACCGGGCACACCGGTGGTCGACCAGTCGACGCGTCGCTCGGCCGGGATCGGATCCGCGGCGAGCGCAGTGCTCGATCCGAGCAGTGCGATGAGTCCGACGTACGCGATCCGCATCATCTGCATGGGGTGATCGTGCCAGGCGCTGCACGATGTCTCAATCGTCGCGATCGGTGCCGGTTGCCCCATTCGCGTCCGTCATCGTTGCGGCGGTCGGGTATGATCCTGCGCTCGATGGACGGGACGAAGGGCGACACGCGCGTGCTCGAAGCGCAGCTCGTCGCCGGGCGCCCCCGCTTCGCGGGCGAGCTCGGCGACCTGCGCGACCGTGTGCTCGCGGGAATCTCGACGAGGGGCCCGCGCAAGGTCGGTCGCTACCGGCTCGGGCGTGCGATCGGATCCGGCGCATTCGGCACGGTGTACGAGGCTGACGATCCCGAGCTGCAACGCAAGGTCGCGATCAAGCTGTTCGCACCCAGTGCGGCCGCGCAGAGCGAGCGGGTACTCCGTGAGGCTCGCACGCTCGCGACGCTGACGTCGGACAACGTCGTGCACGTGTTCGAGGTCGGTACGCTCGACGACGCGACCGCGTCGCCCTATCTGGTGATGGAGCTCGTCGACGGGCCGACCTTGCGTGCACACCTGGCCGCGGCACCGAGGCCGTGGCGCGAGATGGTGACCGTGGTGATCGCGGCGGCGCGCGGGCTCGCGGCCGCGCACAGGTGCGGCGTCGTGCACCGCGACGTCAAGCCCGACAACATCATCCTCGCCACCGACGGACGTCCGCGGGTCGTCGACTTCGGGCTCGCGCGCGCCGTCGGTGACGACACCGAGAACAGCCATGCGAGCTTGTCGGACGATCAGGAGCCGACGCTCACGCCGGCGGGCCACGTGCTGGGCACGCCCGCGTACATGGCACCCGAGGCGTTCACCGGGCCGTGCACGCCGCGCTCGGATCAGTACAGCCTGTGCGTCACGCTGTTCGAGGCGCTGTTCGGTGTGCGGCCGTTCCACGTGCGCTCGACCGACGAGCTCATGCGCAAAGTCGGCGAAGAAGATGCAGTCGTGCCCCGCGATCGTCGGGGCGTACCGCCGGCGGTGATCACCATCGTGATGCGGGGACTCAGCCGCGATCCCGCGATGCGCCATCGCGATCTCGACGCGCTCGTCGTCGCGCTCGAGCGTGCGCAGCGATCACGTCGCATCGTACCCGTGGTGCTCGGTGCGGCGGGTGTCCTCGGTGTGCTCGCGATCGCGGTCGGGAGCGCATCACCGCCCGGCTGCATCACGAGCGACGCGGTGTGGACCCGGCCGGACGACGTCACGCTCGCGGCATGGCAGGCCGAGTACGCGGCGCGCTGGCACAGCACCGAGCAGACGCTGTGCGCAGCGGCAGGTGATGCGGCGATGCCGGCGGCGTCGCGTCACTGCCTCGATCGTCGGCTCGGCGAGGTCGCAGCGGTAGGCGAGCTGGTCGCGACGCTCGACCCCGAGGCGCGCGCACAGCTCGATGATCCGTTCGCGACGCTGCCACCGCCCGAGGAGTGCGGGTCGCCGGTCGCCGGCGATACGCCGTCCCACGTCATCGTCGACGCGCCTGCGGTCGCGCGGCTCGAAGACTCGCTCGCGCAGCTGCGTGCGCGCATGAGCCTCGCGCAGCCTGCCCTCGGCCTCGCGATCTCGACGGGTTTGCTCGCCGAGGCGCGCGCGGTCGGCTACGCCCCGCTCGTCGTCGAGATCGCGTACGCGCACGCGCGACTGCTCTTGCTCACCGCGCAGTACGGCGAGGCGGTCGATGCGTTCGAGCAGACCTTCCACGCCGCGCAAGCAGCCGGCCTCGATCGCGAGGCCGCACGTGCCGCGAGCGAGCTGTTGCGCGCGCACGCCGGCTTCACCGGTGACGCGCGCGCTGCTCGGCAGTGGGCCGAGCACGCGCAGACCTCGTTCGCGCGTGCGGGCACCGATCCGCTCGGTCACGGCGTGTACGCCGAGGGACTCGCGGCGTTGCTGCTGCAAGAGGGCGATGCCGCGGCGGCAGCCGAGGCGCTGCGCGACGCGATCGCGGCGGCCGATGATCGCGGCGACGCCCGCGACGGCATGACCGGCGGGTTGCACAACCGACTGAGCGTCGTGCTGATACAGCTCGACCGCCCCGCCGAGGCGGCGATCGCCAGCGCCGAGGCGGCGGCGATCTTCGAGGCGTCCAACGGCAGCGACTCGCCCCCGCGCGCGTCGGCACTGTCCAACGAGGGCCTCGCGCTCGGCCAACTCGGCCGCCACGAGGAGGCGCTCGCCCGCCATCGCGAAGCGCTGGCGATCCGCGAGGCGACGCTCGCGGCCGATCACCTGGATCTCGGCGCCTCGCTCGGTAACATGGCCGAGGCGCTCGAGCAGCTCGGTCGCCACGAAGAGGCGCTCGGCTACATCGCCGACGCGCTGGTGTTGTTCGAGAAAGAGCTCGGGCCTGATCACCCGAACATCGCGATCGGGCTCGACATCCGCGGCCGCATCCGTGCGCACGGGGACGCTGGGGATCGTGCACGTGCGCGCGAGGACTTCGCACGCGCAGCGCGGATCTACGACGCCGCCGGGCACGCCGACGCCGCGGCGGAGCAGCGTGCGCGCGGCGACGCGCTAGGAAAGCGGTTGCCATGACCGACGAAGCGTTGCTCACCGCGTGGCGCGACGGCGACGGCGCTGCCGGACACGAGCTCGTCGAGCGCCATCTCGAGGCCGTGCACCGCTTCTTCGCGAACAAGGTGCCGCACAGCACCGACGACCTCGTGCAGAAGACGTTCCTCGCGTGCGTCGAGTCGGTCGACGGCTTCGCGGGCCGCTCGAGCTTTCGCTCGTACCTGTTCGCGATCGCGCGGCACGTCTTGTTCGGGCACTGGCGAGACGCGCGTCGCGACTTCGATCCGCTGACGGTGTCCGCGGGAGTGCTGCTCGACGACGCTCACTCGCCGGCCGATCGACTCTCGCAGCGCGAGGATCAGCGGCTGCTCTTGCGCGGGCTACGGGCGCTGCCGCTCGAGCTGCAGACACTGCTCGAGCTCGCGTACTGGGAAGGGCTCGGCGATCGCGAGCTCGCCGAGATCGTCGAGGTGCCCGAGGGCACGATCAAGAGTCGGCTACGCAAGGCGCGGGGACTGCTCGAGCAGCAGCTCGCAACGCTCGCGACGAGCCCAGCGCTGCTCGAGAGCAGCCGCCTCACGCTCGAGGCGTGGGCGGCTGCGATCCGAGCCCGCACCGGGATCGAAGGCGGCGGCGAGCGGCGTTAGAGACCGCCGGTACCCGACCACCAGATCGGCGTGGCACCATTGAACACGATGAGCGCGCCTGCACTCTGCATCTCGAGATAGCTGCCGGGATGCCCGTGCGTGACCGTGTGCCACAGCGCGGTACCGTCGGCCGCGTAGAGCACGAGGTTGCCGTCCTCCTGCATCACGAGCGCGTTGCCGGGCTGCCCGGCGGTCTGGCTGTTCCACAGCGCGACGTTCGAGCCGGCTTGGTAGAGCACGACGTTGCCGTCGGTCTGTAGCAGCACCGAGAAGCGACCGTCGCACGAGGTCAGCGGCTGGTCGGCGTAGAGCACCGTGCCCGGCAGCATCACACCGCACGTGCCGGCCGGCGGCAACGGGGGCGGCTCGGCGGGCGGCGG
>Ga0105048_10013349_pt1 | contig 12841 bp, 13 predicted proteins | sample MAT05_FD_78382 | JGI IMG/M metagenome (GOLD analysis project Ga0105048, IMG submission 78382) | Freshwater microbial communities from Lake Fryxell liftoff mats and glacier meltwater in Antarctica - MAT-05 | ecosystem: Environmental > Aquatic > Freshwater > Ice > Liftoff microbial mat | place...
CTCCATCGCGACGGTCTTTTCGATAGCATTGACGGAAGTAGAGAAAATAATTACAGGAATATGCGCATAGCGATCGTCCAACTTTAGTGTCTTCAGAGCAGTTGTCCCATTCATCCTTGGCATATTAAGATCAAGAACGATTAACGAGGGCAGCTCATGATTCTGTGGCATCATTTCCAGGTAAGGAATGACGTCTTCTCCATCCGAAACAAACACAATTTGCCCCTCTTTGCCGATTGCCGAAAATGCTTCGTTGATAATAAACTGATCTTCATGATCATCATCTGCAAGCAGAATTTTTATCAAGGAAGCTTTTTCCGGCAACTGCATTTCAGCCTCATTTACCATTTTCGAAAACAATTGAACTATAAAACTGCATTATACGTCAGAATCTAATAGCTGTTTCAGAAAAAAAAATTAAACCTATTTTTCCGAGCCAATGATTCACTCAGCAACCTGCAGAATTCATTACTCAACAATCATTTTCCCTAGCATTTTAGGGAAATGTCCTGGATACGTGCAGATATAATTATACGATCCTTTGGCAGGGGCCGTAAATTCAAACTCCACAGTTTCGGCAGGGCCGGCGAGCGGTGAGGCTGCAAACACGTCAGGACTTTCAGGAACATAAATTTTATCAGCACCAGCTTTAATTGCCGCGCTTGCGATCTCTGCTCCTGTTCCAAGTCTGATAAGTACCCAGTTATGCAACATTCCTTCTGCAGTATTTTTATTTACAAGTTTGATTTTCACCTTATCGCCACTTTTTACTGTCATCGAAGTTGGGTCATAAGCCATATCGGCCATAGAATTCCCTGTAACATTTATTGTAAAGCTAGCTTCACCGGCCACTCCGGGTTCAGAAACTACCGGTGTTTCTGCGGCAGGTTTTGGCGTTTCTTTGTTTTCTCCTCCGCAGCTACTTAGCAGAATCGAGGCGAATGCGACAATCAGAATATTTCTCATAATAATGATTTTTGGGTGAATTTGCGAATCTAACATACGCAAAGGAAAATTGTTTCGATATAAAAAACAGAGAATATTCTGGCGACACAACCTGAATTAAAAAACGAAAGAATAGACTATTTCTGCCTCTACTCAGAAACTTCTCTAAAGATGTTAACATCCAACAATCCTTTCCGGGACAACGTTATCTTTGTAATCCATGGAAAATTTCATCGTATCCGCCCGTAAATACAGGCCGGTAACGTTCAAATCAGTTGTAGGTCAGGAGAGTATCACTAATACTCTTAAAAACTCTATCCGTAATAACCATCTTGCCCAGGCTTTCCTTTTCTGCGGTCCGAGAGGAGTGGGCAAAACAACCTGCGCCAGAATCCTTGCAAAAACCATCAATTGCTTCAACCTTACGGCAGACACAGAGCCCTGCAACGAATGTGAAAGTTGTATTTCCTTTAATCAGAACGCTTCTTTTAATATTCATGAGCTCGATGCTGCCTCCAATAATTCTGTGGATGACATAAGGGCACTTATAGAGCAGGTGCGATTTGCTCCGCAGGTTGGTAATTACAGCATCTATATTATTGATGAAGTGCACATGCTCAGTTCTGCAGCTTTCAATGCGTTTCTGAAAACGCTGGAAGAGCCGCCGAAACATGCCATTTTTATTCTCGCTACTACAGAGCGCCATAAAATATTGCCGACCATTCTTTCCCGTTGCCAGGTTTTTACGTTCAACAGGATCAAGGTGGACGACATCGCCTACCACCTTGATTTTGTTGCCAAAAGTGAAAATATTGTAGCTGACGCTGATGGCCTGCATGTGATCGCACAAAAGGCCGATGGAGGTTTACGTGATGCTTTGTCGATGTTCGACCAGATGGTAAGCTATTCCGGTGGAACAGCTGTTACTTACGAAAGCGTTATTGAGAACCTCAACGTTCTGGATTACGATTATTATTTCCGCCTTACTGAATTTCTGCTTCCTGGAAACTATGGTGAATCGCTTATGCTACTTGATACGATCCTTTCTAAGGGATTCGATGGGGCAAACTTCCTCGTGGGCTTGGGCGAACATTTAAGAAATCTACTGATTTGCCAGGACGCTCAAACATTAAACCTACTCGAAGTTAGCGCCGGAGTTAAAAGTCGTTACCAGAGCCAAAGTCACCAATGGAAGCCTGTAACTTTAATTCAGGCACTTGAAATAGTGATTCGGTCCGAACAACAGTTAAAGACAAGTAAAAGCCCAAGGCTCACGATAGAGCTTTGTCTGTTGCTTCTTAGCCGATTGAATGCCGTAGTAGAAGAAAAAAAGGCAATCGCCCAAACTGATAACAGTACAATTCAAGGCAACAAACCGGCAGTTCAAAAGGAAGCTCCCCTGCCGCCCCAACCGGCGCCAACAAGTGAAGAACGCAGACCGGTAATCAATTTCAGGGGTGTTAATCCGATAAAGACCGTTTCGATTCAGAGCCATATCAACAAACCTGGGAAAGAAGATGAGCTGGAAGATGAAAAAAACCGCTCACACTCAATTATAGAAGAACTTCCCGTTAATCCGGTAAACGGCGAAATGCTGCTGGAATGCTGGAAAAAATACTGTGAAGAATTAAGGACCGAAGGAAGAAATTCGATGTACGGGAATTTAACACTTACTGATCCGGTTTTAAAAGACGGAACTCACATTACCTATGTGCTTCAGAATGAAAGTCAACTGAAAGAAATTGAATTTGAGAAGCCCAATCTTCTCGGGTATCTGAGAAAGCATCTCCAGAATTATAATATTAAGCTTGAATTGATAAAAGCCGAAGCGCCTTTAAAAAACCGTCCTTTTACCCAGGATGAAAAATTAAAAGCAATGGAGGAAAAGAATCCTAATATTTCTTTGCTGAGAAAGAAGCTGGGGTTGCAGCCGGAATGAGAGGTTGAAAGGAATGAATAAGAATTAAGAAATAACCGGGACCGGAAAAGAATTTGATGCAGTAGTGCCATAAAAGCGGACAGACACGCCCCTCAAATTATTGAACCTGGAATATCGGACTGTGCCGCTTAGGTATTTAGGTTTGCCTGCAATTTTTCAAAATCAAGCTCGGGCAAATTGCAGACTTTGCATAATTCACATTTATTGTAGGAAATCCAGTGATCACGTTCATTAAACGGATATTTATTGATGTAAGGTTTTAACTTTATTTTCTGACTGACCCACAGATTTGTTAGCGAAGGATTTCTAAAATAATACTTGATTATCCGGGCTTTATTGTCATTGAAATCATCATTAAATATTGGGTAGCGGGTAATTAATCTCAGGCATACAATGTCCAGATTTTTTTCAAGGGAAAGTTCATCAAACACTGTTATATCAACACCGTAACCGGCAGCCAATATGTCGCCTCCCCACATTTTGTCAAGATTAGAGGAAAGTAAACGTCCCCGGGTTTTTATGATAAGGCGATCATCAGCAATTGCATTGTTGCTGCGGACTACCTGCATTTCTCCACCTATTGACGATATATTCAGAAACCGGCTTTCCGCTACATCATTCAATTCAATGCTAAATATAGCATCAGCCGCCACCTCGGGGTCATACAACGCTTTATTTTTATTCATCCAGGTGGCCAACTTAGAACTCAGTTCCTGAATTTCATATTCCATCAAATAAATTATGGTGTTTGCCATCTTGATTTCCTCACAGAAAATTTCGTCAATCTCATCATATAAACCAATATCGCCATTCTGTTGATGATGCAAAGAAACCTTATTAAAAGATTTATTTGTAAAGTAGTCACCCGGATAAGTAACTGGAAACTGAATAGTATGATCAGAATCGAAATTTTCTTTGTAATAATTATCAATGATCTGCCTCGGAAACCGGATCGTATTTATCCATCGGTTTTCATGATTTAAAAGCACAAATCCAGGTGAGAAAGGAATTGCAATATCAGGCTGCAGGTATTTGGTAAACCGACAGAAATTGTCTGCAAAATACTGTTCGCGTATTTTCGCCACCTCCGTATCGTCCTTGTTTTTGTAATGTACTTTATTTGGGAAGTAGCTTGCCCCACTCCAACCAGATAGCAGAAAGTCAATTTTCGGCCACTGGCTTTTTATTTTTTTCAGCAGGTAATTAACGGCGGTCTCATGATTTGAATTAAGAGCATCATTTATATTAACAATTACATATCCTTCGCATTCCACCACTATTACGCTTTCCAGAGAATAGCTCAGGTAAGTGATCTTTATATTGTTGGTTTTATATGATTTAAAGCTCACAGCTTCCGTAATTTTATTGAAATTATGGTGCTTCAGGTAGCCGACGATTCCCTTTCGCCATTGAAAAGGAAAGAAGATATGGGCATTTTTCTGAATTAGTTTAAGCGAAGGACTATGGAGATGGTCTTCGTGCCCGTGTGAAATAAGAATTATATCCGAATTCTCAACAGAACTAACTTCAACCGGCCGTGGAAATAAATGCCATTGCTTCTCGTAAGCAGAGCCCGTTATCCAAGGATCAAAAGCGATTTTCGTTCCATTTGTTTCAATAACAAAACAGGAATGACAGATGTAATCAATGCGCATAGTTAATTTTAGAAATTATTAGACTAAACTTCAAATTAATCAGGTTGCAGCTGCTAATGAAGAATCTTCAAATTATTTAGTTAGAGTCTCTGGACAGAAACTAGTTAGTTTATCTGATTCCAGGTAATTTAAAAAGGCCAAGAATAATATTAATACCCATGAATGCCTTTTTAATTAACCGTCCATTCAAATCGCGGGAAGTGCGTCTCCACTCGAAACTCATATTTCCCGATTTTTCAATAAACGGCTGATCGTGTCTCTTTTTCTCAATTACCACAACACTGTCATAATAATGGATCGAATCCACCGTCCTGGTAAATCCATTTATCCTGAGTGCCGCTTCTTTAGAATGATAAGCATTTAGGTGATCGACAAACTTTTTGCTATATTCAATAAAAGTTCCCGGTCTTTTAAATCCTCCCCCGTACGCACTCCAGTATGAAGTATGAGTGTCTTCGCAAACATAAACGCCTCCATTTTTCACCTGAGGGAACAATTCTTCGAAACTCACTTTTTGCTGGATCATTGTGTGTCCCCCATCATCGATAAGAATATCAATCATTGGAATTATCTTTTTTACTGATCTCAGAAACAGTCTGTCGGCCTGATCACCAATAAAAATCTCAATGTTCTCCTCTTCCAGGTTTTTACATTTCGGATTTACATCAATCCCATAAATTTTTGCATTGCCTCCGAAATAGTCTTTCCACATCTGCAAGCTGCCTCCCTGGAAAACCCCGATCTCAAGGATTACAATCTCCTTACCCCGAAAACGGTTGAAATGCCTATCGTAGATATCGAAGTAATGGTTCCATTTGTTAATCAGTCTTTTATCATTTGTCCTAAAGTATCTTTCAAGATCAGTAGTAGTTTTTTCCATGTAACCGTATAGAAGATAATACGGCTAACGCAATGCTTATTGTTTTATTCTCAATTGCATTGTTTTAATAAAACGATACCGAAACCAGCTAAACAGACTCTAACTAGTGCCTGTCCACAGAGTCAGGAGTTTGAACTATAGAGGCTTCTGATTAGGCGCAAGATGGCCGAAAATGCGCTGTCCCGTTTTGTGCGGGATGAGAAATTTTTCGGACTAGTGCAACGACATCAGGAGACTCTATAAACAGACTCTAATTAACCTTCATTTTCTTAAGCATACTCAGCGGCCCCGGACAATAAGCCTCGTGGCAACGAATACAAGCGGTTACCAGGTTATTGTATTCTATTTTTACCTGATCTCCGGAAGCCTGTGATGTCCGTTCGCACTGCACAAGAAACGCTGTTGCATGCTCTTCGAAATGCTCCCCTTTTTTGGATTCAGAGCTGACTTTTGCAGTATATATTTTCGCGTATTTTTTCTTATTGTATTTCCCGATCGGCTTTCCGGCTTTCACATTCTCCTTTATCCGGAGCATATCGCTTTTCATTTCAAGCATGAGCTTGCTTAGCTGACTTTCGCCGGAAGAAAAACCGGAGAAAACAATCGACACGGCAATGCAAAGAAATAGTATGATAGCCCGCAACTGCATATTCCTGTTTTTGGCTTTCGTCTTCAGCAATGCCGTAAAGAAGGAATTATTTTGCGGCATAGATCATCACGCCATTCGCTTCAAATGACCAGCGTGTTTCAGGCTCCGTGATCTTTGCAATTTCCTCTTTCGATTTGCCTGCATCTTCTGCATAATGACGAAGCATATCAACACCAACAACTTCCTTAAATGCAACTCCTTCCATCACAGCTGTTCGGCCGTCGCAATCTTTCGGAACAAAAAAGCCATAATCCTTGAAACGAACCATCATGGCCTGACCGTTACCCAGGTCAACATTCATCCAGCATCCTTTTTTCTTGCAAGCCTCATTGATCTTAGCCTTCAGCTTTACATTCATGGAATCCGAGCCACCCATTTTTTGTACAAATTCCTCAGTGCTGATCGCGCCTTCTGGTTTTATCTTGTCGCCATAATATTCAGCTTTCTGTGCATTTACGCTTAATGACAGGCTAATTGAAATGACAAAAAGAAAGATGAGCTTTTTCATGGATTTTTTTATTGGGAGTACAAAGGTAACAAAATACTTAAAGGGGTTTGGTGGCTTTTAAAATATGCCTTTTCCCTGGCGGCCCTTTCAGTTTTCTAGCTTCAAGGCCGGCATTTTGAAGCGCGCGCCGGACATCGCCTTTTGAGCAATAGGAAATCCAGATACCGCCCGGCCTTAAAAGGTCGGCGCATTTTCTCATCATTTTGTCATCCCATAATTCGGGTTGAGTACCGGGATCGAAAGCGTCATAATAAATCAGATCGAATTTTTCTGAAAACATTTCTTCCTGGAAATGACTTTCATAAATACTTGCTGAAAATCGCTGGCCAAGCTGCTTTCTTTCCCGGTTTTTAATTGAATGAAGTTTACGGAACTCTGTCAATCCAATACCAACGAAGTCAAGTTTCGACCAGATCTCTTCCTTCAAACGATAAGGTTCGAGGCCTGTGTAACGAATATCGATTTCCTGATTTTTTGCAGATTCCATCCAACTCAGGCCCGCGTTTAAACCTGTCCCAAATCCGATTTCAAGAATATTCACTGGCTGAGGGGCTGCCGAAAAAGCCTTTAATCCATTTTCAATAAATACAGTGTTAGATTCCTGAACAGCTCCCCAACTTGAATGATAAGTTGTATCAAGATCAGAATTATAAACGGTTTGACTTCCGTCTTTGGTAAGCCTTATCTCTAGCATTGCTGAGCTAAATCACACACAATAAATAACTTGCAATAACAAGGATTAAATGTTTTACCAATCTACCTCGTAATATTCAGTACCTACTACTTAATACCATTTTACTTCGACAAAATCTTAAACTCGGTCCTTCTGTTAAGCTGCCTTCCCTGATCAGTATCATTCGGTGCAATTGGCTGGGTAAAACTATATCCCTTGAATTCGATGCGGTCCTTCTTAATTCCTTTTTTAAGCAGGTACTCAACAACCGAAAGTGCCCTTGCCGTGGAAAGCTTCTCGTTGTAAGCCTGAGAACCAACATTATCCGTGTGGCTAGAGATTTCGATACGCATTGAGCCATTTACCTCGAGCACCTTCACGAACCTTTCAAGCTCTGATATAGACTGATTCCGCAATGTTGATTTGTCGAAATCATAAAAGATATTCCGGAGGACAATCTTCTGCCCTACTTCGAATTTATTAAGGGCAATATCCTTTTCAATTTCCTGATAAGCCTTTGATTCAGGAAGATCCACGTTTTCGGAATAAAAAAGGTAGCCTTCCAACGTAACAGCAATACCGTAATTTCGTCCTGAAGGCAACGACACTAAATATTTACCGGTTTTTGAATTGGACTGGAAAGAAGAAACGACTTCATTTTTTTCGTTGTCGGTAATCACAATTACAGCATTAACAGGCTCTTTAGAAAGTGCGTCGGTAACAGTTCCTTTAAGAATAGTTACGTTTGAACTGTATTTCCTGTCGAGCTTGGGTTCGATTACAGATTCCCGCTCTACAATCGTGCGGGAAAGCAGTAGCTGATCTACTGTATTCATCACCGTTTCCTTTTCAGGTCCGAGCAACGTTATTTTGTAGATATCTGTCTCCCCGATGGCATCCATTCTTGCAGAAGAATAGTAACCATGCTTACCGGATGCGGAAACCACGAAAAACACGTCCTTATCTGCAGAATTAATCGGATAGCCCACATTCTCAGGCTCCGACCATCTTCCATTTTCAAAAACAGTTCTGAAAATATCATAGTTCCCCATGGTTTTGTGTCCTTTGGAGCTGAAATACATTGTTTTCCCATCAGGGTGCAGGTAAACAGCTTCTTCGTCGTAAGGAGTATTTATCACAGGTCCGAGATTCTCTGCTTTCGTCCACTGGCCTTTTTCATTTTTACGGGTAACATAGATATCGAATCCACCAAGGTTATCATCTTCTTTGTTGCTGACGAAATAGATGGACTTTTCATCGTAGGAGAAACAAGCATGAACTTCTGAAGCACTTGTGTTAATGGCATTTCCACCTGCAGATTCCGGCTTCGACCATTTCTCTCCTTCAAGACTTGAAATGAGGATGTCACCAGCATTTTCATCAGTATATATGAATAGTTTCTGACCGTCGGGGGAAAGGGCAATCGTAGCATCATGCTCCTTCGTATTAACCGGTGGCCCAAGATTAACGGGCGGCGTCCACACATTATTCTGGCGTGTTGTACTGTAGATATCTTCAAAAAACATCCCGTCTGCAGCAATAGCTTTTCCGGTGCTGTTATCGCGGCGGGAAGTAAAAATCATCACAGACTCATCCGCCGAAATTACAGCAGCATATTCCCTATATTTTGAATTCACGACCGGTCCGATATTATCAATAATCACTCTAACCGGGTTTGCTACCAGGCGCTTTCCATCGTTGCATTCCGTGATTCTTTTATCCGCATCCAAACCTGGCTTTTTCTCTTTTACACCCTTGTATAAAGTGTAATACTTGATTGCATTATCAAAATCATGATTCAGGTGATAAGCTTCTCCCAGATAAAAAGCGATATGCTCATCAATGTCGGGCTTAAGCTGATAGGCCTTTTTCAAATAATCCAACGCCTTGTATTTGTTGGGAGAACTCAGATAACAGATTCCAAGTTTAAAATTCAACATGGAATTGTTTGGGTTGAAATTGTTGGCTTTCAGGTAGTAATCAATCGCCAGGTATTTGAGGTTGTCCCCGCTGTCGTACTCATAAGTGTAGAAACCATCACCGGAGTTGATATTACGTTCAGCTTCCTTTAAGCCTTTTTTGTCTTCAAAATTGGCCTTTGAAAATTCGGTGTCCTTTTGCCCTAAAGCGGCAAATGGTAAAACAAAAAGAAACAGGTAGAATATTTTTTTCATCATCTTAATTGCAATCGGCATCAATAAACTGTTTCGCCACTTCTACTCCGTTAAGGGTTGCTTCGTTCCAGTCTTTACAAGCTCCCTTTGTATCACGAAGATTTTCTTTTGATATCCCTCTGTTCATATATGCGTAACCGAATGTCGGATCAATCTTTATCGCCATATCAAAATCGGTAACTGCACCTTTGAAATCGCGAAGTGTATTTTTAAGGCAGCCCCTGTTGTTGTAGGCAAAGGGATCTTTTGAATCCAGTTCAATAGCCTTGTCAAAGTCGGCCATCGATCCATCAAAATCCTTCATTTCATATTTTAGCCTGCCCCTTTTTACGTAAGCGGTACTTTGTGTCGGATCGGCCTTAATGGCGTAACCAAATTCCACAAGCGCTTCCTGCATCTGCCCGGAAGTACGCAGAAGCGTTCCGAGATTATTATAAGCAGTAACCAGGTTCGGACGCAGCTTTGTGGCTTCCCCGTAATCACTTATTGCCCCAGCATTATCGCCAAGTTTTTGTTTCGCGCTCGCCCTGTCGTGGTAAGCCTCAGCATAGTCGCTTCTCGAAGAAATTGCCATGGTAAATTGCTCAACAGCTTCGGTGTATTTTCCGACTTCGAAGAGAATACCTCCTGCAAAATACATCGCATCCGAATTTGCCGGATTTATCTTTCCAGATTCAATGTAATCAACCAAGGCCAATTCTTTGTTGTTATTTAGGTAATAAGCCTGTGCCCGACCGTAATAGGCACGGTCATTTCTTACTGTGTCCTTAGCAATTTCACTAGTAAAATCTGCAATTGCACCCGGATAGTCTTTTGTGTCCGCCTTACAGACTGCCCGGTTAAAATATGCCCTGGCAAAACTTGAATCGAGGGCAATCGCTTTATCGAAACTTGCTATGGCTGCCTTAAAATCTTTGTTATTAAACTGGGTAATTCCTTCATTATAGGCTTCAATTGCTTCCTGATTCTGAGCTAAAAGGCCAGTAAATACTACAAAAATCAAAAAAGCGGTAACGATAGTTTTTTTCATCAGCAGGTCAATATTTCCGCTTCTAATATATGAAGTTTGCAGTCGGAAAATCGCAAATTTAAACAAGGTGGTTATTTTGAATGATGATCGATAATACATTCGAAGAGATTGCTATCTCTGAAAGTACTGAGATCATACACCGGTTTGCCGTCGGAACCAGCCTTTGCTTCGAAAATATCCCTTTTGAGCACATTTTTAAAACAAACATGGAATAACTCAGTGCAGTAAAAGCTTGAAGTGTCGACGCTATTGAAATTATGGTCGAAAGGCTTCTGAATTTTTGAATAGCGCTGCGCCTCCAATGCCAGTAGGTTCAGTGTGTCGAAAGATGTCTTGTAACGCACCACGACAATGCTTTTTGGTTTGCTTTCGTTGAGAAACCGCTGAAGTGTTTGCTCCTGCACACCATCAAAATCTGCCACAGAACTCGAAAGGGCGTGAATCACTTTTATGTTTCCTGATTCATTAATAACCATTGCACAATGGGAAACCGCATTTGAGTCGTGCTGTGCATCTGCGATCGCATCACTGAAGAATCCGTAACCGTGGCGCATTATTATATCACCTGAACGAAGGAGCGCTTGTTCCTCCCTGGGCATCGAATAATATACCTGCTTTGTGTTTTCCGGGTCCCATAGGAGCTTATATGCGAGAAACATAGTTGGAACCAACACTATAGTAAGCAAAATAAGAATCCATCTGAATAGTTTTTTTCCTCCCGAAAGCTTCATGGTCCTATCAGTATTCTATTTTTCTGTTTCCGGTGGATCTTCTTTAATCTGCCCGACAAGCCACTTTCCTTCTTCCTTGACCGTTTTCACCGTTTCAATGCTCTCAGAATCAGTGTCCTTATCAAGATTTGTATAGCCGCAAACAGCGCTCGAATCGCTTTCAAGAAGACACTTCATATTCTTCACTTCCCTTTGACTTCCCTTTATTTCTTCCCCTTGCGTCAACGTTATCATGAAATCAGGAACGCCCTTTGAGTTGCTTGTTTCAAATTCTTTTGCCTTTTTGAAGTCCTGTGCAAAAAATGCATTTAGCGAAGAAAGGGCGATACTCTCAGCGGTGTTTCCACTATTAGCTAAAAAGGAATAAATTCCTGCTGCCACCAAGACTGCAGCGAAAACTATCAGTAGTTTTTTCATACCCTTATAATTGAACGGATTGAAATTAACAATGATAAACGCAACAACCCTCTTTCCCTTGCGAAGCAACAGGAAAAAGGGTTGGTGAAACGGGTCTGAAAACGACCGTGGGAATTATTTTGCTTCTCTAGAAGGAACTGCGCTTGTGTCTCCAGACATCATGTTTGAATCAGCTGGCATCGGCTCTCCGCCCATTGCACCTTCTCCGGCAGCGTCCATTGGATTTTCTTTCGGCTGGTTAACCAACCATTTGTCGCCTGACTTACGAAGGTTCAATTTCTCTTCTTTCGCAGCGTTAGTTGCCTTGTCATCAATCATGTAAGTACAAACCGCAGCAGTATCACCTTCTATTGTACATTTTAGATCTTTAATCTCTTTCTTTTCTTTGGTTTCTTCTTTTTTCTCCCCACTCATCGCAGAGATATTTTTCATGAAATCAAGAAATCCTTTAGTTTCTTCAGTTGAAAATTCTTTTGCTTTCTCATAATCCTCTGCATAAAATGCATCAAGATAGGATTGCGCAACTTTTTCAGGACCGCTTCCGCCTGAACAGGAAAATACAAATACTGCAACAAGCGATAGGACAGCGAATTTAAATGCGTTTTTCATGATTTGAAATGAGTTTTTATGAACCGCAAAATTGCTACGTTTTTTCGGAAAAAACAACAAAAATTTAACAAATTTTAACAAATTCCTTTCCGCGTTACCTTTCGGGTTTCCGCACTAAGAAAGAAAACGTTAGAACTGCTTGTTCAGGTTATCAACAAGCATATTGAAAAAATTACCTAATGGCTTCTCCACCATCATCTTAAGGAACGGATTTACGTCGCCCTCAAAATCCAGCCTGGCCTCCGATGCAGCATCAACTTGTCGGATTGTGATGAGCAGGGTAAATTTAAACGGTACCTTCCCGTAAGAAAGAAGATTTAATGTGGTATCAGGAGTGCGCCCTGTAATCTCCATACCGATATCGGCCATCCCTTTGATGGTAAACCTGCAATTATCAATCGTTGACTGCCAGTTAATTACCTGTTCGGGCATCAGCTTTTCCATGTTATTCATGTCGGAAAGAAAAGCAAACACCTTTCCCGGCGCAGCATTTACAGGCTTAAAGCCAGTATCTAATTTCAGCATTGGTCAGGCAATTTTCAACGTGTTTCCCCAGGATTCAGGATTACTTTTCCAGTTTTTAAGCTGATCAATCTCTTCCTTGGCAACGTATTTATTTTTCAGCGCCTGC
>Ga0105048_10013350_pt1 | contig 12840 bp, 15 predicted proteins | sample MAT05_FD_78382 | JGI IMG/M metagenome (GOLD analysis project Ga0105048, IMG submission 78382) | Freshwater microbial communities from Lake Fryxell liftoff mats and glacier meltwater in Antarctica - MAT-05 | ecosystem: Environmental > Aquatic > Freshwater > Ice > Liftoff microbial mat | place...
TGACGATGATCGGCCCCGTCCTAGAAGTGGAGTCTTTTGAGATAATTTCTTAAGGCTGATTATAGAGTTAGTTCTCAATATTAATTAGGCGTAAGGTGGACTTTGCCCACCCTACTTTAGTCGCTAGAAACTTTTTAAACATCCTTTTAGTTTATTAATTGCCTTGATTTTAGGAAGTCTTCTAGGGTAGCTCGATCGCTCAGATAGGCTCCCGGTTTGGTTGTGGCGATCGCTCCCCCTGCCGCTGCCCAAATTAACGCCTCCTTGAGGGGCAATCCCTGAAATAATCCCGCCGCTAACCCGCCATTAAAGGCATCTCCTGCTGCCACGGTATCCACTGTCTCCACTGGGAAAGCTGGGATAAAAAAGCAATCTTCTGGGGTAGCCCAAACTGCTCCCTGCGCTCCTAATTTCACTACCGCATTTTTAACTCCTCGTTGGCACAATTCCTGAGCAGCATGGGTTGCCCCGGCTCGATCGTCCACAGGAAAACCCAATAACTGGGATGCTTCCACTTGGTTGGGAGTAATTAAATCAATTAAGCCATAAAGTTCTGGGGGAAATACCGTGGGCATGGGAGCCGGATCGAGAATCACAAAAACTCCTACTCTCTGGGCTGCTTGGGCGGCGGCGATAACTGTGTCTAGGGGAATTTCTAGCTGGAGCAAGAGCATGGCTGCCTTGGGTAAAAAATCTTCTACTCGAGCCACTTCCGTAGAATTAATTCTGCCGTTGGCTCCGGGAATGACAATAATTTGATTTTCTCCGTCTGCGGCTACAGCGATCGCAGCCACTCCAGAACTGGTATCTCGATCGACCTCCACCGCCCTAGTACCGACTCCCGCCCCTTGTAAATTTGCCAACAAATCTTGCCCAAATTGATCACCGCCTACTCTTCCGACTAATTCCGTGGGAATTTCTAATTTTCCACAGGCTACAGCTTGGTTTGCCCCCTTGCCCCCAAATACGGTGAAAAATTCCTGACCAATTAAAGTTTCTCCGGGTAGCGGCAGCCGGGAAGTAGTGGCGACTAAATCCATATTGATGCTGCCAAAGACAATTACTGATTTATTCATGTTTGATCCAAATTTAATCCCAACTTAATTCTAATTTATCGGTTTTCTGGATGTAATCGATCGATGAACTCTTGACACAAACCCTATTTATAGATGAAAATAAAAGACTGTCTATAATTAATTTTAGCTCGGATCAGGTGACACCGAAATAACCAAAGCTGGATCAAACCTAGCTACCTGTACGGCAACTAGAGGAAAAATCATGACTTACGCAATTATTGAAACCGGCGGCAAACAAATGCGGGTAGAGCCGGGTCGGTTCTATGACGTGGAATTGCTCCATGTGGAACCAGAAGGTAGCTACACCATTGATAAGGTGTTATTTGTACACCATGAAGATGATATTTCCATCGGGCAACCCTTCGTTAGTGGGGCGATCGTCAGTGGTACAGTGCTTCGTCACTTCCGGGGACGCAAAATCATCGTCTATAAAATGCGCCCCAAAAAGAAAACCCGCAAAAAACGGGGACATCGCCAAGAAATTACCCGCTTGCTGATCGACTCCATTAGCCTTGATGGTAAAATTATTGCTGGCGGAGAAGTGGCAGCAACTCCAGCTATAGTGGAAGGAACTATAGTAGAAACTAAGGCTCCAGAAGTAGCAGTAACTGAAGTTGTCGATACTCCTGTAGAAGCAACCCCAGAAGTAGAAGCTCCTACTCCGGCTGCTGAGGCATCTACCTCTGCTCCCAAAAAGAAAAAGATAATAAGTAACTAAATAAAACTATGGCTCATAAGAAAGGAACAGGTAGTACCCGTAACGGGCGTGATTCTAATGCTCAGCGCCTAGGTGTAAAACGCTATGGTGGTCAAGTTGTGAAGGCTGGCAATATTCTCGTCCGTCAACGGGGAACCACTTTCCATCCCGGTAATAATGTTGGTTTGGGCAGCGACTATACCATCTTTGCTTTAGTTGATGGGATTGTCACCTTTGAAAGAAGAGGCAAAAACCGCAAGAAAATCAGCGTTTATCCTGTTGCTCCTGTGGCAGATGTGGCAGTAGAAGCTTAGATTAGAATTAATAATCTATACATCTTTGTCAGATCCAGTATTGAGAAATTAAGCACGATCGACAAGGAATAAGCAAAGAATAATCAAGGAAAATAATACTATTTCACACAATCAGCCGCTCTAGTAGCGGTTTTTTTTACTAGCTATAATTACTTTTCTAATTATTTTTGTCCGGTACTTTTTTCGGAACTGTTTCTACTAGTTAAATCACGATACTTCTCTAAGTTCTTGGACAAGAGATTATAGCCCAGAGAAAGGATTCTAGAGTTATACAACACTAAAACAACAGTTAAAAAATGATATTAGAAAATCAGGGCGAACGATGGGAATTGAACCCACGAATGGTGGTACCACAAACCACTGCCTTAACCACTTGGCTACGCTCGCCATATGTATTAATCATATCATAACTAGTTTTAACTTAGCATCCCTAATTAAAATTTTTGGTTGAATGGCAGAGCTAGGCAACTCAGGGCATATTTGGCTAGTCTAGGAAAGATAGATTAGAGGATAAAGTAATTAAATATATTGATGAGGAAAGGATCATGAAAGGTTTCTTAGCGGTGGCGGTGGTGGGTGGATTGGGGCTAGTGGGTCTAGGGGTTGCCATGGCGATCGCTAACCCAGAGCAACTAGCCTATGAAGAATACGCCACGACTCAGATCACTAGCTACCTCAAAAACAATGTCTGTAATCAAAACATCCTTGGTAACTTAATTCAAGACCCCTGCAACTCTGTGGTAGAAACAACCACTCCCCAGATCAGAACCCTTGTCAACCAAAATACCCAACGCCAAGACTTGTTTTTCTTTAGTATTTATCAAACGAATCTATCCCTAGGTAGCATTATTCCCTTTGCCCCCAACTATCAGGTAGAAACTGTGGGAGCTTTTAACAATTTCTACACTTTCGAGCCACAGAAAAGATAATATGCTGGTAGAGAATTGGAGATACATAAGGGAATCAATAAAAGGTGATGATATGGCTTTCTGTGTTGCACCGGGATGTTTACAGCCTCAGAATGATGATGATCAAGAAGTTTGTCTGAGTTGCGGTAGTAAATTACTGTTGGGAGGGCGATATCTATCGATCGAGATGATTGGACAAGGCGGATTTGGAAAGACTTTTTTAGCGATCGATCAGCAAATTCCTTCCCAACCCCAGTGTGTAGTCAAACAGTTATATATTAGTAATTTTCCAAGAGAGACGATCGGCAAAGCCAAAAACCTTTTTTATCAAGAAGCTCAACACCTAGATAGCCTCGGCAATCATCCCCAGATTCCCCGACTACTGGCAAGTTTCCAACAGGAAAATAACTTTTATTTAATCCAAGAATTTATTGAAGGTCAGACTTTATTTGATCTATTTGCCCAAGCTGGAGAGTTTACAGAAGCTCAAATTCAAGAATTACTAACTAAGTTATTACCAGTACTTCAGTTTATCCATACACAAAATATTATTCATCGAGATCTAAAACCGGGAAATATCATTCTCAGAACCATAGATAAATTACCGTTTTTGATTGATTTTGGCATCGCTAAAGTTATGGCGACAGCCGGAAAAACTCAGGCAGGCACGATTATTGGAACGATGGATTATATGTCTCCAGAACAAGCCTATGGGAAAGTTTTTCCTGCCAGTGATTTGTATAGTTTAGGAATAACTTGTTTACATTTGCTCACGGGGGAGAGAGCGGCTGATATGTTTGATGTGATGGAGGAAAAATGGCTGTGGAAACAATATTTACCCGTTGGACGGCAGGTGAGCGATCGCCTAACTCAGGTTCTCAATAAATTAATCAGCCGCAAACTCAATGAACGCTATCAATCAGCACAGGAAGTAATAGATGATCTCCAACTTTCCCCAGTAATTAATATTAATAATCCCTTACCCCTAACCAAAAGATATCTAGGAAATATGGTAGGGGTGCGGGGGCGGAAATCAGCAGTAGAGGCAAGTGATTCTAGTAATGATCTGGCTGCTAATGCTAGTAATCAAGAACCAGTTTTTAGTAGAGATTTAAACTACAGTACACTTAAGGTATTACTGCTCAAGAAAAAATGGCAAGAAGCTGATGTGGAGACTTGGAAATTACTCCGAAAATCTATAGATAAGCTAGTTGGTGATTATTTATCAATGAGTGACCTAGAAAGAATTCCTGCAGAAGACTTGTACAAAGTTGATGAACTATGGTCAACCTATAGTCAAAAGAAATTCGGCTTTACAATCCAAAGTTTAATCTATGAAGATATGGATTGTGATTACACCAAATTTTGCCAAAAAATAGGTTGGTTGCCCTATACTTCTTCGGTTTTGAATGATGGTTATAAATTTACTGATCAGGCTCCACGGGGACATTTACCAACTCGGAGATTTATTAGTGGCTTTGAGTGGTGGCGACATGCAGAGGTGATGGCAAAAAAGCTGAGGAGTTGTTATGAATAGTGTTCTAACACACGTAGAGATGGACAATAGATTAGTAGGGGTGTAAGGCTTTACGTCCTCCGTATACCATGATCTTAAGAGTAAACTTTAGGAGTTTGTAGTTCCTGTAATTTCAATAAAGTCACCTCCCAAACTAGACGGGGCTGGACATAGCCAATCAGGTGCTTTTTGGCTTTTTCTAAGTAGTCAAGATAGGCGTGATTATTTAATTGGGGATTAGAGTGATAATTAGAATTATTTAATTGCTTACTTAATTGATCATCTAGGTAATGATGGAGCCAGTAATGATGTTGGAGGTATTCTAATAACCAGAGTTGTTGTTCTAATTCTAGGGCTTTATCAAGGTCACGGGCGAGGGAGAGATTTTGTAAGGGTTTCGTGGGCAGTTTATTGATTTTCTCAATAATTTCTGGGGGAATATTTTGAAATTGTTGCCAAGCGGCGATCGCTCCCCCCGGACTGCCCTGTCCTAGGGAAAGAATTACTGGAACTTTGAGAATTTCTGGGTAGTTTTTTGCTTCGAGAATGGTTTTGAGCTGCTGGTGATTGAGGCGGCGACAGGGGATTTTTTGACAACGGGAGACGAGGGTAGAAAGTAAGGAATTTTCTGATCTTGCCATTAACATAATCGTGGCTTTTCCCGGCTCTTCAAGGGTTTTCAGAAGGGCATTGGCAGCAGTTTCTGGCATGGTTTCTGCCTGTTCGAGGACGACGATTTTTCTGGATGCCATCAGGGGCGATCGACTTAGAAACTCAGTAATTTCTCGCACCTGTTCTAGGCGGATCATGGGTGGACTCTTACCCTTGTGACCACTAGCTATGGCTTGATCGACGGTGAGGCGATCGCCCTGATGCAGATAGGTCGGTTGCACCCACAACACATCGGGATGATTTCCGGCTGCCAAGCGTTTGTGGAGATTTGCTTTTTGATCAACATCAAGACCGACACTAAATAATAATTCAATAAAATAACGAGCGACTAAACTCCTGCCCACTCCCGCCGCCCCCGCCAATAGATATGCTGGTGCGAGACGGTTTTGATTTACCGCCTGTTCGAGGAGTTCGATCGCCTGATCTTGTCCAATAATGCCATGGCTATTAATCATTGAAGTAGAGTGAACACTAGAAACTATTCGGGTTGCCAGGGAAGCCAGTCTTCATCCAGAGCTTGTTCCATAGTAAAATCAGATTCTTTGGGAACTAGACTAGCATCCAGTTTACTTGCTTTGAGGAAAAGTTTTCTAGCACTAGAATACTCAACCAAAAAGTTTTCATCGAGATGCCTTCTGAGGCTGGGGCTATCTTGAAGTATTGCTCGAATCTGGAGACGGAAGTTAGCAACTTCTAAATCCCATCCCCTAAAACATAGCTCTCGTTCTGCCTGCCAATACTTCAATTTGAGCAAATGTTCGCACAGCCGCATCAGATAACTAGAAATAGCTCGTTTATCGCTTTTTCCCAAGCTTTCAATCTCCTCAATTAAGTTTTCCCAGTCAAGATCATTAAAATCCCGTGTTCGTAGCTGAGCCACAATTTGCTCTAACCAACATTGGTAGTCTGTATCATACAAAGACACGACTTTTGTCTGAACATCAGAGTTCATGGTCAATCCTCCTTGTGTTATGGCCTCATAAAATATAGCCGCTACGAAAAAAGCTGCCAAATTATCTTACTTTAGACGATCCCTAAAGCTCGATCGAAGTGTTACGATTGCCAAAGAGAATAAAATGAGAAAATAATAAGGAAGAAGTACTCAATGACAGAGTTAAACAAGTCAATACCCTTCTATGGTAGGGATATTCGGCTAACTATGGGGTTACTAGCACCTCAAGCAGGCGGTTGTGTGTTGATTCAGTCTGGAGATACGGCTGTTTTGGTGACTGCAACCCGGGCCGCAGCTAGGGAAGGTATCGACTTTTTGCCCCTTTTAGTAGATTACGAAGAAAGATTGTATGCGGCGGGGCGGATTCCCGGTGGTTTCCTGCGGCGAGAAGGCAGACCTCCAGAGAAAGTAACCCTAACTAGTCGGTTGATCGATCGACCCCTGCGTCCCCTGTTCCCCAGTTGGCTCCGGGATGATATCCAAGTAGTTGCCACAACTCTTTCCCTTGATGAAAATGTGCCTCCTGATGTGTTGGCAGTAACGGGAGCCTCGATCGCCGTCCTCCAAGCCCAAATCCCCTTCCAAGGCCCAATGGCAGCGGTGCGAGTGGGGTTAGTCGGTGATGATTTCATTATCAATCCTACCTATCGGCAAATCGAGATGGGAGATCTAGACTTAGTAGTAGCTGGCTCCCCCGATGGCGTGATCATGGTGGAAGCAGGAGCTAACCAGTTATCAGAACAGGATATTATCGAGGCGATCGACTTTGGATACGAAGCGGTGCAGGATTTAATTGCTAAACAGCAAGAACTTCTCACCGAGCTAGGAATTACCATCGTCCACGCCGAGCCTCCAGAAGTTGATTCCCGGGTGGAAGATTTCATCACTGCCAAAACCAAAGTTGCTATCAAAGAAGTTCTAGCTAAGGGACTAAAGGATAAGAAGGAACGGGATGCAGCTCTCGATGTCATTAAAGCTGAGGTGAGTGGGGCGATCGCTGCCCTGCCCGAAGACGACCCCATCCGGTTGATCACTCGTGAACAAAGCAAAGTCCTTGGCTCGGTGTTTAAGGATATTACCAAAAAGCTAATGCGGCGGCAGATTATCGAAGATGGAGTCCGGGTTGATGGGCGCAAGCTCGATGAAGTCCGCCCAGTTTCCTGCCAAGTAGGCATCCTACCCCCACGAGTCCACGGCACAGGTTTATTTAATCGGGGTTTAACTCAGGTGATGTCCACCGTTACCCTCGGCAGCCCCGGCGATGCCCAAGAAATGGATGATCTCCATCCTGACGAGCAGAAACGCTATATGCACCACTACAATTTCCCTCCCTACTCCGTGGGTGAAACTAAACCCATGCGATCGCCCGGTCGCCGAGAAATTGGACATGGAGCCTTAGCAGAGCGCGCGATCGTTCCTGTCTTACCATCTAAAGCGCAATTCCCCTACGTCCTCCGGGTTGTTTCCGAAATCCTCTCCTCCAACGGCTCTACCTCCATGGGTTCTGTCTGTGGTTCTACCCTTGCCCTCATGGATGCGGGAGTTCCCATTAGCAAGCCTGTGAGTGGAGCCGCCATGGGCTTAATCAAGGATGGCGACGAAGTTCGCATTCTCACAGATATTCAAGGCATTGAAGATTTTCTAGGAGACATGGACTTTAAGGTAGCGGGGACAGATACCGGGATCACTGCCCTGCAAATGGATATGAAAATCTCTGGGCTACCCATGCAGGTGATCGAAGATGCTATCAATCAGGCCAAACCCGCTAGAATTCACATTCTCGAAAAAATGCTGGCTGTGATTTCTGAACCCCGGAAGGAGCTATCTGCTTTTGCGCCTCGGTTAATGACGGTGAAAATTGATCCAGACCTCATTGGCTTAGTCATTGGACCTGGCGGCAAAACCATCAAGGGCATCACTGAGCAGACCGGAGCGAAGATTGATATCGATGATGACGGCACGGTGACGGTTTCCTCAGCCAACAGTGAAAGCGCCAAGAAAGCCATTACCATCATCCAAGGCATGACCCGCAAGCTCAATGAGGGCGATGTCTACGTGGGCAAAGTCACCCGGATTATCCAAATTGGAGCCTTTGTGGAAATTCTCCCCGGCAAGGAGGGCATGATCCATATTTCCCAGTTGGCTGATTATCGAGTGGGTAAGGTCGAGGATGAAGTTGCTGTGGGTGATGAAGTGGTGGTGAAAGTCCGGGAACTAGATTCCAAGGGCAGAATCAACCTCACTCGCCTCGGTATCCATCCCGATCAAGCAGTAGCAGCTCGTCTAGCCCAAGAAAAGCAGCCCTAACTGAAATTTAGAACCTCCTGCCCTTTTGAAATAGCCTTTTTGAGATAGCCTTTTGAGATAGCCTTTTGAAAAGAGTAGGATGGTTTTATTTTCCCCAGAAGCCCGACAGAATATACTCTACGGCTACAAGTCCTTGAGGGCGTAAAGCCTTACGCCCCTACTTTCTTCCTCTACCTCCCCTTACCTTCTTTACCTCCCTGCACCTCCTCGCCTCTCATGCCCCTCAAAGCTGTCCTCTTTGATTTCAATGGAGTAATTATTAACGATGAAGCTATCCATCAGGAATTGTTGGCAGAGTTGTTAATTAGTGAAAATTTACGCCCGGTTCCCGGTGAGTATCGATCGATTTGCTTGGGGAAGAGCGATCGAGTTTGTTTGCAGGAACTTTTGGAGCGGCGGGGCAGAATTCCCAATCAGGTTTATCTCAATCAATTGATGCAGCTAAAAACCCGTAGTTACCAAAAACGGTTAGCTGCCATGGAAAAACTGCCGATCTATGCTGGTCTAGAAGATTTGATCTACAAACTCCGGTTAGAAAAGTTTCCCCTAGGAATTGTTTCGGGAGCCATGCGGGTGGAAATAGACTTGGTTTTGGAACGATCGAACCTAGCTCAATATTTCTCCATAATCGTGGCTGGGGATGAAATCAAAACTAGTAAGCCAAACCCAGAAGGTTATCTCTTGGGGGCAGCAAAGTTGGCGGAGATGTTTCCCGAATTGGCTCTCCGACCGGAAGAATGTCTGGCGATCGAGGACACGACCCTCGGAATGCAAGCCGCAAAACGGGCAGGGATGCAAGTTGTGGGGGTGGCGAATACCTATCCCTATCATTTTGTGCAACGCCATTGTAATTGGGCTGTGGACTATCTTTGGGATTTGGAGCTAGAAAGGGTACAGGCAGTCTATGCCAAAACCTCCTCAGTAATGATAAAATAGTCTCTAAGGTCACTAGGGGAATTAGCTCAGCTGGTAGAGTGCTGCGATCGCACCGCAGAGGTCAGGGATTCGAATTCCCTATTCTCCATAATTTACACAGGCAATGGGTTTAAGCCTCTTGTTCTACAAAACTGGATCATCTTCACTGCCAAAGTCACAAAAAACTTCGATCCCAGTTCCTAGAATATACATCAACACTGGAGCCACCAAAATCGAGGGAATTAGACCACTATCAGCTAAGTAGGCAGCTACGGAGCCATAGGTTCCCAACCGGAGATCGGCTTGCATAGATTTTTGACAGACTACACCCCGACACTGGCGCGCGATCGCCTCTAACCAGTTGCTATTATTTTGATCTGGCTGTAAACCATAGCGAATTGCCAAAACCATCGCTGCATCTTCTAGATCACCCTCGCAGTCTTCCACCACATCTAGGGCAATCAAGGCTTCTGGATATTCGGCCATGGTCGATCGAAGTTGGGCGATCGAGGTCATACTAACTTGAGTCATAACTTCAAACTTCCTTTACTTACTGGCTATTACTTCCCAGATTTTCCCGGACAATCCTTGATTTCTCCCAAACAATTTAGGGGCCAAAACCGAAAGGCAGCTTTACCGATGATCCGATCGCGAGGGACAGAACCCCAGAAACGACTGTCATAACTACTATTGCGGTTATCTCCCATGACCATATACTCATTGGCAGGAATTTTTACTGGCGGGGAATTAAGGGTAGGGGGTTCGAGAATATAATCTTCAGTCAGAGGGTTCCCATTCACAAAGACTTTACCCTCTTTCACTTCTACCGTATCTCCGGGAGTGCCAATTACTCGTTTAATAAAAGCATCACGGAATTTTTGCCGGATGAGATTATCCGTAGGGTTAAATACGACAATATCTCCTCGTTCTGGATTCCGAAATAGAAAACTGATCTTTTCGATCATTAGGCGATCGTTAATTTCGAGAGTAGGCAGCATGGAACCCGAAGGAATATAGCGGGCTTCCGCCACAAAAGTCCGAATCCCGAAGGCGATCGCCACCGCAATTACTAAAATTTCTACTGCCTCTAAAACGTAGCCCTTAACACTCTGGGGTTCTTTTGACGAAGATTCTCGATTTTTCACGTTCGGTTATAAATTAGATTGACGCAACTACAGCATATTAATAATCTATTAATAGTCCTTAATATTCTAGTATGTCTGCTTAGAGTTGTTGATTAATTCAGCTATTGGCTATTAAAACTTGAGCTTTAGCTAATTATCACCCAGTTATCAGAGAAGAATTGCAAACTAAGTGTGTGAGAGTTGGGATTTAACTGGATGGGCGCAGGGGACGATCGTGGGAGGGCAGATTGCGTTCGATCGAGGCAAACTCAACACCGAAGTCCGGGGGAAAGCCCTAGGTTTTGGCACATCCAGTATTTCAGCATAATTTAATGTTGTATCCATTCGACAATTACCTCCTGATCTGGGGCATGGACTGATAATCAAAACAACTCTGATTGAGAGAAAATTACGCTTTCTTTTTCAGACCGTTTGAAGGTGATATCACCAAGGCTGAGATCGAGATATTGGGGTTTCTTAGCGCCGGAAAGTAGATCTTCAATGGTGAAAATTTGCACACAAGGATAATCTTGCCCATTGGCAGCCCGATAACCTATGAATAATTTTCCTATCTAATGCTAACCCAGAAATAACATAGGTAGTAGCAGCCTAATCAGCAAATACGCTAGGATAGATTTTTATTTGAGGTTCTGATAAATGCAAAAAGTTAAAACTATTCTCAAGTATCTATTCGCGATCTTTTTTGTCCTAGCAGGGCTTAATCACTTCCTAAATGTAGACTTCTACATGAACATCATGCCACCTTACCTGCCTTGGCACTTGTTTCTAGTTTACCTAAGCGGTGTATGTGAAATAGCCCTAGGATTGCTATTATTAATTCCTAAATTTACTTCCCTTGCAGGCTGGGGTCTCATCGCCCTATTATTTGCCGTATTTCCTGCGAATATTCACATGGCAGTCAATCCGCAGCTTTTTCCAGAATTTAGCCCGATGTTACTATTGTTAAGATTACCGATCCAATTTGTATTAATTGCTTGGGCTTATTGGTACACTTCACCCACGATTGAAAAGCTAGAATAGGCTCTAATAAGTATTAGAAATTAACGATTCTTATGAAGATTAAGAAAAACTCAAAAGAATATTCATGGCGAAACAATATACTGAACTTTCTACACAATTGATTGAATTTATTGCCGCTCAGAAAATTTTCTTTGTTGGGACAGCCACCGCCGATAGTCGGGTAAATGTTTCTCCTAAGGGGATGGATTCCCTGCAAGTTTTAGGTCAAAATCGGCTGATCTGGCTGAATGTCACTGGTAGCGGCAATGAAACCTCCGCCCACATCCAAGAAAATCCCCGGATGACGATCATGTTTTGTGCCTTTGAGGGATCGCCAGTGATTCTGCGTTTGTATGGGACAGCCAAAGTGATTCATCAGAGCGATCGAGCATGGGAGGAACTTTTTGCCCATTTCCAGCCCTTACCGGGAGCCAGACAGATTTTTGATATGACGATCGACCTTGTCCAAACTTCCTGTGGCATGGCAGTACCCTACTTTGCCTACACTGAAGAACGGGAAATGCTTACTGATTGGGCAGTTAACAAGGGAGAAGAAAAAATAAAAGAATACTGGCTAGAGAAAAACCAATTCAGCCTTGATAACATTCCCACCCATATTGCAGAGAAGAATTTCTAAAAATCCCTAAAAATCCCCAAACAAAAGGCTGGCTATGGATAACCAACCTCTGACAAATATTTAGAGTAAATATTTAGATAAGTACTAAAACTTTCTAAGCCGTAGCTCAAACTAGTTACTAGACAGAATAAGCAACTTCTTGGTGTGCCAAATGGGGCTTCACCTGATACTTCACTAGGTTGGCTAGTTCCTGCAATTGGTTAATTGCTTCGGCTCCCTCTAGTTTCATCAACTCTCGATCGTCCCGCATTTCTGTCCAAGTGATTCCATAATCAGAAACCAGAAACCGGATCAAATGGTTATCGGTCAAACTAACCATAAATGAAGCACTATTCATTTGATTACCGCAGGTATAGCAAGAAGCAAGATAACCACGGTTTTCCAGAACTAATGCTAGAGCTTGGAGGTTCATTACCAAGTCCTGTACAAACTGTCTGTGTTGTTCTGCAAGTCTAATAAACAATCTATCCTCCTTGGATCACGATATAATCTTAGCAAATTTTATGTTTTTTAACATTTGTCTACCAAGTCTGAGGGACTGATGTTAGCGCAGTGTACAGAGGGGTAGTTATTAAACCTCAATTTACTAAGGCTTTTTAGTAATAACTATACACAGAACTAATCAACATGCCACCATCCTAACCCCGGACCCACTACTCGGATCGTAACCCGAATCACAACTAGCAGGGTAATCCCTGTCCA
>Ga0105048_10013351_pt1 | contig 12840 bp, 12 predicted proteins | sample MAT05_FD_78382 | JGI IMG/M metagenome (GOLD analysis project Ga0105048, IMG submission 78382) | Freshwater microbial communities from Lake Fryxell liftoff mats and glacier meltwater in Antarctica - MAT-05 | ecosystem: Environmental > Aquatic > Freshwater > Ice > Liftoff microbial mat | place...
ATCGTCGAAGGGCATCGCGGGGATCGTTCTTGGCATTTAGTTTTGCGAGGGAAATGTGGATCAAGCAGAAGGCCTAAGGCAGTTGGCAGCAAAGGGACGATTGGGGCGTGCGCCGCTTCGCGTGTTCGCGGTAACCAGCGGAAAAGGCGGCGTAGGCAAGACGAACGCGACAGCCAACTTGGCCGTAATCGCGGCAAAATCGGGTAAAAGAGTGCTTGTCATCGACGCGGATCTTGGTTTGGCGAACGTTGAGATACTCCTCGGACTGAAGCCGAAACGCCATATCGGAGACCTGCTGGTCAAAGGCGTGGCCCTTGAAGATGTCATCACCCCTGGTCCGTATGGCATGTATCTATTGGCAGCCGGATCGGGGATTCAGAATCTGACCGAGCTCAAAAATGAGCAGAAGATGCAGCTGGTCAATAGCCTTGATGCGCTGGAGGATAAGTTCGACGTTGTATTCATCGACACAGGCGCTGGTATTGGTGACAACGTCTGCTTTTTCGCGGGCGCTGCGCAGGAGTCGATTCTGGTGGTTAGCCCTGAGCCAACATCCTTGGTGGACGCTTATGCTGCCGTCAAAGTGTTGTCTCAAGAAGCAGGTGTCAGCCGCTTCGCTGTGTTGGTGAACCCTGTGGTGGATGAGCTCTCGGCGCGCGACATCTTTCCAAAACTTACAGGCGTCGCCAGTCGGTTCTTAAAGGCGAAGATTCGCCTTTTGGGATACGTGCCGCGAGACGAGAACGTTCACAAGGCCGTCATGAACCAGCGGGTGGTGGTGGATATGTATCCTGCAGCGCCTTCGGCTCGAGCTTATGTGGCCGCTGCAGAAAGATTGTTTGAAGTTGAAGGCGACGCGAATCTTGAAAGTGGCTTGAAGTTCATGTGGCAACGTCTGTTGCGTGAATCTCAATCCGTTGCTGGGTAGAAGAACTGCACCGCCGCAATGCACAGGGCTCTGGCAAAATACGCGGCGTCGACCAACAGCGGCGCGGACGAACTACTAAAGCGATACGGCACACTCATAGACCGCATCGCCCGAAGGGTTTGTTTTCGCACGGGATTGCATAGTGCCTACGATGATTTGTGGTCTACGGGGGCGGTGGGGTTGATTGAAGCGAACGCGCGCTTTGACGCAACCAAAGGGGCTTCATTTGAAACGTTTGCTGCGCATCGAATTCGAGGCGCGATGGTTGATGAGCTTCGACGATTGGATCACTTGCCCCGGCGACTTCGGGCGCAAGCTGATGAAGTCGACAAAGCAAAGAAGAAGCTTGCAGGGGCGTTGGGGAGGCAGGCGACGCAGGAAGAAGTAGCTGATGAACTTGATATGGAACTTGAGGATCTCGGCGGCCTTGAAGCGCTGCGTGAACCACAAGTACCCCTTGAGAGCATATTGCCGACGCTGTCGTTTGAAAGCGGCGTCGAGGACGACTTAGACAAAGGCAAAATCTTGGCTCAACTCACAAAGTCAGTCGAAAGCTTACCCGAACGGTTGCAGGTGCTTGTGTCACTGCATTACGTGGAGGGGTTGTCATACCGCGAGATTGCTCAAATCATGGGCGTAAGTGAGCCTCGCGTATGTCAGCTCCATGCCGACGCGATGAAGAGGCTACGGTCCACGATGGAACCTGACGATGACAATGACTAGGGAAGGAGCAATGCGTGGTCAGTCCAGTACTACAAGATCGCCTTGAGCGATGTCGAACGCTGCCAACGCTCCCTGCTGTCGCACTGCAGGTTGTGCGGCTGTGCGACAAACCTAACTTCGATATGCAGGAGATGGCGCGCGCTGTAAGCAGCGATCCGGTTCTGGCGGCCAAAGTCCTAAGACTGGTCAATTCAGCAGCTTTCGGCATCAAACGCGAAGTAACCGCGATTCCGCAGGCGTTGATGTTTCTTGGGGCCAAGACGGTGCGCAACGTCGCGCTATCCTTCGCATTGGTTAAGGACGTTCGCGACTCCGAGCGGCCTGGTTTTAATTACGAAGGCTTCTGGCGGCGATCTTTGGTGTGTGCGGTTGCCGCCCGCGAGTTGGCAAAACTGGCAGGGCTTCCCCGTGCTGAAGAGCCGTTTCTTGCCGCCTTAACACAAGACATTGGTATGCTGGCTTTGGCACAGATCGAGCCAGGCTACGGTGACTTTCTAATGGCGAACGCTGGTCCCCACGATGCGTTGCTTGAAAAAGAAAAAGCACAGTTTGGTGACAGTCACGCCGGAATCTCTCGTTGGTTGTTGAAACGCTGGCGCTTGCCCGCTGAGATTCAATCGCTTTGTGCCCATACGCATTCCCTCGAAGCTCCGTCGCCAGTCAAAGGCGAAGAGAAGATCGCTCGCGTTATGGGCCTTTCGGGGCCTGCCGCAGATGTTTGGTTGGCTCCCGACGCAGCCTTAGCCGCGCGCGCTTTCGCAGGCTTGGCAGACGAAGTTCTAGGATTGGATGTGCGCGCTCTTGAATCACTTTTTACTTCGATAGCAGCTTCGGTGTTGGAAGCCGCTTCGTTGTTCGATGTCGCCATAGGCTCGAAGGACCAGGTTGAAGCAACGCTGGCTCGAGTGAAAGTTGGTTTGGCCCCCGGGGAGATAGACAGTTTCGATCCTGTGGCGGCGGCACAAAAGGCATCTCAACCCACGGTCGACCCAGACGATCCTGTGGGCGAGGCGTTGCGTAACGTAATCCTGGCCGATCACGATGAACCCGTCCTTGAACGTGCGTTGGTTGCGATGTTCGACGAAGCCACCAGGTCTGCGAAGGTTCTAAGTGTTGTCATTGTGGACATTGATGGCTTTGCTCGCGTCAACACCAACATCGGCCGAGCCGTAGGTGATCGACTTCTCAAAGTGCTTGGGCATTGGTTCAAGATGCGTTTGCGCGGTCGGGATGTTGCGGCCCGATTTGAAGGCGCTGCCTTCGTTCTGGTGCTGGTGGAAACGCCGTTGGCAGGCGCAGATCTTGTGGCGGAACGCCTGCGGCGACAATTGAGCGAGGCTGCGTTTGAAGTCGGGGCGGGGCGTTCGGTAACGGTGACAGGTACATTTGGTTGCGCGGCTCTGGGGAACGAGGCGAATACGCCGCGAACGCTAATGGGCAAAGCGATTCAAGCGTTGCGCGTCTCAAAGACGACACGTCGAATCCGTACATCGTCGATTCCAAATGCGCCTCGACGGGGCATCGCCTGAACATTCGCGTCAGTTTCGTGACCGGATTTCCTTGGCTAGACAATGCCAGAACTATTGATTTGTAAAGTTTTGATGCAATTCCAACGAGTTGCTTAACTTGGCCGAAGTTTGCTGAGACTTGGCCTGTGAGTTGCTTTGGATCGGCTTGGATCTAGGCACTTCCATAAAACTGAAAAGGGGAGAACATGCAATTGACACAAAGCAACCCGCGGCAACGGCTGGTTCCAATCGAAACTTTGGCAGCTCAAGGGCGCATCGATGAAGCATTGGCGCAAGTTGTAAGCTTGGTGATGGACGAACCTGGATTCGTTGAAGGTCACAATGGAATGGCTGTGCTGTACCACAGCAAAGGTCAGCTGGACGCTGCGTTCTCTGCCATCTCTCGCGCCATCGCGATCGAGCCCGAGAACGCCAATGTGCAGCGAAACCACGCGGCCATTGAAATGGCGCGAGGACGACCTGCCGCGGCCGCCCGCGCTTTGGAAGGAATTCTTTCAAAGAACCCTCAAGATGGTGAAGCGTTGGCGTTGGCTGGTGATGTTGCCATGATCACGAGCAGCTTCGACGATGCTATTTCGTTCTACGAAACGGCACTGAGGGTGAATCCCTCGCTGTCTGAATCGTTACGCGAAAAGATGAACGCTGCGCAGTTCGCTAAATTGGCGCTTGTTAAGACCTGATTGTTCTTCGGTTTCAATGCGTTGCCGCGCCGTGTAGGCGCGGTGCGCATAAAGTCTTTGGACAGTTCTGGCGAAGTTCATGGGTACCCAACTGGACGAGACTATGGAAACCCCTAACGATTGGTCGTCGGTAGTTACTGCTTCGGAGATAATTTCCGTGCGCGGCGCCAGCGTATTGTCGTATCCGAAAGGCCGGCACCAATCGTTGAGATCGATGCCGTTCGCAGCTACGGTTTGTGTGCCAGTTTCCAACGAGGCCGCCGTTGTAGAACGGGCATTGTCTTCGCTTGTTGCCCAAACCTTCCGAGATTTTGCGATCGTTATCGTCGACAACGCCTCGTCCGATCATTCGCATCGTCTTGCTTGCAGGTTTGCCGATCAGCATCCGAATGTGGTGGTTTACCAGTGTGGACAGCCCACCGGACGAAGCACGTTGTGGAGCCTATGTCTGGATCTTTCCTTTGGTGAGTTTACGAAGATCCTCGAGGCTCCGGACTATTTGTTGGCTTCCTTTATGGCGGTGGCAGTGCAAGCCATGCGCGAAGATCCTGAAACGTCGCTGCTTCGCACCGGCGCAAGCGTGTTGCGTGAAGGCCAATTGATTGAAACGCCCTCGTTTTCTGCGTCACGTTCGATGACGGGGCCAAGTGCCTTGGTGCATGCTTTGACGTCGGGGCCGTTTGTTGGGCATCCCAGCGCCCAATTGCTGCGTAAAAGTGCGCTGGACGTTCGAGGCCTGCGTTTTCGTAGCGATTTAGGCGATGGTGCCGCAACGGAATTGGCTTTGCAGTTGTTTGTGGCTGGTGATTTTGCGTATGTGAATGAGCCGCTTATAGTTTTCGATGAAGGCGTTCCTCGAACGTTCAACCAGTGCGGGGCTCGCACATCGTTTCGTGAAGAATGCGAAGCTCGCCTGTCTGTATTGCGCAGTGGATCGTTGCCATTGCCTGCACGTACGTTGATTCGCACTTTGCATAGAATGGCAGCCCTATTTGAAGAGTTTTGTCCACGTGCGGAGGACGAAGGCCAAGAGGCTGAGATTGAACGTGACTATGCCGCTGCAGTGGCGGAAGTGTCTACGCTGCTTGCGCGCGTGGTTCACGCGGTTTCCGCTGTTGATGAAAGCCAGTCGGAAGTTGCACGCCTTTTGGTAACGGCAGAGCGTGAATCAAAGGCGAGGCGCTACAAGGAAGCTGAATCGCAGTTGCGACAGATTCTGGCGGTGTCTCCCTGCCACTCTGTCGCACTTGGTGACTTGGGTAGAGTGTGTTTTGCCCGCGCTGACCTTGATGCGGCTCGCAAATACTTTCTGTCAGCCTTGGCGGTGGATCCCGAATTGGAATTGTGGCCTTCTGAACTAGAAGCTATCAGCCAATAGCTTCACCTAGATTTTACAGTCGATATGAGCGCAGAACTCAGCTCCTTCGCTGTTACACTCGGCTCCGCTCATGAGACTTATAGGAATCCTGTTTGGAGGGGCACTGGCAGCCGTCATCGCTGTTCAGTCAATAGCGCTCTATAAGGCGAATCAAAGGCTTTCTTCGCTTGAAAAGCAGTTGATATCGCTTGCCGAAGCAGGCGAAAGCGCACCCCGAGGTCGCGGCACAGGACGTGACGCGACCTCGTGGGATCAGCCGGACTTCAGGGCACAGCGGGATGTGCCCAATGAGATGGCGCCGGCCTGAACCGCCTTAGGTGCCGCAGCGAAACAGGCCGGAGGGCTTGCAGGCATTGCAGCGGCCAACGACGATCCGTTGCCACTGCCGCTTGAACTCGCAAGCCCTCAAGCACGGCAGCAGCTGTCGAGTTTTGTTCGAGCCCAGATCCAAAAGGAGCGAGAAGACGCCCAAGAACAACGAAGGCAAGAGTTTCTGGATCGGCAGACGCAAACCAACAGCGCGCTGGCGACCAAGCTTGGCCTTGATCCCAACACAGCGGGCCAGTTCACGTCCGTCTTGGCGCAAGTGCAACAGCAACGCATGGACGTGATTTCGCAAGCGCGTCAAGGAGAGTTGCCGCGTTCGGAGATCCGAGAGAAGATGCAGCAGATTACCCTGAAGTCGGACGAGCAGCTTAGGAGCATTGTGGGCGACGAGAAGTTCAAGGTCTACAAGGAATCTGAGCGCGAACAGGGGCCACGAGGTGGTTCCGGTCGCTTTGGCGGAGGCTTTGGCGGGCCACCAGGTCAAGCGGCAAGTGGTTCACAGGGCCTTCCTGCGCGGTAGCTGCTCAACAAAACCAATGTGACTGAACACAGTTGCGTTGAGGCTCGCTATACTGTGCGACACATGTCGGAAAGTGATCCCTTGGCCTACGGTGCCCTTGAACAGCAGATCGTTCACCAATTTCGTGAACCTAGGCTCTGCGAGCAAGCGCTCACACACAAGTCTTGGGCCAACGAAAACCAAGTTCATGGCCGTTCTCATAACGAACGCTTGGAGTTTCTTGGTGACGCTGTGTTGTCCTTGGTGGTGAGCGACCTATTGATGAAGCGACACCCGAATAGCCCGGAGGGCGAGCTCTCAAAGACCAGAGCGGCGGTGGTCAACGAAGCGGGGCTTGCACGCGTGGCCGAATCACTTTCCTTAGGTCAATGGATTTTTCTGGGCAAGGGAGAAGAGCAGGCAGGAGGACGTTCCAAACCTTCCATTCTTGCTGACACTTTGGAGGCTCTTATCGGCTCGGTTTATGTTGATGCGGGGTTCGATGCGGCGTACCGCTCTGTTGAGGCCTTGTTTGTGGAACGTTTGTTAGAGGCCCAGAACGTGGCTGGGCGCGATTACAAGTCTCGGCTTCAGGAACTGTCGCAGGCACACTTGAAACTGGCCCCCACGTATATTGTGGTTGCGCAGACGGGCCCTGAACACGAAACCACTTTTGAGGTCGCGGCCCATATTGGTAGCCGTGAATATGCCCGGGCAACCGGTCGCTCGAAAAAGGCCGCAGAGCAGGCCGCGGCTGCTCAGGCCTTCGAACTTGTTGAGGCTGAGATAAAAACTAACAATTCTCCTGCTGAACCCGTTTGACTCCCGCGTGGACCGTGGTACAAACCGGTCCCTTCGAGCCCATAGCTCAGCTGGTAGAGCTGCGGACTTTTAATCCGTAGGTCGCAGGTTCAAATCCTGCTGGGCTCACAAGCTCGATTAGACTTGCCATCAAGTCTTTGAGAGCATAATAAAAGAAACTTAAGACCTTGTCGTCTAGTCCGGCCCAGGACAACGCCTTTTCACGGCGTGAACGCGGGTTCGAATCCCGCCAAGGTCACCCAGCAGCGCTGCCCACAAGCAGCGCTGTTTTTTTTGGTGCGCAGGTGGAGGCGTCGGCCGAAATCAGGATCTCGGTTGAAGGGTGATGGCGCTTTCGGGACAGGCCACCACGCACAACCCACAAGCCCGGCACTGGTCGGCGTTGGGCGTGTATGCGGTTTTCATGCCGTGGACACGCAGCTTGACCCGCCCGAGCAAGGGTAGTGCTTTGTATTCTTCGTCTGAAATTCGCTTGATCTCGAAAACATCGTATGGGCAAACGACCACGCAATCGCTTTTGCCCTCGCAACGGCTGCGGTTCACCACGGGTTCCCAGCTGCCAGGCGCGGCCTTACAATCCTCGCCTGGGCGGTTGGGGTGCACTGAGGCTTTTTGGACCTTCTTAGGATCGCGTTTGGACACGGGCGGCATGGCGACCTTTAGCCCGAACGTTGGGCGGCCTGAAAAGCCCGCAGGCGAGCGTTGCTGTGCGATAGCTCTTTATAAAGAACACCGCGATAGACCATCACGAAGTGCAACCAAAGCAACGGCAGGGGCAACAACCACAAGGGCAGCGCTTGGACCAACAGCATTGGGCCCGTCAGTGAAAAGACGTCTTTAAAAAGCAAAACAAGATCGCCGGGGTGACGTACCCAAAGTGCGCCTGAAGGAGCTAGAGCCACAGCGGCAAATAGCAAATTGGGGAGGAACCAGGACGCCCAGTGCTTTGTTATGAATCGTGCCGAATCCATCAACAGTCCGAACGACCGTGAGCCACCTTGGTAAAGCAATTCCGGTACAGCGTTGAAGAAAACGGCCATGGTGAGGCTTAAGATCGCTTGTATGGCGACACCTTGGGGACCCGCCGAGCCCACCACCAGGGAGCTGCCCAACCCAATGATCCAGAAGGCAAACATCACACTCACCACGTCCCAAAAGCGGGCACCGAAGCCGGCCTTGAGATCACTCCACTTGTTTTTGTGGCCTCCAACGGTGTTATCGAGCAGCGTGATGTAGCTGGACACGCATCCGGCTAACACCAAACCAATAATCAGGCCTCCGATCACCGGAATGCTACCGAACACTTTGGCGGCAGCAAGCATGATTGCTGCGTAAACCAACACAGAAAATGCCACGGGCCAAGCGAGCAAGGCGCGTTTGGCGGCAGTCTTGCCAACATCGAGATAGAGTCGAATCACGCTGCGAAGCCTAGCAGGCCAAGAAGGGTGGTCGGCACCAACCCCACGGAGCGGGCGACAGCAAGAAAAAATGAAGGCGGGCCGCTTTCAGGGGGAGAGAAGCGACCCGCCGGTGGGTACTGCATTAAGCTAAGGAGTCGAAGGGAACCCCAATGGTTCCCTGAGAATTGTTAACGGTGGCCGCGGACCTTAGTGAGAAGCTGCTCGTTGTCCGGGACTGGCTTCGTGGCGTAAATCTTCTCGCTCGGCCTTGCGGGCGGCGCGAAGCACACTTGCGACGGCAGCTGCCTTTGCTGCGGGGCGGCGGTGGGTTGCGTCGGAAGGCATTGGGGCAGCGGCTGCGATGTCGCCCGTTTCGGCTTCACCGGAAAACACGCGAACCACAAAGGGCTGTCCTTTGTATTGCTGCAGTCCCCAAGCCATGGCCGTTGCCATATCTGGAAAGCTAGCAATGGGCTCGGTTCCATCAGCGGGTATCACGGCAACGGTCATAGTGTTTCCTTTTTCTAGGATGTAGGCGTTTGCAGCTTCAGACTTGCGGAGTTTGCGTTCCGGTCTGTTGGCGTGTTCAAGAGTGTTTTCGGCGGGCGAGACCGAGTTGTTGCTAAAAAAGTTCATTATCTTTCGCATTTGTAAGAGGGAGCCATCCGGCGCTTGTCGCACCGAATTCGACAAATCACATGTGCAACGCCCGTGCCGAACCCACATCGCTCGGATTTTCCCAGCAATTCGGCATCAATGGTGTGGTCTCCCTATGCCAACACGACGAGAACCGGACACAAATGTCCGGACTCAGCATAGGACTTGCATTTGGAGTCCTATGACTTGTGGGTCTGCTTTTGACGTCAGTGCTTGGTGGTGAGCTCGAAGACTTCAACTAGTATCGGAGATAAGTTTTTTCCAACGTGGTTGGGTTTGGCAAAGCCAATCACGTAACCCGTGAGCTTGTCCTTTTGAACTTTAAATCGAATGAAGTGGCGATGGCGGTCAAGTTGGGCCGCGCCGCCGGCTTCATTGTTGTGGCCACCAAAAGCCAACGCAGAGGCCAAGTACCACCCAAACCAAACACAGGTGAGGGCCGCCGCGCTAGCCAGCGCCACAAGAACCCGTGTGAGCGAAATTTGGTGTTGCGTGTGTCCAACAACCGAAGCTGCCAGAGCGCCGCCGCCGGCCACCAACCACATGAGCCAAATGTACTTGCTGCGGTTAAGGCTACAAAACCATTTGGCTGTGACTGCGGTGATTCCAAGTACCCACGACAACACAACCGCCGTGCGGATCCACGTACCATCAAGGGCAATGAGCAGCGGAATCGATATCTGCAAGACGCCTAAGTACAAGCCCATTAGTGCAAATACCAACTTGGTCATCGTGGGGCGCCCCGCACCGCCTTGCACCCATCCCAGCCCTGCGGGGCCGATGCCAACAAAGGCAAACGCAAACGCGAAAAGCAGATCGCTGACAGTATGCCCAACCGCCCCAATGCCATAGACAAGCAAGCCGAAGGCGGTTGACAATAATCCTGTAGAAAGGGCGACCCAAACGGGGATGTAGTCAAAGGAAGTTACCTTGCGCAGCTTTCCTTGTTTCGGCAGCGTCGGTACGTAGCCGGAAACCCACAGCCACGCGGCCGGCAGTGGCAGAGCGAACAACAGAATCATTAAGCTGCTGATGAACGGATACGCCATAGGTTGTTCGTGAACGCCCCCAAGGACGCGGTAAGCAACCCCAACGGCGATAACCGCAGAAACCACAACCGCCAATGGCTTGAGGTAGTGGCCAACCGAAACCAGTTGGGTCCGCGCCCGCTCTTTGGTTTTAGAGGCAAGCATGAAACTGGCCACCAACGCTCCCATAACCAAAGCAACTGTGAAACCCTCAACAGGAAGCGTCTTTGGCGCCGAAGCTGACGAACCGCTCACGGTTGCGACTGATGTTTGCGACGGTACGGGAGCGTCAAGCGCATCATCGTCATCTACAGAAACATTTGCGGGAAAGAGCGCGGGAAGGTGTTGCTGCAGGGCGCCGAGTTCTCGTGTGGTTTCGATTTGTGCCACAGGTTGGTTGGCTTCACGATGTGAAAACGGCGCGACCCATTTGCCCACGGTCGTTGACAAGACACGGGTGTGGGGAGCAACGGACGCCCCAAAATAAATAACGGCGGCGCAAAGTGCACCAATGGCCCATACGTAACCGCCTTTGGCGATTTTCCACGGGCACAACAATCGAAGATTTGTTTCCCTGCACGACTGCTCGGGTTCGGGATAAAGTTTTGCTGCAGGAGGGGGCCAGGATTGTTCACTGCCCTTTACGGGTGTTGCCGCGCCAGGAATCTTCGTGTGGGTTGAATGAAGAAAAGCACCGCCGCCGCCTGAAACGATCGACGCATAGTTGGGCACGTTTGCAAGCGCGTGGCGCGCGTAGTGATGAACATCGCCCGCAATATCGAGGTGAATGTGATCGTTGGGCGGAAGCGATCCTGTGGAAAAAGGGCGCGGTAGGCTCAACGCTTTGTACGGCTCTGTTGCGCCTTCCACAACCTTCCCGAAAACCGTGGTTGGTTCAGGCGTGCAAACGATCAAACGGCTGGGGCAAACATTCGTTGCGTGATCAAGTAGGAAGCGTTTCTGGCGCCAATCTAACTTTCCGTTCTGCGTGTCGAGCCCCCAGAACCACCAACCAAAGGGCAACTTCAAGACCACAAAACTGGCGTCTTGGCGGCGCACGAAATCGGCGACCAAGGGGCGGCGATCATAGGGAGTGGTGTTGAAGCGAAACAGGTGATTGAATCCCAACAACGAATCGTAATAGTCGTGGTTCCCGGGAATCGCGAACAAGATGGGTTCGGCTTGTCCTGGTGCGTGGCCCGCCAAGGTGCCTTCGCTGACTCGGTCTTTGTGTGCCCAATCGAACGGTGCCGAAAAGCGGTGTACGAGGGTTCCGCGATCTGCCACGTGGTAAGCGGTGTCACCACCTAGGAATAGGAATGTTCCTCGGGGTAGAACTTCTGCTCCCTGGATGGCTGACATCGAGACCTTTTCTTCCGCTTGCCAAAGGTCGCCTAGGGCCAGATACGCCAAACTGTACATTGCCATTTGGCCGTCCCCGGAGTCGGCCATGTAATCGAACCAGAAGGCATCGCCCTGGGTGGCCCCAGGCTGATCTAGGTCGATGACCTCGGGGTGCATCCAATCGCGGTGGTCCAACTCGCTTCCGTTTGAACTGTAAAGCGACATGGAACGCAGGTAGGTCAGAAGTTCGCGGCCCAAAAGCCAATCGACAGGCCTGTTGAAATCCTTGGCCAATTTGGGCTTGTCGCCCGTGATCTTGGGGCGTAGGCCAGGGGCAGGTGGAAGGGGGGAAGGCGCCGCAGGTGCGTTCGACATGCCACCAAATTGACGCATAATGGTAGGCTCTGGCAACTGAATCTTTCAAGCGGCGATTCCTAGGGTAAGCTGCCCGCACCATGACCAAAGACACAATCGTCGCCGTTCTTGAATCCGAAGGTATTAAGTCGGGCGCGAAAGGCTTCGAGCTTCCTGAAGGCCGCGAACTTGATTGCTTCATCCGATCGTCGTCCGAAATGGTGACGGTTTCGCGCGTGTGCCGTGTGGCCCTGCCCAAGGAGTTTGTGACCTTCGAGAACCGCAAAGGCGAATTGTTCTTCTTTGGTTACGAAGACGTGATTGGCTTTCGCATTGGCTTGCAAGAAACCGGCAAAGACCGCTCGGCCGCAGGCTTCTTTCGATAACCGGCCGCATGGACGGTTTAACGCCGCAGGGATCAACACACCTGCTGGAAGCTGGCCCGTTAACACTGGCGTTGTGTGACGGACAGATACGGTATGTTCGCTACGGTGATCGAGAGATCATTCGTAGGATCTATGTAGCCATTCGCGACGTCACATGGAAGACCATTCCCGGCTTGATCCAAAACCTTTCGGTTGAGCCGGTGGGAGACGGCTTCGTTGCGCGTTGGGATAGCGTTCACGATGATGGCCCCATAAAGTTCCATTGGCACGGCACGGTTTCCGGTGATTCAAGCGGCGCGATAACCTTCAGTATGGAAGGCGAATCGCAGGGGAATTTCGATTCCAACCGCATTGGGATCTGCCTATTGCATCCGATCGACGAACTGCGCGGCGTGCGGTGCACGGTTGAAACGGTGGACGGCCAAACATCTCGCGGTGAATTTCCTCGATTGATTCATCCGCATCTGCCGTTCTCGAATGTGCGCAACATGCGCTACGCCTACGTTGATGGCACCGAAGTGTCGTTGGCATTTGAAGGTGATACGTTTGAAACAGAAGATCAGCGGCAATGGGGCGACGCTTCTTGGAAAACCTACAGCCGGCCTGCAGCGTTGCCGAAGCCATTTGGGGTTCGCGTGGGCCAACGGTTCTCGCAAAGCGTGACATTGGCTGTGGCAGATGGGCGTAAGGCTTTGGCCCCTTGGCGGGCGCCTTCAAGCGTTCGGGTTTCTGTGGACGCTTCGGTTGGTTATGACCTTCCTTCCATTGGCCTAGGTTGGAATGGC
>Ga0105048_10013352_pt1 | contig 12840 bp, 10 predicted proteins | sample MAT05_FD_78382 | JGI IMG/M metagenome (GOLD analysis project Ga0105048, IMG submission 78382) | Freshwater microbial communities from Lake Fryxell liftoff mats and glacier meltwater in Antarctica - MAT-05 | ecosystem: Environmental > Aquatic > Freshwater > Ice > Liftoff microbial mat | place...
CCACGCGGTGGGTATGAAGGAAGCGATCACCTGGTCGGTGATCTGGCTGACGTGCGGCGTCGCGTTCAGCGGGTTCGTCTACCTTGCCTACGAACACCACTGGCTCGGGCTCGGGTTGGACACCCCCATATACAACAGCTCCGAGGCGATCAAGGCCGGAGCGTCACTGATCGTGTCGGGCGAGGTGCAGGGGCTCGAAGCGGCCAAGCAGTACCTGGTGGCCTACGTGGTCGAAAAGTCGCTGGCGATGGACAACATATTCGTCATCGCTCTTATATTTTCGTTCTTTGCGGTGCCGGCCAAGTACCAGCATCGGGTGCTCTTCTGGGGCATCATCGGCGCTTTGATCATGCGCGGCGGGATGATCTTCCTGGGCGCGGGGCTGATCCTGAAATACCAGTGGATCCTGATCATCTTCGGCGGGTTCCTGATCCTCACCGCCCTGAAGATGGCGCTGATCAAGGGCAACGACGACGTCTCACAGAACATCGTGGTGCGCCTGTGCAAGAGGTTCTTCCGGGTTACCGAGTTCTACGACGGGCAGCGGTTCTTTACCAAGCGGACGCTCAAGCCGACGTACACCGCCGGTGCAGACGCCAAGGAGGTGATGGACCCGGCGCCGCATGGTTCGCTGAGCGCGTCCTGGGCGATCACGCCCCTCTTCCTGACGCTGGTTATGGTGGAGATCACCGACCTGGTGTTTGCGGTCGACTCGATCCCAGCCATCTTCGCGATCACGCCCGATCCGTTCATCGTATTCACCAGTAATATCTTCGCGATTCTCGGGCTGCGGGCGCTGTATTTCTGCCTGGCGGCGCTGATCCAGAAGTTCCGGTTCTTGAAGCCGGCGCTCATCATGATCCTGGCGTTCGTCGGCGTGAAGCTGCTGCTGCTCAGCCTGCCGCCGTACCTGGACGTGTTTGGACTGACCAAGCTCGATCCGATCAAGATCGACACGACCGTGTCGCTCCTGGTCGTCGTGGGCACGTTGGTGCTCGCGACGGTGTTGAGCATCGCACTCCCGGGGAAGGCGGGGGCCGAGGAGGGCACTCCCCCCACGGCGTCGTGAAGTGAGCCTCGCACCATGAATCAGGAAATTCAGCCAGGAACCGACGTACGCCTCCGTACGCTGGTCGAGTCCACGGCCTTCAACAGCTGCGTTGTCGCCGTCATCGTGCTCAACGCGTTCCTGATCGGCCTCGGAACCTACCTGACCAATCCGAGCTGGCTCCGCGGCATTGCTGCGATCGAGACCTTCTGCATCGGCTTCTTCGTGGTGGAGCTCGTGCTTCGGTTCTTGACCCGCGTCTCGACGGTCACCTTCGTCCGCGACGGGTGGAATCTCTTTGATCTGGTCATCGTCATCTCGGCGCTGATCCCAGCATCCGACGGGGTTGGCCCCATACTACGGACGCTGCGCGTGTTCCGGGTGCTGCGGCTGGTCAAGACCATCCCCGAGCTGCGGCTGATCGTCGACGTCCTCCTCCGATCCGTCGCGAGCATGAAGTACGTGGCACTCCTGGCGGCGATCCTCTTCTACGTCTATGCGGTGATCGGAGTGAAGCTGTTTGGATCTGACGGTCACCCGATGCAGCCCTACTTTGTCAGCATCCACGAGGCGTGCTTTACGCTGTTCCGCATCCTCACCGGTGACGACTGGACCCAGATGCGCTACGAGCTCGCCCAATCTGGCCAACCTCTGATGGCCTTCACGGTCTTTCAGGTGTCGTGGATTCTGTTCGGGACGTTCTTGCTCGTGAACCTCATCGTAGGCGCCGTGATCAACAACTATCAGAAGGTGCAGGAGATCGAGCAGAACCGAACGCGCGCCCCAGACACCAGCGAGGAACGCGTGCGGGAGCTGGTGAGTGAGCTCGACGCGATCCTCAATTCCCGCGCCCAGCAACCGCCCGGGGCTTGATCGGTCACTTCCATCCGAACACGCCCAGCACCCACGGGCCGGTCAACGCGACGAACACGGTGCCGGCGATCATCAGCGGCAGGCCGATACGCAGCAGGTCGCGAGACGAGGCGCCCGCGCCGACCACCATCGCGTTGGGCGGCGTGCTGATCGCAAACGGGACGCCGAGCGCGCACCCCATGGCGATCAGCACCGGCGTCGCGGGCGACGGATCGAGCGCGGCCACCACCGGGATCAGCACCAAGGCGGTGGCGGTGTTGCTCATCAGCGCCGACAGCAGCGCGGCGATGCCCACCACCAGGATCATTCGGAGCGCGGCGGGCAGGTCGGACAGCGGCAGGATCTCTGCCAGGCCCGACAGCGCGCCGGATCGCTCGAGCAACCGTCCGACGATCAGTCCGCCGGCGATCAAGAGCAACGTGGCCCAGTCGATGAGCGAGAGGTCCTTGGTCTGCAAGATCCCGCTCGCGAACAGCGTCCCCGCGACCATCAGCGCGACGGACGCGCTGGAGATGCCGTGGAATGGCTCGCTCAGCCAGGCGGCCACCGCGCAGCCGAACACCACCAGCAGCGCACGCTGGCGGTGATCGAGGCGGTCGTCCTCGGGCGGGAGCGCGTCGATGGGACCCTGCACGCGATAGCCGCGCACGATGGCCAGCGACGCCGCGACCACCAGCGCCAGCGCCAGCGGGAGGCCGAGCGCCATCCACTGGATGAACGAGATCGAGTGGCCCGGACCCAGCGAGGCGATGGCGATGGCGTTGGGCCCGGATCCGATCGGCGTGACCATCCCTCCGAAGTTGGTCCCCATCGCGATCGCCAGGAGCAGCGGCGTCTTGAGCGGCGTCGTTCCGCGGATGAGCGGCCTGAGCGCAGCGATCAGCACCGCCGCGGCGGCGGCGTTCGACATCCACATCGATGTCACGAAGCCTCCCGCGGCGGTGGCGGCGACCAGGCCGCGCGACGTGCCGCGCGAGGCGCGCACGATCACCCCAGCCATGCGCCGGTCGAGGCCGGTGGCGGTGGCCGCGGCGCCGAGCGCGAAGCCACCGAAGAACAGCGCCAGCAAGGGATCGGCGCTCCATTCGAGCACCGTCCGCAGAGGGAGGTCGTCGAGCAGCAGCGGCGCCAGCGCGAGGAGGCCCACCGTGGGCACGAACGAGGGCACGATCTCCAGCAGCCAGGCGGTCACCGCGAGCGCGACGAGCGCCAGCGTGCGCGCCTTGGTGGGATCATCGATCAGGACCAGCGGCGCAACGCCCGCCACCCCCAGCAGAGCTGCGCGGAGGAGGCGTGTCGGCGGCATCGGCGGGACTATAGCCGCTCGCGACGGTCGCCGCGTCGCCGAGGCGCATCGGTGCGGCTCAGTTCGTTGCCTACGATACCCCTTGCCCCCGCAGGCCGAGTAGCAAGAGGGCCGCGTGGCTGAGCGCGGCCGTGGCGGCTCTCCCGCGCGAGAGCTCCTCGAGGGTGCAGGTCCAGGCGACTGGGAGCAGCGGCAGCGAGGCCTCGAGCGGAGCGGTGGGGTTCATGAACAGGGCGTTTCGTACGCCCGCCCGGTGAATCCACCGGCTGGCTACGATGATCTGCGCGATCTCGGGCTGGATCGGGCGCGCCGCTGCGAGCCGGATGAGATCCTGCTCTTGAACCCAAGGATAGTGCACAGCGCGGCGGATGAGCTGCGGCCTCGGCCGGGCCAGGAGCTCCGTCCAGCCGTTCCTCTCGCAGAGCCACCGGCGCCGCGAGCCCGGCGATTGTGAGGGCTCGTCCTGGGGCGACAGTCTCGGCCACCGAAACGTGGGCGAGGCCACGCGCGCCAGGCTGCGCGCGGCGACCGGTGAAGGCTCGAAGCGATGGTGCCTCGGAGGCGCAAGCCGAGCGGGCGCTGGCTCCAGCAGCACCCGTGTGATGAAGCCCGCGTCGCGCGCGGCGTCCAGCGCGTCCTGCACGAGGCCCGTGGTGGCTGCGTCTTGAGCGAGGTCGATGATCGCCAGCCCCATCGCCAGCGTGGTGGTCCGAGCTCCGGGGAGGCCGGCCAGCGCGGCATGACAGAGGCGCTCGTAGGTTACGGCGATTGCTTCGGGTGACCATTGAGCCGCGTCACGAGCGAGGCTCCGCCGGCGCAGCTGCGCGTCGGCAATTCGTGGCATCGCCCTGAGGAGCGCCTCAGCCCTCGTTCCCCGCATGGCGCTACCGTCCACATTCCCAGTGAATGTGGCAAGGGGTACACGGACGCCTCAGCGCTCGCTGCCGCGGGCATCCCGGCCGTCCATGCGCCCGAGGCCGAGCCAGCGGATGAGCATGCGGAAATATCGATGTCATGAGTCGAAACTTCCTGTTTGTCGAGCTATCGGCAGCGCCTCATCTTGTCGGCAAGGCAGCTCTCCGTAGCGGGGGGCACGAGATGGGTGCCTCTCCGGAGCGCCCTTAGGGAGAATCAGGATGAACAAGCTCAAGAGGATCATGGTCGGCGTAGACTTCTCACCCTCGTCGCTGGACGCGGTCCACCGCGCGCGAACGCTGGCCGCCGCCAACGGCGCCGAGGTCGAGCTGATCACGGTGGTGGACCGGGAGCGGATCCGCGAGATCCACGAGCTGACCGAGGAGCCACTCGACCGGCTGGAGTCGCTGGCCCTGCGCGACCAGACCCGTCATCTCCGAGAGTTCGTCGAGGATGCCAAGATCCCGGCGGAGAGCGTGGCTTGTCACGTCGAGCTCGGGAGCCCGCTTCCCGCGCTGCTGAAGCGCACCCGTCAGCGCGCGGTGGACCTGGTGGTGCTGGGTCGATACGGCCGGGGATCAACCAATGCAGCGGTGGGAAGTCTCGCCTCCAAGGTCGTCCGCAAGCTCCCGACAAAAGTCCTCCTGGTGGCGCGGGGCGCAACTCAAGCCCCCCAGCGGGTGGTGGCCTGCGTCGACCTCTCCAGTAACTCTCGCGGGGCGCTGAATCAGGCGATCGTGATGGCCCACGTCGAGCATCGGCCGCTGGAGATCATCAACGTCGTTCCGGCCCCCTGGACCCGGGTCAGCGCCACGGTGCTACAGATGCAAGAGCACCAGCGGCTCGCGCGTGAGCGGCTGAAGGTATTTCTTCACGGGCTCGGCGGTGTGCTCGCTGAGCTCGAAGTGGTGCAGCAGATCATCGTCGATGACGACGCTGCCAGGGCCCTGGTGTCATCTCTGTCACCGTTCGACCTGGCCGTGCTCTGCACCCGCGGCCGCACCGCTGAGCACCGTGAGATGCTGATCGGCGCCACCGCGGAGCGGGTGGTTCGGGACGCGGGCGCGAGCATCCTCGCGGTCAAGCCGGAGGGCTTCGACTACGGCGGATCGTGACGCTCGGCCGATGGGCGAGAGCGTTCAGATCGGGTCTGTGTAGCAGCGCATGGAATGGATCAATTATCACCACCTGCTGTACTTCTGGGTGACGGCAAAAGAGGGAAGCATCGCCCGAGCAGCCGAGAAGCTGCGTCTGGCGCCTCCGACCATCAGTGGGCAGCTCAAGCTGCTGGAGGAGCAGCTGGGAGAGCAGCTGTTCGAGCGAGAGGGGCGCGGGCTCAAGCTCACCGAGATGGGGCGAGTTGCGCTCAGATACGCGGACGAAATCTTCGGGCTGGGGCGCGAGCTTCTGGACACCATGAAGGGGCGGCCGAGCGGGCGCCCGGCGCGCCTGGTCGTCGGAGTGTCCGACGTGGTGCCCAAGCTGATCATCAAGCGGTTGCTGGAGCCGGTGCTGACAGGACCGGACGCGGTACAGCTGATCTGTCGCGAGGAGTCTCCAAAGTCCCTCCTCGCATCGCTCGCGCTCCACGACCTGGACGTGGTGATCTCGGACGCGCCCATCGGCGTGGGCAGCAACGTTCGCGTGTTCCATCATCCGCTCGGCGAATCGTCGGTGGAGATCTTCGGGACCAAGAAGCTAGCGGCGCAGTACCGGCGAGGCTTTCCGAAGTCGCTGGACGGGGCGCCTGTTCTGCTCCCCACGGATACTTCAGCGCTTCGACGCTCGCTCGATCAGTGGTTCGAGAAGCACGGCGTTCAGCCGCGCGTCGTCGCGGAGCTCGAAGACAGCGCGCTGCTCAAGACCTTCGCTCAAGATGGCCTGGGACTCTTCGCCGCGCCGACGGTGGTGGCTCGCGAGATCGAGCGACAGTACGAGGTGGTCTCGGTGGGCAAAGCGACCGGAGTCATCGAACGATTCTATGCGATCTCCGTCGAGCGCAAGCTCAAGCACCCGGCGGTGGTGACCATCTCCGAACACGCCCGCAACGACCTGTTCGGGCCGGACTAAATTTAGCTAAATTTAGCTAGCGATGTGCCATCGACCGTCGCGATGGGCGTAGATAGCCTCGTCTTCGGCATCGAGCTGGAAGAGCTCGAGCCATCCATTGCCGGCGAGCGCTCGAACGGTCGTGTGCTTGCGAAGCACAGCGTCGATGGCCGGGCGTGGCGCCTCGATGAATACGCTCAGCCGCAGCGGCGTGTGCACAAAGCGCTCGCCATCGTGGACCGATTGCATCGGAAGGCCGATTCGAAGGTCGCCCCCGTTGCCTTCGAAGACACCCAGGTGACCGCCCACGACGTTGTGAAGGACCTTGTTGCCGCTGCCGTAGCGGGCGTTGTCGACCGTTGACGCGTAGTACTGGAAGTTGATCCAGTGCGTGACGATCATCGGCGCCGTCATGATGAGCTCGAGGACCTCGTTGTCTGCGTCCTCTTCATGGCGATACTCGTGGAGAAACGAGCGCCCTCGGAGATCGAGGTGTTTGCAGCGCTCGCGAGGCGCGATGATGAAAGCGGCGTTGTTGGCGAGGCCCCACTCGGCCCGGACCTGAGCCCAGTCGGTTGTCCGTGCGCGGACCGCCTGGTGCAGACGCGACGGTGCGAGCTCCTCGAGACCGAGGAGCTTGGCGCGCTCCGTCCGGGTGCGGGCTCCCGCGTCGAGCAACCACTGCCGCAGCGTGGCGAGATCCTCACAGTGCGACGCCGGTAGCTCGTCGAGATCCAGCAGCGCGATGTCATCGGTCGTCGTGTTGTGGAGCCCGGCGACGAACCAGGTGCGCTCGGGGACCGTGATCCCGCGCCGCGATAGCCCGACCCGGACCTCCGGCTCGTTGAGCAGGGCTGCAGCCGCACGAGCATTCACCTCACCCGTCTGTCCGCAACAGGCGCCGCAGTCGAGCCCCGCAGCATGAGGGTTGTTTCGCGTCGTGCTCCCGTGACCCGCGAGCAGGACGATGCGTGCAAAGTTACGGGTCAAGCTCATCGCCCTGAGGATGGTCGCGGCGAGGTCGCAGCGCGCGTCGGTATCGAGGACACCGCCATCGATTGACCCCACCAGGCGCGGCTTGCGGCGTGCGTCGGCGTCGCGCGACAGCCCGGCACTTTCGACACGGACCCCGCCTCCCAGACCAAGGCTGTCCACGGCGAGCTTGCCCGCGTACGTGAGCCCGAGCGCCTCCACGAAAGTAAAGGTCGACAGCGCGTCGGTCCTCAAGGCGCTCCAGATCGCCCCAAGGTCGAGGCGCTGAGCGCGTCGCTCCTCGGCGTTCGCTTCCAAGCCGGTGTCCGACGCGCGCAGACGGGGCGCAAGGAGCCCGGGCAGCTGGGGTCGCGCGGCGGGAGCACCGAGTGAGCGGTAGTCCATCGGGATGCCGAAGAACCCCGCGAAACCCAGCGTCTGGACCGAAGGCGACGTCGCCTCGAGCGCACGTCGAAAGACCTCCGAGCGAACATCGATGCAAAAGACAGCCTGGACCGACGGGCTCGCGGGCCGAACGGCGCGAAAGCCCGCCGGCAACGCGTCCAGGACCGGCTCTCGCCACGCGATCTCCAGCGCCGATTGTAGCAACCAGTCGTCCGAACGCGCTGTGGCTACAGACGCGTCAATCATCGGCCCGCTCGCCATGGCGAGCTTCCAGCGTTGGGTGACCTGCTCGCCCCCGGCGCGCAGCAGGACCCACTCCCAGGCGAGGCGAATCGCAAGGAGGTCGGAGATCGCGGTGTCATCGCTCCCCGCGAGGCGCGAGGTCCAGCGTCGGTATGCACACCACGAAGCCCACCCATTCTGGTCGAGGAGCAAGCTCCACAGGTAGTGCTCCTGCTCCGGCTCAGAGATCTCCAGCGCTTCGAGGGCCGCCGTCGTGAGCGCTCGCGCCGTCGACGGCAGCTCGCTCGCCAGCCTGCGGAAGTCACGGAACCCCATCAATGCTGCCGGGCTCCGATCGCTCGGCGCTCGGCGCCGCCAGCTCGCATAGAGCCCGCCCTCGCGATCGGGGCCGACCGAGGCTTGCCCCTCGTCGAAGTGGGCCGCGCAGAACTGACTGACGCTGTGTGTGACGAAGCTGCGCCACGACACCTCATGAACGAGGTCCCGACCCGCGTCTACGACGTCGACCACACGTGAGCGCGGAGGTGATGATGACGGCTCCGCCCGCTCGAGCAGAGCGCGGAGTTCGTCGAGCGAACAGCCCGATGCGGTCCTCGCCAGGGCAGCGGCGAGGTGCTGGTCCCGCAGTCGCCCTTCTCGATACTCCTGCCGATACCAGGCTCGCGGCATGAGCAGCTGGGCGCCCGAGAGCGCGCTCAGCTTGGCCGCGACCTCGGGGAGCGGCGTGTCGATCATCCCCCAAAAGGGGTTGACCGCGATGAAGCGATCCAGCGGCCAGCAGGGCGCGATTCGCGCACACGCGCGGCTGACGTTCTCCTCGACGCTGGATGAGGTGATGGGGTTCGTGGCGACCGCCCTCGTGTTGATCATGTTCGGGCCTCCGCCGCGTGGTGAACGGGATTCAAAGGATGAGTCTCCGATCGCTGGAGCCGAGGTGGCCAGATCCGGAACGTCAGTTGCGTGAAGCGCTCGTCGAGGTAGAGGCCGGCGAACAGCCACGGATACAGGGCGCGCGCGAGGCGCCCGCCTGGACGGAGAATGATCGTCGCCTTCAGCACGAAGAGCACCACGAACCCCGCCCCGACGATCATCCAGCCAAAGCGGCTCGATGCGTTCAGCGACTCCGCGCTGGGCAACAAGTGGGCGGCTGCGGCGTGCCACGCCATGTAGAGGAGCGCGACCGCGGCGGCGCTCGCTGCGCCGGCGATCACCGAGAGGGAGCCCGACGTCGCTCGGCGAGCGAGCATCGGCACCACCGAGAGACCGACCAAGATCGCGAGCACCCAAACGGAGAGGGACGTGCCGTGCTGCGTCGTGCTGAGCTTCTCGAGCAAACTCACGCACGCCGCTGCGCCACCGAGCGCCACCACAATCGCGACCCCGAAGCCGAGCGGCGAAGGCCGCGGTCGAGGTCTCATCAGCTCCTGTACGCGCCAGCCGTCGACCGCGGCGCCCGCGCTCAGGAACGCGTGTGCCTTGTAAAGTGAGTGCGCCACGAGGTGGAGCAGCGCCAGGTGCCACGCGCCCAGCCCGCACTGCACGAGCATGAAGCCCATCTGTGCGCAGGTGGACCAGGCCAGGGCGACCTTCACGCTCACGCGCGTCGTCATCACGAGTGCGGCGACGATGGTCGTGAAGAGCCCGATCAGGACCAGGAGCAGCTGCGCGGCCGGAGCGTGCGCCAACCAAGGCGCGAGTCGAATCATCACGAAGCCACCGATGTTGACGATGCCCGCGTGGAGGAGCGCGGACACCGGCGTAGGGGCCTCCATCACCTGCGTCAGCCACCCGTGGAAGGGGAGCTGCGCAGACTTCAGTGCGACCGCGACCACGGCGAGGACGGCGCCCACATGCATCGAGGGCGTGAGCTCGGGATGAGCGCCGACCCAGTGGCCGATGCGATCGATGTCGAGGCTGCCCACGTTCACCTGGACCAGCACGAGGCAGGACCAGAAACAGACATCGGCGAGCCTGCTCACGAGAAACTTCTTGTGCGCTGCGACGAGCGCCGCGGTGCGATCCGGATAGAAGGTGAGCAGCTGGTGGAGCGCAAGGCTGGTCGCGGTCCATGCCGCTGCGACGACGAGCAGGTTGCTCGCGATGACGAGCGAGGCGACCGCGCTGAGCGTGAGGAGGAGCCAGCGGAAGTACCTCGCGATCCCAGGGTCGCCGTGAAGATAGGTTCGCGAGTAGCGGGAGATGACCAGCCCAATGCCGCACACCAGAAGAAGCATCACGAAGGTGACGACGTCGAGCTGGACGCCGAGCGCCGACCCTTCACCTCGCACCGCACCGCTCGCGAGCGAAAGAGAGACGCCGAGCGTCAAGGCCAGGGACACGGCGCTGACAACCTCCGCGAGCCGAGGACGCACCAGCGCGGAGAGGGCGAACGCTGCGGGGATCGCGAGGACCACGCCGCGGACCGCGAGTGGCCAGATGTCGACTGCGTTCATCTCGAGCTCATCTACAGCGGCTCATATGTTCTTGAAAAACACATAAAGTAGCATGTATCGTTCTCTTTTATGGATCATGTCCTGGACGTCGAGCAGATCAACTTCCATCACCTTCGCTACTTCTGGGCGGTCGCCAAGGAGGGAAACCTCACGCGCACCGCCGTCCGGCTTCACGTCGCGCAGTCGGCCTTGTCTTCTCAGATCCACCAGCTCGAAGTGCAGCTCGGGGAGCCGCTCTTTCGCCGCGAAGGGCGCAGCCTCGCGCTCACCGAGACCGGCAAGATAACCCTGGCTTACGCGGAAGAGATCTTCGCGGCGGGCGGGGAGCTGCTCTCGACGCTCGAGCAAGGCCGGCGGCGGGAGCAGACCCTGCGGCTGGGGGCGGTCGCGACGCTCTCCCGCAACTTCCAGGAGTCATTCGTCAGGCCTCTGCTCGGGCAGGCCGGCGTTCGATTGTGCCTGGAGTCGGGCGCGCTCGAAGACCTCCTCGTCCGGCTCGAGGACCTCACGCTCGACGTGATTCTCGCGAACCGTCCGCCCTCGCGCGCACCGGGGCGCCGTTTTCGTTGTCGGCGCATCGCGCGGCAGCCGGTCAGCATCGTCGGACCGAAGCGACGCAGGAACTTCCGATTCCCCGAAGGCATCGTCGGTTCGCCGATGATCCTTCCCGGCCCGGCGAGCGACATCCGCTCGGAGTTCGACGCGCTGTGCGAGCAGCAGGGCGTACGCGTCCACGTTCTGGCGGAGGTGGACGACATGGCGACGATGCGGCTCTTGGCCCGCGACGCGGACGCGCTCGCCCTCGTGCCTTCCGTCGTGGTCCGCGACGAGCTCCGTGAGGGCATACTGCATGAGCATTGCGTGGTTCCGGGGCTCTTCGAGACGTTCTACGCCATCATCGTCGAACGTGCCTTCCAGCACCCGCTGCTGAAGCCCCTGCTCGCCCGGGATGAGGATGAGCTACTCGCAGCCGAACCGCGACACGCATAGCGCGGTCGTAGAGGTGATGGTGGTTGAGCCATCCCATACGGCGAATCATATGTTCTTTTTTACTATCGGTTGCGTACAAATTTTCTAATTTGCCGACCCACGAAGGGGCACTACAGGGAGAGGCGATGAAGCGAGCGATACTCGTCCGCCACTCGCCCAAACCTATGAGGAAGGCACGCATGCAAATCACGCTGGTATCCACCCTGGCTCTCACCCTAACGCTCCTCGGCGCCTGTGCCGCGAACACCCCCGCCGCGAAGATCTCGGAGGTCACGACCAAGCCCATGCAGGAGGCGATGACCAGCGATCAAGCCCTGCAGCAGCTGCGCGCCGGCAACGAGCGCTTCGCTCGGGGCGCATCGCTGACACGCGATTTCCCCGCCCAGGTGAAGGCGACTGCCGAAGCACAGTACCCATTCGCGGTCGTGCTGAGCTGCCTGGACTCCCGAATTCCGGTGGAGCACGTCTTCGATCAAGGTATCGGCGACGTCTTCACCGCGCGCGTCGCGGGCAACTTTGCCAACCCCGATATTCTCGGCAGTCTTGAGTTTGCAACCAAGGTCGTGGGCGCCAAAACCATCGTTGTGCTGGGGCACGACAAGTGTGGCGCGGTGAAGGGCTCGTGCGACAACGTCCAGCTGGGGCACATCAGCTCGATCGTCGAGAACATCAAGCCTTCGGTCGAAGCGGTCGCCGGGCCGAGCTGTAGCTCCAAGGACGCAGCATTGGTCGACAAGATTGCCGAGAACAACGTGGACCGAACCATCAAAGAGATCCGGCAGAAGAGCTCGATCCTTCGCGAGCTCGAGGAGCAAGGGAAACTGAAGATCGTCGGCGCGATGTATGATCTCGACACCGGCGTCGTATCATTCCGATGAGAGGCGGGATCAAATGGGCGGAGGTGAGCGCTGCAAGGGCCTGCGCGCTCACCTTCGCCTTGATGCTGCCCCGCGCGTCTCACGCCGCCGACAGTGAGTTCCAGAACTGGATGGGAGCGTTCGGCAACCTGGCGATCGGCGACTCGGGGCTGGTGCTCTGGCTGGACGCGCACGCACGAAAGCGCGATACCTCCAGCGTCGTCATCCTGCGTCCGGCGGTGGGCTATCGGATTCTTCCGAATCTTGTCGCTCACCTCGGCTATGCCTGGGTGCCGACCTGGCCGGAGGGGGAGCCGCCTCGCACCGACGAGCATCGGATCTGGCAACAGCTCGTCCTCAGCGGCAAGCCGATGGATGGGGCATCGGTTCTCGTTCGTCCGCGCGTCGAACAACGCTGGGTAGATGGGGCAGACGGCGTCGCAGTGCGGGCACGGTTGTTTCTTCGCGCAGACTACGACCTCGGTGAGTCGCCGTGGCTCTCCGTCGCCTGGAACGAGACCTTCTTCCACCTCAATGACGCGGCGTGGGGGCCGCGCGGGGGCTTCGACCAGAACAGGTTGTTCCTGGGCCTCGGCATTCGTGCATCAGACGGAGCTCGCGCGGAGCTGGGCGGAATGTTGGTGTACCAGCGGCGGCCCGATCGAGACGATTCCATCGCCCTGGTGCTCGCGATGAATTGGTTCGTGAATAGGTAGGCCCCGGAAGGAC
>Ga0105048_10013353_pt1 | contig 12839 bp, 11 predicted proteins | sample MAT05_FD_78382 | JGI IMG/M metagenome (GOLD analysis project Ga0105048, IMG submission 78382) | Freshwater microbial communities from Lake Fryxell liftoff mats and glacier meltwater in Antarctica - MAT-05 | ecosystem: Environmental > Aquatic > Freshwater > Ice > Liftoff microbial mat | place...
CTGCGTCGCGATGTTCGCGATGAAGGACCTCGGCATCCCCCACGACAAGATCAACGTCCACGGCGGCGCGACTGCCTTGGGCCACCCGATCGGCGCCAGCGGCACGCGGATCCTGGTGACGCTGATCAATGCGCTCAAGACCAAGGGGCTGAAGCGCGGAGTCGCGAGTCTGTGCATCGGCGGCGGCGAGGCAACGGCAGTGGCGGTGGAACTTACCTGAGCCAGGGGCAGAAATCGATTCGTACGCGTGACGATTCCCTGTTAACCATCACGCCTCAACAGGGGAGAAGATGATGCACAAGATCATGCTTATCGCGGCCGTCGCCGCTTTGTCCGCTTGCCAGCAGAAACCGGCCGAGCCCGCCGCTGATGCCAACGTCGCCGTCGCTGATGAGGCCACCAATATGGCCGCCCCGGCGGCGCTCGCTTCGCTCAACGAGACGACGTGGGAATTCACCGACGCCAAGAGCGGCAAGCCAATCCAGGAATCGGTCGACGCCGCGGGCAAGTACATCGCCGTGTCGGGCAAAGAGCATATGGATCACGGCACCGCCGAGATGAAGGACGGCAAGGCCTGCTTCACCAGCGCGATGACCAAGGAAGGCGAGGTCTGCTGGACCGACCCGCTGATCGCCGTCGGCGCGTCGGGCGAGACCACAAACGACAAGGGTGAGAAGGTCTCTGTCAAGCGCACCGACTATGTCGCGCTGACGATGTAGTCTTCGAAAATCGAGCGGTCCGGCGGGCTTGGGCCTGCCGGATCAGTCGATCACTTCACTGCCATCGAGCCCATACAAGGCGGCGCGCGCGATATAGCCGCGGCGCTTGCCGATCTCGATCCGACACCAATCGCCGTCGCAATCCTCGATCCGCCCGACCACCCCCGGCTCCGCGAGATAGGCGACACGGCTCGCCGCATCGCGCTTGTCGTGGATCGGGCGCGGCTGACCCGGCTTGACCAGCGCGGTGCGGCGGTCGCTCAGCAGGGTCACCAGCATCCAGCCGCGGGTGCCGTCGGGATCCTCGATCAGCCGCCAGCTCGAATAGATTTTGACGACGCGCACCGGCAGGTCGCGGCGCTGGTACAGCCAGGTGCCGGGATAATTGCGCCCCGGACCGGTGCGGATCATCGCCTCGCCGCTGGCGATCGACGCCCAGTACGGCGGCACCTTGTCCTGCGCGCTGGCCGCCGTGGCGAGGCAGATCAGCGCGGCGCAAAGCAGCCTGCGCTTCATGCGCCGGTCAGGATCCGGTCGACCAATTGCTTCACCGTAGGCACGAAGCCGTTGGAGTAAAACGGGTCTTGCTTGAAGCGGAACGCCGCGTGACCGGCGAACATCAGATTATCGTCGACCGGTCCGCCATGAGCGATGTCCTGCAACGTCTTCTGGATGCAGAAGCTGCGCGGATCGGCCAACCGTCCGGTCGAATTTTTCTCATTTTCCGCCCAGCTCGAAAAAGCGCATTGGCTGAGGCATCCCATGCATTCGGACTGGTCGCGGCGGATGATCTTCTCATCGTCGGGGGTGACAAACACGAAGGTGTCGTCGGGGGTTTTGAGCGCGTTGGTGAAGCCAGCGCCAAACCATTCTCGGGCATGCTGAAGGTCGCCCTTGGTGACCCAGTAATTCTTCTTGGTGCCGATCCCGACATCGAGCTCGAATGCATGATCTCCGACGGCCTCGCGCGTGAACGCGATCTGGCGCTGCGAACGCGCTTCGAGCCAGCGCAGGAACGTGGTCCTCACCGCCGACGAATAAAATCCCGTCGGCGAGAAGCGGTGAAGCAATATGTCGCCCTCCTCGAGCGTCATCAGCCGCGCTTTCCACCCGGGCGGAATCGGGCTTTCCTGGGTCAGCAACGGGCGAGTCCCGAACTGGAAGGCGATTTGCCCGAGTTCGGGATTGTCGATCCAATTGTCCCACTCGTCGAGGTTCCACACGCCCCCCGCCATGACGATCGGAAGGCTGTCGGATATTCCGCCCTCGCGCATCACGTCGCGCAATTCCTTGACTCGCGGATAGGGATCCTGCGGCTTTTTCGGGTCCTCGGCATTGCTCAGGCCATTGTGCCCGCCGGCCAGCCACGGATCCTCGTACACGACCGCGCCGAGCCATTCGGCGGTCTTTGAATAAGCCCGCTTCCACAAGGCGCGAAAGGCACGGCCCGAGCTGATGATCGGGAGGTAATGGACGCTGTGAGCGGCAGCGATTTCGGACAATTTATACGGCATGCCGGCGCCGCACGTCACGCCCGCGACCTTGCCGCGGGTGCGTTCGAGGACGCCGTTGAGGATCGGCTGCGCGCCACCCATTTCCCACAGAACGTTGATGTTGATCGCGCCTCGACCATCGGCGATGTCATGCGCGCGCTCGACCTGCGCGACCGCTCCCTCGATGCCATAGTGGATCAGCTCTTGCTGGCGCTCTTTGCGGGTCAGCTTGTGATAGACCTGCGGGACGATGCGCCCCTCGGAATCGAAGCTGTCGGCGTTGACCGCCGAGACGGTGCCGATTCCGCCCGCCGCCGCCCAAGCTCCGGAACTGGCATGGTTGGTGGCGCTGACGCCCTTGCCGCCTTCGACCAGCGGCCACACTTCGCGGCCGCCGTAGAGGATCGGCTTCAAGCCCTTGAACACTCTTGTCACTCCTAGAAACTTGGGCGCCCTATACCCCCGCCGTGGCATCATGGCGAGCCGCTAGCTGAGCGAATAATCCAGCCCGATGTCGACCGCCGGGGCCGACTGGGTGATGCGGCCGACCGAGATATAGTCGACCCCGGTCTCGGCGATGTCGCGGATGGTGTCGATCCGCACCCCGCCCGACGCCTCGAGTGGCACCCGCCCGGCGACCAGCGCCACCGCCTCGCGAAGCTCGTCATTGGACATATTGTCGAGCAGCAATCGGTCCGCGCCCGCGCCAAGCGCCGGTTCAATCTGCGCGATGCGGTCGACCTCGACCTGGACCTGCAGTCCGGTCTGGGCCGCCACCGCCGCGCGCACCGCCGCCTCGACCGATCCCGCGACGCCGACATGATTGTCCTTGATCAGCAGGCCATCATCCATCCGCATCCGGTGGTTTTGCGCGCCGCCCATCCGCGCCGCATATTTCTCGAGCAGGCGGAGGCCCGGGATCGTCTTGCGGGTGTCGAGCAGGGTCGCCCCGGTGCCGGCAATCGCATCGACATAGGTCCGCGTGAGCGTCGCCACCCCCGACAGATGCTGCAGCGTATTGAGCGCCGACCGTTCGGCGGCCAGCATCGCCCGCGCATTGCCCTCGAGGCTGATCAATATCTTCCCCGCATCGAGCTTGTCGCCGTCGGCGACATGGGCCGAGATTCGCACTTCGCGGTCGAGCATGCGGAAAAAAGCGATCGCGATGTCGAGCCCGGCGACGACGATCGGCTCGCGGCAATTCATCGTCGCGGTGAAGCGCGCATCGGCGGCGATCGTCGCGCGGCTGGTGACGTCGCCGCCCGACCCCATGTCTTCGGCCAGCACGCGGCGAACGAAAGCGCCGAGGTCGAACTGCGGCAGATCGCTGGAATCGATGGTTTCGATGGCCTCGGTCATGGCCCAGCCCCTACGCTTGGTCGCGCATCGCGGGCAAGCTCAACTGGTCGGCGCGGCCGCGACTTGTTCGCCGCTTGCAAACTCCCAGCGCTCGTCGTGCCGCTCGAACAATTGGCTGTCGCCCGACACGAACCCGCCGCCGTCCCAGCGCTGGATGGTGACCTGCACCCCGCTGCCGTCAATCTCGATCCGGTTGAAGCTCTGCAATTCGTCGCGGGTGCGGGTCGAGGTCGAGGTCCCGGCCTGGATCACCAGCGCCTTGCCTGCGCCGGTCGCCAGGCTGCCGGCATCGTTGACCGAGGCACGGTGGTTATGCCCGGCGAGCAGCAAATCGACCCCCGCATCGGCGATCGCCTCGAGCGCCATTTCCTGGTGATCCATCACATGACCAAGTTCGGGGCCGTCGCCGATCGGCAAGGCAAACAACGGATGGTGGGTGACCAGGATCCGCGGTTGCCGGTCATTGGTCTTGGCAAACGTCTCGCGGATCAACGCCATCTGTTGATGGCTGACGTGGCCGTTCTTGAAGGTCAGCGACCGCGCGGTATTGATCCCCAGCACCGCCGCGCCGGGAAGTGCGATGAACGGGCACAAACTGTCGTCGATGTAGCGTTTGTAGCGGGTCAGTGGGGACAGGAAGCGGCGCAGCACGTCGTACAACGGGACATCGTGATTGCCCGGCACGGCGAGCACTTCGTGGCCCGCGTCGCGGATCCGCATCAGGAAGGCGGCGGCCTGCTCGAACTGCTCGATCCGCGCGCGCTGGGTGAAATCGCCAGAGATGACGACCAGGTCGGGCGCTTCCTCGTCGAGCCTTTTCTCCACCGCAGTAACGAGTATTGGATCGTGGGCGCCGAAATGCAGGTCGGAAAGGTGAATCAAGCGAGGCATGAGCGGACAACGCCGTTTCGCGCCGCTGGTTCAGCTTGCACCGCCATATCGAGCCTCTATGCCTGTCGCCATGGACCGGACCGAAGCGAATAGCGGCACCCGCGCGGTCGACGAGCGGCTGCGCTTCGTCACCGCCGCGCTGGACGCATGGATGGCGGCCAATGTCGCGGGGTTCGTTGGCCCGCTAAGCGTCAGCCAGTTCAAGGGCGGCCAGTCCAACCCGACCTATCGCCTCGACACCCCCGCCCGATCCTATGTCCTGCGCCGCAAGCCCCCCGGCCCGTTGCTGCCCGGCGCCCATGCAGTCGAGCGCGAGGCGCGGGTGATGGCGGCGCTGGGCGGCGCTGGCTTCCCTGTCCCGCACATCCACGGCCTGTGCGAGGACGACAGCGTCATCGGCACGGCGTTCTTCGTGATGGACATGGTCGAGGGGCGGATCATCTGGGAAGCCACCTTCCCCGGCCTGTCCCCGATCTACCGCGCCGCACACTTCGACGCGATGAACGCGACCATCGCCCAGCTGCACATGATCGATCCGGCGGCCGCGAGCCTCGCCGATTACGGCCGCCCGTCCAGTTTCGTCGAGCGCCAGGTGGCGCGCTGGTCGAAGCAATATGAGGGCGACCTCGAGGCCGGCCGCGTGCCGGCGATGGACCGGCTGGTCGATTGGCTGCGCGCCAACCTGCCACCCGACAGCGGCGACGCGCGCGTCGTCCATGGCGATTTTCGCTGTGACAACATGATTTTCGCCGCCGACCAACCACGCGTCGCGGCGGTGCTCGACTGGGAATTGTCGACGCTCGGCGATCCGGCGGCCGACTTCGTCTATCATCTGATGATGTACCGCATGCCCGCCGGCATGTTCACCGGGCTCGACGGCCTCGATTTCGAAGCGCTCGGGATCCCCAGCGAAGCCGATTATATCGCCGCTTATTGTCGCCGCACGGGGCGCGACAGCCTGCCCCACATCGATTATCTGATGGTCTTCGTGATGTTCCGGCTGGCCGCCATCACCCACGGCATCCGCGGTCGGCTGGCGCGTGGCAATGCCTCGTCCGACCATGCCGCCGCGACTGCCGCGCTGACCGAACCACTTGCCGATCTGGCCTGGGCGCAGGCCGAATCCGCCCGTCTCTGACCTTCCCCCGCCTGTCGCATTGCGGCACAGACGAACCCCGCGCCCTCGCCTTTTAGCTTATCTGAAGTTAAGCGCTTGATGGATAACGACTCGATAATCATTCGTGCTGGAGCGGTCGCATCGGGGTGGACAAGCCGTTAAAATGGCCAAAGGCGGAGGCTCGCGTGATTGCGGGCCTGCCGTCGTTCGAGTCGATTGCCAAGGATCTGGCGCAGGTTCCGCTCGCCCGGCGGGTCGCGACCCTGCTGTTCATCATCGTCGCGATCCTGCTGGCGCGGTACAGCTGGGTAACGCCGATCGAGAACGAAGAGGGCGATCGGATCGAAATCCCGATCGCCGCCGACGCCGAGCGCGCGCTGTACGACGTCCGCGCGTCCTATGCCGCGCTCGCCACGCGCAAGGTCGGCCAAGAAAAACGCATCCTGCTGATCCCCTACATCCCCGACAGCCAGCAGCGCACCGGCGAGCGTTCGCCGCTCGACCGCACCACGCTGGCCGATGCGCTGACCAATATCGACGCGATGGGCGCCAAGACGATCGGCATCGATATCCTGTTCGACCAGGCCCAGCCCGACGATCCCAAATTGATCGCCGCGCTCCAGGCGATGAACACCCCGGTGTGGATCGGCTATGCCACCAACGCCTATAACCCCGACGACATCCAGGTCTGGCAGCAGGAGTTTCTCGACGCCTTCCTCGCGCGGATCAACAATCCCAAGGTGCGCAAGGCCTCGATCCATATCGAGAGCGACCCGGACAATGTGCTGCGCAACTGGCCCAACCAGCCGCGCGACCTGCCGCCGTTCCTGCCGGTGGCGATGAGCGGACGAAATAGCGCCGCCGCCTATCATGGCAGCGTGCTTTACAGCGCTCCGATCAACAATGAATATGACGTCTTCCAGTCGCTCCCGATCGACCTGTTCATCGACCCCGCCGTCGCCCCTGCCTTGGCCGGCGAGGTCAAGGGCCGCTACGTCCTGATCGGCGGCGATCTGCCCGATGCCGACCAGTTCGAATATCCGCTGACCCGGGTGACCAAGGACACGATTGCCGGCCTGCAAGTCCACGCCGCGATGCTCGCCCAGGCGCTCGACCGTCGCCTGCCCGGGCGGATCAACGGCCCGGCGCTGTGGGTGCTCGCCATCTTCGTTGTCCTCGCCGGCGCCTTCACCTCGATGATCGATGTCCGCCCCGGCATGCTCAGCGTGCTGATCGTCGGGCAATTATTGTTCTTCGGCGCCGCCCCGTTCCTGTTCGAATGGCGCGGGATCGATACGCAGGGGCTGCCGGCATTCGGCTGGATTGCCGGCTGGCTGCTGGCTTACATGGCGACCGAGGCGACGGTGAAGGCGATGGGCTCCGACCAGAAGCGCTTCGCCCAGTCGGCGCTCGGCAAATATCTGCCGCCCGACATTGCCGCGATGATCATCAAGGATCCGACCAAGCTGTCGCTGACCGGCGAGCGCTTGCCGATCTTCACCTTGTTCACCGACATCCAGGGCTTCACCAGCCTCAGCCATGTCATCCCCGCCGAAAAGACCGCCTCGATCCTCAACGCCTATCTCGACGGGATGAGCGCCATCGTGCTGACCAATGGCGGCACCATCGACAAGTTCGTCGGCGACGCGGTGGTTGCCTTCTGGGGCGCGCCGATCGCCCGCGACGACGATGGCGACCGAGCGCTCAACGCGGTGATCGAAATGCTCAAGTTCACGCAGGGCTTCGGGGGCGACGATCCCGATCGCGCGATGCTCGGCAAGACCCGCATCGGCCTCCATTACGGCGAAGCGATCGTCGGCAATTTCGGCGGCGAAGGGCGGATCCAGTACACCGCTCTGGGTGACGCGATGAACACCGCCGCTCGGCTCGAGGGTGCCAATAAATATCTCAAGAGCACCGCGCTGGTCAGCGACGAAGCCCGCGCGCGGACCGAAACCCAGGATATCTTTCGTCCAATGGGGCGAATCACCTTGTCGGGTCGATCGACCCCGGTCGTGGTGTGGGAACCGGCGGGTCACACCGATCCGGCCCAGCGTGCCGAATTGACCCGTTTGTGGCGTCAATTCGAGGCCGGCGACAAAGAAGCACTGCATGCACTTGAAGCAATCGCAGCAAAGTACGATAATGATGTGGCTTTATCTGTGTTCGCCAACCGGCTCCGTCAGACGGGGCCCGGCGGATCGTATCTTTTAGGGGAGAAGTGAGATGAACAGGTGGATATTGGCCGGCTGCGGGATCGCGCTGGCAATGACAGCGGTCGCGGCCGAGGCGGCGGTACTCGTCGTCCGGTCGTCGGGCCCGTCGGCCAAGGCCTTCCCGGCCGGTCGGGCGCTGCCCGAAAATCAGACAATCAACCTACGCGGCAATGACGTCGTGATCCTGCTCGATTCGCGTGGTACCCGCACCTTGCGCGGGCCCGGCACGTACAGCACGTCGGCTTCGGTCGGCTCCTCGACCTCGGCGATGTCCGCCTTGTCGGGCCAGTCGAACGCCCGCCGCAGCCGCGTCGGGGCGGTTCGCGGCGGACCCACCGGCGCGACCTCGGGCCGCAACGTATGGCAGGCGGATATCGGCCGCTCGGGCAATGTCTGCATCGTCAATCCGGCCGATGTCGGGCTGTATCGCGCCGATTCGAGCAACGCGCGGCGCGTCACCCTCACCGAAATCGGCAGCAACCGCGAGGCGATTGTCAGCTTCGCCGCCGGGCAGAAGAATGCCGCCTGGCCAAGCAGCTTGCCGGTCGCGGCCGGCAATAAATATCAGATCAAGGGCAGCGGTAGCGGCGCCGTTACCTTGAACGCGCTGCCGATCGCGCCGGTCCCGGCGGGCCTCGAAGGCCTTGCCCAAAGCCTGATCCGCAACGAGTGCCAGGCCCAGCTCGACGTGCTGATCGACACCTTCGCCGGACCGTCGGCGAGCTGACAATGTGAAACGGGCCGCTTCCCGCAGGGGAGGCGGCCCGCCGTTTCATCAGTTGATCGGAAATCCCCGGCGCTTGAGCAGCGCCGTCACGTCCGGATCGCGGCCGCGGAAGGCGCGATAAGCCTCGGCGCGGTCGGTCTCGTTGCCGGTCGCAAGCAGGAAAGTGCGGAATTTGTCGGCGATCGCCCGGTTGAACGGATCGCCGCTTTCCTCGAACGCCGCCCAGGTGTCGGCGTCCATCGTTTCCGACCACAGGTAGGAATAATAGCCGGCCGAGTAGCTGTCGGACGAGAACAAATGCCCGAATTGCGGCAGGCGATGACGCATCACCATCTCGCGCGGCATGCCGAGTTCGGCCAGCGTGGCTTTCTCGAACGCATCGACATCGACCACGCCGTCTTCCCTGGTGTGGAGCTTCATGTCGACCAACGCCGACGACAGATATTCGACCGTCGCGAAGCCCTGATTGAACGTCTCCGACGCTTCGATTTTCTTGACCAGGTTGGCGGGCATCGGCGCCCCCGTCTTGTAATGCTTGGCGAAGCGCTCGAGCACCGGGCGGGTCAGCAGCCAATTCTCGTTCACCTGGCTGGGATATTCGACGAAATCGCGCTGCGACCCGCCGAGCGAGGGATAATATACCTCGGTCAGCAGGCCGTGGATGGCATGGCCGAATTCGTGGAACAGGGTCGAGGCGTCATCGAGCGTGATCAGCACCGGCTGCCCCGGCCCCGGCTTGGTGAAATTATTGTTGTTCGACACCAGCTTCGGCTTGGCGCCGAGCAGGCCCGACGAGTCGCGATAACCGGTCGCCCACGCGCCCGAGCGCTTGCCCTCGCGCGAGTAAGTATCGAGGTAGAACAGGCCGACCACCTTGCCGGTCTTGGCGTTGCTCACCTCGAACGTGCGGATGTCGGACTGCCACACCGGCACCGTCCCGGTATTTTCCTTGAACTTCAGGTCGTAGAGCTGCTCGGCCGACCAGAACATGCCGTTGACCAAATTGCTGAGCTCGAAATAGGGCTTGATCTCGTCCTCGCTGAGGTCGAATTTCGCCTTGCGGACCTTCTCCTGGTAATAGCGATAATCCCACGGCTCGATCGTGCGGACGCCATTCCTGGCCGCGAACGGCTTCATGTCGGCGACTTCCTCATTGACCCGCTTCACCGCCGCCGGCCACACCCGCATCATCAAGTCCATCGCCCGTGCCGGGGTCTTGGCCATCGTGTCCTGCATGCGAAGGTCGGCATGGGTTTTGTAGCCGAGCAGATGCGCCCGGTCGGCGCGCAGCTTGACGATCGTAGCGATCAGCGCATTGGTGTCGTTGGCGTTGCCATTATCCCCGCGATTGACGAACGCCTGCCACACCTTCTGGCGAAGCGCGCGGTTGCTGGCGAAGCTCAGCACCGGGTCGACCGCCGAACGAGTGTTGCGGATGGCGAAGCTTCCGGCCGGCAGTTGCTTGGCCTTGGCGACTTCGGCCGCGGCGTCGCGGACGTCCTGCGGAACCCCCGCCATCTCGACCGCACTGGCCTGGATGAAGCTGCCCTCGTCGGCCAGCAGGCGGCTGTTGAACTCGGAGAAGGCCGACGCCAGCTGCTGGTTGATCGCGCTCACCTGGGTCTTTTGCGCGGCATCGAGCTTGGCGCCGCGGCGGACGAAGCCGTCGTAGGTGCGGGTCAGCAGGCGCACTTGATTGGCGTCGAGGCCGAGGCTGTCGCGCTGGTTATAGAGCGTCTCGACGCGGGCGAAGAGCTTGGGATCGAGCGTGATCCGGTCGAACGCCGCCGACAATTTAGGCGACCAGGCCTTGTCGAGCGCCTGATAGGCCGGGGTCGACATATTGTCGGTCATCACGCCGAATATTGACCCGACCTGCTCGAGCCGCTGGCCGCCGCGTTCCATCGCCTCGATCGTGTTGGCGAAGGTCGGTGCCGCGGGATTGTTGGCGGTCGCCGCCGCTTCTCGCTCGAGCTCGGCGATGGCGAAGGCATAAGCCTCGTCAAACTGCTCGGGCTTGACCTGATCCCACGGCGGAACGCCCTGGTACGGGCCCTTCCAGTCGGCGAGCAGGATGTTGTCGGGCACCGGCACCGCGACCGGCGCAAGCTGCGATAGATCCTGTGGCTCCATCGCGCCGCGCGCGTCGTCGATCGTCGACGATATGCCATCGATCGCTCTATCCGCCGACATGCAACCGCCAAGCGCGAGAACGGCCGCGCCGCCCAGTAAAATCGTCTTCATGTCCCTCTCCCAGGGTGGATACTATCGCATCGCCTATACGGATGCGGCTGAACAGAAGGCAACGATCGCTTCGACTAACCGGCGTGGCCCTCGACGAAGCATCAGCCAAGCAGCTCGCCCGCCAGCAGCAGCGATAGCTTGGCATCGATCGCCAGCCCCTCGGCGCGCTTGGCGGCGATGAAGGCGGCCACCGCGTCCGGCGCGACCAGATGGACGTCGATCTCCTCCTCCGACTTGGTCCCGCCCGGCCGCACCCCGTGCGCGCGGACCAACGTATATCCCTCGGCGACCATGCCCGGCGAACTGAAAAACTCGCCCAGCCGGTCGACGCGGTCGGCGACGAAGCCGGTTTCTTCCTCGAGCTCTTTCAGCGCGGTTTCCTCGATGCCCTTGTCGTCCTCGTCGCCGACCAGGCCTGCGGGAAGCTCGATGCAGCGCCGCCCGCCGAGCGGAACGCGCGCCTGCTCGACCAGGATGTATTTGCCATCATGGAGCGCGACGATCACCACCGCGGTCATGCCCCCGCAGCGCTCGACATATTCCCAGCCGTCGTCGGTCACTAGGCGGAGATATTTGCCCTCCCAGCGCGTGACCTTGCCGTCACTCATCAAAGCTCGATCAATTTGTCGGGGATTTCGTTGACGTCGTCACCATCCTTGGGGAAATGCTCGGCCAGCACCGTTCCGATCAAATCGACCGCCGCGACGATGCCATCGGCCGGGCGGCCCGCCTTGACCTCGGTCAGCAGCGCGACCCTCGCCTCGCCCCACGTCTCGGGGCTGGTGACCGCGGTGATTGCGTCATCGCCGATGATCTCGGCGCGATGCTCGCCCATCGACAGGTAAATCAGCACCCCGGTGCGCCCGACCGTCCGCCGCTCGGCCGCCGCCTTGAACAGCATCACCGCGCGCCGCCGCACCCGCCGGGTCTTGGTCGCCGCCGGGGTCATTGCCAGCCGCAGCGGCATCCACCGCATCGCGAACAACGCGACCAGAAAGACCAACAAGCCGAACCCGAGCAGGATCAGCAACAATTGCTGCAGGCCGGGCGGCACAGTCCAGCCCATGGCCCAGATCCACAGATCCTCGAGCATCCCCGGCCACACCGTGAACAGCGCCAGCAGCAGGAACAATAAAGCCACCGCATAATGCAGCCCGACGTCATGATAGCTGTCCGACTGCTCGGTGATGATCGCGATCACCTCGCCGTCGGTACCGCCTTCGGCTGCGGCAATCGCCGCGCTGACCTTGGCATGTTCGGCCTCGTTCATCGGCTTCACCAGCTGCCCCCCGCACCGCCGCCGCCGAACGACCCGCCACCGCCCGAAAATCCGCCGCCACCGCCAAAGCCGCCGCCGCCCCAGCCGCCACCGCCGCCACGCGAGGCGCGCGTGATCGCTTCCAGGCCCCACAGCACCACCAGCGGATCGATCCCGCCGCCCGAGCGCCGGCCGCGATACTTGCGCCCGCCGCCGCCCGCCCGGCTGATCCCGCCGATGATCGTGAAGAAGATCACGATGATCAACACCACCGGCAAGAACCCCGCCCCGCTGCGCCCGCGCTCCTTGTCCTGCGCGGCGGTTTGCTGGGCCTGCTTGACGGCTTCTTCGGGCGGGAGTTTCATTACCTCGATCACTCGATCGGCCCCGGCGATGATCCCGCCGCCCATGTCGCCCGCCTTGAATCGCGGCAGCACCGCCTCGCGGATGATCCGCCCGGTGACCGAGTCGGTAAGATAGGCGCCGGCGCCATAGCCGGTGGCGATGAACACCTTGCGCTCCTTGGGCGCGACCACCATCACCGCGCCATCGTCGCGTTTTTCGTCGCCGATCTTCCAGTGACGCCCGAGCAGATAGGCATATTCGTCAATCTCGCGCCCCTCGAGGCTAGTGACCGTCGCCACGACCAACTGCCGCCCCGACTGCGCCTCCAGCGCCGACAGCTTGCTATCGAGATCGACCTTCTGCTCGGGCCGAAGCAAATTCGCCTGGTCGACCACGCGGCCGGTCAGCGCCGGAAAATTCTGCGCGGCGGCGGGCGCGGCAATGAGCAGCGCCGCCATGCACAAACCGAA
>Ga0105048_10013354_pt1 | contig 12838 bp, 9 predicted proteins | sample MAT05_FD_78382 | JGI IMG/M metagenome (GOLD analysis project Ga0105048, IMG submission 78382) | Freshwater microbial communities from Lake Fryxell liftoff mats and glacier meltwater in Antarctica - MAT-05 | ecosystem: Environmental > Aquatic > Freshwater > Ice > Liftoff microbial mat | place...
CGCCGTCGTCGCCGACCACCCTCACAGCAGCCAGGGTCACAGCAGTTGGGCCAGACGCTCGGCGACAGCGACGGTGGGCCAATGGGTGTTCGCTCTCGGCACCTGGGGCATCACCGAGGCATCGCACACCAGCAGCGATTCATAGCCGATCACCGCGCACCCGGTGTCGACCACGGTGCCCATCGCACAGGTACCCGCAGCGTGCACATAGTCGCCCAGCACTGACCGCACCGCAGCGGGCGAGCGATCGTATGGCACCACATCGGCCACTGCGGCGAACGCAGGATGGGCGAGCACCCGCTCGAGGGCGTCGATCGCTGCGTTCATCGGCGCCCAGTCGCGTTCATCGGAGAGCATGTCGAACGCCACGAGGGGATCGAGGTGCGGGTCGTGCGACGCGAGCCTGACCACACCCCGCGACTGCGACCTCATGAGCGCTGCCATCACCAACGCGAGTTCGGGCATCGCCGCATCGACGTGCTCGAGCGGGAGCAGCTGCAGGTCGTCGATGCCGTAGCGACCGATGCCCGACGACATCGTCGCCACGGTGGCGATGGGAAGCGCCTGCAGGTCAGCCGGTTCCTTGCGCATCAGGGCGACAGGGAACGAGGGGTGGTCGTGAAGGTTCTCCCCCACGCCCGGCGTGTCGACGCCCGACCGCAGCAGCACCGCTGGTGAGTGGATCGCGCCGGCAGCCACGATCACGGTGTCGGCCGGCAACTCATGCCCATCCGCGAGCCGCACACCGATGGCCCGCCTGCCGGCGAACAGCACCCGGTCGACCAGCTGATCGCCGATCACCGCCAGGTTCTGCCGGCCGCGAACGGGCTCGAGATACGCGTCGTTCACCGACACCCGACGACCCGACGTCGTTCGTGTGAGCAGCACACCGTCGCCGGCGGCCGGCACTGCAGCGGCCATCGCCACGTTGATCGCGCCCCACTCCGACCGAGGCGCCCGGTGCAGCACCAGCGCACTCCGCTCGAAGCACGGCCGCAGATCGCTCCAGCCCCATCCGTCGCACCCGAAACGCGAGACCCACTCGTCATAGTCGCCGGGGCGCCCCTGTAGCGCCACCATCGCATTGATCGCCGACGACCCACCGATGCCACGGCCGCGGAGGTATGCGCGTGGCTCCTGGCCGGCCGCTCGGGTGGCCACCAACGACGGCCACGACCGGCCGGGGACGTCCTTGGCCGCCACGTAGGACGCGCCGGCGATCGCCGCCGGCGTGTCGGCACCGCGATGGTCGGGGCCGGCCTCGACCAGGGTGACGCGCACATCGGGCCGCTCGCTCAGCCGGGCCGCCAGCACACACCCCGCCGAGCCCGCGCCCACCACCACGACATGGCCGAGCGGCCGCGCGGTCGTCACCCCTGCTGGCGCTCCTGCCAGCGCCGGGCGACGTCGGCGTACATCTGCGGGGTCGGCAGCATCAGCAGAGATGCACCTCCGTCGACGCAGAGCGTCTGACCGGTGATGTACTCGCCGTCGGGACCACACAGGAAGAGTGCCGCCTTGGCGATGTCGTCGCAACCGCCGGGTCGGCCCAGCGGGGTGATCTCGTTCAGCGCCATGATCGCTGGTTCCACCTTGAAGATCCGCGCCGTCATCGGCGTCTCGATCAGCGACGCGGCGATCGTGTTGAACCGCACCTGCCGTGCGCCGTACTCGACGGCGGCGATCTTGGTGGCGTACTCGACGCCGGCCTTCGCCGACGCATAGGCGGCGAGACCGCGCGACGGGTTCTGTGCGGTGAGCGACGACAGCGACAGGAACGCACCGCCGTTGCCGTGTGCCGCCATGGCATTGCCGAAGTGGCGCATGCAGTAGATGGCACCGGTGAGCTGCACGGTGTGCATCGCGTCGAGCTTCTCGGGCGTGAGATCGGCGATCGGGGTGCTCTGCTCGAAGCCGGCACAGTTGACCGCGATGTGGACCTCGCCATGGGCTTCGGTGGCCGTAGCGACGAGCGCCTGCACCTGTTCGTCGTCGGTGATGTCACACGTGACCCCGAGACCGCCGATCGAGCCGGCGACCTCGTCGACGACGTCGCGTCGGCGCGCTGCGATCACGACGTGCGCACCTTCGGCGGCGAACAGCCGGCTGATCGCCTCACCGAATCCACTGTGTCCACCAACCACCACCGCCGTGCGGCCGGACAGCTTTCCATCACCGGTCATCCCCATGGCGGCGAGTGTACGGGGGCCGATGTGGGCGGACGTCAGGCGGCCGTGAGGCGGGTGACTTGAGTTGCGAGGCGAGAGTGGGCAGGCTGACGGCATGTCCGGTCGCCACCAACAACGCCCTCCTCTGCGCGTGTCAGCATGCTCGGTCGCACTGCTGCTGGGCGTCGCCGCGTGCAGCGACATCGACAGCGCAGACGGCGCGCCCACCACGCCGCTCGCTCCGCTGATCACGACGGCGCCGGCCACTGCAGCGCCCACCACCGCGGCACCCACCACCGCCGCGCCCACCACCGCGGCACCCACCACCGCGGCACCCACCACCACGCTCCCGCCCGTCACCACCACCACGTTCCCGTTCGTCAACGACGGTGCCTATGTGATCGTGGCGAACGCAGCCGACGTGCCCGGTGCCGCATCGACGTACACCGAGTCGCTGGCCGAGTACGGCTTCGCGATGCTCGAGCCCACCAACGGCGCCGGTCCCGAGGAGATCATCGAGGTCACACGTGTGTACGCCCGGCCCGAACCCGAGGCACAGGCAGTGGGACTGTCGGTCGCGCGTGTGCTGGGCGGCATCGCGCTGGAACGGATGCCCACCCCGGCACCGATCACCGACGCCACGGCCGGCCTGGGCGAGGCGACCGTGCTGGTGATGCTCGGCCGCGACCTGGCGAAACAACCGCTGCCCGGCCCGCCCACCGACTGAGCGCCAACGACCGGCCGCCCACCGACTGACCGAAGAACGACCGGCCGGCGACCGACCGGCGGTCCGATGGCTGAGGGCGCTGGACCCGCCGGACCGACGTGGATGTCAGTCGACGTTGGTGACCGCAGGCAACCCGCGGAGGTGTGCGGTGTCGCCGTAGCGGCGAAGCGACCAGCGGTTCGGCCGAGAAAGTTCGAGCTCGGTGATCGAGGTGTTGAGCGTGATGATGTTGAACGAACCGGTGGGTGCGGTCTTCAACGCCTGGCGCAGCACGGTGTCGATCACCCCACCGTGACAGGTGATGAGGATCACCCGGTCGGCGTGATCGTCGACCAGGCGACGCACGGCCGTGCCGATGCGGAAGTGGAACCCTGCGAGTGTCTCGCCGCCGGGGAAGGTGACCCCGAACGGGTCTTCCTCCCACGAACCGGTGCCCCACCGGTCGACGAAGTCGGCCATCGTCATGCCGTCGCACTCCTCGCCCGGGTCGTGCTCGCCGAAGCCCTCGTCGACGACGATCTCGGGACTGCCGAATGCCTGGGCGACGATCTCGGCCGTCTGTCGTGCACGCGGGAACTGGCTCGAGAGGATGAGATCGGGGGTGAACTCGGGGGCGCCGACCCACCGGTCGCGCAGCGCCTCGGCCTGCAGGACGCCGAGCGGCGAGAGCCCCGAGCAGGTGCGGTGACCGCCGATCACCCGGGCCACCGTGCTGTTGGATTCTCCGTGTCGGACGTAGATGAGGCGGGTCACAAGTCGGAGAGCTTACTTTTCGTTCATCCGAGACCCACCCCAGAGGCCGCTGCCTTAGGTTCGCAGGAGTGCGTGACTCAGGTGTGCGACAGGTCGATCGTCTCACGGTGAGCACCCTCGAATCCGATCCGAGGAGCATGTCGTTGCTCGCGTCCGCCCAGCTCCTGGGGTTCCACGACGTGTCGGCGATCGACGTCGCCGACGTGTACTTCATCGGCGGGCGCCTCGACGACGTCGCACGCGACGGTCTCGCCGGGGTGCTCGTCGATCCGCTGCTGCAGGCCGGCACGTGGGGAGCACCTGCCGACCCGTCATCGGGCACGGTGATCGAGGCAGCGCTGCTGCCGGGAGTCACCGACAGCGTGGCCGCAACCGTGATCGGGGTGGCGGCCACCATGGGCCTCGGCGTGGACCAGGCGGCCACCGGCCGGCGCTACGTGGTGCACACCACCAGCGGTCGCCCGCTCGACGACGTCGAGCGGGCGAGCCTCGCCACCCGCTTGCTGTCGAACGCCGTGATCGAGCGTGTCGCGCTGGGAGCCATCGAGCCTGCCTTTGCCCACGCATCGACGCCTGCCCCCGTCGAGCACGTCGAGGTGCGCGGCCTCGACGACGACGCACTCGCGGCGCTGAACCGCGAACGGGGCATGGCCCTCGATCCGGCTGAGCTGCGGGCCATCGCCGAGTGGTTCACCCAGGTGGGTCGGGCGCCCACCGACGTCGAGCTCGAGACCCTCGCCCAGACGTGGAGCGAGCACTGCGCCCACAAGACCTTCCGGGCTCGCGTGCTCCTGCCCGACGGCACCACGCGTGCCTCGCTGCTGGCCCGGTTGCGCGACACGACCGACGAGATCGACGCTCCCTTCGTCCGGAGTGCGTTCGTCGGCAACGCCGGCATCGTGTCGTTCTCGCCAGGCACCACGATCGCAGTGAAGGCCGAGACGCACAACCACCCGTCGGCGATCGAGCCCTTCGGTGGGGCGAACACGGGTGTCGGAGGCGTGATCCGAGACGTGATGGGCGCTGCCCATCACCCGATCGCCACCACCGACGTCCTGTGCTTCGGCCCGAGCAACCTGGCGCACGAGCAGGTGCCGCCCGGGGTGATCCACCCGCGGTTGGTGCGCGACGGCGTCGTCGCCGGTGTGGCCGACTACGGCAACAAGATCGGGCTGCCCACCGTGGCCGGCGCCGTGCTGTACGACCCCGGTTACACCGCCAACCCGCTCGTGTTCTGCGGATGCATCGGCGTGGGCCTCGACGTCCCCCCGCCCACCGGCCCACACCCGGGCGACCTGGTGGTGGTGCTCGGAGGCCGCACCGGCCGTGATGGCCTGCGCGGGGCCACGTTCTCGAGCGCCACGATGGACGCCACCACCGGCGACGTCGCCGGTGCCAGCGTGCAGATCGGCGACCCGATCACCGAGAAGCTGCTGATCGATCTCCTCCGCGATGCCGGTGGCTGCTGGTCGGCGATCACCGACTGCGGCGCCGGTGGCCTCTCGTCGGCGATCGGCGAGATGGCCGAACTCACCGGCGCCGACGTCGACCTCGCGCTCGCACCGCTCAAGTACCCCGGCCTCGCGCCGTGGGAGATCTGGTTGAGCGAGGCGCAGGAACGGATGGTGGTGGCGGTGCCCGAACCGGCGATCGACGAGTTGCGCCGGCACGCCCACCGCCACGCGGTCGAGCTCACGGTGCTCGGCACGTTCACAGGTGACGGCGTGCTGCGGGTTCGCCACGGCGCCCAGGTGGTGCTCCAGCTCGACACCTCGTTCCTGCACGACGGACGCCCCCAGCGCACCCTGCTGGCCGAACTGCCCGCTCCACGTCGCAACGGAGCGATCCCCCGATGCGACGATCCGTCGGCGGCGCTCCTCGCGCTGCTCGCCCACCCGAACATCGCATCGAAGGAAGCGATCATCCGCCGGTACGACCACGAGATCCGAGGGACGACGGTGGTCCGCCCGCTCGTCGGCGTGGCCCACGACGCTCCCGCCGACGGTGTGGTGCTCGCCGAACCGTCGGGCATCGTGGGGATCGCGATCGGACACGGCGTGAACCCGTGGTACGGCGTGGCCGACCCGGAGCGTATGGCCTCGGCCGTGGTCGACGAGGCGATGCGCAACGTGGTCGCCGTCGGCGGCGATCCCGCCAAGGTGGCGTTGATGGACAACTTCTCATGGGGCGACCCGCGCCGGCCGAGCACCTTCGGCGAGCTGGTGGTGACGGTCGATGCGATCTGTGCGGCGTCACTCGCCCACGGTGCCCCGTTCGTGAGCGGGAAGGACTCACTGAACAACGAGTACCTCGGCTCCGACGGCGAGCGCCACAGTGTGCCGCCGACGTTGGTGATCACCGCAGTGGCACACGTACCCGACGCAGACGCCGTCGTCACTCCCGACCTGAAGGTCGCGGGCAACGAGCTGGTGCTCATCGGCACCACCTCGGCGGAGTTCGGCGGCAGCCATCTCGGTGCCGTGCTCGGCGGGTTCGACGATCCCTGCGACGGCAGCGTGCCCGCCCCCGACCCACGGGCTCCCGAGCGGTACCGGCGCCTGCACGCGGCCCTGCGCTCGGGTCACGTGCGATCGTGCCACGACCTGAGCGAGGGCGGTCTCGCCGTGGCGCTGGCCGAGATGGCGATCGGCGGTCGCCTCGGGGTGCACGTCGGCGTGCTCCCCCACGCCGACGCCGTGGTCGCCCTCTTCGCAGAGAGCACCGGCCGCTTCGTCTGCGAGGTCGAGCCAGGCGCCAGCGCATGGCTGGCAGCAGAGCTCGGCGAACCGGTGCACGTGCTCGGCTCGGTGGTCGATGACGCGGAACTCCGCCTCGGTCCGTGCGTGGTCTCGCTCGACGATGCCGTTCGTGCATTCGGAGGTGCGCGATGAGCCGCCCACGCGCCCTCGTGCTGCAGGCCCCCGGCACGAACCGCGACCACGACGCCGTGTTCGCGCTCGAACTGGCCGGTGCCGATGCGCACATCGCCTCGCTGCTCGACCTCACCGAGGACGCTTCCCCACTCGACACCGCACAGCTGCTCGTCGTGGCAGGCGGCTTCAGTCACGCCGATGCGCTCGGCGCCGGCCGGATGTTCGCCGTCTCGCTCGAGCACGTGGTCGGCGAGCGGGTGCGCGACTTCGTCGCAGCCGGCCGGCCCGTCATCGGCATCTGCAACGGCTTCCAGACGCTGGTACGAGCGGGATTGCTGCCCGGTGCTCTCGGCCACAACGCCAGTGGCGATTTCCAGTGCGAGTGGGTGACACTCGAGCCGCAGGCGAGCGTGTGCGTCTGGACCCTCGACATCGAGCCGATCGACTGCCCGATCGCGCACGGTGAAGGTCGGTACGTGCACCCCGACATCACGTCACTCGAAGCCGCCGGGCAGGTGGCGCTCCGTTACCGCGACAACCCCAACGGTTCGACCGGCGACATCGCCGGGGTGTGCGATCCGACCGGCGTGGTGCTCGGTCTGATGCCTCACCCGGAGAACCACGTGATCGCGCGTCAGTATCCGCTGCACACCCGCGGCCAGCACGGCGGCCTCGGTCTGCAGCTGTTCCGACGAGGCGTCGACCATGCGAGGGCCGTCTGATGTCGCACCCGGACACCCGCGACACGCTCGACGACATCGAGTTGCCGCTGCCCGATCGTCGCTCCGGCAAGGTACGTGTCTCATACGAGCTGTCGCCGACCGAGCGCCTGTTCGTCACCACTGACCGGCTCTCGGCGTTCGACCGGATCATCGCCTCGGTACCGCACAAGGGCCAGGTGCTCAACCAGCTCGCCGCCTGGTGGTTCGAGCAGACACGAGACATCGTGGCCAACCATCTGCTCGAGGTGCCCGATCCCAACGTCACCATTGGCCGCGCCGCGCAACCGCTGCCGGTCGAGGTGGTGGTCCGCGGCTACATCACCGGCGTCACGTCCACCTCGCTGTGGCGCCAGTATGCCGACGGCGCCCGCTGCATCTACGGCTACGACTTTCCCGACGGGTTGCGCAAGAACATCCCACTGCCCCAGGCGATCGTGACACCCACGACGAAGGCCCACGACGGCGGCCATGACGAACCGATCAGCTGCGCCGACGTGGTCGCTCAGGGGTTGGTGTCGCCCGAGCTGTGGGATCGCGTACAGGCTGCGGCATTGGCCGTGTTCGCCCGCGGGCAGCAGACCGCTGCCGGTGCGGGGCTGATCCTGGCCGACACCAAGTACGAGTTCGGGTTGGCGGTCGACACGGGCGAGCTGCTGCTCATCGACGAGGTGCACACTCCCGACTCGTCGAGGTACTGGGTGGCCGACACCTACGACGAACGCCTGGCCGCCGGGGGCGAACCCGAGAGCCTCGACAAGGAGATCGTCCGGCGAGCATTGCTCGACCTCGGCTACTGCGGCGAGGGCGAGCCACCAATGCTCCCGGACGACGTGGTCGCCGCCGCCTCGTCTCGATACGCGTCGGCGTACGAGCGTCTCACCGGTCTCGACTTCGCTCCCGGTGGCACGCCCATCGCCGAACGCATCGCGCGTCACCTTGCATCCCACCTCGAGCGCGCTCACGCCGCGCCGTCGAGCACCACCCGGGAATCCTCGGAGGAACCCCCATGAAGCGCAGCATCCCTGTCACCATCGACCACGCCGCATCCAGGCAGGTGCCCACCCGCCGAGATGGCGGAGGCCCCACGAGCGGCCCCGATGTCGACGATGTCCCTCGCGAGGAATGCGGCGTGTTCGGGGTGAGCACCCCGCACGGTGAAGGCGTCGCGCAGCTCACGTTCTTCGGCCTGTTCGCCCTGCAGCACCGTGGCCAGGAGGCCGCCGGCATCGCCGTGAGCGACGGCAACCGGGTGCGCGTTCACAAGGACTCGGGTCTGGTGAACAGCGTGTTCACGCCCGAGACGCTGGCGCCGCTCACGGGTTACCACTCGATCGGCCACACCCGCTACAGCACCACCGGTGCGAATGCCCTGCGTAACATCCAGCCCTTCGTCGTCGAAACGATGCACGGCCCTCTCGCCGTCGCCCACAACGGCAACCTGGTGAACGCGCCTGCGCTGCGCGACGAACTGCTCAACCGTGGGTTCGGCCTCACCGCCACCAGCGACACCGAGGTGCTCACCCTGATGCTCGCGGCGTCGGGCGGCACCACGTGGGAGGAGCGGCTCGAACGTACGCTGCCGGCGTGGAAGGGCGCCTACTCCCTCGTGGTGCTCGTGAACGACCGGGTGATCGCCGTGCGCGATCCGTGGGGATTCCGCCCGATGAGCGTCGGCCGGCTGCCCCATGGGGGTTACGCCGTCGCCTCCGAGACGTGTGCCCTCAACACCCTCGGCTGTGTCGACATCGACGAGGTCAAGCCGGGTGAGATCGTCACCCTGCGAGGCGCCGAGCTCCACCGTCGTGCAGCTCTCGCCCCCGCCGCGTCGGGCGCCCGGTGCACCTTCGAGTTCGTGTATTTCAGCCGCCCCGACAGTGTGTGGGCCGGCCGCAACATGCACCACGTCCGCCAGCGTCTCGGCGAACAGCTCGCCGCAGAGAACACGGTCGAGGCCGACGTCGTCATCCCCGTGCCCGACTCCTCGGTGCCAGCGGCCATCGGCTACAGCCGAGCCAGCGGCATCCCGCACAACGACGGCCTGATCAAGAATCGCTACATCGGCCGCACCTTCATCGAGCCGACACAAGACCTGCGCCAGCGCGGTGTGGCCCTGAAGTTCAATGCCCTCAGCGAGAACCTCGCCGGCAAACGCGTGGTCATGATCGACGACTCGCTGGTGCGCGGTACCACGGCCGGGCCGCTGGTGAAGATGATCCGCGACGCCGGAGCAACCGAAGTGCACCTACGGATCACGTGCCCACCGATCACACATGCGTGCCACTTCGGTGTCGACATGGGCCACGACGACGACCTGATGGCCGCGCGCCTCAACGTCGAGGAGATGCGTCAGCACATCGGCGCCGACTCGCTGGGATTCCTGTCGCTCGACGGGATGATGCGCGCCATTGCAGGAGATCTGGGCGGATCGGGCGGCGCTGGTGGGTCGGGCGATGGTGGCGATGATGCGGCCGGCTACTGCAACGCCTGCTTCACCGGGAGCTACCCGATCGAGGTCAGCCACGCGCAGCCCAAGCTCGGCTTCGAAGGGGTGCTGGCCTGATGCGCGTGCTCGTGGTGGGTTCGGGCGGCCGCGAGGCCGCGATCGCATGGGCGTGCCAGCAGCACGGCCACGAGGTCAGCATCGAGTCGGCGTTCGATGCCGATCGCGACGCCGACGTCGACCTGGTGATCGTCGGACCCGAGGCGGCCCTCCTGGCCGGCACCGCCGACCAGTGTGCCGCTGCCGGTGTGCCGTGCTTCGGGCCGACGACGTCGCTCGTCCGTCTCGAGAGCTCGAAGGGCTTCACCCGCGCACTCGCCCAGCAGCTCGGCATCGCGTCCCCCCGCTTCTTCCGAACCGATGACCACCACGAGGCGATCAAGTGGTGGCGTTCGATCGAGGCCCCGGTGGTGGTGAAGCTCGACGGCCTGGCCGGCGGCAAGGGCGTGATCGTGCCAGACACACCGGCCGAGACCGACGCCGCCATCCGCACACTTGCCGCGCAGGGTCCGATCGTGCTCGAGGAGCGCCTCACCGGGCCCGAGTGCAGCCTGCTCGCGCTGTGTGACGGCCGCACCGCGAGACCGCTGCCGATCGCACAGGACCACAAGCGCATCTTCGAGGGAGACAGCGGACCCAACACCGGTGGCATGGGCGCGTATGCACCAGCGCCCACCGGTTACGACGCGGACGAGCTCACCAAGCAGTTCGTGCAGCCCGTGCTCGACCACTTCGCCGCCAAGGGTGAGCCCTATGTGGGAGTGCTCTTCGCCGGGCTGATGCTCACTGCCGACGGGCCGAAGCTGCTCGAATACAACTGCCGCTTCGGCGATCCCGAGGCGCAGGCGGTGCTCCCCCTGCTGCAGACCGACCTCGCCCAGCTCGCCCTCGCCTGTTGCGAGGGCCGCCTCGACGCGATCGACGTCGTGGTTCGCCCCGGCGCATCGTGCACCGTCGTCGCCGCCGCGCCCGGCTACCCCGACAGCCCGGTCACGGGTGGCACGATCAGCGGCCTCGATGCCACCACCGGCGACTCGCTGGTGTTCCGCGCCGGCACCGACGGCACCCTGGTGTCGGGTGGCAGGGTGCTCGCGGTCACCGGCCTCGGCGCAGACCTCGCCGCCGCCCGTGATGCGGCGTATGCACGAATGGCGACCATCTCGTTCGACGGGATGCAGGTGCGCCGCGACATCGGATGGCGAGCTGTGGCCGCGAACGTGTCGTCGTATGCCGCAGCGGGCGTCGACATCGACGAGGGAACCCGCGCCGTCGAGGGCATGAAGGCGGCTGTCGAGCGCACCCACACCCCCGCTGTGCTCGCCGGCGTCGGCAGCTTCGGCGGTGCGTTCAGCGGTGCGGCGATCAAGGCGCTGAACGACCCCGTGCTGGTGGCCAGCACCGACGGGGTGGGCACCAAGGTCGAACTGGCCGCGCGTCTCGGCAGGTACCGAGGCGTGGGCATGGACATCGTGAACCACTGCATCGACGACGTGCTCGTGCAGGGCGCGTCGCCTCTGTTCTTCCTCGACTACATCGCGTCGAGCAAGCTGAACGCTGCTCACGTGGCCGAGGTGGTCACGGGCATGGCCGAGGCATGCGAGGCGAGCGGCTGTGTGCTGCTGGGAGGCGAGACCGCCGAGATGCCCGGCGTGTACGCAGAGGGGGCGTTCGACATCGCGGGCACGCTCGTGGGCCTGGTCGACAGGGCCGACCTGCTCCCCACCACCGACGTGGCCGCCGGCGACGTGCTGATCGGCGTGGCATCGAACGGCCCACACACCAACGGCTACTCGCTGCTGCGCAAGGTGTTCTCGTGGCTCCCGATGGACTCGACGCCACCGGGCTTCGACCGATCGCTCGGCGAGACCCTCCTCGAACCGCATCGCAGCTACCTGCACGTGCTCCGGCCGGCGCTGGCGACGCGCAAGGTGAAGGCGCTCGCCCACATCACCGGTGGCGGACTGCCCGACAACCTGCCGCGGGTGCTCCCCGACGGTGTGGCGGCGAGGGTCCGGCTCGGGTCGTGGCCTGTGCCGCCGCTGTTCGACCTGGTTCGCAGCGTGTGCACCGGCCTCGACGACCACGAGCTGTATCGCACGCTGAACATGGGCATCGGCATGGTGTTGATCTGCGCCCCCGAACACGTGGGCGCCGTGCAGGCCACCATCGACGAGCGCACCTGGATCATCGGCGACCTGGTCCCCGGCCCGCGCCAGGTCCACCTCCACCGCTGACACCCAGCCGCACACCCGAGTCCCGGCCGCGCGCCCGAGGTGGCAGGTGCCACTCGGGCGAACACGTGGGACTCGCGTGGACACCTGCGACTCGGGCCGACACCTGCGACTCGGGCGAACACGTGGGACTCGCGGCGACAACTCCGGATTGCGCGAACTTTTCGTTCAAGCGGCGGGCTGCTGGAACGGCGTGCGCGTAGCGTCGACACATGGAGTCGTTCGATCGTTTGCCTCGCTTCGTGCTGATGGCATCGGGGAACGGCACGAACGTCCAGGCCGTCCTCGACGCCTGCGCCGATGGCCGGATTCCCGCTACCGTCGTCGCTGTCGTCAGCGACCGAGCCGATGCCCGAGCGCTGGCGCGAGCCGACGGAGCAGGCGTTCCCGCGGTTCATGTCGGCCGGCGCCGCGGCGAGGCCCGCGGCGACTACGACGAACGCCTGGCCGACGTGGTGAGCGGCTTCTCCCCCGACCACGTCGTGCTGCTCGGATGGATGCGGATCCTCACGATGAGCTTCCTCGGCTGGTTCCCGGGCATGGTCCTCAACCTCCACCCGGCGCTGCCGGGCGAGCTCCCTGGCACCGACGCAATCGAGCGGGCCTTCGCCGAGCACACCGCCGGCACCCGAACCGCATCCGGGGTGATGGTGCACCTCGTGCCCGACGAAGGCGTCGATGTCGGCCCAGTGCTTGCCGCCGCTGCGGTCGAGATCGAGCCAGACGACACCCTCGATGCCTTCGCCCAGCGGATGCACGCCACCGAACACCGGCTCGTGATCAGCACCCTCGCGCTCGTGTGCACCGACCGACGCGCCCTGGAGAGCAACCAGCCGAACAACAACCAGCCGAACAACACCCAGC
>Ga0105048_10013356_pt1 | contig 12837 bp, 10 predicted proteins | sample MAT05_FD_78382 | JGI IMG/M metagenome (GOLD analysis project Ga0105048, IMG submission 78382) | Freshwater microbial communities from Lake Fryxell liftoff mats and glacier meltwater in Antarctica - MAT-05 | ecosystem: Environmental > Aquatic > Freshwater > Ice > Liftoff microbial mat | place...
AAGTTTTTTTATGCATTGGTAGAGGCAATGGGTAGCCGGGCAACCAAAAAATACCAGCGGATTACCAGTCTTGAAAGCAAACATGCGGCATCACTAAGAAAAACGGATGCTTATAAAAATGCCTTGCACATCATCACACAACAAAATATAAAAACCATACTCTGCACCCACCAGCGCAGTATGGAAAGCATGCCCATAATGCTGGCAGCTACCGATGCGGGTATTAAGGCGGTAATAGCCATATTTAGCTGGGATAATTTGCCCAAGAGTACGCTGTACTGCAGGGGTAACCAATACTTTGTTTGGAGCGAATACATGAAAACCGAAATGCTGAAGTATTACCCGGAAATAACAGCTGATATGGTGGAGGTAACTGGCACCCCTCAGTTTGACTTTTACCGGAAAGATGATTGGCTGGAAACAAAAGAGACATTTTATAAACGGCTTAATATTCCACTACACAAGCAAATAATTTGCTTTTCGGGTGATGACACTATTACTTCACCCTTTGACGATTTGCTTTTGCAGGACACTTGCAAAGCTGTAACCGAAATGGACGAAAGCGAAAGACCAGTGATTTTATTCAGGGGTGTACCAGTGGAATCATCTGACCGCTATAAGCTTGTTTTTGACCAGTATCCGGGTATTGTTATTGAAGCAAAACCCATTTGGAAACATGCCGACGGAAGTAGTTGGAATCTATATTACCCCACTTTGGCCGACCTTAAAATGCTGGTAAATATTTGCTACCATAGTTGCGGGGTAATAAACCTTGGCAGTACCATGGGCCTGGATTTTGCCATGTACGATAAGCCCGTGTTATACCTTAAATACAACCACAACAAGCCATATAAAAAGTGGGACAATGTATCGCTGTACAATATGCAGCACTTTAAAACCCTCGATCAGCTCGACGCAGTTGGTTGGGTAACGGAAGCCGGCGAACTGCTACCCATGATGCGAAAACTTTTGCACCACCCCGAAACCATTGGAAAGGATAAACTGCTGTGGCGCAAAAGAATAACGCAGGATATAACAGACGCCGGCAGGCGGATAGGTGAGCTGCTGAGTAATCCAATTACTTCAAAACGCTCAGACATTTGAGTGTCGTTAGGTCATTAAGCCGAGCCAGCAATGACTGAACGGTTCGCCATTCAAAACTTTTACCAATGTGAAAAATAAACCACCCGGCAACCCAGAATACTGGCACTGGCAAATGATTTTGATGCTGTTTGGTGTAAAGGCTGTCTAAGCACATTGTACTATTATTGCAAAAATTAGAAAACAGCTATCATTAAAAAGCAAGTTTGAATTAGGCTCTACAGCACACACCCGATTGTTTGCTTGTAAAAAACATTATACAGCACCACACATCTAAATTGAAATTCACCTACGGCAAACCCCAATTATGCACATTTGTTTTATCACCAACGAATATCCCGTACCCGGCAAGCCACATGGTGGCATTGGCACTTTTGTTTATACCCTTGCCCATGCGCTTACAGCAATGGGGGTGCAGGTTACAGTAGCAGGGGATGGTGATGCCGACCGGGAATATAAAGATGGAGAAGTAACTATCCATCATGTAAGGCCCAGTAAGTGGAAGCTGGCAAAGTTTTGGGATTTTTATGGGAGGCAGCAAAAACGTATCACGCAAATACATGCGCTTAACCCGATAGATATTATAGAGGGGGCTGAATTATATTTTGCCTGGCTGCCTAAAATACCAGGCATAAAATATGTTATCCGCCTCCACGGTGGGCATCATTTTTTTAGCAAACTGCTCAACGTACCCACTAAAAGATGGCGGGCTTTTCAGGAGAAAAAGTCTTTTAAAAGAGCCGACCACTTTGTGGCGGTAACCCAGTTTGTACTGGATGGAACAAGGCGGTACCTGCCCATACCCGCCAATAGAGTCATAAAGATTTTTTACCCAGTAAACTGCGCCAAATTCTATAATGCTGACCATACGAGGCAGGTGCCGTACAAAATAGTATTTGCCGGAACTGTGGTAGAAAAAAAAGGCATCAGGCAATTGATTATGGCTATGCCAATGATACAGGAGAAATTCCCCAAGGCAACCTTGGATATTTATGGGCGTGATTGGGCTAATGCAGATGGCAGCTCTTACATCGGTAGCTTGCAAACTTATATTTCTGAAGCAAGTGAGGATAGTATAAGTTTCAAAGGAGCGGTGCTACATCAGTCGTTGCCAAGGATTTACGAAACAGCCCATATTTGCGCATTTCCCAGCCACATGGAAACACAGGGCATTGTGGTATTGGAAACCATGAGCATGGGCAAAGCTGTACTGTTTTCCACCGAGGGCCCAGGCCCGGAAACCATTGAGCATTTAAAAGACGGATTGATAGCCGACCCATACTCACCAAAGGATATTGCCGAAAAAATTATCTACCTTTTTAGCCACGCCGGGCTGGAACAGGCACTTGGCCAGAATGCCCGTACAAAAATGCTGGAAAAATACGACCTGCCCGTGGTAACAAAACTAAATCTTGAATTTTATGAAAGTCTGCTAAAGGGCTGATGTAATACGCTCAACGCTAAACGGAGCCTGATTTTTATGACAACATTTAGGCAACGCATTGATTGGTTTTCATTGCCTTTTTAATCCTAATCCCCACAACCTAAACATGCACGTTTGTTTCAATAGCGATCACTACCCAACTCCCGGCGGAAACACCGGTGGCATTGGCGTATTTGTGCAAACATTTGGTCGCCTTTTGGTAAAGCATGGCATTAGTGTAACCGTTGTAGGTGCTGGGTATAAATATAGCAGTATAGAACACGACGAGGGCGTACAGGTAATACGCATAGCAAAAAGCAAATGGCCGGTAGCCAAATACATACCACAGCTTTTGAGGCTAAATGCTGCTATCAAAAAGGCACATGGCCAAAACCCCATTGATATTATCGAAAGCTCAGAAGTGGGTCTGGCACTTATCCAAAATATCAAAGGCACAAAACGGGTCATCCGCATGCACGGTGGTCACCATTTTTTCCGTCATTTTGAAAAAAGGCCGTTGGTGGCAAAAACCGTGTGGCAGGAAAAAACCTCTTTTGCTAAAGCCCATGCACTTTGTGCCGTTAGCAATTTTGTAAATGAAGAAACAGCCAAATATTTATCGTTCAATCCCCGTAAAACCACCGTTTTGTACAATGGTGTAATGCCACAAAAGCTGAGGGCACTTGCTGCAAATACACAAACTGTTGCAGGCCGAATAGTTTTTACCGGCACGGTTTGCGAAAAAAAAGGCGCCAGGCAATTGGTACAAAGTTTTGAAGCCATAAGAGCGGCGGTACCTAACGCTACACTATGTATGGTAGGCCCCGATTGGTTTTTTGCCGATGGAAAATCTTACCGCGAATATTTGCAACAGCTTATACCGGAAAATATAAAGCCCTTTATACAGTTTGTGGGCGCTGTGGCCAATACACAAATTCCGGAGTGGATAGCCTCGGCGCAGGTATGTGCCTACCCAAGCCACATGGAAGCCATGCCCCTGGCCTGGCTGGAAGCTATGGCGTTGGGCAAACCAGTAGTGGCGTCGCAAAGCGGCCCCGGCCCCGAAATAATTTGTCATGGAAAAAATGGATTGCTTTGCGACCCGCACAACCCGGATAACATTGCCGATAATATTATCCGGCTGTTACTGGATGAACACCTGGCTGGTAGTTGCGGGCAGCAGGCAGCAGCTACGGTAAACCAAAAATTTGATATGGAAAAGCTGGTGATGGACAATATTGCTTTTTACCAAAAAACAATATCGTAGGTGCTAACGTTCACTCATGATCGTAACGCAGTGACCAATAACGCAATGACTCAATGACGAACGACACATGAGCAATGTTAAAACAACTGGCTTTTTGCGGTATTATTGCAGCATCACCATATTTACAAATTGGCATGGGTACCCTAGCACTTATAAAGAGCGACTACAACAAAATCCATAAATACGGCGAAAGCTTTTTATCCATTTTGTTTAATCAAAGCTTTTGGGCAACTTTTCAATACCGCATTGCCCATCGCATTTATTATTCCCGGTTACCAAAATGGCTGCGCAAATTTCTTTTTGTTTTTACTATGCTTTGGCAAAAGCTGGTTGAAATTACTACCGGCATCACACTACCCGCAAGTGCCCACATTGGCCATTCGTTTTATATTGCCCATTTTGGGTCCGTTATCCTTAACCAATATGCGGTCTTTGGCAATAACTGCAATATATCTCAGGGCGTAACGATTGGCGTAAGTGGCCGCGGCGCTAACCGCGGTGTGCCTGTAATCGGCAATAATGTATATATAGGCGCACACGCCGTAATAGTGGGTAAAATAAAAGTGGGGGATAATGTATTAATTGCTGCTAACAGCCTGGTAACTAAAAATGTGCCGGATAATGCAGTGGTAATAGGCGTGCCTGCCGAAATAGTTAGTTACAACGGTTCGGAAGGTTATTTGTAACACATTTTTTTGCCAGGCAAAACTGCCACCATCGGGATCCATTCTCCCGTTTGAATGGCAAAACCGGCCGGACGTTTCATCTTTACAATTTAAGTCGAAATCCCGCCCTTTAATTCCGCACTTACACTTTATCACATTATTAAGCCTGCATGGTTATTATGCCCGTGGCGGTATATTGCGGCGCAAACCTCAGAGGGGGAAAGTTTTTTTTGACCAGCACTAAAATCAAAACCCGGGTCCTTTTTTCAAGAGAACAGGATTCGGTACAACACCACATGAAGTTTTTAGTAGTAACATTTGCCTCCATAATTTACAAAGCCGAAAAGCCCTACGCCTATGCACCTTACGTAAAAGAAATGGATTTGTGGATGGCCAATGCGGATGAAACACACTATGTATGCCCTGAGCAGGAAACCGAAGATGATTTACTGATAGCTCCTTTTAAAAGCGAAAAGCCATTTCTGCACACCAGGTTATCTTCCGGTGATTTAACTACGCCGGTAAGGGCTTTGAAATTTATTTTTAAGATGCCCAAAAATTTTTTGATAATTTATAAGGCCATGCGCCAGGCCGACCATATACACCTGCGTTGCCCCGGTAATATGAGTTTGCTGGGCTGCTTTGTACAAATACTATTTCCTAAAAAAACAAAAACCTGCAAGTATGCTGGTAACTGGGATTGGAAAAGTAAACAACCCTTTACATACCGGCTGCAGCAAATGCTATTGCATAATACCTTTCTTACAAAAAACATGAAGGTGCTGGTGTATGGCACCTGGCCCGACAAGAACAAAAATATATTGCCGTTTTACACTGCCTCTTATTCCGAAAAGGAAATAATAAGCACACCGCCACGCAGCCTAAATGGCGAAATACGTATTCTCTTTGTAGGGTCTTTTATGCCATCCAAGGAACCAATTACTACCATAAAAGTTTGTCAGCAGTTAATAAACAGTGGGCACAATGTACACTTGGATATGTGTGGCGATGGCAGCGAAAAGGCAGCCTGCGACGCATACGTGGCATCCAATAATTTACAGCACAGCATTGTATTGCATGGCAATAAGACGGCTTCGCAGGTAAAGGAAATGTATAAAAAAGCCCATTTTCTTGTATTTATAAGTCGTAGCGAAGGTTGGCCGAAAGTTGTTGCCGAATCGCTTTTTTGGGGATGCGTACCCATCACTACGGCGGTAAGCTGTGTACCCGAAATGGTGGGCTACGGCAGCCGTGGAAAACTGGTAACCAATAATGCCACCGAAGTAATAGCGGCCATACTGTATTATTTTAATAACCCCGCCGAATACAACGCTGCCGCAGAAGATGGTATGCAGTGGAGCCGGCAATTCACACTGGAAAAATTTGAAAACGACATCAAAAAAATATTAAATGGAACCCATCCGGGTATTACAAATAGTAGATAACCTTACGCTTGGCGGTACCGAAAGTGTAGCATTGAACCTGGCAAACGACCTTGCGGAAGAACCGGGCTTTAAATCTTTTTTGGTATGCACAAGGGAGTTGGGGCCATTGCAAGACAGAATAAAGCCAGGGGTAGTTTTTTTGTTTCTTGCAAAAAAACGCCAGTTAGATGTTGCCGCCATCTTGAAGCTGCATAGGTTTATTGGGGCTAACCGAATCAATATTGTGCATGCACACAGCACCTCCTTTTATTACCCTGCGCTGCTTAAAATATTTCATGGTTTTAAATTGGTTTGGCACGACCATTACGGTTTGGAAACAAAACCCGATGGAAAGCGGTCGTATCCCTATATTCCTTTTAGCCGGGCTTTTAATTTTGCTATTAGTGTAAATCAAATCCTGCTGGATAGCAACAAAAAGCATCTTTTTGTAAAAGATATGATGCAGACTTATCTGCCCAATTACTCCGTTTCTCTTGGTACAGATGATAGTTTGCCGCTGTCTCTAATAGGGAGCGATGCAAATCGTATTGTATGCCTGGCAAACCTGCGACCGCAAAAAGATCATAAAAACCTAATAGCAGCATTTAAATTGGTGAAGGAACAAATACCAGAAGCCACTTTATACTGTGTAGGTGTATGTACCGGCGACGAATATGAAATAGAGGTGCGGCAGCTTATAAAATTGATGGGCCTTGAAAACAGCGTGGTGCTTACCGGTGGTGTAAACAATCCCTTTTTATATCTTAAAAGGTCGGCCATTGGCGTACTTTCTTCAAAATCGGAAGGGCTGCCATTGAGTCTTATTGAATACGGGTTGGCTGGGTTGCCGGTGGTGTGTACCAATGTAGGCCAATGTGGCGAATTGTTAAAAGACAAGGAAAACGGGATATTGGTGCCATCGGAAAATGCCACAGAATTGGGCAATGCAATGATAGCTCTTTTAACCATGCCTGCACTCAAAGAAAAGCTGGCAAAAGGCTTCCATTCTTTTATTAGGAATCATTACACTAAACAGGCAATTTTGCAAAAATTGAAAATTATTTATCAGTCAGTTTTAAAAAGATAGTTTGTTATGCTAAAATGGATGATAGATGATAAAAAAGAGGTGCTTTGGGTAAGTTTGCATGTATTACTTGGCATTGTATCTGCATTTTCTAAATGGCCCTTTATAATTTGGTTTTACATACTATTGGGTTCTTCCCTGTTATTGCTGGTGTCTAATAAAAATAAAGATCTCATCACCATCAAACTAATGGTGTACATATTGGGTGTAGAGCAAATAAACAGGTCTATAAAGGCTTTTCCTTTTGTGCCATACGAAATTGGAAAATATGCTACTTTGTTTTTGGTTTTAATAAGTTTTTTTTATCGAAATACACAAAAAGGAAGTTCTGCTGCAGGTACTTTTATGCTTTTTCTGAGTTTTTCTGGCTTTGTTGCCCTGACTGATGGGTTAGTTTTTAAGAACATTTCTTTTAATTACTTTGGATTATTGAACCTGGCGCTGTGTATGATTTATTTTAATCAGCAGAAAATGACTTATAGCGATTTTAGGGGGCTTCTTAAAATTCTTGTATTTCCTATCATTTCTTTTACAGCACTTATAATATTGCGTCAGGAACAGGGTGTTAAAGTGGTGTATAACCTTACGGCAAATTTTGAGACTTCGGGTGGTGCAGCCACTAATCAGGTGGCTACAAGCCTTGGCTTTGCTTTTGCGATTATGGGGCTGATGTTTTTAACAGGGCAGCGATTATTTAAAATTAAGTTTTTAGATGCCGCACTCACATTTATATTTCTGTTCAGGGGTCTTCTTACTTTTTCCCGTGGGGGAATTGTTACCGCTATTATAGCGTTACTACTGGTAATGATAATGCCGAAAACAAAGAACGTGTTGGCTAATGCCCAAATTGTTTTTCGAAAAATTGATCCTCGTTATTTCATTTTTGGTGCAGTATTCACTGTTCTAACTTTTTTTATGGTAAATGCCCTTACAGGAAACATTTTACTGCTTCGGTATCAGGGCTACAACGAACATAGCTTTCGAACGAAAAAAAGGAATTTGGACGATATAAGTTCCAGCAGATTAACGATAGCCGAAAGCGATATAGCAATATTTGTAAATAACCCTTTTTTTGGCGTGGGCATAGGCGAGTCTAGATTTAAAAGAAAGGATTATGGATTTACAATAGATGCTTTGCCCCATATAGAAGTGACCAGAATGTTATCAGAACACGGCGTTTTTGGCATCGGAATGGCTTTAATTTTTATGTTTTATCCCTTTTACCGAATTTCCAAAGAGCAGAGTAATTATAGCCGGGGCGTTATGGTAATATTTTTTACTATAGCGGTTCTAACTACTTTTCATTCGGCCATGCGTACTATTATTACCCCAGTTTTATATGGTATAGCTTGCCTCAATCTTGTACCCGACAAATTCTATAGAAATAATGGCAGGAGCAAATCTGATGTTGAAGAAGACATCCATAGCAAAGAACAGCTTGCACTGGCCTAAAGATGCATCCCTTTTCTTTTTGCCCGAAAGCTACCAGAAAATTTATGTGTTTCGGCAAGTAAAACCGTTTGAAGGTTACCCATTTTATTCATTTTCACTTTCTGGTGGCCACGCCCTTTTAGAAGGTATCGTGTACAATGTTTCGAACGAATCAATACAGTTAGTAGTACAACAAGCTTTTTTTTCGGAAACAATAGTTGCAGAGAAACTACAGCTGCTAACTGCAGGCTGGACAGGGGAATGGTGCCTTTGGGTGCAGAAGGGCGAAAACCTTTACATTGTAAACGATAAACTTGGTCGCCTGCCAGTGTACTGGTATAATACGGGAGCTAATTTTTTTGTAGGCAGAAATCTTGCACTTTTAGCAGAAAATCATTTGCTTGTACCAGATAGAATGAGTGTTGCGTCATTGTTATGGAGTAGTTATTTAATAGGGCACAGAACTATTTACAAAGATGTAAAGCGAATTCCGGGAGGTTCATTTGCTCATATATCGTTAGCTACCGGCAGTGCTGTGCTAACGGAAGGAGCGCAAATAAATTTTGATGAAAGAAGCGAACAGCCAATAGCGCAACAAGCCAAACACCTGGCAGGCTTATTTAGGCAGGCTTGCGGCCGGATAGCAGCATCCTGGCCTGGCACAATTAATATTTCGCAAAGTGGCGGTCAGGATTCAAGATCTGTAGCAGTAGGTTTTAGCGAGGCTGTGAGCAGCCAAAGATTGTTGGCCTCAAGCTTTGTAATGCCTGGTTCAGAAAAGGATGCGGAACTTGCAAAAGCAATAGCTGCTGCTTTGCAAATACCTATCAAATGTTACAAGGTGGAGGGCAATGCAATACATGAACAGGAGTTATTAGCCAATAAGATGGGTATGAACTATCTGGCTATGGCATTTATCCATGATTTTTATAAACAAATGTTACATGAGAACAGTAGCTTTTTATACGTAACAGGCGATGGTGGCGATAAAGCCCTGCCATACCTTGGCGAAAAAAACACTAACCTTACAATGGAGCGGTTGGTACTGCAGCTAAGCCACCGCCATGCCACAACTCCAATTGAAAAGGTAGCCAGCCTTACCGGACTTCATAAGGATGACATATTGCAGATGATTTACGAAACCGTAAACCGTTATCCGGAACAAAAAATGAATAACCGGAGTATTCATTTTACTTTTTACGAAAGGGCTGTACAATGTTTTTTTGAAGGGGAAGACCGCAGCCGTTATTTTGCATGGGCAACCACACCTTTTTACGATCTTGATTTTTTTAAAGCGGCTATGTTAGTACCAGATAGGTACAAAAAGCATTACCGCATATACCGGCCTTTTCAAAACGAATTAAGCAAGCCGGTGGCAGATATACCCGATGCCAGTGGTCATAGCATTAATAACTGGAAGTTTACAGCCCGTAAAAGAGTGCAGGAATTGTTCAGGAGTGCACCAGGTGGTGTAAAAAATATGGTTCGTAAGTTGGGTGGAGTGCCTGTGAGAGTAAATATGGGTACACCCCGGGAACATTCCGAATTAATAGGACGCTTAATCTGTTTCGAAAGCATGAAAAATATACTCGACCCTAAGGCAACAGCGGAATACCTTTCTGAAGCCAGCCAGGAACAATACGATTACATAAGAACATTGATTTCATTAGATAATTTTTTAAAAAGGGATCTGTAACCCATGAAGGTTTTAATAATCCAAGTAGGCACCCCGGAAGAGCAAGAAAACTACCCTTTAGAAAAACTGATAAGGGAACCTACCCTTACGCACGGTACCAAACTCTTTCGGCACCATTCAATCGTAAATAATGTCCAAACCCGCGAAAGCCTCAAAATGGCGGGTGTTCATATAGACTACATTTATTTTACTGAAAGAAAAAATCCAATTAATTGCTTTAAAGCTTCGTTGCGCTTAAGAAAGATGGTAAAACAAAATGGCTACGATTTAGTAAATCAGTATTGGGGCGGTCTCTCGTCTCTCTTTGCGTCATTCTTTTGCCCATGTCCCTATGTATTATCTCTTATGGGCAGCGATTTGTATGGGCAATACAAATCAAATGGAACTAAAACATGGAAAGGCCGGATGCTTTGCTTTTTTAGTCAACTTACATGTTTCTTTGCAACGGGTGTAATAGTTATGAGCGAAAATATGAAAAGGAAGTTATGGACTATTGCCCGCAAAAAAGCCATAGTTATACCAGAAGGAATCAGTTCAGGGGTTTTTTACCCCATTGATTCTGAAATAGCTCGAAGGCATTTAAGTTGGGACGATAATCAGCTAAAAATCTTGTTTTTCCCCTCCATTGCTTATGTAAAAAACACCCCACTTGCTCAAGCAGCGTTCAAAAAAACAAAAGAGATTCTGCCTTCGGTCGATTTGTTTTTGGCAAAAGATATTCCACATGCTGAACTTGTATGGTACTATAATGCAGCCGATGTCCTCTTGCTCACATCTTACCACGAAGGAAGTAACAATTCTTTAAAAGAAGCATTGGCTTGCAACCTGCCAATAGTAACCGTAAATGTTGGTGACGCTACTGAAAGGCTGGAGAATGTATATCCATCGGAAGTTGTAAAAAGCCATGATGCCCAAGATTTGGCTGAGAAAATGGTGAAAATATTAGAAGAGCGTAAAAGAAGTAACGGTTCATTGATAATACCCGAGGTGGAATTGGGTAACGTTGCTTTAAGAATAGTGGCGTTTTATAAAAGTCTTTTAAAGCAACCCAAAGCAAAGCAGCAACCTGTAAACAATCTTGTAAAATGATAGCCATTATTGACTACGGAATGGGGAACATAGGGAGCATAGCCAATATGATTAAAAAGGTAGGTTATCAGTCGAAAGTAGCCCGGTCGCCAAAAGATCTTGAAGATGCAGATAAGATTATACTTCCTGGTGTTGGAGCGTTTGATACGGCTATACAGCAATTAAAAGACCTGAATCTTTTTGAACCATTAAATGAATTTGCTTTAATAAAAAAGAAACCCGTGCTCGGTATTTGTTTAGGTATGCAATTGCTTTGTAACAAAAGCGAAGAAGGTGTACTTTCCGGATTTGGTTGGATAGACGCGGATGTTAAAAAATTTGATTTTACCAATATTCCCGGTGGGGAAAAGTTAAAGATCCCACACATAGGGTGGAATGTAGTTAGGCCGGTAGATATGGACTTTGTTTTGTTCAGGAATCAGGAAGAAGAGATGCGTTTTTATTTTGTGCATTCGTATGCAGCACAGTGCAATGATCCGGCACAGAGCAAGGGGAAAACGGTGTTTGGGTATGTATACGACTCGGTAATAGCCCGGGAGAATATACTTGGTATGCAGTGCCATCCCGAGAAAAGTCATAGATATGGTATGGCCGTGTATAGGAATTTTTGTAGTATGTAAAAATGGAAAATTATGAAGGCAAGCAGAAGTGCTTACTTACTTTTTAAAATAAGGTTATTTGTAGGGAGTAAAAATTTAGAGTTGAATATTATATTTTAGACTATGTTAAGTAAGCGGGTTATTCCGGTATTGTTACTGCGTGGAAACGGGTTGTATAAGACGGTTCAGTTTAAAAACCCTGTCTATATAGGCGATCCTATTAATGCCGTTAAAATTTTTAATGAGAAGGAGGTGGACGAACTGTGTTTTTTGGACATAGAAGCCAGTAAAAACAAAACAGAACCGAATTATGCGCTTCTTGAAAAAATAGTTGACGAAGCATTTATGCCTTTTGGTTATGGCGGTAATATCACCACCATACCGCAAGTGCGTCAGCTTTTAAAAACAGGTATCGAAAAAGTGATTATTAACACGGCTGTATTTGAAAACCCGAATTTTATTCCAGCCTTGTTTGATAAGTTTGGAGCTTCAACTATTGTGGCTGCTGTGGATGTTAAAAAAAATATATTCGGCAAATACGACTTGTATAGCCATAATGGTACCAAAGTACAAAAGGGCAACGTGTTTGAGCACTGCCAGCAATTAGAAAAGGCAGGGGCTGGAGAAATACTGGTAAATTCAATTGATAGGGATGGTAAAATGATGGGGTACGATCTGCCGCTGATAAAAGAAATTGCAAATAGGGCAGGTATTCCTGTATTGGCATGTGGCGGGGCCGGTAAGCTTGCAGATATTAAGATTTGTAGCGCCCAAACAAATGCGGCGGGTTTTGCAGCCGGTTCTTTATTTGTTTATCACGGCCCTCACAAAGCGGTATTGATTAATTACCCCCCGCAGAAAGAACTAAAAGAACTATTAGCATAAATTGTAACAAACCGATTCTATTATAGGCGACCAACACAATTACTTAAAACACATGTAGACACACAAGGATTTTCAACCCTCCTGCATTTAAACCCTGAGCTAAATGAAAATTATTAGAAGCACCACCGATCCTGGTTACCAAATTTGCACTAAAACGGTAATGGATAATATTG
>Ga0105048_10013357_pt1 | contig 12837 bp, 12 predicted proteins | sample MAT05_FD_78382 | JGI IMG/M metagenome (GOLD analysis project Ga0105048, IMG submission 78382) | Freshwater microbial communities from Lake Fryxell liftoff mats and glacier meltwater in Antarctica - MAT-05 | ecosystem: Environmental > Aquatic > Freshwater > Ice > Liftoff microbial mat | place...
AGGGGTCGTCCCGTCGTGGAGCGCGAGGTGGTGAAGTACCGGCGCGGCAGCGGCGGGCAGCCCTGGCACTTCATCGACTTCGCAAGCGGCGAGGGCGAGGCAGTCACCAACGAGATGGACAGCGTAGCGGACGAGACGCAGCTCCAGCGTGAAAGGCAGACGTTGAAGAGCCCAGATATTCTGGCGATCAAGGGCCTGGCGCAGTTTGAGCGTTTCCCGGCAGCTGTGGCCTTGGGGACGCTGATCGAGAACTGGCATCTCTCCGACTTCCATATCAGCAAGGCGCGCCCCGAGCAGGAGAGCGGGTATGCCGAACATCTTTCCCGCGAGGGCGAGAATCTCTCGCTCGTTATCGAGTTTCTCCAGAAGCAACACCCGAAGGTGTTCACTGCCATTCTTGATCGCCTCGCTAGCCGTGTCCCGGGGATCTCCCGGGTGGAGTCGAAGGTCACTGAAGAGGGCCGCGTGCTGCTGAAGTTTCAGGACGGCGCCTTCGAGGAGCCATTCTTGGCACGCTATGTGTCTGATGGCACGATCAAGATGCTGGCCTACTTGGTCCTTTTGCTCGACCCGAAGCCGCACCCGCTGCTGTGCGTGGAAGAGCCAGAGAACCAGCTATACCCGACCCTGCTTGCGGACCTTGCCGAGGAATTTCGTAGCTATGCCACACGTGGCGGCCAGGTCTTCGTCTCCACGCATTCTCCCGACTTTCTAAATGCGGTCGAGGTGGACGAAGCGTTTTGGCTGGTAAAGAAGGACGGCTACACGGAGGTGCTGCGCACCAAGGATAACGCCCAGATCGCGGCCTACATGGCCGAGGGCGACAAGCTCGGCTACCTCTGGAAGCAGGGCCTGTTCGGCGGGGCGGACCCATCGTGAAGTATCTCGTGTTCTTGCTCGAGGAGCCTTCGGCTCGGGATCTGCTCGAAGGACTGTTACCGCGGATCCTGCCGGACACGATTCACGTCCAGTACCTCGTATTCGAAGGGAAGCAGGACCTCGAGAAGCAGCTTGTCGCGAAGATGAAGCGCTGGCTCGTCCCCGAGTCGGCGTTCATTGTGCTTCGCGATCAGGACAACGCCGACTGCTTGGACGTGAAGAAGAATCTCAGCAAGCTGGTCAAGCAATCGGGACGTTCGCCTGCCCTGGTACGGGTCGCCTGTCGCGAGCTCGAATCGTGGGTGGTCGGCGACTGGCAAGCCGTTGCCGATGCCTTCGAGCAGCCCAAGCTAGCGACGCACAGCGTAAAGGAGCCATATCGCGATCCTGACCAGCTCTCACGACCGATCGATGCGCTCCGGCAGTTCCTGCCTGAGTATCAAAAGCGCGATGGTGCACGGCGGGTCGGCCCATTGCTCGAACCTGGTCGCAACAACTCCCGAAGCTTCGTCGCGTTCTGCGATGGCGTCACCAGGATGGCCGCCGCGCTCGTCGGCCCTGCGCGCTGACGATCATGAGCGCGCCTGCCCGGAGCTTCGCGCTCGAGGTACTTCGCCTCTCCACCCAGCGATTGCGCAAGCCGCGCCCGAAGTCATGACCCGCAGGCTCATCGTTCTTTCGCAATCGCGTCATGCCGACCACGCGCCCCGACTACGTGGACTACGTTACGGCGCTCGGCCTCACGGTTGAGACGGCCAACGCCGTCGACCTGCTCGGCAGGAGCGAGGGGCGCCGCCACACCGACCACATCGAGACGGTGCTCGCCGCCGAGCGCGACCTGGCCGGCGCGTACGTCACACTTTCTCGCCCGTGGCGTGCGACACGTTCAGGGCGCCGAAGAGGTCGTCGGCGAGCTCCAGCCGGGCAGTGCGCTCGAGGCCGTGCTCGAGGCGACCAACGAATGGAACCCGCGCGCGCGCCAGCTGCAGTTTCAGGGCAAACCGGTCGGCTGGCTTCGAACCCTTTGCGGCCCCGGCCTTCAGGCCGGTCGCGCGCGTCGACGCAGCGCTCATGCCGTAGTGCTCACCCTCCAGCACCTTCAGGTTCGCGATGCGGATCCCGCGCAACACTGGCCGTTCCATGGACATCGTGCCCTCCCAGCGTGCAGGCTACACGCTGGAGTGGGCGCGGCGAGTATGGGCCTGCCACCCGTTGCACCAGCTCGGTCTTCCCCGCATGCTTGGGCCATGACCGCCGTCCAGCCGGGGACGCGAAACCAGCGGCCCATCGTCGTGTATCGGAGCGTCAACCGCAATGGCGCCACCTACTCGCTGGAGCGAGGGTCGATCGCTCGCATCCTGAAAAGGTTCGGCGACAAGGTGCATGCACGCGATCGCCTGTTCCTCACGCATGAGGACGAGGTTGACTACACAGCCGTGCGCGCCTCCATCACGGGGCAGATCATCATGCTGCTCACGGGCCTTCCGGCGGAGCGGCTTTCTTCGATCGGCTCCGTCTCGTTCCGTGACCCGGTGACCGACCAGGAGCTGCCGCGCGCGTAGCCCCGACCCCGTGGCGGGGGCGCGGCCGCGGGTCCGTTGACCCGTGCGACGGCGCAGGATACCTTGCCTGAACCTCTGAGGAGGCGAGCGACATGGGCGCGAAATTCCTCATCATTCCTGACGAAGGCGCAGAAGACGTGGCCGCTCTGGCCGGCCTCTCGGCCGAGCAGATCACGCAGCTTGACTCGGTTCTGAGCGACAAATCGTCGCTGAAGCGCGGGTCGAGGATCTTTCAGTTGATCGCCGAGCGGCTCTCCGTGGGCCAGGACGTCGCGCTCAAGCTTTGGTCCGCCATCACGAACATTCGGCTCCAGCGCGAGCGCTTCGGCATGACGGACGCCGATCTCGTCTCGGACATCCATGCCGTTGCGCGCGTCGGGGCAGAGGCGGAGCGAGACGAGGCACTTCGGAAGTTGTTTCAACGAAGCGACGAGGACCGCTTCGTCGAGAAGGTCGGCGCTCTCCGGCATGCCCTCTTGCCGCACATGGTCGAGGCACGCACGGTCGTGGAGACAAGGCCGATCTTTTCGAAGGACCGGTTGAAGATCGATGGCATGCTTCTCCTCACGGTGCTCGACGTGACGTGTCACGACCACGTGACCGGGGATACCAAGAGCATGACGATGCAGCTCTCACGAAAGAACATCGTCACCCTGCGTGAGCGCCTCGATGACGCCGAGAAGAAGCTGACCCTGCTGGAAGGGTCGATTCCAGGGATGGAGTTTTTCGAATGAGCTTCGACCAAACCCTCCCCGAAATGCCAAAGATCTGGCCGACGGATCGCAAGCCACCTGATCGCGGGCCTGCCGACGAGGCGCGCCTCTGGCGCGGCGCTGCTCGTATCGAGGTCTGCCCGCCCTCGGCTCCGAGGCCCGACCCGATGCGCCTGGCGCCGGACCCGGATGGGCTTCATCGCCTCAATCGTGAGCTCATCGATGCGTATGACCGCGAACGAGCGGGCGCTGAGTCGGCGTCGATGGAAAGCGAGATCGCTCGCCTGGAAGCTCGAACGGCAGAAATCATTCGCCAGCGTCGAGAGCGGACCCTCGGCCCCATGAGGCAACAGGCCGAAGAAGCCGCCCTGCGCGCGCGGAAGCTGCTCGGCGACGAGTAGACCGTGGACCTTGTCCCGGCGGAGACGGCTCTTCCGACTGCACCTCTAACGAGGGAGCACCTGCCCCGGCCCGGCGACTACAAGACGTACCGCGCGTGCGCGCGATGGGACTTTGGCTTCACCTGTGCGTTCTGCTTTCTTCACGAGGGCGACGTGGCCGGGCTCGGCGCGGAGGGCACCGGCTTGATGTGGCTCGAGCATCTCGAAACACAGACCGCGTCACCTGCAGAACGAGATGAGTACAAGAACCTCGCCTGGTCCTGCCGATTCTGCAACGACACGCGCGGCAGTCGCCACTCTCACAGCCCGGCTGCAGGACCGAAGCTGCTCAATCCAGTTGTGGCCCCATGGGCGAGCCATTTTCATTTCGAGCTCGAGAGCTCGGAGGCGATCGGTAAGCACGTGTTGCGTGAGAAGTCGGCAACCGACGCCGACGCTGTCCTTACGCGCAAGGCCTATCATCTCGACGCTGCCAACAAGACCGAGCTGCGAACGTCGCGCCATGCGCGCATCGCGTTCTACCTCCAGTGCGAGAGCGACATGATCGAGCTTGTCCCGCGTCTCCTCGCCGCCGCTAGGGAACAGCGCGATCAGGCGACCAAGAAGGCCCAGCTCGATGCAGCGAAGGCGATTGAGGTTGGCTACACGCAAGCGCTGCGCGAGGTACGTCGGCATGAAGCCGTCCCGCACGACGCGCCCGCGAAGTGTCGCTGCACGGCTCAGCACGCACTGCCGGAATGGCTCCGGTCGCAGCTCATCAGCTGCGATCCCCTGAGCTGACTGCGATAGCATCCGGCACGATGAAGGAGATCGACGTCAGGCAGCGTCTCGTCCAAGCGCTGGAGGCGGATCTGATCGGTCCCTTCGTGCCCGACTCCGACACGCAGCACGGCCAAGAGGTCCTGCCGATCCCCCCGTCCCGCTGGTACCTGACCGGCTTCCTGGCGCCGCAGGGCAGTCGCGCACCCGACACCGACGACGAGGACTCTATCGATGGCGGTCTCGCAGCGGGCAGCGAGGGCAAGGAGGAGGACGCGGGGACCGAGGAGCCCGAGCCGAAGCGGCCCGTTCGCTTCCCCGCATCGATGGGTGTCAGCGTGTTCCTACCGGCGGGCACCGGTGACAGCATCGGCGTCGACGTCTGGTACGCCGACTACGACAAGGTGGCAGTGCCACTCGAGCGCTCAGACCAGCCCAAGCCCGGCTGGAAACGCGTGCCGCACGGCCCAGTGCGAGTGAGCGTCCCGCTGGACGCGCTGGAGCTCGGCAAGAGGGACGGCATACCGGTGCCGGGGACGCGTGGGCTCATTCTACGAGGCGAGCTGCGCGCGACCGATATGGACGGGCTCGACCCGGGCACACGCGTGCTCTCGCTATTCCTGGTGAACGATCGCGCCCCGGTCGAGATCGACCGCGACATGCAGTTCGTCTTCCAGGTGAAGCTCGCGCTCACATTCGATGCAGGCTTCCTGAGCCGCCCTAATCGCAAGGGCGAAGGCTCCGACGACGACGATCAGCAGGTGCTCGCGCTCCTGTTCCGAGACCATCGCGAGTGGGCGGTCGGCCACAACACCAGTATCGAGCAGCCACCGCCCGGCAAGGTCACGCACTTGGTGACGACGCAGCTTCCCCGCTTCGAGGTGCGCCCGACTGCCCACCAAAAGATCGACAACGTCGCTACCACCATGGCAGACCTCGGCAAGCTTGGCGCATCCGGGCTGGACAATGCGCTTTCGCCCTTGGTCGAGGCGTACGGCAAGTGGATCGATCGCCAGCGCCACGAGAGCGTCCGTCCCACTCTGGAAGGAGCGCGCGATCGGCTGATGGAGAAGGCCGATCACGTGAAGGCTCGCGTCGTCGATGGGCTCAAGCTCCTCCAATCGGACGCGCAGGTTCTGCGCGCATTCCAGCTGGCCAACGTCGCGATGCACGTTGCAGCCATCCAAGCGGACGCGACTCGCGAGGACCCGCGATACAACGACGGCAAGAAGCCCGAATGGCGCCCTTTTCAGCTGGCGTTCATCCTGATGAACTTGCCGTCCGTCGCAGACTCAGGCCACGCCGACCGGAAGGTCGCTGACCTGATCTACTTTCCGACTGGCGGTGGCAAGACAGAGGCCTACCTCGGGCTGATTGCTTTCACGCTCGTGCTGCGCCGACTGAGAGGGCAGGGGACAGCGCACGAAGGGCGGGGCGTGGCGGTGCTCCTTCGCTACACGCTCCGTCTGCTGACCCTCGATCAGCTTGGGCGCGCGTCCACGCTCATTTGCGCGCTCGAGGAGCTGCGCCGCAAGCTGCCGACGGAGCTCGGCAACGCCCGCTTCACCATTGGCCTTTGGGTCGGTGCGAGCGCCACCGCCAACCGCTTGAAGGACGTGCACAAGGTTCTGCACGACTACACGCCAGGTCGCCAAGACTCGCCATTCCCGCTCACCAATTGCCCCTGGTGTGGCGACTCGATCACCATCGGCAACGTGAAGATGCTCGACGAGTCGGGCAAGCCGACGAAGAAAAACTTCGCGCGCTGCGTCGCTTACTGCTCGAGCGATAAGTGCAACTACAACGAGGCAAAGGCGCCGGGGCTCGGCCTGCCTGTCGTATTCGTCGACGAGCAGATCTACCGCGAGGTGCCGTGCTTCGTCGTCGCGACCGTCGACAAATTCGCGATGATGCCCTGGCTGGGCGAAGCAGGCATGCTGTTCGGCCGCGTCACGCACCTCGACGACGTACGGGCGCATGGCGTGATGCACGACGCCCCGAAGGGCGCGCGTGCCGTGCCCCAGGGCTTGCTGCCACCCGAGCTCATCGTTCAGGACGAGCTTCATCTCATCAGCGGACCGCTCGGCACGATGGTTGGCCTCTATGAGGCAGCGGTCGACTACCTATGCGAGCTGCCCATTGGCGGCAAAGCACGGCCGCCCAAGGTGATTTGCTCGACGGCGACGCTGCGGCGGGCGCGCGAGCAGATTCAAGCGCTGTTCGGGCGCAGCATGTGTTTGTTCCCGCCGCGAGGCATCACCGAGGGGGACAACTTTTTCGCCAAGATCGATCACAAGGCGGACGGTCGGCTCTACGTAGGGGTTGGGGCGCCAGGGAGAGCGCTGCGCGCGGTATCTGTCCGTAGCTACGCGGTGATGCTCGCGGCGGCACAAAAGCACTTCGACCCGAAGGGCGACCCAAAGCAGCCGGCCGACCCATACATGACGCTGATTGGCTATTTCAACAGCCTGCGCGAGCTCTCCGGCATGCGCCGACTGGTCGAGAGCGAGGTTCACAATCGCGTCCACGACATCGAAGACAAGCGCCGTCCGTTGCTGTTCGTCGGGCCCCATCCGTGGGCCAAGGATCGCAAGCTGAAGCTCCCGGCCGAGCTGACCTCGCGTGAGTCGACCGAGCGCGTGAAAGATACCAAGCGCCGACTCAGCGCACGCACGCAATCGAAGGACCCAGAGCCGCTCGATGTCGTATTGGCGTCGAACATGATCTCGGTCGGGCTGGACGTCGACCGTCTCGGGTTGATGGTGGTGACCGGCCAGCCGAAGACGACCAGCGAATACATCCAGGCCACCAGCCGCGTCGGTCGCGCCTACCCGGGGCTCGTGATCGCATGTCTCAACGTGATGCGGCCCCGAGATCGCTCCCATTACGAGCGGTTCTGCGCTTACCACGAAAGCTTTTACCGTGAGGTCGAAGCCACGAGCGTGACGCCCTTCAGCGGCCAGGCGCTCGACAGGGGCCTCGTCGGCTCACTGCTTTCGATGATTCGTCACGGGCTGGGGGCGATGGAGCCCCCGACCGGCTTCATGAAGTTGCATGACAATCGACCGGCGGCCGAGAGCATCCTGAGCTGGATGATCAAGCGTGCGCGGGGGCATCGAAAATTTCACGACGACGAGGCAGAGAAGCGCATCGCTGACATTCTGAGCACACGCGGCAAACACTTCCTCGATGCATGGGAACGCGTCGCGCAGAAGTTCAAAGAGGGCGGAGGGGATCGCACCTACAGCAGAAATGACCGCGCCGGCAGCGAAGGTATGCCGATCTTGTTCACGGCGAGCGACGATCCGCCCATTGACCACGATGAGCGAGCCTTCCAGGTGCCGACTTCGATGCGTGACGTGGAGCCCAACGCCCACATCTGGGTGCGCTGGAAGCAGCTGGACGAGAGGTCGTAATGGCGTTCGGAAAGAAGGCGGAGGCCAAGAAGCAGCACCGGCCCGATGGGCAGCTGCGCCAGAGCCAGCTCGTCACCACGTTTGGGCCCGGTGCCATGGTCGACCTCGTTCACGGCGCCGTCGTAATCGGCGGTCTCGAGCACTGGGGCTTCGGCAAGGCTGGTTTCGTGGCGCTCGATGATGCGCGTCTGCGGCGCTCGCTGATCCCGAGGCTCAAAGCGCTCGACCCGGATCTTGACCTCGCGAAAGAGAACTACTTTCGAATGCCCCCCGAGGGCGATGGGCGTGATCCGTTTCCCAATGTCGGCATTCGTGCGCTCGAGTTCCCCCACTGGTTCGTCTGTCAGGGCTGCCGCCGACTGGCGCGCGCCAAGGACCATTTCGAGAACAAGAACGGCAGGTATCGGCACGAGTGCGGTCGCGGCAAGTTCGCGGCCGCCATTCCCGTGCGCTTCGTCGCCGCGTGTAAACGGGGCCACCTAACTGATTTTCCGTGGATCTTCTTTGCGCACTTCAAGCGCAAGGACGGCATCTGCGACCGACCTGAGCTCGAGCTGCGGGAGGACGCATTGGGCGACATCGCGCGCATCTTCGTCCATTGCAAGAACTGCGATCATCGGACATCGATGAAAGAGGCAAACGTCCCTCGGAAGTGTCCCGGGGAGAGGCCATGGCTCGGTGGGCGTGCCGCGAACGAGGTGTGCGAGGAGAACAGCGAGCTGCTCGTCAGAACCGCATCGCATGCGTACTTCGCGCAGGTCGTCAGCGCGCTGCGCCTGCCTGATCCGACGCCCGACCCCATCCGGCTTCGCATCCGAGAAAAGGATGTGTGGAAGAGCCTGCACAAGGTGACCACCAAGGGGCAGCTGGCGGACATGGCAGATCTTGTCGATCATGTTGCCGCTGCTGTTGGCAGCTTCGCCCCGGAGGCCGTTTTGGCGGCGATCGCCGCCGAGCGGAACGCGGCTGCTGGCGCCACCGAGCGGCCGCTGCGCAGCGCCGAATACGAGCGCATCGTGAACGCACCGGCAGAGCTACCGGGCGTGTTGCCGGAGCCCGGTGCGCAGTTCGCCGCGTATCGCATCCCGAAGCACCGAATTGACCTGCCATCGGGTGTTCGTGGGCTTTGCATCGTGCCGGAGCTTCGCGAGGTTCGCGTTCAGGTCAGCTTCAGCCGCTTCGACTCGGTCAGCGCCAACCTCCAGGGCGAGTACGACTTCGAAGGGCGGAAGGTGAAGCCTGCGGTGCTCACCGTGCCGACTGGCAACGAGAAGTGGCTCCCAGCGGCGGAGGTTCGGGGGGAGGGCATCTTCCTCGAGCTTGATCCGGCGGCGCTGGCGGAGTGGGAGAAACGACCAACTGTCGTGAAGCGCGCCGAGCAACTGCTTCGCGCCTTCGAGGCAGACCCCCGCGGCCCGTTCCCGGGCATTCGCTTCTATCTGCTGCACTCACTCTCCCACCTCGTGCTCACCGCGATCAGCCTGGAGTGCGGCTATGCCGCGAGCGCCATTCGAGAGCGCATCTATTGCGGGCAGCCGGAGCTGGATGGTCCCAACATGGCCGCCGTCATGCTCTCGACAGGCACCACCGGTAGCGAGGGCACTCTCGGCGGTCTCGTCGAAGAGGGCCGGCGCATCCGTCACCATCTTCGCGAGGCCTGGGACATCGGTCGGCTGTGCTCGAACGATCCTGTCTGCGCCGCCCACGACCCCAGCGCCGAATCCAGTGATCGCCGCACCGAGGGCGCTGCGTGCCACGGGTGCCTCTATATCGCCGAGTGCTCGTGCGAATGGTTCAACCGCTTCCTGGACCGCGCGCTCGTGGTGCCCACAGTGGGCAACGACCCAGAGCTTGCCTACTTCAAAGAGCGACCGTGATGAGCCAGCGTGGTCTCAAGCGCGTCAGCACGTCGGTTCTGCGGGACCTGCGCGAGGCCATCGCAGCCGATCGCCTGCGCCCAATGATTGACCGCGCCGCGCTGGTCGCGTTCGGCGTCCAACACCAGCTCGATCCCATCACCGCGGTGCTCGCCGGCCACGGCAAGGCAGCCTGCGTCGCCATCCTGGAGGTCATCCTCGCCGAACGAGAGAACCCTCGGCCCACGCCGGAGCTGGTGTGGACGGGGCCGGAGGGCGCCACAGCGACCGCGCGCGACACGGTGGTCGTGCTGCGAGCGCTGTTCGAGAGCGCGCGCGAGAACGTCGTCCTCGCTGGCTACAGCTTCGACCACGCTCGTGACGTGCTGGCGGCGCTGCACGACAGCATGGTCAAGCATGGCGTGGTCAGCACCTTCTTCGTCGACATCCCGCAGATTGAACGCGGCGTCGCAGTGGACGCCCATTTGCAGAAGCACCTCGGCGGCTTCTTCGCGACGAACTGGCCGTTCGGAGAGCCGCGGCCGCGGCTGTACTACGATGTCCGTTCGATCTCACCGGGGCCGCCTTGGTCGAGCCTTCATGCGAAGTGCGTCGTTGTCGACGGGGCGCGGGCCTTCGTGTCGAGCGCGAACTTCACGCAGCGGGCGCAGGAGCGAAATATCGAGGTGGGGGTGCTGATCGATGACGCTGGGTTTGCGGGGTCGTTGGCCAACCAGTGGATGGGCTTGGCCGACGCGCGGCTGGCGGTGGAGTGGCGACCCACAGCCTCTCCACCACCATAACGTCAGCGATCTCGCCCATCTCCAGACTTCTATGGGCGGGTCGTTGCCTACTCAGCATGTTCGGTTACCGTCCATTGGTCGGCTGCATCTATCCAACCCTCGATTTTCGAGAACGGTAACAAGTCGCCGACAGGGAAACGTCATGGCCGATAACACGAAGAAGACTGGCAACCCCGACCGCTCCAAGGTCTCCAAGCAACCGCACGAGATCGATCACCTGGTGAAGAAGCACGACCTTCCGGCTCCGCTCGTCAAAAAGATTGTCGAGCAGGTCGGCCCGAGTCGAGTCGAAGTCGACAAGAAGCTCGAGGAGATGAAGAAGAACGGGCGCAAGTAGGGACCGCATGGACGCCAGGCCTGTCCGTGCAGACCTGGCGTTCGCTCTTGCAGCGTGCGTTGTTCACCTCGTGACTGCGATCGGCGACTTCGCCGAACTGCTGGCACCCTTGCCGAGCGCCGCACCGTCCGACTTCGGGGGGGATGTGGACAGCGCCGCGTCGGTGGAGAGTGGGACAGCCCCACCGAACAAATCTTCGAGCCCCAGCAGCTGGAAGCCGAATTCGTGACCCTGGAGGGCAGCAGTTGCTTGCCCTTCGCCGTCGCCGTCGCCGTCGCCGCGATCGCACGCTGGGCGCCCGGTCTGTTTTTCCCAGGTGCGGCCGGTGCTCGGTGCGCCATTCTGGGCCTCCGTCGCGATCGTCGTCTCGACCAGAGTCTGGACGCATGGATGTCGACCGAACAGCTGCTCGTCGCCTGGTTCATGTTCGTGCGAGGTGGCATTGGACCTCGTAGACGACGACGTTGAGCAGCAGGAGATCGAGATGCCCTGCGCCTCATTGGCGCCACAAAGCTGTGTCTTCGGCAGAGCCCGGATGCGATGCTGCAAGACGCCAAGATGGGAGGTCCGCGAACCTAATGACCAGCCTCGCTGGCCGGACCGCTGCGTTGCCACTGCCCCGAATTTTCGTGGTGCACCACAACCCCAACAGCGGCCGCTACGCCTACGCTGACGATCCCAACGATGCCATTGCATCCGCCAAGGCGCTGATCGCCGAGGGCGAGAACACCTGGGTCGCGGGCAATTGTCACCGAATGATCGGGGTTGGCGACCTCTTGCTCTTCCGGTTCGGCGGCTCCCGCCTGAAACAGGAGCCCGGTCTCTATGCCGCCGCCCACGTCACACGCGCGCCCGAGCAGGCCGAGAACGGCAAGTGGAGGTTCCGCTACAAGCCCGATGCCCGTCTGACGCGCCACCTCATGCGCGCTCCCATCGTTGGAGTGCGCCTCGCTCGACTCGTGGGCCGCTCCTTCGGCGCCTCGATACAGCCCGTCCCGCCTGATGGGCGAGCCATTCTCGCCGACCTACTGGGGCATCAACCAAATCGTGAAGAGCAACCTGTCGCGCACACCGGGATTACGCATGGGCTTCTGATCCTGAAGGAGCCGCTGGACAAGATCCTATCGGGCACCAAGACCTGGGAGATCCGAGGCAAAGCGACCGCTCGCCGCGGGCCCATTGCGCTCATTGAAAGCAAATCGGGGCAGGTGGTGGGCGTGTGTAATGTCGTCGACGTCGTTGGGCCGCTTTCGCTTGCCGAGTTGCGCAGGAACGCCGACCGCGCGGGCTTTCGCCCAGGCGAGCTGCCCTACGCAACCACGTACGCCTGGGTGGTGCGCGACGCGCGACGGCTTGCCGAGCGCATTCCGTACCGCCACCCATCGGGGGCCGTGATCTGGGTTCGACTCGAGCCGAGCGTTGTTCGACGGCTGCCGAAGTCTGGTTAGCCCGCCTGCTCGATCCGGACGACCCAGCGCGGATAGCTTCTCTCGAGCCCGATCCGGCGGACGACGCTCGCACGCAGCGGGCCCGCCGCTTCGAGAACTGACGCAACCAGCTTCGTGTAGGGCCTCGGGACGTAGCCAAGCTTGTCACCAGAAGGCAGCAGCAACTCGGTGGCGAACGCGTCCCACTCATTCGTCGGCTCGCGTCGCAGAGTGATCGCATCGCCAGTCTTCACGAGCTCCGCGCCGGGCCAGTGCCCCACCCCGGCGACCCGGGCGAACAGCGGTCGCGCGAGATCGTCATCCTCGGCTCGCCACTCAGAAAGCTCGATCCAATCGGTCGCCTGGATGCCGCCGCTGCGAGCCAGAATTTCGAGCTGGTCGTCGCGATTCTCGACGGCCCACGAGTCGAGGATCGAGCCGTAGTCTGGGCGCTTCGGGGACGGGATGCGCTCGGCGAACGTCGCGAAAAGGTGGCGCGCGTGGTAGGGCCGCTCCACACCGCGGAGCTCCGGGAACTCCGCGAGCAGGTGGAACGTCAGCGGAAGTTCGGGCTCATACGCGAACCGGTACCCGTCGGCGGCGTGCCACAGCTGGCCTATCTGCTGACGCTGGTTTCCCTCGTCGCGCCACATGACCCAGAGTCGTTCGGTCGCCACGGGCGCC
>Ga0105048_10013361_pt1 | contig 12834 bp, 14 predicted proteins | sample MAT05_FD_78382 | JGI IMG/M metagenome (GOLD analysis project Ga0105048, IMG submission 78382) | Freshwater microbial communities from Lake Fryxell liftoff mats and glacier meltwater in Antarctica - MAT-05 | ecosystem: Environmental > Aquatic > Freshwater > Ice > Liftoff microbial mat | place...
CGATTCCGGTGCCTTGTCACCCGAACAAGCCGCTGCCGATGCCACCCCGCAGCGCTTTGATACGTTGCCCCTCGACGCCAAGCTGCTCCGTGCAGTGATGGATTCAGGCTACACCGCCATGACACCCATCCAGGCCAAGGCGATCCCCATCGTCCTGGCCGGGCGCGATGTGATGGGCGCAGCGCAAACTGGCACGGGCAAAACAGCCGCGTTCACGATCCCGCTGCTGCAGAAGATGCTGCGCCACGAGACCGGCAACATGTCACCGGCCCGCCACCCGGTGCGCGCCCTGGTGCTGACCCCCACCCGTGAACTGGCCGACCAGGTGGCCAACAACGTCAAGAACTACGCCAAGCACACGCAGTTGCGTTCGCTGGTGGTTTTTGGTGGTGTCGACATGAAGCCGCAGACCTTGCAGCTGAAAGCGGGTGTTGAAGTGCTGATCGCCACGCCAGGCCGGCTGCTCGACCACATCGAGGCCAAGAACGCCATCCTCAACCAGGTCGAATACGTGGTGCTCGACGAAGCCGACCGGATGCTCGACATCGGCTTCCTGCCCGACTTGCAGCGCATCCTGTCGTACCTGCCCAAGGCGCGTCAGACGCTGCTTTTTTCGGCGACGTTCTCGCCGGAAATCAAGCGCTTGGCCAACAGCTATCTGCAAGACCCGGTGCTGGTGGAGGTGGCTCGACCCAACGCTGCTGCGACCAACGTCGAGCAGCGTTTTTACAGCTGCGACGACGACTCCAAACGCGCGGCCATCAAGCAGATGTTGCGCACGCGCTCGCTGTCGCAAGCCCTCATTTTCGTCAACTCAAAGATCGGCGCCGCACGGCTGGCGCGCTCTTTCGAGCGCGATGGCCTGAAGACCCAGGCGCTGCACGGCGACAAGAGCCAGGACGAACGGCTGAAGGCTCTGGCGGCATTCAAGGCCGGTGAAGTCGACCTGCTGGTGGCTACCGATGTGGCCGCTCGGGGTTTGGATATTGCGGATTTGCCGGCGGTGTTCAACTTTGATGTGCCATTCCATGCCGAGGACTACGTTCACCGCATCGGCCGCACCGGCCGTGCCGGCGCTTCGGGCCTGGCGGTGACGTTGGTGGCCCGCGACGACATGCGCCTGGTTGGTGAGATCGAAAAGCTGCTCAAGCGCAAGATCGAGATCGAGCCGATCGAGATCGAAGACGACCGCCCGGCCTACCGTGCGCGCCCCCGCCGTGACGACCTGCCAGATGTTGACGGCGCACGCGAGCAAGCCGAACGCGTCATCGAGCGAGCGGCCGAGCGGCCGCGCCGCGAGCCTGCCGTTCGCCGTTCGGTTGACCCGTTCTTCGACCAGCCCTATGAGGCCTCTGCTGCGGCTGCGCCTGCTGCTTGGGAAAAGACGGTTTCTGCGACGACGGCTGTGAAGCTGCCGGCTTCCAACATCCGGCCGAAGAAGAAGGTGGCATCGCTATTGGGCGGCAGTCCGTAGCGGGCACTCAGCCTGCTGGCGCCTGCGCCAGGATCGAAAACACCGCCGGTAAACGGTCTGGCATGGTCAGTGGCTGTTTACGCCAGCCGCCCACACTGTCGCTGCGGTTCCAGCCACCGGCCATGGTCAAACCGCAGCTCACGGCCAGCTGGGTCTGCGCCTGCAGCGTGTTGACCAGTGCACCCAGCAGCGCCTGGTTGCGGTAGGGCGTCTCGATCACCAGTTGTGTCTGGCCCAGGCGCCGGGCCTGGCCTTCGAGCTCCTTGATTCGAGCGACACGCTGGGCTGGGTCTTGTGGCAAGTAGCCCACGAAGGCAAAACTTTGCCCGTTCAAGCCGCTGGCCGCCAAGGCCATCAACAGCGAACTTGCACCCGGCAGCGGCAGCACAGCAATGCCTTGGGCGTGCGCAGCGGCAACCAGCAAAGCACCGGGGTCGGCCACGGCAGGCAGGCCCGCTTCCGACAACAAACCGATGTCGTGGCCTTGCAGTGCCGGCGCCAACAGGCGCGCCCACTCGGCGCTGGCCACCGTTTCACCACTGCCCTTGCGCGGCCGCGGCAGTTCGGTGATGTGCAGCGTCTGCAGAGCCTGCGCAAGTGGTGCGACGGCGTCGACACGCTTGAGAAAAGCGCGGGCGCTGCGGGCATCTTCAACCACCCAGTGCGTCAGGGCTGCGGCTCGTTGAATCACCGCCAGCGGCAGCACGGCTTGCAGCGGCACGGCCTCGCCGCCCAGGTCCAGGGTGTTGGGCACCAGCAGCAAGGTTCCAGGCGGCGTCACTGGTGAACCTTCGTGCGGTGCACTCCGGTGGTCGCCGTTGTGGCGGTGGGGTGGACTCATGGCCTCAACGGGTCGATGCCCGCAGCCCGCAACATCGCCAAGGTACGGATCAGCGGCAGCCCGATCAGGGCGGTGGGGTCGTCGTTGTCAATGCGTTGCAAGAGGGCGATGCCCAAAGTCTCGCACCTGGCGCTGCCAGCGCAGTCGTAAGGCTCATCCAAACGAAGATAACGTTCAATTTCATTGGCATGGAGTGTGCGGAAACGAACGCGTACGGTGGCCAGGTCTTGCGCGACAAAACCACCGTCACGGTGGACGACGGCAACGGCCGTGTGGAACAGCGCTTCACGCCCGCTGAGCGTTGCCAGTTGCTGTGTGGCGCGCGCGTGGTTGCCGGGCTTGCCCAGGGCAATGCCGTCCAGTTCGCACACCTGGTCCGAGCCAATCACCACCGCGCCCGGGTGGCTGTGCACCACGGCCTGTGCCACCGCCTGCGCCTTCGCCAGCGCCAACCGCACAGCCAGGGCTGCCGCTGTTTCGCCAGGCAGCGCAGCTTCATCAACGTTGGGCGCGATGGACTCGAAGGGCATGCGCAGCCGCGCCAGCAGCTCCTGCCGGTAGCGCGAGCTCGAAGCCAGGATCAAGCGCCGTGGGGCGTCGTTGGTGTGCATGCCGCTGATTCTCGCGGCCTGGGCGGCGCCTGCCCGGGGGACATGCACGGCGAGCCTGGGCGCTGTTGTCCAGGCTGTGTTGTCCGAAGCGCCGTCGCTACACTGAAGCGCCGCCTGCACCATGACCGAACGCCACCTTGACCATCGCCACCTTGACTTGACCGGCCTGGCACGCCAGGGCCGATCACTGTCGGGCGCAACGGCCCAAGACGCGTTGCCGCGCCTGGCCTCCAGTGTTTGCCTGGACGTGTTGGCCGTGCCCGAGGTGACGTGGTCGGCCCGTCCTGAATGGCGGCCGGTACCGGCGGGAGCGCCGCAACTGTGGTTGCATCTGTCAGCGCAGACAGCGGTCACCTTGGTCTGCCAGCGTTGTTTGCAGACCCTGACGCAGGCGTTGATCGTTGAGCGCAGCTTCCTGTTTGTGGCTGACGAAGACGAAGCCGTACGCCTGGACGAAGCCAGCGACGACGACGTGCTGGTGCTGCCAAAAGCTCTGGATCTGCAAGAGTTGATGGAAGACGAATTGATTCTGGCCCTGCCGATCGTGCCCCGGCACGAGACCTGCCCCGAACCGCTGCTGATATCGGCCGCGCCCGAGCTGGAACTTGAGTCAGCGACACACCCGTTTGCGGCGCTGGCAGCGTTGCGTGGCGGGACCAAGTTGAATTGAGTGGCGGGCGGAAGGTCGGCGAGTCGGGAGTGAGTCGGGTGTGAATCTTGAACTGCTACACTCGCGGGCTTTTCTGCGGACGGTTGGCCTTCTCGGCTGAACGCTGTGTGGTGATAGGGATAAAGGCTTGTTGAGAAGCTTATCGGGCAGCCTGGCTGTCCCGAGCAACCCGATCCGATTTCGACACACTGCCCGTCCGCATGTTTACCTGACGTTTTTCGCTGTCCTTGCTTGCAGGGCAGCGTCGCCACTAGGAGTGCCCCATGGCCGTTCAACAGAACAAGAAGTCGCCGTCCAAACGCGGCATGCACCGCTCGCACAACGCCGTGGCCGCGCCGGGCACGGCCATCGAGCCGACCACCGGTGAAGTGCATCTGCGCCACCATATCAGCCCGACCGGCTTTTATCGTGGCCGCAAGGTGCTGAAGACCAAGGCAGACGCCTGATCCGTTGAATTCCCGCCGCCGGCGTCTTTTGCCTGCCGGCTGTGGTGACGATGTTTCCGACGTCGTTTGCCCACGCGACGTGATCACGTCTTGAGCGGGTCCAACCACACCGTGCCCAATCCGCTCGCCTTGGCGCCTCTGGCCCCACTCAATGTTGTTCGCATCGCCGTGGATTGCATGGGAGGCGACCACGGCGCAGCTGTCACCTTACCGGCTTGCAAGGCCTTCCTGGCCAAGCACCCGCAGGCTGAATTGCTGCTGGTCGGCACGGCGCAAGCTCTGACTGCCGCACAGGGCTGGGCACGGTGTACGCCGGTGCTGGCCAGTGAAGTCGTGAGCATGGACGACTCGATCGAGGTGGCCTTGCGACGGAAGCGCGACTCGTCGATGCGGGTGGCGATCAACCAGCTGAAATCCAGCGACGACAGTCAAACCCCCGCGGCCGCACAGGCCTGTGTGTCGGCTGGCAACACCGGGGCACTGATGGCCGTGGCGCGTTACGTGTTGCGTACCGTGCCAGGCATTGACCGCCCGGCCATCGCCACGGTCATGCCCACGCGCAACGACGGCTTCACGACTGTGCTGGACCTGGGCGCCAACGTCGACTGCACCGCCGAACACCTGTTGCAGTTTGCCGTGATGGGCAGCGCCCTGGTGGCTGCGGTGGACGGCAAGGAAGAGCCGACGGTGGGCCTGCTCAACATCGGCGAAGAGGCCATCAAGGGCAGCGAGACCATCAAGCGCGCTGGCGAGTTGCTGCGCAGTGCGGGCGATGCGGGAAGCATCAACTTCCATGGCAACGTCGAAGGCAACGACATCTTCAAAGGCACGGTGGACATCGTCGTCTGCGACGGTTTTGTCGGCAACGTGCTGTTGAAGACGTCGGAAGGCCTGGCGTCGATGTTGGGCGACTTCATCCGACAGGAGTTCACGCGCGGGCCCTACAGCCTGCTGGCGGCGTTGGTGGCCAGACCCGTGTTGGCACGCTTCAAAGCACGCGTCGACCCGCGTCGGTACAACGGTGCAGCCTTGCTCGGCTTGCGCGGGCTGGTGTTCAAGAGTCACGGCGGCGCGGACGCTTTTGCCTTTGAGCAGGCGCTGACCCGCGCTTATGATGCCGCGCGCAACCGGCTCCTGGACCGGGTACACGACCGCATCGGCATGACGCTGCAGACGCATATGCAAACGCACACGCACACGCACACGCAAACGCAAACGCAAACGCAGTTTCAGCCAGGTGCGGCAGGTGCCGGTGCTGCCGACCTCGCTGCATGAATCCACCACCCTCGGCAACAGCTTTCTCCACCCACCGCTATTCGCGCATCACCGGCACCGGCAGCCACCTGCCGCCGCGCCGCTTGAGCAACGCGGACATGGTGGCCATGCTTGCCGAGCGCAAGGTCGAGACCAGTGACGACTGGATCGTGGATCGAACCGGCATCCGCGCGCGGCACTTTGCCGCCGATGGCGTGGTGTGCAGTGACCTGGCTTTGATGGCGTGCCGTGATGCGCTGGAAGCTGCGGGTCGCCGCGCCGATGAGGTCGATCTGATCATCGTGGCCACGTCCACGCCGGACATGGTGTTTCCGTCCACCGCCTGCATCTTGCAGAACAAGCTCGGCGTGCACGGCTGTCCGGCCTTTGATCTGCAAGCAGTGTGTTCCGGCTTCGTCTACGCGCTGGCTGTCGCCGACGCCATGGTCCGCAGCGGCGGCGCGCGCTGCGCGCTGGTGGTGGGTGCCGAAGTGTTTTCGCGCATCCTTGACTTCAACGACCGCACCACCTGCGTGCTGTTTGGTGACGGCGCTGGCGCCGTGGTGCTGGAAGCCAGCGACACGCCGGGCATCCTGGCGACCGAATTGCATGCCGACGGCCGTTACGTGGGCATTCTGTGTACGCCGGGCACGGTGGCCGGTGGCCAGATCCTCGGCGACCCCTTGCTGAAAATGGACGGCCCGGCGGTCTTCAAACTGGCCGTGGGCGTGCTGGACAGTGCAGCGCGAGCCGTGTTGGCCAAGGCCGGCCGAAGCGAAAAAGACCTGGACTGGCTGGTGCCGCACCAGGCCAACATCCGCATCATGCAAGGCACGGCCAAGAAGCTGAAACTGCCGCTCGAGAAGCTCGTATCGACCGTGGCCGAGCATGGCAACACCTCGGCCGCGTCAGTGCCCTTGGCCTTGGACGTGGCCGTGAAGAGCGGACAGATCAAGCGTGGCGACACCGTCATGCTCGAGGGCGTGGGCGGCGGTTTCACCTGGGGCGCTGTGCTGCTGGACTTCTGATCGGGCTTTTTGGGGGCACTCACGGCTCGAAAACGTCTGTCGACTCGCTTTTTCCAACCAAGATCACCCATCGATGACAGCGTTTGCATTCGTCTTTCCAGGCCAGGGCTCACAGAGCGTGGGCATGCTGGACGCCTTCGGTGACCACCCGGCGGTGCAAAAGACGCTGAACGAAGCGTCCAACGCGTTGGGTGAAGATGTGGCCCAACTCATCCACGCCGGGCCTAAAGAGACGCTGGACCTGACCGCCAACACCCAGCCGGCCATGCTGGCGGCCGCCTTGGCCTGTTACCGCGTCTGGCGTGCCGAAGGCGGCGCAGAACCTGCGGCTGTGGCGGGGCACTCGTTGGGCGAGTACAGCGCCTTGGTCGTGGCTGGCGTGTTGACCTTGACTGACGCCTTGCCGCTGGTGCGCTTGCGCGCGCATGCCATGCAAGACGCCGTTCCCGTGGGCGTGGGTGCCATGGCCGCTGTTCTGGGTTTGGAAGCCGCCGTCGTGCGCGACACCTGCGTTGCGGTGGCCGCAGACACGGGTGAGGCGGTGGAAGCGGCCAACTTCAACGACCCCAGACAAACCGTCATTGCCGGCAGCAAAGCCGGTGTGGATCTGGCGTGTGAACGGCTGAAGGCGGCTGGCGCAAAACGTACCGTGCTGTTGCCGGTTTCAGCGCCTTTTCATTCGTCGTTGATGAAACCTGCGGCCGAGAGGCTGCGTGAACGCTTGGCGGGTGTGCCGATGCGTGCGCCGAACATCCCCGTGATCAACAACATCGACGTCGCATCCCCCACCGAACCCGACGCCATCCGCGACGCGCTCTACCGCCAGGCGTTTGGCCCCGTTCGTTGGGTTGAGTTGGTGCAGGCCTTGCGCGCGCGCGGCCTCACGCATGTGCTGGAGTGCGGGCCCGGCAAGGTGCTGGCCGGTCTGGTCAAACGGGTCGATGCAGACATGATCACGGCATCCATCATGAATCCGAGCAGTTTGCAATTGGCCAAGGAGCTTGTCGCTTGAACGCTCAAACCGTTGAACCAACCCAACCGCAGATCGCGCTGGTCACAGGCGCTTCGCGCGGTATTGGCCGCGCCATTGCCAGCACCCTGGCTGCGGCTGGTTTCCGTGTGATCGGCACTGCCACCAGCGCTGGCGGCGCCGAGGCCATCACCGCAGCTTTGGCTGGCCACGATGGGCGAGGTATCGTGCTCAACGTCACCGACGGCCCGGCGTTGCAAGCGGCCATTGACAGCGTTGTTGCGCAGTACGGTGCCTTGCACGTGCTCGTCAACAACGCGGGCATCACCCGCGACATGCTCGCGGCGCGGTTGAAAGACGAGGACTGGGACGCTGTGATCGACACCAATCTCACGGCTGTGTTCCGCGCCAGCCGCGCGGTCATGCGCACCATGATGAAACAGCGTTATGGCCGGATCATCAACATCACCTCGGTGGTCGGCGCCAGTGGCAATGCGGGCCAGGCCAACTACGCTGCGTCCAAGGCCGGGGTGGCTGGTTTGACGCGGGCGCTGGCGCGTGAGCTGGGCAGCCGCAACATCACCGTCAACTGCGTCGCCCCCGGTTTCATTGCCACCGACATGACCGACGGCTTGCCGGCGGCAGCCAAGGCTGCCCTCTTGGCCAGCATCCCCCTGGGGCGTCTGGGTGCGCCAGAAGAGGTGGCGCATGCGGTGGCTTTCCTGGCCAGCCCGCAGGCCAGTTACGTCACCGGTACCGAGTTGCATGTCAACGGCGGCATGTTGATGACTTGACCGCAGTGCCCGCACTGGGCCGAACCCACCAGAATCCGGCACAAGCCCCGCCGCTAGAATTTGGGGCCAATTCCTTGAACGCACTCCCGGAGGAGTCCATGAGCGATATCGAAGCCCGAGTTAAGAAAATCATTGCCGAGCAACTCGGCGTACCCGAGTCTGACGTCACCAACGAGAAGGCCTTCGTGGCCGATCTCGGCGCTGATTCACTCGACACCGTGGAACTGGTGATGGCGCTGGAGGACGAATTCAGCATCGAGATACCAGACGAAGAAGCCGAGAAGATCACCACCGTGCAGTTGGCCATTGACTACGCTGTCGGCCATCAAAAGGCCTGACCGCTGAGATGACCAGGCGGCGGGTCGTCGTCACCGGACTGGGCTTGATCAGCCCGGTTGGCAACACGGTGGCGCAGGGTTGGGACAATCTGGTGGCGGGCCGCACCGGCATCGCCAACATCACCAAGTTCGATGCTTCGTCATTCGCCTGCAAGTTTGCGGGCGAGGTCAAGGGCTTTCAAGTGACCGACTACCTGTCGGCCAAGGAAGCCCGGCACATGGACACCTTCATCCACTACGGCCTGGCCGCTGCCGTGCAGGCCGTGCATGACGCCGGCTTGCCGCATGGGGAAGGCTTGGACGATCTGGCGGCTGAGCGCATGGGCTGCATGGTGGGATCGGGCATTGGCGGTTTGCCGCTAATCGAAGAAACCCAGAGCGACTACGCAGCGCGCGGGCCGCGCAAGATTTCGCCGTTTTTCGTGCCGGCTTCGATCATCAACATGATCTCGGGCCACATCTCCATCCGTTTCGGTTTCAAGGGACCCAACCTGGCCATCGTGACGGCTTGCACAACGGGGCTGCACAACATTGGCCAGGCTGGCCGCTTGATCGAATACGGTGATGCCGACGTGATGATTGCGGGTGGCGCCGAGGCCACCGTGTCACCCTTGGGCATTGGCGGCTTTGCAGCGGCGCGTGCGTTGTCCACCCGCAATGACGACCCCGCCACCGCCAGCCGCCCGTGGGACCGTGACCGTGACGGTTTTGTGCTGGGCGAAGGCGCCGGGGTGCTGGTGCTGGAAGAGTTTGAGCATGCCAAGAAGCGCGGCGCCAGGGTCTATGCCGAACTGGCCGGGTTCGGCATGGGTGCCGATGCATTCCACATGACAGCTCCCAATGTGGATGGTCCCAAACGGTCCATGCAAGCCGCATTGCGCAACGCTCGAATCAACCCGAGTGAGGTGCAGTACCTCAACGCCCACGGCACCAGCACGCTGCTGGGCGATTTGAACGAAACCAATGCCATCAAGCTGGCTTTCGGTGACCACGCCAAGAAGTTGGTGGTGAACTCCACCAAGTCCATGACCGGCCACTTGCTGGGCGGGGCCGGTGGTATCGAGTCGCTTTTCAGTGTGCTGGCGCTGCACCACCAGGTCTCTCCACCCACGATCAACATCTTCAACCAGGATCCGGAATGCGACCTGGACTACTGCGCCAACGAAGCGCGTTCCATGAAGATTGATGTGGCCGTGAAGAACAACTTCGGCTTCGGCGGTACCAACGGCACGCTGATCTTCCGCCGGATCTGAGCCGCGACACGCGATGCGGCATGCACCGGCTGTGACTGTGCTGTGCCGCAGCCAAGGCTGGCGGCGGTTTCAAAGCCTGGTGTTCGGGCTGGCCGCAACAGTGTTCGTTGCCTGGGCCTTGTCGCACCTGCAAGTGGTTGCCCCAGTTTCCTGGCTCGCAGCGTGCGGCCTTGGCGGCGTGTGTGCTGGGCTGATGGGGTGGTGGCGTGATCGCGCGGCCACGTTGCTGGTATGGGACGGTGCCCAGTGGACCGTCAATGGTCAGGTGATGCGCGTGGAGCTGATGTTGGACATGGCCGGTGCGTTGTTGATCCGTCTCAGCGGCTGCCAGCCTGGCCACGCCACCACGACCGTTTCCTGGCTGGGACTGAGCCAGGGTGAAGCCGGCCCCGCTTGGCACGGCCTGCGTGTGGCGCTGTATGCCCAGCACCGGCGCGCGGTCGACAACAGCGCAGGGCCGCTATGCCCATGACCAACCCGGACCCCGATGCGTTGCTGGTGCAGCGTGTCAAGGCCGGTGACGTGCGGGCCTTCGAGATGCTGGTGGTGAAGTACCAGCGCCGGGTTGAACGACTCATCGGCCGGATGGTGCGCGACAGCGACTTGGTGCAGGACATCGCCCAAGAAACCTTCATCCGCGCCTACCGCGCCTTGCCGCAGTTTCGCGGCGAAAGTGCCTTCTACACCTGGCTGTACCGAATTGCCGTGAACTCGGCCAAGAAAGCCTTGTCCGACTTCAAGCGCGACCCCTTGGTGCTGGAAAGCGCCATGGCCATGGGTGAAGACGGCGAAGAAGCATCCCGCGCCGAGAACCAGCTCAGCGATGGCGAAACGCCTGAATCGCTGCTGGCCAGCAAGGAAATTGCAATGGCAGTGAACTCTGCCATCCAAGCCTTGTCTCAAGATCTTCGCCAAGCCATCACCTTGCGTGAAATTGAAGGCCTGAGCTATGAAGAGATCGCTGACTTCATGAATTGCCCCATCGGCACCGTGCGTTCGCGCATTTTCCGCGCCCGTGAGGCGATTGCGCTGAGGCTGCGGCCATTGCTCGACACCCGGGAAGGCGAGCGCTGGTGACCTTTTCGATCGCGCTGCATGCACACCCAATGAACCCCGCAGGAAGACCACCCCATGTCTGATCTGATGTCTGATTCCATGCCCCACCCCCACCCCCACTCCGACTCCGACTCCGACTCTCACGACACTTTGTCCGACGATGACCCGGTGCTGGTGCAACGACGCGCCGTGCTGTCGGCCTTGATGGATGGTGAGACCGACGGCACGGGTGTGAGCGCGGGCTGCCAGGCTTGGCGCGACCACGCCAGCGCCCGCCAGGCCTGGCACAGTTACCAGTTGATCGGTGATGTTCTGCGCAGCGACGAGTTGGCCCAACCTTCGGCCCGCGACCGGGATTTCTTGGCGGCCTTGCGCCAGCGCCTGGCCGACGAGCCCGTGGTGCTTGCGCCAGCGCCCTTGATGGCGGGCGCAGCACAGCCGCAGGCCGCGACGAAGGTCTCGCGGTGGCGGGTGCCATCGGCCGTGACGGCGGGGTTCATGGCCGTGGCGGGGGTGATGGTGCTGACTGTGGCGATGCGCTCTGCCGCGCCCGACTCGCAGTCAGCGGCGATGGTGTCTGAAAGTGCCGCGCCGCCCAGCCTGACCCTGGCCACCTTGCCGGGCGTGTCTGCGGCCTCTTCGGCGGGCGCCACGATGATTCGCGACGCTCAACTTGATGCCTATCTCAACGCCCACCGCGCCACGCGGGCCGGTGGCGCCACGGCCTTGCCCGGTACGGCACTGCTCACGGTGGACGTGGCGGTGCCGGCCAACGCACAGCGGTGATGCCCGCGTCGGGAGGTTCGGTGTCGGGCCGTTTTCTGCCAGCCAGCCGCCAAAGGTGCTGGCTTCCTTGGGTGCTGGCCTCAGCGGCCTGTTTTGCGGGTTGGGTGCACGCCGCCGGTGCCGTCGACACTGCCATTCCCACCCCGGCAGCCGATGCACACGCCTGGTTGACACGCATCCACACGGCAGCCAATACCGGCAACTACCGCGGTACGCTGGTGTCGAGCATGGGCGGCTCGATGACGAGCGCGCGTGTGGCGCACTACTGTGTGGGCGATCAGACTTTCGAAGAGCTGGAAGCGCTCGATGGCCGCCAACAGCACATTTATCGGCACAACGCTGATGTGCACACGTTGTGGCTGCAAACGCGCGTGGTGGTGGTGGAGCGGCGCGAGACGCTGGCCGGCTGGCAGGCCACGCCGCAGGCGGTGGAGCCCGGCCTGCTGGAGCAGTACCAGCTCAGGCCCGAGGGCCGTGCGCGGGTGGCTGGGCGCGAAGCCGACGTCGTGGTGCTCGAACCGCGCGATGAGTTGCGCTATGCCCAACGTTTGTGGATCGACCGGGCCAGTGGCCTGATGCTGCGCGCCGACGTGCTGGGGCAGGGCGCTGATCGTGCGGTGTTGGAGTCAACGGCGTTCTCGGACGTGGAGATAGGCGTCAAGCCGCAGCCAGTTTCCGCCCAGATGATCGCGGCCAGGATCGACGGCTTCAAGGTTGTGCGGCCCATGCAGCAGCGCACTCAGCTCGAAGACGAAGGCTGGGTGCTGACGCGCTCGGTGGCCGGCTTCCATCTGCGCGGCTGCGTGAAGCGTTTGATGGACGTGGCGCCTCGGTCGCCGCCATCGCAGTCTTCGTCGAGGCCCGCGGCCGTGCTGCAAGCGGTGTTCTCTGACGGCCTGGCCCATGTGTCGGTGTTCATCGAACCTTTCGATGCGCAGCGACACAAAAGTGAGGGTCGAGCCCATCTGGGAGCCACCTCCACCGTCACCCAGCGCCGCCAGGACTTCTGGCTGACAACGGTGGGTGACGCACCCGCGACCACACTCAAGCGCCTGGCCAACAGCCTGGAACGCCGTCGTTAGTTTTTCGAGCCCGATTGCAGTCCGTCGATCCCCTTACCCACCACTACAGCACCATGTTCAGTCATCCACACCTTGCTTACTCGTCCTTTTGGGTCCCCAGCGTCCTGCGCCGTGCATTCGCTGTGAGCCTGGCAGTCGCAGTTTTGTTCGCAGTGCTGCCGCAGCAGGCAGTTGCCCAGACGGCCCAGGCCGCCCAGCTGCCAGACTTCACCGAGATCGCCGAGCGCATGA
>Ga0105048_10013364_pt1 | contig 12833 bp, 7 predicted proteins | sample MAT05_FD_78382 | JGI IMG/M metagenome (GOLD analysis project Ga0105048, IMG submission 78382) | Freshwater microbial communities from Lake Fryxell liftoff mats and glacier meltwater in Antarctica - MAT-05 | ecosystem: Environmental > Aquatic > Freshwater > Ice > Liftoff microbial mat | place...
ATGAGCTTATTGGCTAACGGGCGTCGGTGATATTACGTTCCACTCATCCCGCCGCCGGAGGCGGCGGGATGAGTGGAATGGGGGAACATCGCGGCTTTCGTCTTAGGAGTTGTCCCAAAATAATATGCGGTTTTGCAAAACGTAAGATGGACTTCCAGTCCGTCTTTTTTAGGACGGACTGGAAGTCCATCCTACGGCGAATTAAGGGATCTATTCCAGGACGATTCCTTAGCAGTTAAGCTACTTCACCCATGGCTCAAGGCCATGGGGGTCGAACTTCAACCGAAACGACGTCGACAAAACACCCAGTTAGTTGCTACAGAATTAGTTTAAAGCCTTTCAGTTCAATTTTCCAATAGAAATTGTTTTGGATACTCAACCGTTTCAAAAAGCGGCGCAACAATTTAGCGTTTGAAACGGACTTCGTTGCAAAATGCTTGTGCACGGGTTACCTTTGGTTGAGCATCCACTTTGAACTTCACCCTGAATCGCACTGACGCGAATCGATTTTCCCAAGGTTTTCGAATGCATTTCAAACTGCTATTCGTTTTTTTGTGCTGCTGCTCTTTGCCAACTTGGGCTCTACAAGACAAACAGCCTGCCGAGATCATCGCGGTGGTCGGTGCGGAACTTCGAGTATGCGAACCGCGTGGAACCATTCCAAACGGCATCGTTTTAATCCAGGGCGAGACTATCTTAGAAGTGGGCGACTCATCGTTGACCATTCCCGCCGGCGCTAAAAAAATCGACGCGAAAGGGTATGTAATCACGCCAGGCTTAATCGATGCCCGCAGCAGGCTTTGGCTATCCTCAGACTCCGTGAGCGCCACCGCTTCCGACGCGAGCTTGGACATCCTAGACGGCATCGACCCGTATTCCGAAAACTGGCATGAGGTATTGGCCAGTGGCGTTACCACCGTGTACATGGAACCCGCTGCCAGAGGAACTCTCGGTGGTTATGGAGCTGTCGTAACCGTAATGCCGAAACCCATAGGTGGAGTCGGTGTGATTGCATCCAAAGCTGGCTTGCAAGCTTCGTTGGGTGTGTCCGCCAGCAACAATCGCACTCGCCAACAAGACCTTGAACGCACCAAAAAGATTCTCGATGCCGCAGTAGAGTACCGAAAGAAATGGGACGAATACGATGCGTTCATGGCCAAGCAACCTAAAGAACAACCCAAGGTCCCCGCCGTAGTGCAACCGGCAACGCCAGATGCGCCGCCCGGCATGCGTCGAGGGCTTCCAGGTGGCCGACCTCCCAATGCAACAGACAATGCTGGCCCAAGTCGACCATCGCAACCTCAACCTGATCCAACTATAAAAGCAGTCGCGGAACCAGACAAAGCCAAGCCGCCAAAGAAGCCGGATGTTGATCCTGCGAAACAAGAGCTGTTGCGAGTGATCAAGGGTGAAATCCCGCTTCGTCTGGAAGTCCATGGTCCGGATGACATCGCTTTTGCAATGAAGTTGTTTGAGAGCGATGGGCTCAAGGGGATTCAAATCGTTTTCGAGGGACTCTCGGACTTGAGATCGGCCAGCAAAGTAGTGCGTGATCTCAAGGTACCAATCGTGCTTGGGCCTTGGCTCGAAATGGAACAGGGGGCAATGGAATCAAGCAGTTCGGTCGTAAGTTGGGGGGCCGATTTCGCTGCGTACGATGGTGTCGTCGCGATCGCAACGAATGGCAAAAGCAACCACTCAAGCAAACTCTTGCGAGCCCATGCCGCCAAAGCTGTCTCCGCTGGTTTCAGCCAGGAACGCGCGTTGAAAGCCATCACCATTGATGCGGCCCTCGCACTCGGAGTGAGCGATCGCATAGGCAGCTTGGCAAAGGGTAAGCGAGCGGACCTGGTTTGTTTCCGTGGCGAACCTACCAATCCAGCGAACCCAGCGTTATGGGTCATGAGCGGTGGCGTTTTGGTTGAGAAAAGCGGACTCTCGCAGACGTCCGGCCAACAGAAATCGCCTGACTTGCAAATCAACTCATCGCTGTCCTCGCAAACGAATCTACTACCTAGTCCATTGCCGAAGTCGTTCTCAATCAAGACCACTCGCTGCTGGCTCGATGGACGCTTGCAACCTGCAGTTCTTCGAATCAACGACGGCAAAATTGTTGGGGTTACAAAAGAGGACGGCAAGACAACTGCCAAGACGGTTGATGATGCACTTCAAGCGTTGGAAGATAAGCCCATGTTCGACTTGGCGGATGTTGTTGTGACGCCTGGTTTAGTATCCGGGCATGCAAACTTCGGCTTGGAACGTATCATTGATCCGCAAAGCGAGTCAGACGCTTCGCTGGTCGTTGCCGCCGATGGTGCTGCACGCGATTTCAGCGGAGAAATGAAACTGGTCCGCGATGGACTGCTGCGAGCATTGCTGGCACCGGGCAGCTCCAATCCGATCTCGGGAAGCGCAAGCCTGATTCGCGTCGGTGCCAACGAACCGACTTCGGTCCGGGATGCGGCGGCCAAATTTGTTCTGTCTAACACCGGTCGGAACCCGAATCGATTTCCGTCCAGCTTGGCTGGCCAAATTCAAGTTGTTTCGCAGTCTCTCAAAGGAGTGCTGCTCCCCTCGCGAGTCTTTTTGCCAGTCTCTGTCGAGCAAAAGTTGGACGACCGAAGGCTGTTGACGTTAAAGGATGTTGCTAGTGGAAAGCGAGTTGCAATCATCGAAGCACAGACCGATGCTGAGGTGCGTGCTGCGTTGCAGTTGATTGAGACGTTTAGCCTCAATGCGTTTTTGCTCGGACCCAACCAACTCAAGACGCACATCGATCGCATTCTAAAGTCCAAAGCAACGATTGTGGTGGAACCACTAACAGCCAGTAGTTACGATTGGTATGTAGACGACATTGTTCAAGCGGCGAAAGCTGGTATCCCGATTTGCTTTGCAGGGGAGAGCGCGGAGCAATTAAGACTCGTTGCGGCCCTAATGGTCGCCGCGGGTGCGGATCACGACAAAATGCTCAACGCGCTGTGCGAGGTCCCGAAAGCGTTGTTGGATGCTTCGGCCAGTTCCGGTTTATCGGTCGGTGGCCCTGCGGATTTTGTACTCTGGTCGGGTTCGCCACTGAACTTGGAAGCTAAGGCGATCCATGTTTTGGTGGATGGTCAAGTCGCGATGTTGAAAGGCAACTGATCGATGCACAGATTTGTTTTCGAGTTAGCGGAATGGCACAAGTCGGGCGCATGTGCAATCGTCCTTTTCTGGACGACACTGATTCCCTGTGCCGCACTTGGGCAGGACAAAGATACGGGTAGTGATAGGTTCTTGATTCGAGCAAAGCATTTGTATTGCGCGAACGGACAAAAAGATGGACCGGGGGAGGTTTTTATCAGCGGTGGCAAGATCAAGTTCGTTGGGCCATCGATCGATGTTTCGTCTCCCGTAACCATTATCGAGGTGGATTCGTTGATGCCGGGTATCGTCGACGCTTATTCGAGTTTAGGGCTTACCGGCGGTACCAGCGAGGTGTCCCGCGAGATCACGCCAGAGTTTGATACCTATTCCGCCATCTATTGGGGATCGAGAGATTTTTTAGAAGCTCTTGGAGACGGGGTCACAACCGTACAGGTCATTCCCGCCACCGAAAGTGTTTTTTCTGGATTAGCCTGTATCGTAAAGACGGCGGGTGATCTGGGAGGTAGAACCATCGCGTCGAGCGGTACTGCAGTCTTAGCAGTCAGTAGCGATCCGACGTCCCGCAATCGAGCTCGAGCGCGCCCCGATGGTATTTACATGCGACAACCCACCAATCGAATGGGCGTCGTTTGGATTATTCGCAGTTCCATGAATCGCGTCCGCAGCGGTGGAAACGTAGCCGGTGCAGATCCACTCTCGACTGATTTGCTAAAGGAAGTATTGCAGGGCAAAAGAAAGTCGCTGGCCGTTAGCCGAACGGACTTCGACATTCGGAGTGCACTCGACGTGGGCGACGAGTTCGGTTTCAAGCCGATCATTTATGGTGGCGATGAAGTCTATCGAATTCTGGATGAGTTCAAGAAGCGAGACGGCCAAGTCGTCTATACGGCTTTAGCTCGTTCCGCTGCGACATCTCGTGGCAGCGAGGGAACAGCGTTGCGTTGGAATGTACCAGGCAAATTGATCGAGGCCCAAATCCCGTTCTGTTTAGCGGGCGAATCGCTGTTGGATCAGGCAAGGTTTGCATGTCGATTTGGCCTATCGCACGAACAAGCGCTAGCCGCGATCACATCGCGACCGGCAGAAATGCTCGGTCTTTCAGATCGAATTGGAACGATTGCGACGGAAATGGATGCCGACCTAGTAGCATTGAATGGCGACCCGCTACAGCCGACGAGCGGTATCTTATGGACCATGGTAAGTGGCAAAATCTACGGGAACGACAAGAGCAAGCAATGATAAAACCCTTCAGTAAATGGTTCGCATGTGTCACTGCACTGCTAAGCCTAATGACCAGCACAAGTCATTTAGCTGCCGATGCGCCTTTGGCTATTCAAGGTGCGAAAATCATACCGGTCGTCGGAGACCCAATCCCGATTGGAACTATCCTTATTCGCGATGGAAAGATCGAAGCGATCGGCAAAGATGTTGTCATTCCGGGTGAAGCGAAAGTGATCGATGGAACGGGCAAGGTGGTGATGCCGGGTTTCGTGGATGCCCACAACTCTGCGGCTATGACTTCAGCCAACGAGCGCAACGAGATTGTGCCTTTCCTGTCCGTTGTGGATTCGATTGATCCCGTTGCCGCGTACTTCGAAGAATGCCGTCGCAATGGAATCACCTCTGCGGCTGTCGTACCTGGCAACAGCACTCTCATCGGTGGCCAAGCGGCTATCGTCAAGACCGCTGGGCAATACGTAAACGACATGCTTTTGAAACGTGATGCTGGCCTGAAGATATCGTTGCGTCCAGCAAGCGGTAATCGAATGAGCCAACTCGCGCGATTGCGTAAGGAACTGGACAAAGCAAAGAAAGCGATCGAAAAAGAAGCCAAGGGCGAAAAGCCTGACGCAGCCTCGGAGCCCAAGAAGGAAGGTGAGGAAACTCCTAAGCCGCCCGAAAAACCAGAGGGCAATACAGAAGAATCTAAAGACGAATCGGGAGCAGAACGTCAACCAGACAATGCTAACGATGCCGCGAGCCAAGCGGCTGGGTTGGAAGCGTTGAAGAAAGCGGTCAAGGGTGAACAGCCCGTCTACATCTACTGTGAAAATGGAATGGATGTCACTGCGGCGCTTCAACTTGTTTCTGAATATGGCCTCAAGCCGATCTTCGTGCTAGGGCCTAGTTGCTACAAAGCGGCGGAGTTGCTCGCCAAACGCAATGAGACCGTCATACTCGATGCAAGCCTTGTCTTTTGGGAAACCAACCCGCGCACTCGCGAAGACAAGAAGATCATCGTTCCTCAAATCTTTCGAACAGCGAAAGTTCCGTTCGTCTTTCAAACAGAAGGGTTCGGAGCAAGGACTTCTTTAGGAAGCAGTTTTTTTTGGTATCAAGCCGCAACTGCTGTGAAATACGGCATGTCGGAAAAGGAAGCGATTGAGGCGATCACGTTGTTGCCCGCCAAACGAATCGGCATTGACAATCTTGTCGGCTCGCTCGAGGTAGGAAAAGACGCTGACTTGCTCATCCTGACCGGCGAACCGCTCAGCATTTCCACTTGGGTTGAGCAAACCATCATCCAGGGCAAGGTCGTGTACGAACGGTCAAAAGACGACAAGATCAAGCGACTCCTAGCCCCGGTAGCGGAGTAGGCGATTATGCATAGTCCTAAATCGAATACGGCCATTGAAACACAACTCCGGTGCACTCTCTTGTTCGTTCTGATTTTTTGCCTTTCAATCGTTCTGAGCGCCAGTACCTTTGGGCAACAAGTTGACGCATATTTTGCAAGCCAGATTTGGCCCGGTGGCGGACCGGTAATCAACGATGCCGTCATGATCGTTGTCGATGGCAAGGTGTCGCAAGTGGGTGTGCGCGGGGTAGTCGCGATTCCGACCGGTGCGAAACGACATGATTACGTTGGCTCGACGCTTATCCCAGGTCTTGTCGTTGCTCAAACGACTTTGGTCGAATCCAATTCACCGAGTACCCTTTCGGTGACTCCAGAAATTCGCGCGATTGATGGATTTGATCCGTTTCGTGAATTTGATAAGTATCTGGAAGCCGGCGTGACAACCGTCCAGCTGTCGCCGGGGCCATCGGTGCTGGTGCCTGGTCAGGGGGCGGTTGTAAAGCTTGGCGGCAAGGATCTGGAGAAGCGTGTGCTCTCGCATTCAGAGAGCCTGAGAATCGTTCTGACGCGCGAAGCGATGTCGCCACCGACTGTCTATGAGCCACCAGTGGGAGCGGTTTCGGTGGATCGACCTTTGGAGCCAACTCGCCCGCAATTGGCCTCCAGTTTTTCCGAAGCCTTGGTTGGCCTAGATGCCTTGTTTGCAAGCGCGCGAGAACTCGATGTAAAACGTTCCGACAACAATCCAATGTTGGATTCGCTTGCGAAGTTGCTTGCGAAAAAGCGGACGTTGCGATTTTCGGTGGAGAACAATTATGAGGTCAGAGCGGCATTGGCACTTGCCAAAAAGTTCGATATGCCATGGCTAATAGTTGACCCCGCAGAAACCATGGAATTGCGAGGAGTGGATTGGAAACGACCGGACGCAGTCGGAGTTGTCTTGAGCCCCGAAATGCGGGCTGGGCGTTTGGTGAACCCGACAGTTCCCGTCCCGGATCGCAAACAAATCACAGATGTGTGGCTGCGAGCCAAAGCACTTGTCGACGCCGGTATTGGAAACAAGCTCGCAATGCGACCTCCTACAGATGCGGACCTAACCGACCTCCTGTTTTTAGCGTCCCTGTTCAAGCGAGGCGGTTTGTCGACGGAGCAGGTGCTCGGCATGATCACCAACAACCCAGCCAGCATGCTTGGCCTCGGTGATCGCATAGGTTGCTTGAAGCCCTCGGCGGATGCGGACTTCGTCGTCCTCTCAGGCGCACCACTTGAAACCGGCACGCGTGTCGTTGCAACATTCATCGACGGTCGCTCGGTCTTTAGCGCAGAAGTCGACAATACATCGACCACGATCGAAGCGGGTTCGGTCTACACACCTAACGGGATTGTGCCCGGTGGTGTGGCAGTTCGAAACGGGAAATTTAGCGGCATTGGAGCAAGTGTTACGTCACCGAAAAACACTTCGATGAAACGCTTTCCAAATGGTGTCATCGTCCCGGGACTGATCGATTGTGGAACCAACGTTGGCCTTGGTGGAAATCTGGCGGAGTCTCTTGCATTGAATACCAAGTTAGGCGATCTACTGGCCAGGGACAATGACCAAGTTCGACTGGCTCGGCAAGGTGGCGTTACGACCGGTTTGATCAGCTCATCGCGTTTGCCAAGCCCAGTGTTGGCGTTCAAGTTGACCGACGCTCCGCGAATCGTACGAAATCCAGTCGCGATCCGATTCAGCATCAGCGGAAACCTTACGACTGCCGAGGAGTCCATGAGGCGGATGTTGAGGTCAGGGAAGGCTTATTCAGATGCATGGGTCAAATACGATGCCGACTTCGCCGCTTATGAAATCAAGTTGAAAGAGTATGAAGCTGCGAAGAAACTGTACGATGCGTCGAAAGCAGCCGAAGCAAAAATTGCCGAGGCCAAGGCAGCCGAGGCCAAGGCAGCCGAAGCGAAATTGGCTGAAGCGAAAAAGCAAACCGATGGCAAAACAGCAACGGACGTTAAGCCGGAAGCCAAGCCTGAAGCCAAGCCGCCCGAAACCAAGCCCGCTGATCCGACCAAGCCAACTGAAGCGTCCAAGCCAGTTGAAGCGACCAAGCCAGCAGCGGATGAACCCAAGAAACCGGAGGAGCCTAAAAAGCTGCCGGTCGTAGATGCGTTCGAGTCTTATCGCTCCCTGTTTTCCAAAAAGTTAACCGCCATGGTTGAGGCCAGCGAGGTGAAAGCCATCGAGTTGGTCGTCAAGCTCTTCCGAACAGAATTCGATTTGAATACTGCGATTGTGTCGGGGCGTGCAGCGGCATCGCAAGCGGAGTTGTTGGCCAAACATAATGTGCTTGTGATCACAGGGCCGATTTTAATCGGTGAGGAACAAGGGCAAGTGGTGAACTATCCAGGCGACATTGCAGCAGCCGGAGTTCCGATCGCGTTCCAATCGCAGACGACTACGGGGACCAGTAAACTGCCGGATGTCGTTTCGTATGCAGTTCATCTCGGTCTGGGTCGCGACGATGCGTTGCGAGGCATGTCCCAAGGGCCTGCCTCCTTTATGAAACTAACCACCGTTGGGTCGATCGAGATTGGCAAAGATGCGGACTTGGTCGTGCTGAGCGGACCACCTTTTGAACTTTCTAGTGAAGTATTGGCTGTAATGATCGATGGCAATTGGGTCTATGAAAAGGAGATCAAGTAATGCTTGGCTCAACACAAACAGCTAGCCGCGTGCGCCAATTGAGAACGTCCATTTGCGTTGCCTTGTTTTCGGTATTGATTTCATTGTCGACGGTGAGCGACCGGCTTGCTATCGGGCAAGACTCCAAGCCGAAGCTAGCGATCCATGTTGGCAAAGTGCTAACCTGCGTTGGTGAACCGATTATCGGAGGTACCATCTTGGTATCCGACGGCAAGATTGAAGCCATCGGCAAAACCAAAGAAATAGTCGTACCTGAGGGCTATCAGCAAATCCATCATCCGGATGCGTTTGCCATGCCAGGCTTGGTTGAGGCGCACTCACACGTCGGCGGCTCGGGCGACTTGAATGAGATGGTGTACCAGACCAATCCTGAGCTTCGCAATTGGGATCAGATCATTCCCCACAACGATCAGCTCAAGAACGCGATTGCAGGTGGCGTGACGACCATCTGTTTCATTCCAGGTAGCGGTACCAACATGGGTGGCTGGGGCACACTGATGAAGACCGGGCCGGGCAAACTTTCGGACATCATCATCAAGGCGCCTGGTGTACTCAAGATCGCGCAAGCGGGCAACCCTGAGCGGCAGGATGGTGAGTTGGGTTCGGGGCGTGGGGGAATGAACTACGTCATTCGCCAGCAGTTGATTGAGGGACAGCTCTATGTCCGTCAGTGGGACGATTTCGAAGCGGGGCGAACGAAAGCAAAGCCGCCATTGAATCTGAGGCTAGAGTACTTTAAGCCACTGTTCCATCGCGAGATTCCGGTTGTCGTTCATACGCAAATCTATCAAGTGGTCCAATCCACGCTTAGAATTTTGCACGACGAAATGAATTTGAGAATCGCTCTCGACCACAGCGAGTTCGATGCTTACAAACTGACCGACGAGATCTTAAAGAGAAACATTCCAGTGATGGTTGGCCCTCGCGGTTTCCATTATGATCGGGAACGAGGCCAGATACGCGGTCTGGTTGCCGAGTACGCAAATCGAGGAACCAAATGGCTCGGGGTGAATACGGACTCGCCCGTCGTTCCTCAAGAGGAGCTCTCCTTTCAGGCGTCGATGGCTGTTCGATATGGATGGAACGAGGAAGCGGCTGTTCGAGGGGTAACCATCGAGCCCGCACGAGCATTGATGGTCGATCATCGAGTTGGATCGCTAGAAAAAGGTAAGGACGCAGACATTGTGATTACAACGGGTTCGATTATCGACCCAAGGAACTACGTCAAACAAGTCTTCATTGATGGCAAGAGCGTTTACGACATAACAATCGATCGGCGCAGGTTCTGATCCAATGTTACACTTCATTGCAGCAAACACCCCAATGCGTTTATCCACTTTGGCCATCTATCGTCTCGCGATCTTTTTACTTTGTTCGTTGGCAGTCGGAAATCCGTGCTTGGCTCAGCGCACGTTGGCGATACGCGGTGCGACATTAGAGACCGTTGGCAAAGGTGGTACGATCGAGGATGGGGTCATTCTCATTCGAGATGGAAAGATCGAAGCGATCGGCAAAGACGTCAAGATCCCGCTTGCCGCCCAAGTCATAGAGGCCAAAGGGAAAACGATCATGCCAGGCATTGTGGATCCCTACTATGTCATCGCCGTTGGCCGTGATTCCCAACCCACCGAGAGTCGCACTATGGTGATTCGCGGTCAGACAATTACGTTGCCCGGCGCTACAGCCACGAGTTCTTCGGCCTTTACCAAGATATCCGACGGTATCGATATCGAGAGCATTGATTGGAGTGCGGCACGGCGAAATGGCATCACCACGATGCAGTTGGTGGCCAGCGGTTATGCGCAGTCCGCCATCGCGCAGACGACTGCGAAAGGGGCTCAGATCGTTAACCCCGATGGCAAACTTTTGGTGACCGTGACGAACTCGACGCAGAGTCTCGATTCGTTGCGAAGCGGACTAGGTAGCCCGGGGGCCAATCCAGGTGCTACAGGATCGAATCGCGGAGGTCCAATTGGCCCAGGATCTGGACGACCTCCAGGCGGTATACGTCCCGGCCCGCAACCTCCTGGACCGCAACCGCCAAACCCGCCTCCCGGACCAGCTGTCGATGCTCCTTCACCGAACACGAGTGCGCCAGCGTCGCCGAGCGTGGTCAGTCCAACGCAGAAGTTGTGGAACGAGGTAAAAGAAGGCAAGTCAAGTTTGTTTGTGAACTTGAATAATGCGGCCACCATCTTGCATTGCATTACTGCGACCAAGGAGAGCAAACAGGCCAAGCTGGTGCTCATTGCATCGGGCTCGGATTTCTTTGAGGCGATAGGCGATCTAGATCCCAAAACACATTCTGCCATTTTGCCACCGCGTATCGACTTTATTCCCAACACTCGCGATCGCTTCAACGCTCCCAAGTTCTTGAACGACAAAGAGATGGCCTTTGCCTTTTCGTTATCGTTAGGGCAAAATGAGTTTCGGGCACAAATGGATACGCCATTGTTCGGTGTCAGTTCGCTCGTTCGCAGCGGTCTCAATCGGCAAAAGGCTCTCGAAGCGTTGACGATTACACCGGCGAAATGGGTTGGCATCGAGAGCGAAGTCGGTTCGCTGGAGGTTGGAAAGAAAGCCAATTTCCTCGTGCTCGATGGTGATCCATTCGGTTCGACGACTAGCATTCAACGCGTCTTTGTCGAAGGGAAGCAAATATATGAGAATTAAACGAGTCCTCGCGTTCTGTTTCATGCTGCCGTTCGCTTTCGGTAGTTTATTGTTTTGCAGGACCATTGCTCAGGAAAAGCAACCGCCAGTGCAACCCACGGCATCGCCCTCGCAGCAAACTACCTCTTCCAAAAAAGCAACTGCCAAAGAAGTTCTCGCGATTGTCGGTGGCGACATCATCACCGTGACACGTGAGCGAATTCGAGGCGGAACGATATTGATTGAGGACGGGAAGATCGTTGCGGTCGGTCAAAATGTGAAACTGCCGGAGGGGGTCACGAAAATCGATGCTGTCGGTCGAACGGTTACTCCTGGATTTATAGCGACCGATGTATCGAGGATGGGTCTCGCAATAGCAGGCGGGGATCGCAACGGAAAAACGGCTGACACGTTGGACCCGTTTGATAGAAACATCAGCTTGGCTCTTGGTGTCGGTATTACGACCAGTTGTGTGGAGATCAGAGCAGGCGGTGGCGGCTTTGGTCGCAGAGGGGTTTCGGACGGTTTTCCGATCACCGAACGATTTCTTGGATTCGATCCAGACATCATTGAGGACGATGCCCTCACCGAGCCAGCACAACGGGACTACGGCCAATTCGTTTCACTGTGCAAATGCTGCGGTCTGCCAATTATTCCTACAGAACCTATTGAGAACACCCCCGAGGCCCCTGCGACAACGCAACGCAACGTTGTGATCAAGATGTCGTACGGTAAGCTTGATGGCATGTTGATTAGCGAGTCCGCATTTTTGGATATGACGCCAGGCTCGATGTCGGGGGCGCTGAATCAGTATTCATGGCGAGAGCAGATTGCGAAGGCGAAGAAGTATTTTGTAGACCAAGCGGCGCATGAAAAGGCAGATGCAGATGGAAAAGAAGAGCAACCGCCACGCAAGCCTGTCAGCGATGACATCCTGCGTTTGGTGAAGCGAGAAATCCCGCTAAGAATAACGGCGAACACGGTATCGGACATCCGGGACCAGATCCTCTTGTCCAAGGAGCTAGGCTATCGATTGGTGATTACGGGAGCCGCCGAGGCTTGGGTCATTCCTGACGAGTTAGCCGAAGCGGGAACCGAGGTCATTTACACACCGCGTAGACGTCGCGCACCTCGATTTGGCGAAGAGCAGAGCTCGGGCACATGGATCGAGATGTCGCGTGTGTTGGAACAAACAGGCATTCCTTTCGCGTTAGCAGCGTTGAGCAACGCGATGAGTCTGGACGGGATTGCAGGCCGCGATCTATCGAGTTTGCCATTAGAAGCAGCCTTTGCCGTTCGCGGAGGAGCCAGCGAAAGAGCAGCGCTAGCGGCTTTGACCATCGCGCCGGCCAGAATGCTCGGCTTGGAAAAGCGGATAGGGAGCATCGAGGTTGGCAAAGACGCGGACATCTTGCTACTAGACGGCAGTCCGCTGGACTACCGGACGTATGTCGAGACGGCGCTAGTGAATGGTCGAGTTGTGTACAAACGTTCCGAGGTACGAGTCCTGCCCGATCCCGCAAAGAAAAAGTAGCCTACGTCCGAGACTGCCATTCGTGCCAGGCAGCTACCGAAGGGGCCACTGGATTGGTTGCGACTCATCGACGTCGTAAGGCTAAGTTGACCGACAGGTGCCAAGCACCCAAGGTCCCTACTAGGTAACAAAGGTCAATTACCCCCGGTGTAAAACCGGGGGCTTGTTTTCGATCCGATCATTTTAAATGATCGATGCCAAAAGGCGAAAGCCGCCGAATTTATTTCGGCGGA
>Ga0105048_10013367_pt1 | contig 12833 bp, 13 predicted proteins | sample MAT05_FD_78382 | JGI IMG/M metagenome (GOLD analysis project Ga0105048, IMG submission 78382) | Freshwater microbial communities from Lake Fryxell liftoff mats and glacier meltwater in Antarctica - MAT-05 | ecosystem: Environmental > Aquatic > Freshwater > Ice > Liftoff microbial mat | place...
GCATTTGGGTCAAAAACTAGTTAAGAACATAACGCGCGCTCAAGGCGCCGTAGCCAGCGCCAAAACCGCTGTCGAAACCATTTACAAACACCGTGGGAACCCAGTCAAGTGAAAGGTTAACAGGTGCGTTTGCAAACTTGTAATCCAGGCCGAGGCAACCCAGGATGCCAAACGAAGTGTTGCTGGCGTCATCGTTGTTGAAGTTATTGTCGAAATTCCAGAAGAATACCGATGCCCCACCGCCGAAGTACCAGTTGAGTCCTTCCACATCGGGGAAAGCCATGTGGTGTTGGTACAAACCGCCGACGGCAAACCAGCTGTAACCGCTGTAGCCGCGGAAGCCGCCAAATATTTCAATGGCGCCAGGCTCACTGATGAAAGTTTTGTAGGAAACGGAAACCGGTGATCCAAAACGTAGACCGATGGCCGATTTGTAGTTGCGCTGACCGTACATGACCGCAGTCAGGCAAAAAAGAAACGATAGGATTAACAGTCTTTTTTTCATAATGTTTTGATTGGTGGTAAGAGGAAATGGTGAGCAATAAAGTGAAGATGAGCCGAGAATTTCAGCTTCTGAGCTTTAAGATCGTTTTAATGATCCAGAAAGTCCAATATCCACCCAAAATAGGGGCAACAATCAGGCTCAATTTATTGTAATAAACGGCGCTTTCAAAATCGAAATGCACCAGGTGCATGATGGCACGTGTCATGCCGCATCCCAAGCATTCAAAATTAAAAAACCGTTTTGAGGGACATAAGGTAATGCCTTCATCGAAAAAAGAGGTAGGCAGTAGCAGGATGGTAAGAGGCGTTACGATCAGAAAAATGAGGTGCAGTACCGTAATGACTTTCGTATTACTCATGGAACAAAAATACGCATTTAAGTATGTATAGTTCAAAAAGTGCGGATAAAAAAAGAGTTATCCCGTGGAAGTGGGATAACTCTTTTTGGAGGTTTGGGTTGTTTGCTGTTATGGGAAGTAGTCTTTCTTTTTGATCAGGGCATGGATCAAACCGGGAAGCCAGCACAATAAGGTGAGCAACAGGTTAACGATCCAGTCTGATCCTTCCCAATCGGATTTAACGCCCATGGCGATCCATGCAAGACCAAAAATAGCCAGAAGGATGTATACGCCTTCTGTTATACCATCGCCGGGAGCGTCGTAATGGCCGCTTCTTTTCAAATCCTGCTTGATTTGTTTTTGGGCGGATTTAAGCGCCAGGGCATTTTTCATACCCATACGTTTTCCCGTTACCTTGTGATATTCGGCAGGCGTAAGATCAAGAAAGGTTTTCAAGCCCATTTGAGCCATTTCAGGTGTTAATGCCGGCATGCTGGCAGGAACGCCGTATTCTGCGATTGATTTATTCCAAGGACTAACAGTAGCCGAAGCGTACGTTCCAAAGAAGAAAATGCAAACAACTAAAAGAGTTGATTTTTTCATAAGGAAATTTGATTGTTTGTTGATGCCTACTCGTTCGGAGCTTTTCGGCTTTGGCTCAAAAACCACAACCGGTAGTTTCTGTTGCAAAAGTAATCACACATCAAAGATTTTTTCGAAACTTGAAATATTTTTTCTTTTGAGTGAAAACATGGAACTTCACACCGTATTTTAAAAGTCATGAAAATTGCCGTTTTCCCGGGATCCTTCGATCCCATCACTGTAGGCCATGTGGATCTGGTCAAACGCGCTTTGCCCCTGTTTGACAAGGTTGTTGTGGCTGTAGGTGTCAATTCAACCAAGAAAAATTTATTCACACTCGATCAGCGGCTCGATTGGCTCCGTCAGGTGTTTATTCAGTACCCTACCGTAGAGATAGATTTTTTCCAAAATCTTACGGCCCACTACTGCCAGCGGATAGGTGCAAAGTATTTGATCCGCGGTTTGCGCACATCATCCGATTTTGAATACGAAAAAACCATTTCACAGTTGAACCAAATTGTGGGAAAAGGAATTGAAACGGTGTTTTTCATCGCTCAACCCGAATTTTCACACATCAGCAGCACCATCGTTCGCGAAATCATAACCGGAGGAGGCGACGCCAGTCCCTTCCTGCCACCCGAAATCATCATCGGCCCAGCCGCATAAAGTCCTAACACCATGTCCGACGCCATTTTTACAGTACCCCATCCGGTAAATGAGCCGGTGCTTTCATATGCTCCTGGTTCGCCTGAAAAAGCCGAGCTCAAAGCCGCTTTGGCAACCATGAAAGCCCAAAAGGCCGACGTACCCATGTACATCGGTGGCCAAAAGGTGCATACCAATGAAAAAATCGCCATACACCCGCCCCATGAACGCGCCCATATCCTCGGCCATTTTTCCAAAGGAGGCACCACACACGTTCGCCAGGCCATCGATGCCGCATTGGCCGCCAAACCCGCATGGGAAGCCATGCCCTGGCAGGATCGCGCTGCTGTTTTTCTCAAAGCGGCCGATCTGCTCACTGGACCTTACCGGGCGCGTATGAATGCAGCCACCATGTTGTGCCAGAGCAAAAGCCCATACCAGTCGGAAATTGATGCGGTTTGTGAACTTGCCGACTTCTGGCGATTCAACGCCTGGTTTATGCAGGAAATTTACAAAAACCAACCCATCAGCGCACACAATACCTGGAACCGTACGGACTGGCGTCCGCTCGAAGGTTTCATCTTTGCCCTTACGCCGTTCAATTTTACCTCCATCGCGGGTAATTTGCCTACGGCTCCGGCCATGCTTGGCAACGTAGCTGTATGGAAACCTGCGGAAAGTCAGGTCTTTTCGGCAGCGGTCATCATGGATATTTTGGAAGCAGCGGGTTTGCCGGACGGGGTCATCAATCTGGTGTACGCAGATGGACCGGTGATTGGCGATGTGGTTTTCAACCATCCGGATTTTGCCGGATTGCACTTTACGGGAAGTACGGGGGTGTTTCAGAAGTTGTGGAAAACCATTGGCGAAAACATCGCCAAATACAAAACTTATCCGCGCATCGTTGGCGAAACGGGCGGCAAGGACTTTGTTGTGGCGCACCCTTCTGCCGATGCCAAAGAAGTGGCCGTTGCCCTGTTGCGCGGCGCTTTTGAATTCCAGGGACAAAAGTGTTCGGCAGCTTCCCGTGCTTACCTACCCAAAAGCTTGTGGAAAGGTGTGAAAGAGCACCTCGTAAACGATCTTAAAACGGTGAAAATGGGTAGTCCGGAGGATTTTACCCATTTTTTCAATGCCGTGATTGATGAAAAGGCATTTGACAAAATCAGCAACTACATTGCCTTGGCCAAAAAATCCGACGATGTCAAGGTCATTTCGGGAGGCAATTACGACAAGTCCAAAGGCTTTTTCATCGAGCCCACCGTGCTCGAAACCTCCGATCCAAAGTACATAACCATGTGTGAAGAGATTTTTGGTCCGGTACTCACCGTTTATGTGTACGACGACAAGAAGTTTGAACAAATCCTGGATACGGTGAACACCACTTCGCCTTACGCCTTGACCGGCGCTGTTTTTTCCCGCGATAAGGCAGCTCTCGCTCTTGCCGACAAAAAACTGCGCCATGCAGCCGGCAACTATTACATCAACGACAAACCTACTGGCGCCGTGGTCGGGCAACAACCTTTTGGTGGCGGCCGCGCTTCGGGTACCAACGACAAAGCAGGTTCCATACTGAATCTTTACCGGTGGATTTCAGCACGTACCATCAAGGAAAACTTTGTTCCGCCTACCGATTACCGGTATCCGTTTATGAAAGAACAGTAGGTTAGCTGTTAGCCGTTAGCTGATAGCCGTTAGCAAAAAAACGCCCAATAATTTATTTTTCAAACGACTATGCATTTTTTTTGGCTAACGGCTAACGGCTAACGGCTAACGGCTAACGGCTAACGGCTAACGGCTAACGGCTAACGGCTAACGGCTAACGGCTAACGGCTAACGGCTAACAAACAAAAAGGGGCAGCGCACAGCGCTACCCCTTTTTGTTTGTTCCTCTTTTGAAGAGTTATCTCAACTTGCAACGTATTTGAGCTCTTTGATGCGGGCTTTTTTGCCGACCAAACCACGCAGGTAGTAAAGACGTGCGCGACGAACCCTGCCGCGTTTAACGACCTGGATGCCAGCGATGTTGGGGTTTGAAAACGAAAAAATACGTTCAACGCCTACACCGTGCGACATTTTGCGTACGGTAAAAGTACGGGTCTGACCGTGGCCTTTGATTTGGATGACATCGCCGCGGTAATCTTGTTCGCGCGTTTTATCTCCTTCTACAATTCGGTACTTAACGATGATGGTATCGCCCGTTTTGAAGCTCGCCAATTCAGGCGCAGTAAGCAGTTGTTCGTGAACAAACTGAATGGCTTCCAACTCTTTCATGATATGCTGAATTTATTAATCTCTTTGTAATGAGGCGCAAAGGTAAGGCTATTGGTCATTAAAATAAAAATATTGTTTGAAAAAAAATGAAAAAAGTAGGGTAGGGTGCGTGAAACAAGTCCGCTTTTGATGTTGTTAAAGGATTAAAGGCTGAGCCTGGAAAGAAAATCCCAAAGATTTGTTAATTGTTTGCACAATAAGCGTTACAACACTTATCTTTGATGCATCATTTTACCAAGAAAAAATAAATCAACGCAATATGAAAAAATTTCTCCTGCTTCCGATGCTCGCCATCATCGCTATGGCTGCAACTGCTCCTACCATCAGCAACATTGACCTTGTTGCGAGTACCATTGTATGGAAAGGTTACAAAGTAACCGGCGAACACACCGGTTATGTGAAACTGAAAAATGGCACCCTTGATTACTCGGGTGGTCAGCTGAAAGGTGGCGAATTTGTGATTGACATGAGCTCCATCAAGTGCACCGACCTGGAAAGCGAATACGCCGGCAAACTGGAAGGTCACCTGAAAAGCGACGAATTCTTTGGCACTACGGCTTACCCCACCGCCAAATACGTCATCACCAAAGCCATTCCTACCGATTCGAAAGGCAACTACAAAATCGTTGGCAACCTGACAATCAAAGACGTTACCAAAGAAGTGAAGTTCAATGCCAACGTTAACGAAAGCGGCAACACCGTAAAAGCTACCGGCAACATGAAAATCGACCGTTCGGAATACAACGTGAAATACGGTTCGGGTTCGTTTTTTGACGGTCTGGGCGACAAAACCATCTACGACGAATTTGACCTCGCCGTATCGCTGGTTTCCAAGAAATAATCAGGGGAATTCTTCAGTTATACAAACACAAATGGCTTCGGAGCACCTGCTCCGAAGCCATTGCTTTTGAAATTACAGGCAACATTTGTATAAAACCTGTAACTTCGCCCTCCTTGTGTTTGTTTAAAATGTTAAAAAGTGTCGGCAAAAGATCCTTGTGTAACAAATACAAGGTTTGAAGCGTTAGACACTCTGCAACGTTTCTTTCAACCACTTTGTCTATCGTATAAACGCTTACATTCATGCACCGCATAACCTCTTTGCTGGTTTTTTTGCCCGCATTGTGGATTTTTAGCGCATACCAGCTGGCTTTTGTACCCGCTCCATGTCCTGTAAATTCCACCATCATGCCATGGTTATGGCCTGAAACGGAAATGGACAACAGCGAGGACTTTTTCGGTGAATTACCCGATTCAAGCCAGGAATTGCGGGTGTTGATGCTCAATTACAGTTCCTACGACAGTGTGTATGCCTTCAAAATGCGCCGGTTTGTACGCCGCAATTTGCCCAATGCGTCCTGCACTTCCTTTTGGGATGGTTCGCCTAACGAACTTCAGCAAGCTCTTTTCGGACAACAAGTGGTGGTGATCACTTATCCCACAGGAGGAGAAACTTCCCAGATTCAAGCTTACGGTAAAATACTCAACCAATTCGTGCAAAAAGGTGGATCGGTGGTGTTTACAGGCACCCACGAATACAGTATCCTTCAGCAATATGGTCTGATCGAGTTGGACTACGGCTATTTTTGCGAATCGCCTGAGTTTCATGAAATCCAACCCGATCATGCTGTTTTTTCAAGTACACCTTCTACTTTTGTGCTGAAAAACTACGCCTATCCGCTGGACATATCCGATGCCGCGTTTGTAACTCTTGCAGATGTTCGCGGCTATCCAGTTTTGGGATACAAGCCGCTTGGTAATGGCAGGGTAGTATACCTTGGGTTGGAATTTTATTACGATGAATTGGTATCCACCCGTATATTGATCAATACCCTTCAATGGCTTTCTCAGCCCAAAAGTCAGACTATTGTTGCAGGCAATACCCGTGAAGTGAGAAGCAGAAGTGAAGAATTGCTGTTCGCCGGTTCAGGCCGCCCAAGCGTTCTTCCCGAACTGAAAATTTACCCCAATCCTTATTTTGCCAAAGGCAACCTCGATTTTGAACTTACCAAAACGAGATCCGTCGCGGTGGACATGACCGACGAAACAGGCAGGCTTGTGGCCGTGTTGCTGCCCAGGCGAAACCTCAACCCTGGCACCTACCGTCTCGAATTACCCAATGTCGATCCGGGTGTTTACTTCGTACAATGCCAGTTCGACGGCGAAACCACGGTTCGCCAGGTCGTAAAGACCGCTTCCAATTGATAAACTAATATCCGAAAATTTGTTCCATGGTGAGTTCCTTCAAGGGACCAATGGTTTTCAGGTATTTGAAATCGATCTGTGAACGATCGCCCATCACCAGCCAGGTGTAATGACGCCCTTTGATTTGTTTGATCTGGTAGTCCAGCAAATGTTCCGTGGTTGCCTTGTCCATCATGTTGTACACATCCAGCCTGAGATCGTGGTTGGGGAAACCTTTTTCGCGGTTTGCGCGCCAGGTCCAGTACAAATCCGATTTGCGAAGGCGGCTTGCTGCGATTTGTTTGCGTATGCTTTGCCGCGCTGTCTCTATTTGAGAGGCAGAAACGGGCATGTCTTCCAAAATGGTTTGGAAAGCCTGGACCGCCTCGCGGAGCTTGTCGGGCTGTGTACCCACGTAAGCCTGAAGGAAATGTGATCTTTTCTTTTGGTTGGGGCTGGAAGCGAAAGCATAAGCGGAATAAGCAAGGGCTTTCGACTCGCGTATGTCCTGAAATACAATGGATGACAATCCATACCCGAAATACTGGTTGTACCATTCGGCCATGGCATATTCTTCAAGGTTGAACTTTGGGGTTCCTTTGCTGAGGAGCATGAGCTCGACCTGTACCATGGGAAAATGAACAAAAAGTACCCGGTTGCTGCGCACGCCTTTTTCAGGATAGTGTTTTGCCGGTTGCGGGGCAAGGAGTTTTTCGTTCGATGGGTGGTGTTGTTTCAACACAGCTGCTACCGAACGGGCGCCGCGTTTGCCGGAATAGAACACATCATGGCGGTATTTCGAAAGGTTGCGGATGCGCTCGGTCAGCTCTTCAGGCGTCAGATTCATCAACGCCTCTTTCGAGAACTTATCGCTGAATGGTGAAACGGGACCGTATTTGGCATAGTTGAACAACGCTTTGTTGAGCACCGTTCTTTTGTCTTTTTTGTCGTTGTCGCGGCGCACAAGTACATCGGCCACCAAATTTTTCAACGCCTCGGCATTGGGCTGCGCATCGTGCAGCAGGTGTTCCATGAGGCGTACACCCTCTTCAAATGATTCGTTCAGACCCGTGAGTGTGAGGTAAAAATGTTCGTCCTGGCAGGTGGCAGTAAAATGCAAGCCAAGGCGGTAAAGAGCCTGTTGCATTTCATTCGCACTGTATTGGCTGGTTCCCAGATAAGTAAGGTAGCCGGCCGCCAAAGGAAGACGGCGGTCGCTGGTTTTACCCATGTCGTAGATGTAATACAGCCTGAACATGTCACTTTCGTGCTTCACCGAACGCAGTTTCAGCACCTTCGAAATGCTGGCGTTGTGGATGGTTTTTTTAAAATCTACAAATTCCGGGGTGATGTCCTCAACGTGGTGATCGAGGAACGACTCGGCAAAAGCAGAGCGCCCTATGCGGTTGAGTTCGACAGCGGTAATGGGCGGCTTTTCCACTTTGAGCACGGCTTGGTCCTCTGCACAATGCTTGTATACCACCAAACACTTGGTGGGGTTGAAGTGTCGGCGCGCGAAATCAACCACATCCTGCTTGGTTATTTTTTCCAGTTTCAACCAGCGGTGCACCACATCGTTCCATGGTACGCCTGCCACAAAAGCGGTGGTTATCAAGGCCGCACGGCCTTGGTTTTTTTCAAGTTCCTTGGCTTCAGAAAGTTTGATGTCTTTAACAACGGCGCCCGGCAGCCAATCTTCAAAATGGCCGTTGCGCAGGTTTTCCAGTTCTCCGAGCAGCAGTTGTTCCACTTGTTCAAGTGTTTGGCCCTCTCTGGGTTTGCCATAAACAATGAGGCTGCTGTAATCTTCATACACTCGGGGATACGCATACGCCTCGAGCATTTTTTGCTTTTGCAACAAATTGAGGTCGAAAAGTCCGGCCTGGTAATTGTGCAAAATGCCGGCTATAAGTGGAAGCATCAATACCTCCTCACTTGAAGCGCCAGGGAAGCGCCATCCCAATTCCATCCACGCAGCTTCGTTGCCATACACATCCTGTTGTTCCCGCGCCTCTATTTCAGGCTGTTTTTCAACATGAAAAGGCGGAATGGGTTTGGAAACAAAAGAACCAAAATGGCGTTCGGCCAACACAACCGCCTGCTCGGGATCAAAATCGCCGCACAAGATGATGGCCATGTTGTTGGGCACGTAATAGCTGTCGAAAAAGCGGTATATGTTGGTTTGGGATGGATTTTTCAGGTCTTCGCCGCGGCCCAGGGTGGTTTGAGTTCCGTATGGGTGGGTGGGCGTAAGCATCGCCTGCATGGCTTTGAGCACCTTGCGGAAATCGCGGTCCTGGTTGATGTTGTATTCTTCAAATACCGTTTCCAGTTCGGTGTGAAACAACCGCAGAATGGGCCTGCGGAAACGTTCGCTTTCCAGTTGAAACCAACGATCCAGTTCGTTTGCAGGAACATCATTCACGTACACGGTTTGTTCCACCCAGGTGTACGCATTGGTACCTTTGGCGCCGATGGCACTCACCAGTTTATCGTACTCATTGGCAGCGGCAAATTTGGCAGCTTCGAACGAGATGCGGTCAATTTCCGCGTACAGCTTCTTTTTGCGTTCAGGATCTTTTTCGGATCGGTGCTCTTCAAAAAGTGCCTCAATTTGATCTAGCAAAGGCTTTTCAGCTGCCCAGTTGAGGCTTCCAAGCCGGTCGGTGCCCTTGAACATCATGTGCTCGAAGTAGTGGGCCAAACCTGTGGTGTCGGCAGGATCGTGTTTGGAGCCTACCCGTACTGCTATTTCGGTATATACCCTCGGCTCGTCGGGGTTGACCGACATAAACAGTTGGAGGCCGTTGGAAAGGGTATGGTGTTTTACGTGTATGGGGTCGCCGGGTATCGTTTTAAAAGTCATTCGCGCAGGTGCGTAGTCTGTCATGGTCTTCTCTTTTTCAGCTGCAATATGAAACAATATCTCTGAAACTATGCTTCCTAAAACGCTGAAAACAGACTATTGGTTGCTCGAATGTTAAGATTTGTCAATAGTTGAATACCAAAACTTCGCTTTCGCCAAAACGTTTGGTCACAACCACGTACAATCGACCGTATTCATCTTCCGGAATGTCCATACACACGATTCTGCCCGCCAACCGGTTGAGCAAATCAGGTATGGTGTTGGTGTGGCCTACGTAAAGTACATGTTGTCCGGGATTGCTGATGAGCAAGTCCTGCATCCATTCGTTCGCGAGCTCAGGTGAAAACACTTCGAGGGCAGGCTCGAGGGTTCGGACTTTTACCGCTTCAGCGGTCGACAAATTGCGTTTGATGTTGGATGAGCCAATGCGGTCGATGCGTGTTTTCGAAAGCATGTCGCCCAGCCGCGCCGCCCTTTCCTTTCCGGCATCGGTAAGCGGCGGATTTCCGGTGCCGTCATTTGCTTTTTCGGCATGACGAACACAAAAAACGATGGTGTACGTACTGTCGTTGAAATGGGGGATCACCATGGATGGTTGACCTTCGATTTGAACGATACTGTCAACAAAACCCGTTGCTCTTGGGATGGTGTTTGTTTGCACAACCTCGTATTTGGGTGGAGTTTCAACGCCGCAGGAGCAGGTCAACAACACCATTACGAGCAATGTCCAATAAATTTTCAACATACAGGATAGGAGAACTTTAAATGGGCAACGGAAGTTGGTTTTGGACCATATCGGCCACGGTTTCGCGCTTCCGAATAAGGTGGGCTTTCCCTTTGTAAATGAGCACTTCAGCAGGTCTCGGACGCGAATTGTAGTTTGACGACATCATCCAGCCGTAAGCGCCAGCATTGTAAAAACAAATGACATCGCCTTCCACCACTTCGGCAATACGGCGGTCGGACCCAAAAGTATCGGTTTCGCAAATATTGCCCACCACCGTGTAAATCCGCGGTTTGAATTGTGGTTCGGTTACGTTTACAATTTTATGGTAAGAACCGTAAAACATCGGTCGGATGAGGTGGTTGAGCCCTGTATCGAGCCCGACAAACACAGTAGAAGTGGTTTGTTTCACGAGCGTACAATGCGCAAAAAGGTAGCCCGATTCGCTCACTAGGAATTTGCCGGGTTCAAACATAAGGGTCAGTTCTCTGCCGTATTCCTTACAGAATTCTGCAAAACGTGTGCTCAGCTTTTCACCAAGTTCTTCTACATCGGTTTCAATATCGTCGGCTTTGTACGGTACTTTGAAACCGCTGCCGAGGTCGATGTATTTCAGGTTGGGAAATTTACGTGCCGCTTCGAACAAAATTTCGGCGCCCCTGATGAACACATCAACATCAAGAATGTCGCTGCCGGTGTGCATGTGTAAACCATCTACCATAAGTCCCTGGCTTTCCACAACACGCAAGGCATGCGGCAGTTGGTGGATGCTGATGCCGAATTTGGAATCGATGTGACCAACGCTGATTTTTTCGTTGCCGCCAGCCATAAGGTGCGGATTGATGCGCACACAAACAGGTATGTCTTTGTGCTTCAGCCCCCAGTTTTCAAGCATCGGAATGGCGTCGATGTTGATTTTTACGCCAAGTTTTACGGCTTCGTCAAACTCATCGAAGCCGGCAAAATTGGGTGTGTAAAGGATGTCTTCAGCGTTGAAACCGGCCATGATGCCGAGTTGTACTTCCTGGATGGAAACACAGTCGAGACCTGCGCCCCATTCGCGGAAAAGACGCATCACTGCAAGGTTGGAAAGCGCCTTGCAGGCATAGTGGATGTGAACTTTCGGATAGGTGAAGGCTTTGGTGATGCGTTCATACTGACGATGCATGGTGCCGGCTTCATACACATAAAGTGGTGTGCCGTACGTTTTGCAAAGTTGCAGCGGGTCGATGCCGCCTTCAAGCTGGTATTTTCCGTTTACAAGTTCCAATCCTAGTGTGTGTTTGTTGTTTAAAACACAAAAGTACACCCGAACTGCGAAATTCGTTCCCCCACACGCCTAAATTACATGATATTGCATCTTAGATGGCATACGCTGACCAGGTTAACCTTTGAAGTTGTGACTGAAACTACGCTGTTGGAAAGACTGAGGGAGAACGACCGCATGGCACAAAAGTGGCTGTACGAGCGCTATTCGCCTCTGTTTTTTTCAGTTTGCAAACGGTATTTGTCGAGCAGAGAAGATGCAGAAGAAGCACTGGTGAGCGGTTTTTACAAGATTTTTTCCCAAATAGATGCTTACAACGGAACAGGCAGCTTTGAAGGGTGGATGCGCCGTGTAGTCGTCAATGAGGCATTGATGTTGCTGCGCAAAAAACAACCGCTGTCGTTTCCAGGTGACGAATTTTTGAGCCTGCACGAACAACAAGACGGATTTTCCGTGGAAGCAGCCATGTCCGCTGCCGAAATCCTCGAATGGCTTGCCAAACTACCCAATGGCTACCGAACGGTTTTCAACCTATATGTCTTGGAAGGTTACAAACACCAGGAAATAGCAGACATGCTCGGCATCAGCATCAATACCAGCAAATCGCAATTGATACTTGCCAAAGAAAAATTGAAAAATCTTTTAAAAACCAAAGGATATTAGAACGGGCAACCGAACCAAACCACAGCAACATGCCTGATTTGTTCGATTTTTTTAAGGAAAATGAGTCCAAACTCCACGAGCGCCCTCCTGAAAAGGTGTGGAACAAACTGGAAGCACGCCTCGACAAAAAACGCCGTCCCAAAAGACGGGGCATCCCTTTTGTGCAAACCGGTGTTGTTTTGCTTGCCATTTTCCTGCTTTTGCTCTCCGCAATCGTAGTTTGGTACTTTGTACGCAAGCTTGGTCATTGAATCAGCCGTAATTTCCATACCTTTCGCCGGTTAAAAAAAAGGTTGTTGACTACCCGTCATCGGGTAAAGTCGTCCATAAAAAATCCATGGCTAAATCCGGCAAACCCACACCCAAACACCAGGCACCCAAACCCACTACGGCTGCCATTACCGCACCCAAAATCCTTCAGGACCATCTGGCACGGCCTGCAACGGACCCTCCCTCCACACCCGATTGGCTTCCCAAAGCTTTTTGGGGGCTGGCCATTGTGTCGTTGTTGTTGTACGTCGGACTTTCGTTCGGTTCGGGCATCAACGCCGACGATAAGTTTCAGGTGGATTATTCCCAAAAACTCGTCAGCTATTACGCGACCTTTGGAAAGGATACGTCCGCGCTCCTTGTTCCCGACGGCAACATGCACCTCTACGGTGGTTTTTTTGAAGTTGTCACTGGTTTTGTAAACAAAGTAGCCGGCAATGTGCCCAATGATCTGGCTTACCACCACGTGCGGCACGCTTCCAGCGCCATCCTCGGATGGGTAGCATTGTTGTGCGC
>Ga0105048_10013368_pt1 | contig 12832 bp, 11 predicted proteins | sample MAT05_FD_78382 | JGI IMG/M metagenome (GOLD analysis project Ga0105048, IMG submission 78382) | Freshwater microbial communities from Lake Fryxell liftoff mats and glacier meltwater in Antarctica - MAT-05 | ecosystem: Environmental > Aquatic > Freshwater > Ice > Liftoff microbial mat | place...
AATATAATCTGTAGTTTTTGCCATAGTGGTTAAGGCTAGGGGAAGTGATATGAATAGCAGCGTAACGTATTTCATAGCCCAATTTACGGGTTTGAAACAACCCATTGTTTTTTTGTTGTAATGTGGCCGGTGATGACATTGAAAAAGGCCAACTGAAGGTCGTGTCCCCGCCAGCAAGGACTAATTTAAATTCGCCCTTTTTTCTAAATCAATCATATAAATAATTTTATGGTGTAGGTTTGTAATTCCATGCACCGTATTGTAGTTACCTTTTTTTTTATGCTTGTGGTCGCCGGACTTTGCGGCCAAAGGGTCTATACTAATCAATCAGTGTTGGTCATGGGCCAATGGTATAAAATTGGCGTAAAAGATGCTGGCGTTTATAAAGTAACCGTTGCTCAACTAGGCTTATTGGGCATAAATACTGCTAATATTACTTCTACGGCCATTCGGCTATACGGTAACGGTGGTACTATGTTGCCCGAAAACAATGCGCTACCAAGACCCGACGACCTGCTTGAAAATGCTATCACAATAAACGATGGTGGAGACGGCATTTTTAATGGCAATGACTTTTTTTTGTTTTACAGCAATGGCTCCACAAACTGGCAAAACGATTCGCTGAATCAGAGCTTCAGCCATACTAAAAATCTGTACAGCGAACTGGCATTTTATTTTATTACCATTGGCGGCACAGGCAAAAGACTGGCAGTAAATAATTTCACTGAAATCCCCAACCAAACAATCAGGAGTTTTAACGACAGGTATTTTTTTGAGAAGGATAGTATTAATTTTTTAAGCAGCGGCCGGGAGTGGTTTGGCGACGAATTCAGCAATACGCCTGGTAATATGCTTAGCCGCTCCTACACCACATCGCTCAATAATTTATTGCCCAATACACACATCAGGTTGGCTTATAGCCTTGCCGGCCGCAGCGTGGGCACTGGCAGCCGTTTTGATGTGCGTATAAATAACCAACTGGCCGGTCAAAGTAATATCATCGCCGTATCCGGCGGCTTTCTCAATGCCTTTGTTACCGAAGTGCGGCAAACCGTTTCAAGGGCATCGGCTACCATTAATGCAAACGTATCTTTTAGCTTTAACCCCGGCAATATGAATGCACAAGGCTGGCTCAATTGGTTTGAAGTTTTTGGCACAAGAAATTTATCAATGGTTGCTGCAGAGCCATTGCCTTTTAGAGATTGGGCATCGGTAGGGGCAGGTAAGGTGGGTGAGTTCTTTATAGCCAATGCCAGTTCAGGTTTACAGGTTTGGAACATTACCAATCCATTGCTGCCGTACATTATTCAGGGCAGTTTAGCTGCAAACGAATATCGCTTTGTGCACCCCACAAACAGGCTGCACGAATTTGTTGCTTTTACCAGCAATAACATGCCAGCGCCACAAAACTTTGGCCTGGTTGAAAATCAAAATCTACACGCCGTTTCAGTGGCCGATTTGATCATTATTACCGCGCCCCAGTTTTTGCAGGAAGCAAACAGGCTGGCACAGCATCATCGCATAAAAGATAATTTAAGAACCATTGTAGCTACCACTGCTCAGGTGTTCAATGAATTTGGCAGTGGCACCGGCGACCCCACCGCCATCCGCGACTATGTAAAAATGTTTTACGACCGTGCGGGTGCCGACAGTAGCAAACAGCCCAAATATTTATTGCTCTTTGGCGATGCCAGTTTCGACTATAAAAACCGCATAGGCAACAACACCAATTTTGTTCCGGCATACGAAAGCCTCAACAGCAGCGACCCTTTGCTAACACATACCTCGGACGATTATTTTGGGTATTTAAACGACCTCGATGATATAGCACAGGTAGCCCCTGCCCCACTGCTGGATATTGGTATTGGCCGCCTGCCCCTAAGCACATTGGCCGAAGCCAAAACAATGGTGGATAAAATTATTAGCTACTCCTCCCCCACTGCCTTTGGCCCATGGAGAAACAACAGCACTTTTGTGGCAGATGATGAAGATGCCAATCTTCATCTAAATGATGCTGAAACAATAACCGGCACAGTATCCGGTACTAACGATATTTCAAACCAAACAAAAATTTACCTGGATGCTTATCGCCAGGAAAGCGGCAATGGGGGAAGCCGGTACCCACTCGTAAACCAGGCCGTCACCAATCAAATGCAAAGCGGCAACCTTATCTGGAATTACAGTGGTCACGGCGGTTACAACAGGTTGGCCGATGAAGCTGTGCTGGAACAAGGTATGATAGCTAATTTCAATAATGAACATAAACTACCGCTCTGTATTACAGCCACCTGCGATTTTGCCCCTTACGATAACCCCGCCCAGCCTTCTATTGGCGAATATTTATTACACGGTTCTCCAAAAGGTGCTATTGCTTTAATGACCACTACCCGCCTTGTATTTGCATCCAGCAACAAAACGATGAACGATAATTACCTCCGCCTTGCGGTGCAGCCCGTGGCCGGACAATACCTGCGGCTGGGCGATGCCACCCGGCAGGCCAAAAATTTTACTTACCAAACGAATGGTGATATACTTAATAACCGAAAATTTACTTTGCTAGGCGACCCAGCTTTGCGGGTAGCATATCCATTATTAAAAACAGTATTGACCACACTCAATAACCAACCCATAACCCCGGGCAATGATTCACTTAAAGCCCTTGGCAGATATACTCTTGGCGGAGAAATAAGGGATGGAGCAAACCTTGTGATAAACAATTTCAATGGCACTTTATATGCTACCATTTTCGACAAGCCCCAAAGCATATCCACTTTGGGTAACGACCCTGGCAGTACAGTTACCAACTTTCTATCGCAAACCAATGTGCTATACAGGGGTAAAGTAAAGGTGACGAATGGGAAGTTTAGTTTTCAGTTTATTGTACCTAAAGACATTAATTATCAGGTGGGTAAAGGCCGCATAAGTTTATATGCCGAAGACCAGCAGCAGGACGGCAACGGGGTAAATACAGCTTTATGGGTAGGCGGCAATGCCGATAATGGTATAAGGGATAACGAAGGCCCGGAGATAAAACCATATCTCAACGACGAGAAATTTGTAAACGGTGGCATTACCAACGAAAAGCCATTACTATTGGTAAGGCTTGCCGATTCCAGTGGCATCAATACTGTAGGCACAGGTATTGGACACGATATAACAGCAATTATAGACGATAACCCCCGCAATACGATTATACTAAACAATTACTACGAAGGAGAAACAGACAGCTATCAAAAAGGCACAGTACGGTTTCAACTTCCAGTTTTGGAAGAGGGCCTGCACTCCCTCACCATTAAAGCCTGGGATGTGGCCAATAATTCCAACACTGCCGCTATAACCTTCAACGTAAGGCCAGCCAAAGAACTCACCATTGCAAATGTGTATAATTACCCAAACCCATTTACTACCGCAACCAACTTTTGGTTTGAGCATAACCAACCTGGTAGCCCCCTGCAGGTGCGCATCCGCATCTTTACGGTCACCGGTAAAATAGTAAAAGAAATTTCGTTACCTGTTATAAGCAATGGCACCAGAATTACAGATATTCCTTGGGATGGGAAAGATCAGTTTGGCAGCAAACTTGCAAAGGGAGTGTATATATATGAGTTGCTTGTAGAAGCAGCAAATGGAGAAAAAAAATCGTCTTTCCAAAAACTATATCTACTTTAGATTCGTAATTCACCCAAACCAGTTTAGTATAGAAAAATTTTTACCCAACCCCAAACGGGATTTTTTTTTCAAAGGTGTGTGTTAAAATACTATTTTAGCCACCGATTCGTTTTAACCAAACAAATACTGAACTCAATGAGACCAAAACTGACAACCGCCGCATTGCTGTGCGCAGTTACTATTTCAACACAAGTTTTTTCCCAGGCCGATCCTATTAACGTTGTTACATCCGCAACACCGTTTCTTCGTATTTCACCCGATGCCCGCAGTGGTGGCATGGGCGATATGGGCGTGGCTACTTCTCCAGATGCCAACTCATCTTTCTGGAACCTTGCTAAAACACCATTTGCAAAAAGTAAATCAGCAGTGTCTTTAACCTATACCCCATGGTTAAAAGATTTGGGTGTTAACGATGTTTTCCTTGCATCTTTAGCAGGCTATTATCAGTTAGACGACCAATCGGCTGTTTCTGCGTCTATGCGTTATTTTAATCTTGGTTCTATACAATTTACTGATTTTAGTGGCCGCGATATTTCAACAGGCAAGCCTACCGAAGTGAGTTTTGATATCGGTTATAGCCGTAAAGTGAGTACAAAGCTTGCAGTTGGCGTAGCACTCCGGTATATTAATAGTAACCTTACCCGTGGTTATGCAGCTTCTAACGGAATTACATACAAAGCAGGTAGTGCTATTTCAGGCGATTTATCATTGTTCTATGATAACACTAGAGAAGATGGTTCCGGTTTTAGGGCAGGTTTAGCGTTAAGCAACCTAGGTTCTAAAATTTCTTATACAAACGATGCACAGCAAAAAGATTATATCCCCGCCAACCTGGGCATAGGCTTTTCTTACACTGCAGCATTTGACGAAAGCAACAAAATCTTATTTGGTATAGAAGCTAATAAATTAATGGTACCAACCCCTCCTTTGGCTACCGGCGATAGTGCTACTGATGCCAATGCTTTGTCTGATTATCGTTCTAAAGGCATTGTAAACAGTTGGTTCTCTTCTTTTGGCGATGCCGGAAATTTTGGTGATGAACTTGCTGAATACCAGGTTGGTCTTGGTGCAGAGTATAGTTACAACGATCAGTTCTTTGTGCGTGGTGGTTATTTTTACGAAGATAAAACCAAGGGTAACCGTAAATTCTTTACTGCCGGTATCGGTATCGTTTATAATGTTTTTGGGTTAAATTTTTCTTACCTCATTCCTTCGGGTAATGGCGTAAACCGCAATCCATTATCGAATACTTTACGCTTTAGTCTTGTTTTTAATTTTGACGGTACCAAATAATTACCAGTAACATAATACAAAAGGGCGGAGGTTATACCTTCGCCCTTTTGTATTATGTAGGAACACGCCTCGAGGCGTGTTCCTACGAGAGGCGTGTTCCTACGAGAGGCGTGTTCCTACGAGAGGCGTGTTCCTACGAGAGGCGTGTTACCACAAAAAACCACCAATAAAAATGTATAGAATAGGTTCCGGAATAGATTTTCACCAACTCGTTACCAGCCGTGACCTTTGGATTGGCGGTATAAAAATTCCCCATAGTAAGGGATCATTGGGCCATAGTGATGCCGATGTTTTGCTCCACGCTATTTGCGATGCACTGCTTGGGGCGTTAGCCTTGGGCGATATCGGCACACATTTCCCCGATACAGACCCTACATATAAAAATATTGACAGCAAAATTTTATTGGAAAAGAGCTACGCACTGGTAAAACAGCGGGGTTATATACTGGTAAACGTGGACGCATCTCTTTGCCTGGAAACGCCAAAAATAAAACCTTATGTAAGCCAAATGCAGGAAGCTATTGCTGCCATATTAAACCTGGGCGTCGGCGATGTTTCTATAAAAGCTACTACCACCGAAAAAATGGGCTTTGTAGGAAGAGAAGAAGGATTGGTGGCATACGCTACCGTGCTGTTACAAAAAAAATAAATTCTTTGCCGGATAGCTTTAACAGCACATAGTTTTACTCAAACCTTAGTTTTACCCACATGGCAGATATTAACGTAGGCATCAGAAACATTTCGGATAACGCTATGCCGGCTTATGCAACGCTGGGTTCGTCGGGGCTGGACGTAAGGGCATGGGTAACTACACCAGTCATTTTGAAAACACTGGAACGCTTTATTTTTCCTACTGGCCTGTTTATTGAAATACCAGATGGATATGAGGCGCAAATGCGGCCCAGAAGTGGGCTGGCATTAAAGCAAGGGCTTACTTGTCTTAATTCTCCAGGCACTATAGACAGCGATTACCGTGGTGAGCTAAAAGTGATATTGGTAAACCTGAGTAATGAGTCGCAAACCATACTCCCCGGCGACAGGATAGCCCAACTGGTATTTCAAAAGGTAGAGCACATAACGTGGCAGGAAAAAAATGAATTATCTGGTACGCTTCGGGGGCAGGGTGGCTTTGGTCATACAGGAAAATAATAAAAAATGAAAGCTTTTCAATTATACATCTTGGTAATAAATGCAATCGTCGTATTTGCATCGTGCCGCAGCACAAAAAAAATAACCACGGCTATGGGTAAAACAGATACCATACCTACTGTAATCATTAACAATGTGCCTAAAGTAGATTCGGCGGCATTAAAGATGGGAATACTCAAAAAAGTACAAGCGAATAAAGTTGAATGCAGTTGGTTTGCTGCCACTAAAATAAAAGCCGACTATGATGATAATAGTGGGGATAATAACAACTTTAATGTAAGTATCAGGCTGAGAAAAGATAGCGTAATATGGGTTTCACTTACAAAAAAGGTGCTTGGGATAGATTTTGAAGGACTACGGATACTGGCTACAAAAGACAGTGTAAAAATTCTAAATAAACAAGATAAAGAAATCAAATACCGCTCTATTGCCTACCTGCAGGAGATAACAAAATTACCTTTCGATTTTTCTACTTTACAAGACCTTATCCTCGGTAATCCCATTTTTTTTACCGACAATATTGTTTCGTATAAATACTATGAAGACAAGGTACAAGCACTAAGTATTGGTAATTTGTTTAAGCATCTTATAACTGTAGACACCACTAACAACAACATACTCCACAACAAATTAGACGATGTGGATATTACTAAAAACCGAACCTGTGATATTACCTTCAGTAATTATGAAAATAAAAATAGCCGAATATTTTCTACAGACAGAAACATTACTGTTACCGAAAAATCAAAGCTGGATATACACCTCAATTTTAAACAATACAGTTTTAATGAACCCCAGACTTTTCCATTTACGATACCTAAAAGTTATACTGTAAAATAATACCCTGCCAATAACTTCGTTCTATTACCTGCAAACCCGTTACTATGAAGAAAACCTTGGTGATATTTTACCTGTTATTGTTCACAATTGTACTTAATGCGCAGCCTACCAAAGAAGATTTACAAAGGAAAAACCAGCAACTGAGCACAGAGATAGATGAAATAAGGGCAAACCTTTCTAAAACCACCGGGGATAAAAAAGAAACGATGCGCTACCGCATTTTACTTAACCGTAAAATAGAAGCAAGGAACCAACTTATAGAAAACATAAAGGGTGAGGTGTACTACATTGAAAAAGACATCATCCGTAATTACCGTGAAATAGATACGTTGAAAAAAGAGTTGGATACATTAAAAGCACAGTATGCCAAAAGCATCGTGTATGCTTACAAGAACAGGAGTAATTACGATTTTCTAAATTTTCTTTTTTCTGCTGGTACGTTTAATGATGCCCTCAAAAGAGTTGCCTACCTAAAAAACTACCGCCAGTACCGGGAGCAACAAGCCGGACAAATAAAAAAGACCAACGAACTACTGCAAAAAAAAGTAGAGAACCTCACAGGCAAAAGGCAGGATAAAGGCAAGGCGCTTGACGAGCAGAAAAAGCAAATGAGTGTATTGGCCGAGGATAAAAAGGAGCAGGATGTGACTTTGTCAAAAATCCAGTCTAAAGAAAAAGAACTGAGTGCTGCGATGCAGAAAAAGCAAAAGCAGAAACAGGAAATAGCCCGTGCCATTAAAAGAATTATTGACGAAGAGCTGGCAAAACAAAGGAGAATAGAACAGGATCGGATAAAAAAATACAGGGACTCAGTAGCCGTTGCAGTAAAGAAAAACAATACTACCACCAACCCGAATGTGGTTAAAATAGTTACGCCTGCATCTATCAAAAAAGGCCCCCGCCCACCAAGCGAACTGGAAAATACCCCCGAAGGAATTATTACGTCTGCCGAATTTGAAAAAAACAGGGGTAGCTTACCCTGGCCTGTAGATCAAAAAATTGTTACCTATCATTTTGGACGAAATATAATTCCTGCAAAGCCACGGCCTATTATAGAAATCCGGGAGGGTGTAACTATGGAAACGGGCATAGGTGCCGCCGTTAAAACAATTTTTGATGGTGAGGTTACCAAGGTTTATAATGTAGCCGACCAGGTATTAGTCGTAATTAAACACGGTAAATATTTTACCGCCTACAGTAATTTAAGTTCGGCTTCCGTAGCAATAGGGCAAAAAGTAAACCGGGGTCAGGTTATAGGTAAAGCAGGTGTAAACGATGATGGAGCCGGTGAAATGGAGCTATTAATCATTAATGAAAAAGGCACCTACCTTAACCCGGAGGGCTGGGTAAGGCGATGATTATACCAGACTTACATGTCTTGGTTATTCAATACAGATCTATACAACTCAACCATTTGACTGCCCACCTTAGAATAGGAATATTGAGATAAGGTTTCCTGAGAAACAGCAGCAGAATCAAAACTTATTTTCCCTTCGGCTACCAGCAACATTGCCCCCGCCAATAAATTCACATCTCCTTTTTTAACTAATAGTCCATTCACATTATTGGCAACTAGCTCCTTCATGGGTTCAATATCAGAAACAATGACTGGCACACCGGCGGCATTGGCTTCTATCACCACACAGCCAAAAGATTCATATCGGGAAAAAAGTATTAAAGCAGCCGAACGGCAAATTTCTTCTGCTAATTTATCCTGCGCCATTTCTCCAAGCCATACGATGTTTTGGTGTAGTTGCAGTTTTTCCGACAGCTGACGGTAAGCAGCGTTTTCCGGCCCCGCTATTTTTAAAATTATATTGGGGTAAATTATTTTTACTGCAGCCAAAGCTTCAAATATGCCATCAACATTTTTTTGCCACCCAAGCGTGGAAACGTGAATAAAAGCCTTCTCTTGATTTATAATATCTGATGGGTGGTAAAAGAATATTTTCTCATTTACCAAATTTGGCCATCTTTCAAAACGCCCTCGTTGCTCCAGCGCTTTCAATGCTGTTATCAATGCCTGAGAAACACCCGTAATCACAGCCGCCTGCTGAACTATTTGTTTAAATTTTCCCTTGCTCCAACGGTTATAGGCATCAAACCCATTTAATGCACCTTTCATGTAGCCCGCCCAATGTTCGGTAACAACATACAGTATGCTCCACTTTTTTTTTGCCCAAAGCCCCAGCCAGCCGGCATTAAGAATAATGTGGCAATGGAGCAATTGCGGCCTGCCCCGCTCCTGCTCATGTTTTACTAACAGGTTTTGTAGTATGCGGTACCAGCGATTCCAGTAAATAACTTTATCAAGTTTGGCAATGCCAGTTTTAAAAGCTCTGAAATAAGTTATCACTTCAGTAAGATTCCCGTTTATAGCAACTTCCGTTTTTTCATCCCCATCCCAGGCGAAGCAAGAATAGACAGTAAGTGGCAAAAAAGCCGATACTGCCTGTGCATGTCGCTGAATGAAATCCCCCGCATAAGGTTCACCTTCATGTGGGTACCATTGGGCTATCCATACTATATGGTGTGGCTTAAAATCCATGCAGCCAAATGTAATTTTTCTTTGAGCCATGTGATTTTATTTTTTGATTTTTGTGGCACATGAAATTTACAGCCGCGGCTTATATAATCAGCAGGCAGACATCCACCCCCAACTTTTCAACCACAACTTATGGCTCTTTTAAAACGTGTCAATAACCGGGCAAGAACCGACGACAATAGTGGCTTTGGTACCAACAGCAATTTGTACGGTGGTCGTTTTTTTAATAAAAATGGCACACCCGACCTCCACAAAACGGGCATCCCCTGGCTGGAAAGAAACAGTTGGTACCATACCTTATTACAAATGAACCGCTGGCAATTTTTGGTCGCCATCTTCGCAACCTACCTCATCATCAATTTATTTTTTGCCATTGTTTACCTGCTTATTGGTATAGACAAACTGGCCGGAATGACGGTAGAAACACCGCTGGAAAAATTTGGTGAAGCATTTTTCTTTAGTGCACAAACCTTTACCACCGTGGGTTACGGAAGGCTGGCACCAACTGGCTTTATGCTAAGTTTTGTTGCGGCCACCGAGGCGTTAATTGGCTTATTGAGTTTTGCGGTAGCCACAGGTTTGCTCTATGGGCGGTTCAGCAGGCCGCAGGCATTTATAAAATTTAGCCACCACGCTTTGGTGTCGCCCTACAAAGACACCATTGCCGTTATGTTCAGGATGACGCCTTATAAAAATAACCACCTTACCGAAGCTGAAGTAAAAGTGAGCCTGGCCATAATGGTGGATGTAGATGGGAAAATGACCAACCGGTTTTATCCGTTGAAACTGGAACTGGAAAAAGTAAATGCCATGACATTAAGCTGGACTATAGTTCATGCATTGGACGAGGAGAGCCCGTTCTATGGTTTGTCAAAAGATGAGTTGGTAACAGGCAGGGCCGAAATCCTGGTTTTTGTAAAAGCGTTCGACGACACATTTAGCAATACAGTAGTGGCTCGCAGCTCTTACACTGCCAATGAGTTCGTTTTTGGGGCAAAATTTACACCAATGTACCACCGGGATGAAAACCGTGGCAAAACAGTTTTAGAAATAGACAAATTGGATGACTATGCAACAGTTGATATTTCGTTTAGCGGTATGATGAAAGTATAAACCGTCAACTGTAAATCATAGACCACCAATACTTTTAATTAGACATTCGGTAACGAATGGTAAACGGTGGACGGAAGACGGTTCTCGGTTGTCAGTTAAAACTTCAACCCATTAATAATTGCTCCAAAATCAGTCGCTACTAAACTGGCACCACCAACCAATCCTCCATCTACATCTTCTGCACCAAATATTTCAGCCGCATTACCAGCTTTTACACTGCCGCCGTATAATATAGAAATGGTGTTTGCCACTTCATGGCCATACTGGTCGGCCAATACTTTACGCAGGTGTGCATGCATTTCCTGGGCTTGTTCTGTAGAAGCCGTTTTACCAGTGCCAATGGCCCAAATGGGTTCATAGGCTATTACTACTTTTTGCAGTTGCTCCGCACTTAAATGAAACAGGCTTTCCTGCAACTGAACACCTACATATTCGTTTTGGGTGCCAGTTTCACGAATAGCCAATGCTTCGCCACAGCAAAAAATGGGCGTAAGGCCATACTCCAGGGTGATGTTCACTTTTTCGGCCAGCAGCTCGTTGCCTTCGTTAAAGTATTCCCGCCTTTCGCTATGGCCAATTATTACATATTCCACCCCAATTGATTGCAGCATTTCCAGCGATGTTTCGCCGGTATAGGCGCCACTTTTCTTGTTGCTGCAATTTTGCGCAGCCACAAAAAAATGTGGCATGTCTTCCAGTTTTTTCTTTACGCCCAGCAGGTACGGAAAAGGCACGCCCAGTACCACTATTTTGTTCTCACTGAGGTTTACTGGCTGCGCAAGCAGGTTATCCATTAAGTCATTTGCCTTGTCTAATGTCAGGTTCATTTTCCAGTTAGCAGCGGCTATTTGTTTTCTCATTTTTTGGGTGGGTTTAATATTGTAATTTCTCTTTTTAGTATGATGATAACGCCACGGCTTGCACCCTCCCACATATTGGTATCGGTAGTGCTTATAACTTCCCAACCTTCTCTGCCCAATTCGTTCAGTTTAATGGAAAGTTCTTTAAAGTTAACCTTACCGCCAAACCAGCCTGTAGTGGGCACATCCAGCACATTGTATTCAAATTTTTTCATGGTTTATTTTAGTTGTAGCTCAATGATTTTGTACAGCACAATCCCTGCAGCCACACTTACGTTTAGCGAATGTTTCATACCAAACTGCGGTATTTCAATGCAGGCATCGCAGCGGTCTATCACCTGTTGTTGTACACCCTCCACTTCGTTGCCAAAAATAATAGCCAGTTTTTCATTGGCCGAGTAAATTATTCGATGCAACATGATGCTTTGTTTTGCTTGCTCCACAGCCAGAAGCTTGTAACCATTTTGGTGCAACTGGTTTACCGCATCCATAGTGGTTTCAAAAGCTTGCCAATGAACGGTTTCGGTTGCACCCAAAGCCGTTTTCTGAATATCCCGGTGCGGCGGCTTTGGCGTGTAGCCGCACAGGTAAATGGCTTCCAGCAAAAAGCCATCCGCCGTTCTAAAAACGCTGCCCACATTGTGCATACTCCTTACATTATCCAGCACCACTATCACCTTAAATTTTTCCGCCACCTTACATTCATCCACTGTTTTCCGATTAAGGTCTTCCATAGAAAGTTTGTCCATTGTCTTCTTTTAAAACTATCTGCTTTTTACATTATTAGCCAGAGTATTGTACTACTATTTGGCGACATTGGCGACGCTCCGTTCAGGTTTGGTGCTACTATGAAACCTGCTCAATCCCCGCTTTTTTTGCCAAATTTTTATCGGTTATAGTGAGACGCCAGCATTGCGTCTCTACAAAATAATAAAACCAAAAATCAAACCTCCGAAATCGTTCATCCAATCCTATTTCTCATACACATAATATCCCCAGGGGTGCATTTCAAAATAACGATTTTTAGTTACGTCGTTTGGCTCGTCTGTAAACAGGTTTACAAATGTTCCTTCAACCCTTTCGTCGGTTAAGTGCATCCAATAATAATCAGCCGAAAGGTTTAAAAATACCAGCACTTCGGCATGGCCATTTTTACGTAAAAAACCAAAGAGCTTATCATTGTTATCTGTACTTACCCTCATTGTCAAAGTAGCCTCATCAGCACCCCGCAAGGCAGCATTGGAACTATGCAGATGCAGCAGCTTTTTATAAAATTCATGTAGCGGAAACCCGGCTTCCCAATCAATAAAATCCTTGTCGAAAAATTTTATGCGTTTGGTGTTGGCCGCTTCCTGTCCACTGT
>Ga0105048_10013369_pt1 | contig 12832 bp, 9 predicted proteins | sample MAT05_FD_78382 | JGI IMG/M metagenome (GOLD analysis project Ga0105048, IMG submission 78382) | Freshwater microbial communities from Lake Fryxell liftoff mats and glacier meltwater in Antarctica - MAT-05 | ecosystem: Environmental > Aquatic > Freshwater > Ice > Liftoff microbial mat | place...
ACGAGCCACGGTTGTCTTGCCGGTGCCGGGGTTGCCGGTGAACACGAGATGATGGCTCGTCTCGATGGTGGGCATGCCTCGCTCGGCACGAAGTTGTTGCACTTGCAACAGGCTGCTGAGACGACGGACCTCGGCCTTCACATTGGCAAGACCGACGAGTTGATCCAGCTCGGCCAAGAGCTCGGTGAGGGATCGAATCGGCACCGGTGGCGCGGTGTGCTCCACGGCGGATGATGGGGGCGCAGAGGGCGCCGATGCAGCGGGGGAGGCTGGCGTCGGCGCGGCCGGCATCGGCCTGGGTGGCGGCTGGCCCGGACGGGGAACCCCGAGGCTGTCGAGATGCCGAAGCAGTGCCGTCCGAAACCCATCGATCACCGTCAATTCGGACGACGACGGCACCAGATCGAGTGCGGCGCCCACATGCGCCAGCCTCATTGCCAGCTCGTAGTACAGATGACTTCGCTGTGAACCCTTCTGCGCATCAGCTCGGGCCAGGAGGTCGAACAGCACGCTGGGTGTCGAGAGTCGGGACGTCATGCCCTTGAACAGCTGGAGTTCGCGAGCGGCCCGCGTCGAGACCGTCAATGGTGGGTCCATCAGCGGGCCGATGGTGTCGAGGTATGCGTCGAGCTCGCCGTCGGTGACGCGATCATCCGCGAAGATGACGCCACCGACGATGTTGGACGCTTCGTTCGCAGCGTCGGCCAGGTGTGTGTTGGCGGGCTTGCCGCTCAGCGCCGCCAGCTGTTCGCTGACGACACTGAGAAACGACGAGATTGCGTCGGAGAGCAGCGAATCATCCATGTGGGAGCTGAACTCTAGACGAATTGCGGTGCGATCCTGAGGCGTTCAGCCCGGCTCGATGCACCTCTGATTGACCGCGCGGTCAAGGTCGAAAGTAGGGTGCTTGCATGGCTCATCGTTTCGAGAGCGTTCAAGAGGTCCGTGATGGGCTCAAGAGCGTCAACTACCTGGCCGACGACGGCATTGCCGGCGTCGCATTCCTAGCCGATCGCCTCGGCAAGCCCGTGTTGGTGGAGGGCCCTGCCGGTACCGGCAAGACCCAGTTGGCGAAGAGCATCGCCGACATGACTGGCTCGCGGCTGATTCGACTGCAGTGCTACGAGGGCCTCGACGAGAGCAAAGCGCTCTACGAGTGGAACTACAAGAAGCAGCTACTGCGCATTCAGGCCGACAGCAACAGCGACTCGTGGAACGACATTCACGACGACATCTTCGGACCCGATTTCTTGCTCACCCGCCCTCTCCTGGAGGCCATCACCGCCGAGGACCCGGTGGTGCTGCTGATCGACGAAGTCGACCGCGTCGAGGTGGAGACCGAGGCGCTGCTGCTGGAGATTCTCTCCGAGTACCAGGTGTCCATTCCTGAGCTGGGCACCATCACCGCCAAGCAGATCCCCTTGGTGTTCCTCACCTCGAACAACACTCGCGAGCTGAGCGAGGCGCTCAAGCGCCGCTGCCTGTTCCTCCACGTCGACTACCCCGACATGGACCGCGAGAAGGAGATCGTGCTCACCAAGGTTCCCGGTGTGTCCGAGAACCTCGCCGACCAGATCGCCCGCATCGTGCGCAGCATCCGTCAGCTGGACCTGAAGAAGTCGCCGTCCGTCAGCGAGACCATCGACTGGGCTCGCACGCTGGTGCTGCTTGGCATCGAGAACATCGAAGCGCAGCAGGCGAAGGACACGTTGCACATCCTGCTGAAGTACCAGACCGACATTGCCAAGGCAGCCAAAGAGCTGTCGATCGACAAGTAGTCGGCGCCTCACCTCATGCTTGATCTGCTGGCCGGCTTCGTCGTCGAGCTTCGAAACGCCGGGCTGCCTGTCAGCCTCACGGAGAATCTCGATGCGATGGAGGCGTTGCAGCACATCCCCATCGAGGATCGCGACGCATTCAAGTACGCGCTGGCAGCCACGATGGTCAAGAACAACGCTCACTGGCGGGCGTTCGAGACCGTCTTCGAGGTCTACTTCTCGATGCGCGGCCCGGAGTACAAGATTGCCGAGGGCGACACCGATCTCGACGAGATGTGGCGCGAGATGCAAGAGCAGATGCGCCAGGGCGAAGGCAAGGGCAGCCAGGGCGGGATGGACAGCCTGACGCCGGAGGAAATCGCTCAGTTGCTGATGCAGGCGCTGATGAACGGCGATCAGGCCATGATGCGTGCGCTGGCCAAGCAGTCCGTGCAGCGCTTCGCCGGCATGGAGCCGGGACGACCGGTGGGCGGCACGTACTACCTGTACCGAACGTTGCGCAACCTCGACCTGGAAAGCATGCTCGAGAAGCTGATGGAGGCAAGTCGCGAGCAGGTCGGCGGCGAGCTGACACCGCTGGAGGAACGGCTGGAGCACGACGAGTACAACGACCGTATCGAGCAGTTCAAGAAGGAGATCGAAGCCGAGATTCGCCGCCGCCTGGTTGCCGATCGCGGAGCCGAAGCGATGGCCAAGACGTTGCGCAAGCCGCTGCCCGAAGATGTCGAGTTCATGCATGCATCGCGCGACGAGATGCAGAACTTGAAGAAGGCACTGCAGCCACTCACTCGCAAGCTGGCAGCACGCCTGGCGCGCAAGCGCCGGCACGGTCGTAAGGGTCCTCTCGACTTCCGCAGCACCGTTCGGCACTCACTCAGCTACGGCGGTGTGCCCGCCGAGCCGCAGTTCAAGTACCCGCGCCCGGCGAAGCCGGAGCTGATGGTGGTGGCGGACATCTCCGGTTCGGTGGCGGCGTTTGCACGGTTCACATTGATGCTGGTGTATGCAATGCAGGGTCAGTTCTCGAAGGTCCGTTCGTTCGTCTTCATCGACGGGATCGACGAAGTGACCGACTACTTCAAGGGCGAGGAAGACATCGCCAACGCCATCCATCGCGTCAACACCGAAGCAGACGTCGTCTGGGTCGATGGTCACAGCGACTACGGCCATGCATTCGAAGTGTTCTGGGAGCGTTACGGCAAGGACATCAACTCCAAGACCACGGTGCTGCTGTTGGGTGACGCCCGCAACAACTACCACGCCAGCCAGGCATGGGTCGTGAAGGAGATTCGCCAGAAGGCGCGCAAGGTCTTCTGGTTGAACCCCGAGCCGCGGAGCTATTGGAACACGGGCGACTCCATCGTGGGCGACTACGGCACGCACACCGACGGTGTGTTCGAGTGCCGCAACCTGCGCCAACTGGAAGCGTTCGTCGAGAAGCTGGTCTGACATTCGCCGGGCACGGCTGGCGAGCGAGCTACTCTGCACGCATGGCCAGCCGGGGTGTCTACATCGAACATTTGCGCAGAGTGGCCCTGTTCGCGGGTCTGTCCAAGAAGGAGCTCGAGCGGGTCGCTACCGCCGGTTCCGAAGTCGACATCGCTGCTGGCAAGCTCGTCATGGAGCAGGGGCACAGCGGTGGTGATGCGTTCGTGGTCTTGAAGGGCACGTTCGTGGTGCGCCGCAACGGTCGCAAGGTGGCACAACTCGGTGCCGGCGACATCTTCGGAGAGCTGGCACTGTTGGACGGCGGACCACGCACTGCAACAGTGGAATGCACCAGCGACGGCAGTGTGCTGGCCATCAGCCACGGACAGTTCCGCGCCGTACTCGATGACATTCCGATGTTGTCGCACAAGTTGTTGGCAGCCATGGCCGGGCGCATTCGCAACCTCGACTCTTCGCTGCTCGGCTGACCGGCCCGTTCGACTCCTCTGTGACCATCGGCGAAGAGTCCAACGAGTCGCTGGTCGTGCACGGCACCCGGCGGGTGCTCGAGGCCGGTCAGGTGCTGGTCGCCGAGGGAGACGTTTCCGACGAGGTCTTTCTCGTCGAAGCCGGCGAGCTGCGAATCACCGTGGGCCATGGCTCCGAGTTGGTCGAGCTCGGCGAGTGCGGCAAGGGCGCCGTCATCGGCGAGGTTGCGGCACTGGCCAAGCTGCCCCGATCCGCCACCATGACTGCGCTCGGCCGCTGCTCTGTGGTGGAGATCGGCAGTCGGCAGTTCATCGAGTGGCTCGCAGCGCGACCGGCGCGTGCTGCTGAGGTTGCGGCAGCCGCCCGCGCTCGCCTGCGTCAGTCGCAGGCGGCCATCATGGCGCTGCAGCTCTTCGGCCCTGAATCGGGCCCGCTGGCTTCGGCGTTGCTGGAGACTGTCGAGTGGTTGGACCTCGATGCTGGCGCGCAGCTGTTTGCGCAAGGCGACGCCCCCGATGCTGTGTACTTCGTGCTGTCGGGCAGGTTGCAGGCCACTCGCGTCGATCACTCCGGGGCGAACGTCGTTGTGGGCGACATCGGACGTGGTGAGCTCGTGGGCGAGATGGCTCCGCTGCAGCAAACCGCCCGCACCGCCACGGTGAATGCGCTGCGCGACAGCACGCTCGGGCGGGTGGGCAGCGACGTGTTCGAGTCGTTGCTGAAACGGCACCCGGCGCTTGCGCTGGGGGTGGTCCGACATCTGTTGCTTCGCCTGAACCCGAACGAGCGGCCACCTGCTTCGGCCAGGGTGTTGGCACTCGTGCCGATGCCCGATGTGGATGCCGCCGGCGTGCTCACACCCATGCTCAGCGAGTTGCAACGTCATGGCGCGACCATGATTGTCCAGAGCGACTCCGTGGGTCTGGCACTGGGTGACGACGCCGCCGCGCAGGTGACCGCCGGCAGTCTCGGCGAGACGCGACTCTCGCAGTACCTGTTCGAGGTGGAGTCACAGCACGACGTCGTCGTGTACCGCGCCGACAGCTCGATGACCCCTTGGTCGCGGCGCATCGTCCAGCGGGCCGACTGCGTGCTGGTGGTGGCATCTGCACAACACGGTGCCGTCGAGCAGCGATTGATCGGCGAAGCGTTGGCGGCATGCAGCGATTCGCGGGTGCCGAAGTGGTTGGCGATGGTCGACCATGCGACAGTGGCCCGGCCGACAGCGGGCTCGTCGTCGCCAGTGCGTGGCCGGTTCGACGAGGTCCACCACGTGCGCCGTGGGAATGCCGCCGACCTGGAGCGGCTTGCCCGGCTGAGTATCGGGAAGGGCTATGGCCTGGTGCTCGGTGGAGGTGGCGCCCGGGGTTTCGCTCACCTGGGTGTGCTGCGTGCCCTGCAGGAGTCAGGTGTTCCGGTCGACCGAATCGGCGGGGCCTCGATGGGGTCCATCTTCGCCGCAGCCGCAGCTATCCACCAGGACATCCCGACGATGATGGATGTGTGCTCGAAGCAATTCGATCGCCTGCTCGACTACACCGTGCCGGTGGTCGCATTGCTGAAGGCCAAGCGCATCACACAGAACCTGGAGAGCGTGTTCGGCGGCTTCGATGCGGAGGACACCTGGGTGCCGTTCTACTGCGTCTCGACAAACCTGACGAAATCGAGGTTGGAGGTGCATCGGCGGGGCGATCTCCCCACGGCCATCCGAGCAAGCATCGCCATCCCAGGCGTACTGCCGCCGGTGCCTTCCGGAGGCGACCTGCTGGTCGACGGCGGGGTGCTCAACAACGTGCCCGCCGACATCATGCGTGACGACCCGTCCATCGGTACGGTCATCGCCGTCGATGTCGCCCCCTCGAACGGGCCGACGGCAGGGGAGGACTACGGAATGTATCTCTCCGGTTGGCAGGTGGTTCGTCGGCTCGTTCGCCGGCGACCGGGTGCCTACCCAGGCGTCGGGCAGGTGCTCGTGCGTACCATGATCACGGCCTCGGAGCGGCAACGTCGCGCGTTTCAGGAGGACGGGTCGATCGACCTGTACCTCGATCTCGACATCGCCGGCGTCGGTCTGCTCGAGTTCGGACGGATGAAGGTGGTGGCCGAGAAGGGTTACACCGCATCGCGTCCGTTGATCGAGCAGTGGCTGGCCGACCCGGCCACCACTGCCCGGCGCTGACTCAGCTGCGCTGGTAGTTCGGCGCTTCCTTGGTGATGGTCACATCGTGGGGGTGGCTCTCATTGCGGCCAGCGGTCGTGACACGCATGAAGCGTGCGCCGTTGCGCAACGAATCAAGCGTGCCCGCACCGGCGTAGCCCATGCCGCTGCGCAGGCCCCCTGCCAACTGGTAGACCACATCGCCCAGCGTGCCGGCGTAGGGCACCCGCCCCTCGATCCCTTCGGGAACCAACTTGCGTGATTGGCCGGCCACCTGGCTCTTGTCGCTCTGGCCGCTGGCGTAGCGGTCGGCGCCGAGGCCTTGCATCGCGCCCATCGAGCCCATGCCCCGATAACTCTTGTAGCGGCGACCTTCGAACAGTTCCAGCTCGCCCGGGGCTTCATCGGTGCCGGCCAGAATGGAGCCGAGCATGACGCAGTCGGCCCCTGCGGCGATGGCCTTCACGATGTCGCCGGAGTAGGTGATGCCGCCGTCGGCGATCACCGGAATGCCATGCCGGCGTGCGTACTGGCTGGTGAAATAGATGGCCGACAGCTGCGGCATGCCGGCGCCACTGACCACGCGCGTGGTGCAGATGGAGCCGGCGCCCACGCCTACCTTGACGGCATCGGCGCCTGCGCTGGAGAGTGCTTCGACACCCTCCTCGGTGACCACGTTGCCGGCGACCACCGGCAGGTCGGGCCAGTTCGACCTAATTCGTTCGATGGCCTTGATCACGCCGGCGGAGTGGCCATGAGCGGTGTCCAGTGCAACGGCGTCCACGTACTGTGCCACGAGTGCTGCAACCCGCTCTTCGAGGTCGTCACCGACACCGACAGCGGCCGCACAGCGCAACCGTCCCGATGGGTCGCTGGTGGCGTTCGGAAACTCCTGGTTCTTGAGAATGTCCTTCACAGTGATCAACCCGACGAGCTTTCGGTCGGCGTCGACCAAGGGCAGCTTCTCGATGCGATGGCGCTGCAGGATGCTGCGCGCCTCGTCGAGCGTGGTGCCCACCTTTGCAGTCACCAGCCCTTCGCTGGTCATGAAGTCGGTGACCGAGCGGCGGTAGTCAGCAGGCTCGCAGAAACGAGTGTCGCGGTTGGTGAGAATGCCCACGAGCCGGCCCTTCGGGTCCGTGATCGGCACGCCACTGATCTTGAACTGGTGCATCAGCGCTTCCGCGTCCGCAAGGGTCGCGCTGGGTGGCAGTGTGATCGGATCGCTGATCATGCCGCTCTGGCTGCGCTTGACCTTCTGCACCTCCGCGGCCTGATCCGCAATGGTCATGTTGCGATGGATGACGCCGATACCGCCCTCGCGGGCCAGAGCGATCGCCATGCGGCTTTCGGTGACCTTGTCCATCGCAGCGCTGACGATCGGGACCGCAAGCCTGATGTCGGCTGCGAACACGGCGGACGTGTCGACCGAGTCGGGAAGGACGTCGCTGTACCCGGGCACTATCACCACATCATCGAAGGTGAGGGCTTGGAAACGGTCGAACAGATCGTCGTTGATCATGTTTTCACTCCAGTGGTGAGGGTCGAATTGCACAGCTTCCGCAGCGTGTCGACGAGGAGCAGATGCTCGACGGCGTGTACGCGTTCTTCCAGTTCCTCGAGCGTGTCGCCTGCGAGGATCGGCACCTTTGCGGTTGCGAGGACCGGTCCGACGTCGACGCCCTCGTCGGGGACCAGATGCACCATCACACCGGTGCTGGTCCGAGTGCCGGCCTTGGCCTCGGCGTAGGCCCGCTCGATTGCGTGCAGACCCGGAAGCTCGCCGGGCAGTGCAGGGTGCAGGTTGACCACCATGCCCGGAAACCAGCCGAGGAAGTTGAGCGTGAGCACTCGCATCCAGCCCGCCAGTACCACCCAGTCGGGGTCGAACCCGGTGACGATGTCCGCGAGGCGAGCGTCGTGGTCCGCGCGAGCCTCCCCCGTACGGCGGCCGACGTGCACCGCCGGCAGGCCTGCGGCGTCAGCCCGCACGAGAGCCAGCGCATCACCATGATCGCTCACCACAGCTATCACCTTTGCGGGCAACGCCCCGCTGGCGCACGCGTCGATGACGGATTGCACATTCGAACCATTGCCGCTGGCGAGCACGACGAGGCGCTTCACTGCGCGACCTTCACGACAGCACCACTGTGCGGCCCGCGCCCTCCGCCGCCGCCAGTTGGCCGATCACCCATGTTGGCTCTGCGATCAGCGCCTGCACGGCCGCAACGGCTTCCGGTGAGCACACCAGCACCATTCCGACGCCCATGTTGAGCGTTCGGTACAGCTCGCGTGTATCCATGCCGGCCGCGACCTCGCGCACCAGACGGAAGAGCGGCGGTATGGGCCACGACTCCAGTGCGATGTGCGCATCGATGCCGTCCGGCAGCACTCGCGGCAGATTCTCGGGAAGCCCGCCGCCAGTGATGTGCGCCATTGCCTTGACGAGGCCGCTGTCGACGGCAGCTTCCAGGACGGGCAGGTAGTTGCGGTGCGACTTCAGCAGAGCCTCGCCGAGCGTGCAGTCGAAGCCCGGCGGCACGCTGTCCATCGGCAGCCAATCGAACAATTTGCGCAGCAGCGAGTAACCGTTGGTGTGGGGTCCGTTCGAGGCCACTCCCAGGAGCACATCGCCGGCGAAGAGCGGCCCGTTGGGTAGCAGCTTGGCACGGTCCACGGCGCCCACCAGCGTGCCCGCGATGTCGAACGCCCCGGGGGCGTACACACCCGGCATCTCGGCGGTTTCGCCACCCAGCAGCGCACAACCGCTCACCTCGCACGCCTCGGCCATGCCGGTGACGACCTGCGCCACGTGGTCGGCATTCAGTTTGCTGCTGGCGATGTAGTCGAGGAAGAAGAGCGGCTTGGCGCCCTGTACCAAGACGTCGCCGATGCAGTGGTTGACGATGTCGGCGCCGACGCCGTAGTACTGGCCCAGCCGCGCCGCCAGCTCCACCTTGGTGCCGACACCGTCGGTGCTGGCGACCAACAACGGCTCACTCATGTTCTTCAAGACGGCAGCGCTGAACACTCCGCCGAAGCTGCCGACGCCCTTCAGCACCGCAGCGCCGTGCGTGCGCTCGACTGCCGCTTTCATCTGATCGACGGCTCGTGCGCCCTCTTCGATGTCGACTCCCATGGCCGCGTACGACGTGATGGACGCGCCGGGCGCTCGCCATCCGATGTCGCGGCGCACCTGCATGCCGTTGAACGCAATGGTCGACATCCGTTCGTAGGCGTGGCCGCGGGCTGCCGCCAGGTCGCTGCCCAGCCCAGTGATGGCGAGGACCCGTCCACCGGTCACCGTGGCCCCATCGGTGCCCGCATGGAACAGCAACGCGTCGGTCGTGTCCGTGCCGAACTCGATGGTGGCACCGATCGCGGGGGCAGCCGGGTAGCCGGCGGCGGCGGCCACCACTGTGCAGGAGGCCCCGCTGAACCGAATTCGGCGATCGCCGAGCTGACCATTGCAGCAGGTCAACGCCAGTTCGGCCAGATCGTCGGTGAGGAGTGGCAGAACGGCCTGAGCCTCGGGGTCGCCGAAGCGACAGTTGAATTCCAGCAGACGGGGGCCATCGCCAGTCAACATCAAGCCTGCGTACAACACCCCTATGTACGGGGCACCCTCGGCAAGCAGGAAGTCGATGACCGGTTGGATGAACGCGGCGGTGAGGTCGTCGGCGTCGTAGGGAATTGGTGCTGGCGCGTACGCACCCATGCCACCGGTGTTGGCGCCAGTGTCGCCCTCGCCGATTCGCTTGTGGTCCTGAGCTATGGGCAGCGGGCGTGCCACGGTGCCATCGCAGAGCGCCATCAGGCTGCACTCGGGGCCGCGGAGACGCTCTTCGAGGACGATCGGGCCTTGGGCGACCAGCTCGTGGATCGCGGCCTCAGTGGCCTCGTCGTCTTCGGGAACGATGACGCCCTTACCGGCCGCCAGGCCGTCCAGCTTGACGACGACCGGCTTGCCGAGTCGGCGCCACCAACTGATGGCCTCCGTGGCGCTGGAGGACAGGTGATAGGCGGGCGACGGGAGTCCCAGCCTGCTGGCCAACATGCGGGTGAAGCCTTTCGAGCTCTCCAACTTGGCCAAGCTGGCCGTGGGGCCGAAGCACGGAATGTGCAGCTCTGCGCAACGGTCGGCGACACCTGCCACCAGCGCGAACTCAGGGCCGACGATCACGAGATCGGTCTGCGGCTGCTCAGGCAGATCAGCGGCCACATCGACATCATGACCGTGCGAACGGCATGCCGCAGCAATAGCAGCCTCACGGCCACCAGAACCGATGACCAACACCCTCACGACAGCGCGCCTTCGAAGCTGAGTTTGGGTTGGGCTTCGTCGACCGGAATCGGGTACCGGCCCGTGTAGCACGCGTTACAGAATCCGTCTTCGCTGCCGTTGTTCTCCGGCTCGATGGCTCGCATCATTCCCCCCAGTGAGAGGAACGCGAGTGAGTCGGCACCGATCAATTGGCGAATCTCCTCGACGGAAAGCCGCGCCGCCATCAGGTCGCCGTCGTGCCCCATGTCGACACCGAAGTGGCAGGCGTGGGTGATCGGCGGACAGGTGATGCGCACATGAACCTCGGTGGCGCCAGCGTCGCGAAGCATCTTGACCAGCGGCCCGGCCGTCGTGCCACGTACGAGTGAGTCGTCGATCATGATGACCCGCTTGCCGGCGAGGTTCTCGGAGAGCGCATTGAACTTCAGGGCGACACCACGCTCGCGCAGATCTTGGGTGGGTTCGATGAATGTGCGGCCGATGTAACGATTCTTGATCAGGCCATCGTTGTGTTCGATGCCCGCCTTGCGGCTGTAGCCGATCGCGGCGGGAATCGAGCTGTCGGGAACGGGGATGACAACGTCGGCTTCCACGCCGGACTCGAGCGCAAGCTGCTCGCCCAATCGTTGGCGCACGTGGTGCACGTTGCGGCCGCTCCACACGCTGTCGGGTCGGCTGAAGTAGACGAACTCGAAGGTGCAGCGAGACGGGTTGGCGCTGGGCGTCAATGCCTGACGGCGAGTCATTTCTGCCCCGTGCAGGGTGACGATCTCGCCGGGCTCGACCTCGTCGATCTCCACACAGCCGAGGGTGTTGAGCGCGCATGTCTCGGACGCGACTGCGTAGCCGCCGTGCGGCAGGCGGCCCACACTGAGCGGCCGGAAGCCCCATGGATCTCGAGCGGCAATCACCCGATCGTTGACCAGGATGACCAACGAGTAGGCACCCTTCCATGCGGGCAACGTGCGCTCGACGCGGTCTTCCCACGTGCGGCCACCGGCAGCGGCGAGCATCAGGGTCAGTACCTCGGTGTCGCTCGTGGCTGTCAGACCGAAACCCTTCGCCAACAGTTCCTCGCGGAGCGCGCCGGCATTCACGAGGTTGCCGTTGTGAGCCACCGCCAGCGGTCCGTGCATGGTCTCGACCAGGAATGGCTGATGGTTGCGGTGAGCGTTCGCGCCCGTGGTGCTGTAGCGCGTATGGCCGATCGCGTGGTAGCCGGTGAGGGTGGCCATCGTGGCGGGTGTGAAGACGTTTGCGACCAGACCGGAGTCCTTGTGGCACCGCACGCGGCTGCCGTCGCTGACTGCAATGCCTGCTGCTTCCTGGCCGCGGTGCTGCAGCGCGAAGAGGCCGAAGAAGGCCAATTGCGCAATGCCCTCACCGTGGGGAGTGGAGACGCCGAACACGCCGCATTCCTCCTTGGGGCCTTCGTCGTCCGCGGGCCCTTGAGTGGCGTGGTTGACGCCCTTCGGGCGGATGTCGACAGGGGTCTCAGGAAACATGCAGGTGCTCCAGAATGCGGGGGCCGACGGGGTAGGCGCCAGGTTGGAAGGTGGTACCGGTCAGTCGTTCGTACGCGTCGATGTAGCGGGCGCTGGTGGCTTGCCAGACCTCGTGGGGCAGGTCGGGCGGCGCGCCCTCGCCGCGGTAGCCGGTGGCAAGCAGCGCACGTCGCACGACCTCCTTGTCGAGACTCTCGGGCTCTTCGCCCGCGGCAAGGCGCTCCTCGTAGGAATCGGCAACCCAGTAGCGCGAAGAGTCGGGGGTGTGCATCTCGTCGATCAACATCAGCTGGCCGTCGTCGTCCAGTCCGAACTCGTACTTGGTGTCAGCCAGGATCAGCCCGGCGCCAGCGGCGACCTGCTGGCCGCGATGGAACAGACGAAGCGCTGCTTCCACCGTTGCCCCCCAGAGCTGCGGCGCCACGAGACGGCGGGAGATGACGTCGGCCACGGTCAGCGGCTGGTCGTGCCCACCGTGTTCGGCTTTCGTTGTGGGGGTCACCAGTGCATTCGGTAACGCCGTGTTCTTGTGCAGGTCGTCGGGGAACTGGTGGCCGTAGATCGCGCGCGCTCCGTCGGCGTACTGCTGCCACAGCGACGTGGAGGTGACGCCAGTGATGTAGCCGCGAACCACGACCTCCACCGGCAGCGGGTTGGCATTGCGCGCGACCAAGACGTTGGGGTCAGGTATTGCGACGACATGGTTCGGCACGATGTCGGTCGTCTGCGCGAACCACCATGCAGCCAGTTCGTTGAGCACCTGCCCCTTGTACGGCACGCCGGCGATGACACGGTCGAATGCACTCAGGCGGTCGGTGGTGATGAACAGCCGGTTGCCGTTCTCGAGCTGATAGCTGATGCGAACCTTGCCGTCTCGTCGGTCGGGAAGCGGAAGGTCCACGTCGAGGAACGGTTGCATCACATGCCCTCCGCATAGCGAACGCCCTGTTGAAAGAGACCCAACCCGGTGCCGGCGGCGGTGCCACGGCAATGCCGCGGATGCTGGCGAGAGATGACGTGATTCTCCGGGTGCGGCATCATGCCGAGGACCAAGCCGGTCTCATCACACACGCCGGCGATGTCGCCCGCCGACCCGTTGGGGTTGCCGTTGCCCTTGGATGCAGCGTTGCCCGAATAGCGCAGCGCGACCTGCCCATTGGCCTCCAACGCGGCGACGTCGGGGTGCACG
>Ga0105048_10013370_pt1 | contig 12832 bp, 6 predicted proteins | sample MAT05_FD_78382 | JGI IMG/M metagenome (GOLD analysis project Ga0105048, IMG submission 78382) | Freshwater microbial communities from Lake Fryxell liftoff mats and glacier meltwater in Antarctica - MAT-05 | ecosystem: Environmental > Aquatic > Freshwater > Ice > Liftoff microbial mat | place...
AACATGTCCAGAAGAATCCAACATGTCCGGAAGAAACGAACCAAAACAGAAGAAATGTCGTTCTTTAGAACGTCTCATTGCTAAGTGGTAGCTTCAAGCAGATACCCATTGGTGCCGACAAACACCGGTAAGCGGATGGAAAGATATTTAGGCAGAAAATGACAAATGTACAAATGTACTTGTCGTTATAAAAGTTTACTGTGAATAAACTTAGATCATGTCAGATTCTACATTTTCCCGCGAAGGGTATGTAGGGAAGATGGGGGGTATGGCAGAAGGTGAAGTAACCGTCTAAAGCCCAGGTACGGCTGTTCCTGTGCTTTGATGCGTGTTCGCACCATGGCGAGACACCTGATGTCGCACCTCGGCTTCCGTTGTGCGAGGACCCCGTAGGAGAGTAAAAATGAATCGCGGAACATGTGCAATCAGCGGACTCGTCGTCCTTTTCGTTGCGTCGATATCCCCAGGCCAGCAAGTCGATCCGCTCCCCTCCTGGAACGATGGCGCCGCGAAGAAGTCGATCCTCGATTTCGTGCGTGTGACGACCGCAAAGGATAGCCCCAAGTATGTGGCGCCCGCGGAGCGCATCGTCACGTTCGATCAGGACGGCACGCTCTGGGTTGAACACCCGATGTACACGCAGGTGATCTACTGCCTGGAGCGTGTTCACGTGCTCGCGAAAGCCAAGCCGGAGTTGAAGGACGTGGAGCCGTTCAAGACAGTACTCTCCGGCGACAAAGCAGCCATCGCCAAGCTGTCGTTTCCCGATCTCGAGAAGATTCTCGCGGCCGCGCTTTCGGGGATGACTGTCGAAGAGTTCAACGTTGAAGTCAAGAAGTGGCTGGCAACCGCCAAGCATCCGCGATTCAATCGACTTTACACGGAACTCACCTATCTGCCGATGCAGGAAGTGCTGAAGTTCTTTCGTGCCAACGGTTACAAGACTTATATCGTAACCGGCGGCGGCCAGGATTTCGTTCGCGCCTACGCCGAGGAAGTCTACGGCATCCCTCCGGAACAAGTGGTTGGCACCATGGAGGGAATAAAATTCGGCTACGACAAGGACGGCAAGCCGACACTCATCAAAGAGCCCAAGCTCTTGTTGAACGACGACAAGGGTGGTAAGCCCGAGGGCATCCATCTCGTGATCGGTCGCCGACCTTATGCGGCCTTCGGCAATACTGCCGGCGATCAAGAAATGTTGGAGTACACCACCGCCGGCGCGGGCGCTCGTCTCGGCATGTTGGTCCTGCACGACGATGCCACACGCGAGTATGCTTACGGTCCCGCGAATGGTTTGCCCGACTCAAAGATCGGCACGTTCTCCCAGGCGCTCTTCGATGATGCCAAAAAGAATGGCTGGACCGTGATCAGTATGAAGAATGATTGGAACCAAATCTTCATGTGGGATAAGAAGTAACTCGCTCATCTTCAATCGAAGATGTAGCATCCCGTGGAGCCGCCAAGGCTCTGCTGGGATATCTGGCCGCATCCGGCGCGATCAAGATGGTCCTAGCCGAGGCGGCTAGCTAAGGCACCGGCCCGTAAGAAATAGAAATTGACGTCGGCAAACATGGGTCGAGCGTCTGTCTCACTGTTTACCCACCCGAGGTGAGACCGACGTCCCAATTGTGAGGCAGACGCCCGAAAGGTTAATTCGATGCATACTTCACGTCGCACGTTCCTCAGCAACATGGCGGCCGCCCCCTTTCTCCTGTCCTCGGGCGTCATGTCAGCTTCGGCCGATCCCAAACAACCGGAAGGACATCTGGAGAACCCGTTCGTCGGCGCGACTTTCTACCGCAACGTGGATTATGTCGCCGCGGTCAAAGCGGCTGCCGATCTCCAGGAGGGTCCGCTCGGCCAGCAGATGAAACAGGTCGCGAACTATCCCACGTTTATCTGGCTCGACAGCATTGCCGCAGTCCATGGGACGGTTCCCTATCCGCGCGGCCTCTCCGGTCATCTGGATGAGGCACTCGCTCAAGGCGCCAATGCCATTGGCATCGTCATCTACAATCTGCCCAACCGCGATGGATCAGCCTTGGCGTCCAATGGGGAACTGCTGATCGCCCAGATGGGCCTCGAGCGCTATAAGACGGAATACATTGACGCGATCTTCAAGATTGTCAAGCAGGCGAAATACAGCACTCTGCGCATTGTCATGGTCATCGAACCGGACTCGTTGCCGAATTTGGTCACGAACTTGAATATTCCCAAGGTCAAGGAAGCAAAAACGTCGGGAGCCTATGAACAAGGCATGCAGTATGCGATCGGCACGCTGCGCACCCTCACCAACACCTACGCCTATATCGACGTCGCGCACGCCGGCTGGCTCGGCTGGCCGGCCAACTTCAAGCCATTCGTCGAACTTCTGAAGAAGGTGGGCGCAGGCATCCCGGGCGGCAACAGCAAGGTGGATGGCTTCATCAGCAACACGGCCAACTACAACTCGTTCGTTGAGCCGTACATGACCGCCAACAACCAGATCAAGGATCAGCCCGTTCGCTCAATGGAAGGCTGGTATGACTGGAATGATTTCATTGACGAGAAGCCCTTTGCCACGGCCCTGCGCGATGCCCTGACCAAGGGAGACAACGCCTTCCAGGCCAGTGTCGGCCTTCTTCTGGACACGTCCCGCAACGGCTGGGGAGGCCCGAAGCGGCCGACCGGCGCCAGCACATCCACGGACCTGAGCACATTCGTGCGCGCGACCACCATCGACAAACGCATTCACAAAGGAAACTGGGGTAATCAGACGGGGGCGGGAATTGGCGCCCGCCCAGTTGCGAATCCCGCCCCCAACTATCATGCCTTCGTCTGGGTGAAGCCGCCCGGTGAATCGGATGGATCGAGCAAGGTGATCCCCATGGGCCCCGAGAACCCCAGTAACAAGGGGTTCGATCGAATGTGCGACCCCACCTATACAGGCAATGCCCTCAACGGAAACAACCTCACCGGCGCCCTGCCTGATGCCCCTGTCGCCGGCCGCTGGTTCCAGTCCCAGTTCGTCCAGTTGGTGCAGAATGCATTCCCGGCATTCGAGGCTTCGGATAAGTTGCCTGATGAGAAAAAGTGAAATAGGAAAAGAAAACAGGGTCGGTCACCTTATCTATCGACCCGTTTTCCGATTCCTCGATCATTTCGCCCTGCCAAAACTCGCGCGAATTTCCCCTGGGTGGGATCTCTTGCCACGTGATTAACCGCGGCAACGGGCGGCAGGCTCTCTTACGGAAGCCCGATGATTACTGGAAATGTGCCTGTCCCGCTTCTTAGTGGGCGTCGAGGACTTCGCGGACCTTGATGACCAGGGCCGCCGGTCTGAAGGGCTTCTGGAGAAAGGCTACCCGGGCCTGGAGAATGCCGTGCCTGACGACGGCGTCATCGGTGTAGCCTGACAGAAACACGACTTTGATGTTTGGGTAGAGCTTCAAGAATTGCTCGGCCGTCTCGCGTCCGCCCATTCGCGGCATGACCACGTCCGTCACCAACAAATCGATGCGCCCGGGATGCGCGGCGACGACCCGCAAGGCGTCGACACCATCCTCCGCTTTCAGAACTTGATACCCCGCGTTCTCCAGGGCCATTTGGCCTAGCTCGCGAACGCCGGCCTCGTCCTCGACGAGAAGAATCGTTTCGTTGCCCCGCGGCAACTCCTTGGGTTCGGGTTCCGGCGTGCTTGTTGGTGCATTGTTGTCCACGCGCGGCAAATATATCTTTAAGGTCGTGCCGAGACCGATCTCGCTATAGACGGAGACATAGCCGCCGCTCTGCTTGACGATGCCATGCACGGTGGCCAATCCCAAGCCGGTGCCCTTATCGCCCTTCGTGGTGTAAAACGGCTCAAAGATTCTGGACAGGCTCGATTTGGAAATCCCGCAGCCAGTATCGCTGACGGACAACTGCACGTATGGACCCGCTTTTGCTTCCAGATGACCGCGGGCATACGACTCGTCAAGAACGACATTGCGAATCTCGATCGTGACCTTGCCGCCTTGGGGCATCGCATCGCCCGCGTTGACAACGAGGTTCAACATCACTTGCTCGATTTGGCCGACGTCGGCTTTCACGGCTCCCACTTCAGAATCACTGACGATGGTCATTTGAATATGCTCGCCGATGACGCGTCGGAGCATTTTATCCACGTTGGCGACCACGGCGTTGAGATCCAAGATTTTGGGCGCGATGATGGCCTTACGGCTGAAGGCGAGGAGTTGACGTGTCAGGCCGGACGCCCGATCGCCCGCGGCGACGACCTGTTGCAGCATTCCATACGACTTGTCGCCCGGCGGCAATTGGCTCAAAACTATCTCACTGTAGCCGTTGATGACGGTCAACAAGTTGTTGAAATCGTGTGCGACGCCCCCGGCCAATTGCCCAATCGCCTCCAGCTTTTGTGATTGTCGATATTGCTCTTCCAGTTGCTTTACCTGGGTAAGGTCGATCACCATATTGACCGCCCCGACGATCTCCCCCGCCGTGCCGTGAAGGAGTTCGGGGCAATTCAGGACATGAACGTTGGAACCGTCGGAACGCTCCATGATAAGTTCCTGACCTTGGAGGGCATGCCCCTCACGCAGCGTCACGGCCACGGGAGATTGTTCGAGCGGCAGCAACGTGCCATCCGGACGGTATAGCTTCCACGATCCGCACCAGCGATCCTTTCCGAGTTCCGGTTTTCGCCCCCAGAGTTTGACCGCGTGTTCGTTGAAGAGAGTGATCAGCCCTGTTTCGTCCGTCGTATAGACGGCTGCCGGTAGCGCCATGACCAGGTTGCGATAGAGCGTTTCGCTGACCCGAAGCTCTTCAAGATTTCTTCGTTGGTCGTTAATGTCCGTCGTTGTTCCATGCCAACGCGTCACGGCTCCCGTTGAATCCGTGCTGGCAATCGCGCGAACCAAGAACCATCGCGGTCGACTTGTTTTTTTCTCGATGAGGCGGATTTCCGTTTCCAAGGGAGCGCCTGTTCGAATGGATTGCTCCCACACATTTTTCGTCCGCTTTTGATCGTCGGCATGAATGGCGAGGTGCCAGCTTCGATCGATCTCTACGTCGCGGGAGGAGCCGGTATATTGGTACCAGCGTTCGTTGAAATAGTCGATCTTACCATCCGCCCCCGCCGTCCAAACAATTTGCGGCATGGCATCGGCAAGCTGACGGAACTGTTCTTCACTGGAACGGAGCGCGGCTTCTGTCCGGCGCTTTTCGACGAATTGAGTGATCTGACAGGCGATGTTGTCGAGAGCCGCGATGAGCGCCTTGTCCGGCTCGCGCAGTTCGGGGTTATAGAACTCGATCACCCCGACCATTTCCGTTCCTTGATGCATGGGCAAGCCGAAGCCGCAACGCAACCCATCGCGTGTCATGGCCACGTTATCCCGGGTTGGACTGTCGATCAGGATACCTCGTTCCCAAATGGGTTCTCCCGTACTCCACGTGCGTCCTGCCACCCCAATGCCCGATTCGAGAATCGTCCGATGGGATAAGGCCGTTACAAATGCCGGATCCGCCCACGGGGCATTCCAAAAACACATCCGGCGCAAGAAATTGGCCGGCCTGTCGATCGTCCAGAGAACAGCGACTTCCCACCGCAAACACTCGGCAATTATTCGCAGGACGCGCGGACCGGCCTCGTCCAGCGTTTTACACTCGGTCAATATGCTGGTAACCGTCTGTTCCGCCGTCAGAAAACGATCCGCTCGTTTCCGCTGAGTGATGTCCAGAGCGATTGCGGATGCTCCCGTCACGATGCCCTTTATGTCTTGGATGGGGGAAATGCTCACGAGCACTTCGATTCGACTTCCATCTTGCCGGACGCGCACGGTTTCAAATGCAGGGAGGCTTTCACCATTGCTTAGCCTGTGCATGCAGTCATTGAAATCTTCGGGAGTGTCCGCATGCCGGCGGCCGCGGGGGAGAAGTAAGGAGATGTGCTTGCCGACAATCTCTTGGGCGGTGTAGCCAAAGAGAATTTCCGCCGCGCGATTCCAACTGGTGATGATGCCGTCAAGCGTCTTCGTCAGGATGGCGTTGCCTGAGGTTTCGACGATGGCGGCTAACCGGGCGACCGTCTGCTCCGCTTTCAGCTTCTCATCCTTGAGTTGCCAGCGGGCCAGAGCTTGAGCGACGGCTTGACCCAGGCGGCCCAAACGATCCTTGACAATATAATCGGTCGCGCCGCATTGCATGACCTGGACGGCACGCTCTTCGCCGATGGTGCCCGAAACGATGATAAAGGGAATGTCGAGTTGGCGAGCTTGCATGACTTCCAGCGCACGCAGCCAGTCGAACTCCGGCATGTTGAAGTCGGCGAGAATAATCTCCGGAAGCGGCTGCAAGTGTTCGAGAAAGTCCGCTTCCGTCTCGACCCGGTCACCGATCGGATCGTAGCCGGCCTTCCGCAGCGTGTGCATCACGAGTTCGGCGTCGGAGGGGTTGTCTTCCAGAATTAGAAGGCGAAGCGGTGTGGCCATGTTTGAGCATTCCTGGGTAACCGCGAGGCGTCGACACATTTCCGAGCGATCAATCAATTCATGTTCCAAAGGGAATTCCAAAATCTGCGTCAGCACGTCAAGTTCCTTTGACCAATCCTTCAGACGGTTGCTTATTGGTGAGCAGCCAGTAACAGCCTAATTGCCGGACCGTTTCGCTGAATTGCTCGAAATCCACCGGTTTCACGATGTAACTGTTGACGCCCAGTTGATAACTCTCGATCACATCACGCTCTTCAGCGGACGACGTGAGCATCACAACGGGAATAAGCCGCGTGCGCGGATCGGCGCGAATCTGACGCAGCACCTCCATGCCGTCAACCAGGGGCAATTTCTTGTCGAGAAGAATCACGCGCGGGTTTACGAGCTGACGATCGGAATACTCGCCTGTGCAAAATACAAATTCAAGCGCCTCGACTCCGTCGCGCACCACATGGATCTTGCTTGCGAGATTGTGCTTCTTGAACGCATGCAGAGCCAACATTTCGTCGTTGGGATTGTCTTCAACCAGCAGGATTTCCACGCTTTTTTCGGTCATACCTTGTTCCCTATTCGAGAGTAAAAGAGAAGGTGGCGCCTCGATTGAGTTGAGCCTCGCCCCAAACGCGACCGCCATGCCGGTTGATGATTCGCTGTACGATGGCAAGACCGACGCCGGTGCCATCGTAATCGCTCGCGCGATGAAGTCGTTGGAAGACGCCGAAAAGCTTGTGGGCATACTTCATGTCGAAGCCGGCACCGTTGTCCTTGATGAAAAAGATCATTTCGGTGTCGGGCACAAAGAGACGCGAAACGTGTCCATTGATCAAGGGTCGTGATTCCATTCGGCAGCCAATCTCAATTCGCGCGGCCTCACGCTTGCGGGTGTATTTCAGCGCGTTGGAAAGCAGATTCATCCATACCTGCTTGAGCAATGTGGGGTCTGCTTCGCAGGAACGAAGCTCGCCGATCTCGATTTCGATCTGCCGGCCTACTTGTTCCATCTTCATCTCCGCCAGGCACAGGTGGACAATCTTGCTCGTATCCACGGTTTGTTTGGTGAGCGCCAGGCGGCCCAACCGCGAGAATGCCAGCAGGTCATCCACGAGTTGCCCCATCTGGCGCGTGTTGTCGCGCACCAATTTCAGGTAAGCCTTGCCTTCGTCCGCCAGCGGTGCGGCGTAATCTTCGAGCACAATACGGGAAAAGCCGTCGATGGCTCGCAGCGGGGCACGCAAATCATGGGAAACGGAATATGAAAATGATTCAAGCTCTTTGTTTGCGTCTTCCAGTTGCCGGGTGCGCTCCAGGACACGTTGTTCCAGGTCTTCGTTGAGCTTGCGGGTCACGCGTTGCGATTCCAGCAGGGTCGCGATTCGTGAACTTTCCACCGAACGAGCCAGCATGCGTGCTTCTTGTTTGAGGCCGCTAATCTCGGTGTCGGAATGCAAAAGCGTTTCCTCACGCTCGGTCTTGACGGAAACAGCCAGATCTCGAGCTTCTTGGCCGAGCGCCGCGATTTTGTTGTCGGAATCCAAGAGCATCTCCTCCCGTTCGCTCTCCACGGCGACCGCGAGATCCCGTGCTTTTTGCCCGAGCGCCGCGATGGTGGAGTCGGATTGCAGGAGTGTCTCTTCTCGAACGGTTTCCACGGAAGCCGCTAGCTCGCGTGCTTGTTTGCCGAGCTCGGCGATCTCCATCTCGGACTTCAACCGCGTTTCCTTGCGGACGGTTTCAACAAAAAGGGCCAAGTCGCGAGCCTTTTGTCCAAGCGACTCGATCTTCGTGTCGGATTGCAACAGGGTTTGGTTTCGCAAGGTCTCGACGAAATCCGCCAGTTCACGAGCTTTCTGCTCGAGGTTCTCGGTCTTCCGATCGGAATCGAGCAAGGTTTGTTGCCGGGTGGTTTCGACGTACCAAGCGAGATCGCGAGCTTTTTGTTCGAGAGCCTCGATCCGATCGTTCGATTGCACGAGGGCGGTCTGCCGTGCGTTTTCCACCAGATTGGCCGATGTTCGGGCGTGCTCTTCCAATGCGGCAATTTTCTGTTCCAAGTGGATCACGGCAGCTGCGGTCGTTTGTATGTCGAGCGTCACAGCGATTGCCTCCCTTGATGGCGACACATGGCATTCCCTGCAAAACGAAAAAAGCCGGCGTAGTCGAACACCTCCTATTGAGGTGCTCGACTACGCCGGCTTACTCGTCGACCAGCCTACCAGCAATGTTGGTCTGCTTTTCGACTCGTCTTCCGACGACTCTGGATAGGGTTCAGAGCCGAAAGCGGAGCGTGTATACAACGCCAAGTAACATTATTATGCGGACGGAAGTCGAGAAACAAGCGAATTGTCTCTTGACGAACAATTTGAGCTTGAAAGTCGAATTCTCAAATGGACGTCATCGAGTCACTATGCCGAACCCTAAAATGGTCCGATTGACAACGTTTCGGCCAATCCAACTTCGCGTTCGGCTTGTTACCCCTTCGACTGGGCATCGAAATGAGCTCAGCAAAACGTCGAGTGACTGAGATGCGGGGCCTTCTCTAAAACTGAGCAGTCCCGCACTTGCAACAGACGTGTCCCCTTTCTATATTCTGAATGTGAAGTCGCGTAAACAACGTCCCATCCGCGAATTCCAACACGCTATCTCTCCCCTTTAGTTTGCAGTAATCCCCATGCTGTAGGTCGAAGGCCTTTTATCGCCCGGTTCGACTTCATCGCCCTCATTCGATTGCCTTGATCGACCATCTCGTGGTCGGTTACAGCGCTGTCGCGGTGCTCTTACGAGTGGGATCTACGTCATGCGATTAGCAGACTTTTTGGTGCGCGGCTCATGCGCCCTTCGCAGTTGCATTTCGATTTTTTCTGGTAGGTCTCCTCACCGGAAATGCTCAAGCGGCCAGCCCTTATACCTGGAATAGCCCGAATACGGGCAGCTGGAACAGCGCGACCAATTGGTCGGGCGGCAACATGCCTCTTTCCGGCGGGGATGTCGCAGACATTCTTAATTTCGGCGGAGCAACCAGCTACGCTGCCTCGCTCGATTTCGGCGTCACCCAGAAGCTAAATCAGCTCAATTTTAGCAACACCGCGGGCACGGTAACCATTGATGCCGCAACGGTCAACGACATCCTCCAGTTCAATAGCTCGGGCGCTCAGATCGCCCTGAGTGCCGCGGGTAATGCGATCGTCTCCGCGCCGATCTCGATGAACGCTGGGTTATTGCTCAGCAACACCAGCACCGGCACACTGACCGTCAGCGGCAGCATCACCAATGGGGCAAATCTCCTCACCATCGGGGGAAGTGGTGCGGTTGTGTTGAGCGGCAATATCGTGGGCGGCACGGCGGGCGGCATCACAATCACGAACACCGGCGTCACGACGATCAGCGGCAACAATACGAACAGCGGTGCGACGACATTGAGCAATGGCACGTTAAATATTAATAGTGCAGGTGCGCTGGGCGGTGGCGGGAACTTGGTTCTAGGTGCCTCCGCAGTTTTCAACAACACCAGCGGAGCAACAGTTGTCCTGACTGGCAATAGCCCCGTTTCAATTTCAGCCAACTCCACATTCCTCGGCACCAATGATTTGACATTTGGAACCGGAACTTGGACAGTTTCCGGCACTAGCCGCACGGTCACGGTCAATGCCAGCACGCTTACGATTGGCGGCGGCATCTCTGCCGGCAGTACCTTTTCATTTACCAAGGCCGGTGCTGGTAAATTGACGGTCAACGGCGCGATCAGTCTGTCGACCGGAAACTTAGTTGTCAGCGGCGGCACGTTGAATATCGTCGGCGGCGCCACAGGTTCGTCAACCGCGACCATCTTGAGTTATGGCGCCACTGCGGCAACAACGATCGTCAATGTTAGCAGCAATATAAGCTTGTACTCGACGACGGGAAGCAACGTTGCTGGGAGTATCGCGGTTTACAATCAGACTGCGGGTACGGTTGCGGTGAATGGCGTGAGTACAACGAACAATCTACAGTATGTAGCTGGTGGTGCGGGCTACGGATTCATGAACATTAGTGGGGGCTCCTATTCCACCAGTCTCCGTTTTAATGTCACCGGCGGCTCAACGGTGACTGGGGCACCAACCGGCGTTGTTTATCTTTCCGGGGGGTCGATTACCAATAGTCAAGACTTCACACTAATTTCGTTCGGCGAAGTGAGCACCCTTGGATCGTTGACCATTGCCGGCACTGGAGTTTTTAATCAGACCAATTCAGCGGCGATCGGCGGACTGCCAGTGTATTACGCCAGCAGCTCGGCGGTCGGCGCTTTGAACTTGGCCGGGCCAGCAGCGAGTCTGAACATTGCTAATCAGATCATTTACTTTGGTGCCGCGTTTGGAGCGCCGTCGAACACAAATGCAATCGGGTTTGTTAATCTGGCCGCAGGCACGCTGACGACAAAAGGGTTTGGAGTTGGTACCACCGTTCAAACGGGTAACTTCGGATATATCAATCTGGCTGGTGGCACGATCAAGTCGAGCATGAATAACACGCTTGTTCCGACGGCGGCCGCCGCCACCACAGTCATCACCACCGTGTTTGGTGCGATCGACAATAGCGCCGTTGCCGGAGCACCTTCATTTTTGGGTGGCGTGACTTTTGATACGAACGGTTTCAATCAAACTGTCGGCACAGTCATCAAAGGCGCCGCCTCGTCGATGGGCGTGACGCAGGCAAACATCGGAAATGTCTTGACGGCTTCCGGCAACTCAGGCTATGTGGGGGCTCCTTTTGTGCAATTTACGGTTGCGTCAGGCGGCGTTGTGGCTGGCGGCACACCGGCTTCTGGCTACGCCTTGATAAGCGGCGGTCAGGTGTCGGGGATCGTCATCACCGACCCGGGCACCTACTCCGCCGGGTCAACCGTGACGATCACTTTGACGGGCGGCGGCGGCACTATAGCACCGATCACCACCAGCGCTCTGAATACATCGAACACCGCCGGCGGCCTTACCAAGATCGGCGCCGGAACCCTCATTCTCTCCGCTGCCAACACCTACACGGGGAACACCACCGTGCAAGCCGGCACGTTGACGCTGTCCGGTTCCGGCAGCATTGCTACTTCCCCGTCGATTATTGTAGGCGATACTTCTGCCAATAGTGCGGCCTCGCTGACTGTGTCTGCCATCACGTTCAACGTGGCGTCGGGCCAGACCCTGAAGGGTTATGGCAGCGTCACGGGAAGCGTCAGCACCCCCATCGCCATCTTGAGCGGCGGTATAGTGCAGGGCGGCAACGGCTCCGGTGCGCTGACCGTAGTGGGCAATCTGACGATCAATCAGAATGCCCAACTTCGCACCGATGTCGACACGGGTACACTGTTGACCGCGGGAAACACGGGCGCCAACTCGAGCTACATCAACTTCAACACGGCAGCGGTTCGGACGCTCGCCCTTAACCCGAACGCCTCCGGAACGTTTTCCATTCTGGTCAACGATAATGGCTTGGGCATCACGAAACTACAGGGCTCCACGACCTATGTCATCACGCTGGCTCAGCTAGGCACCAACGGAATCTTGACCGATCGAACAGGCACGGTAACGGCTTCCGCGGGCGGCACTTTGATCGACCCAACGCACTACATTCTGACATCGAGCAACTTCAGCCCCGGAGTCGACTTCGCGAGCAGCAGGCTGGAGTACTTTGATGCGGGAAGTTCGTACCAATTACGATTGATCTTCACCACCACCCCGGAACCGCATCATCTCCTTTTGGTCTGCTCGGCCGTGCTGGCTGTTGGCTTGCTCATCCGCCGCCGGCTGCGGCCGACGGTCGCGACGGCCTGAGTCGCGATACGTGAAAATGAATTGTCGGATTGACAACTCTCTGGCCAATCCGACTTCGTGTTTGACATTTCCCCTCACGTTTCAGACAATTTCCTTCTAACTGTCGCTCCCCGCCGAGTTCACTCATCCGATATGCCTTCTTTGTTTCTGCACCCGGGTCTGCTGATTGCACTGGCCGCGTTCACGCTGCCGTGGATCATCGAGTGGCTTTTCCGTCGCCGCAAGCGGCAGGTTGAGTTGCCCACGATCCGCTTCCTGCTCAAATTACCGGAACAGAAAAAGGTTCGCCGGCAGGATCAGCTCTTACTCCTGCTGCGGACGCTCGCCATCGTTCTCCTCATCCTCGCGGTGGCCCGGCCGCTCTTGCGGCAGAGCTGGGTCGGCAGCCAGCGGGAACGGCAGGTGATCCTCGTCCTTGATGCCACGGCCAGCATGCAGCAACAGGTTGACGTGACGACCGCGTTCGGCCTGGCCCAGAAGAAAGCGGCCGGCGTCGTGCGTGCTTTGCCCGCGGGAAGCAAAGTCTCGGTTGTCGTGTTGACCGATCGGCCGGAGGTCATT
>Ga0105048_10013371_pt1 | contig 12832 bp, 7 predicted proteins | sample MAT05_FD_78382 | JGI IMG/M metagenome (GOLD analysis project Ga0105048, IMG submission 78382) | Freshwater microbial communities from Lake Fryxell liftoff mats and glacier meltwater in Antarctica - MAT-05 | ecosystem: Environmental > Aquatic > Freshwater > Ice > Liftoff microbial mat | place...
TAAATACACCCATGACGGCCTCGTCAGCCATCACCACCGAGATCGGATAGAAACCGCCGGAGAGTGCTTTGCCGAGCGTAATCACATCAGCGCGAACATCTTCCCAATGCGAGGCCAGCAGTTTACCAGTACGTCCAAGCCCGGTTTGCACTTCATCGCACACCAACAAAACGTTGTGACGATCACAAATCTCGCGTACTTGGCGCAGGTAGCCCTCTGGCGGCAGGACGATACCAGCTTCACCTTGAATCGGCTCAACCATAAAGGCAACCGTATTGGGGGTAATGGCGGCTTCCAGCGCGGCGGCATCGCCATAATCCACACCGACAAAGCCGGGCGTAAACGGGCCGAATCCATCACGGTACTGCGGCTCATCGGAGAAGCTGATAATAGTGGTCGTGCGTCCCTGAAAATTGCCTTTAGCAATAATAATTTCCGCAAGGCCATCCTCGACACCCTTGACCTTATAGCCCCATTTACGCACCATTTTGATGGTCGTTTCTACGGCTTCCGCGCCGCTGTTCATCGGCAGCATCCGGTCATAACCGAGCAGTTCACAAAGTTGCTTGGCTAAAAGCGGCAGTTGGTCGTTACGGAATGCGCGTGAGGTGAGAGGCAGCCGGGACGCTTGCTGAATAAGGGCGTTCAGGATACGCGGATGGGCATGGCCTTGATTCACGGCTGAATAGGCGCTCAGAAAATCGAGATAACGTTTCCCCTCAACATCCCAGACCCATACGCCTTCGCCGCGCTCAAGGACGACATCAATCGGCTTATAATTGCGAGCGCCATACTGTTTTTCCAGATCAATAAAATCTTGCGTGGTAAATTCCTGTATATTCAGCATACGTCCTTCTTTGCATTAGTTTGTCGATGAGCCTAGCATGGGCTGACCTTATTGGAATTAGCGTAAGTCTATATAAATTGCACAATTCAGCAGGTCAATTTACCCAAATTGTACACGAGACTCTTTATTATTAAAAGCAACTAATGCGGAATTTACGCATTCTACGGAATGACGCGCTGATTGAACATCTCGTTGGCAGCTTTGACGAGGCGGCGCAGTTCTTCTTCCATATCGGCGGGGATGCCATCCTGAATAATGGCCTCACGGAATAGATCACGGGCGGTACGGATGGCATCTTGTCCTTCGCGCAGCTTGCGTAAGCCGGCCCGCATTTGATCGCGGGCATCACGACTTGGCGGGCTGGTATATTGAGCCGGGAAATCCCAACCCTGTTGGGCGGCAACGCGCCGCAGTTCGTCTAAAAATTCGTCTATGGTTTCGATTTGCATCGCCGCGCCGCGCTGGAGCAGGTCTTGGATCGATTGGCTGAGAGACGGCTCAACACCGAAATCGAGCGCTGTAATATCCTGATAGCGTCGCTCAACTTCAAGCTGGCTGCTGGGCTGGGGACGGAGGGTGGTTTTTTGTGGGCTTAATCCGGTAAAAATAGGATAGAGGATGCCCACGCACAAATTATGCACATCCATGCGGAAGAACTGCGAGTCGCCTGTTTTAACGCCGTTTTCAAGCTGGCGAGAGCTGTTTAGGTCGATGATCTGTAAGCGGCTGCCATCCCAATAGACATGCTCTAATTTATGGTCAAGATAAACGATGTTCTGACGGTGCGCCATCTGCAAGAATTGGGCGAATTGTAAGGCAAGCGCTAAGCCCTCCTCGGTTGGCAGCCGCCAACGCGTGTTTTGCTGGCTCGGCTTCATCAGGTAGAGTAGGTTATTGTTACGCGGTAAATTTTCTAAGGTGAGGTAAGGCCGCCAATCGCGCTCTGCGAAATCGGGTGTATGCTCTTTAAAGGCAGAGATGTTTAATCCGAAGGATTGAATATCGCCGCCGGCAGGCGCTTCGCTGTGGGTGGAGAGATAGCCACAATCGCGTAGTTTGACGATACTAGGACTGTTGGCAAGTTTAATTAGTAAGTCGGCTTCGCTGGAAAAAGCCCGATATTCCCAACGGATGTCGCCATTTTGCGATAAATGTTCGGAGCGCAGCACTTTGAAGGCGATGGTTTGCCCCGTGCGCTGGTCTACAGCGTCTAAAACACGGGCGTAATGACCGAGGGCAAAAGTGTCAATAAAGTTATCAATGCGGTAGAGTTCAGCCAGAGTTGTCATAAATGCGCCAGAATCGTGGATAATGGGTGCCAATGTACCATTTTTGAAAGTATTGTGGTAGGGGGCTTTGACGCTTAAAGTGGAGTCGTATAATATAGGAATAAGGTTGATTGCAATTTAGCAAGACGGCGTTGTTAGGCCACTTGCTGGATGTGATTGCGAGAGTAGAATAATTTAAACCAATATTTGAGGAGTCCGGGGAATGGGTGATCCGGGTCAGCCAATTCGTCTTCGCAGCAGCGCACGCACTAACACGGGCAAACTGAGGGACAATAACGAGGATAACGTCCATCTGTGGTCGCGTGACCATTTGGTGTTGGCGATTGTTGCCGATGGGATGGGGGGGGCAGCCGCCGGAGAGGAGGCCAGCCGAATCGCCGTCGAGACGATTCAAGAAGGTTTAGCCGATCCCGTCACCACCGAAACCGACCCTCAGATGTTCCTTGATGAAGATAGCCTGACAGACCGCATGAGACATGCTATCCGAACTGCTAATTTGACGATTGTCCAGCGGGCAGAGCGTTTTTCTGAATTTAAAGGAATGGGAACCACCGTTACGATGGTGATGGTGCGGAATACGTATGCGGTGATTGGGCATGTTGGCGACAGCCGTGCTTACCTTGTGGATGGGCGGGACGGGCATATTATTCAAGTGACCGCCGATCACAGCTTTGTTCAGGCGTTGGTTTCTGCTGGGCATATCAGCGAGGAAGAGGCCGAAGATCATCCGATGAAAAATGTGCTGTATCGGGCTTTAGGGCAAGCGCGGGATGTGGAAATCGACATTTATTATGAGCGTTTGCAAATTGGAGACCGTTTAGTGCTTTGCTCGGATGGCTTAACCCTGCACGTCAAGCCAGAAGAAATTGCCCAAATCACCCTCGCAGCGGATAACCCGGAAGAAGCCAGCCAAAAGTTAATCGAATTAGCCAATACACGCGGTGGGCGCGATAACATCAGCGTCATTGTGATTAAAGTAGAAGAGGATGATGCCCCAATCCCTACCCAATTGGATTACCAACTCTTGGACGACCCCACCATTATTTTTGGGAAAAATACACCACGTCCATTTAGTTCTTCGGAATCTTTAAATTCGCCTGCGCCGCAAGAACGCGATGGAAAAATGAGTTTGCGAGAAAATACCGATACCGCCACAAAAGCTCCCATTCAAAATTTTTCGCAGCCACGTCCCATCTCTTATCTACAAACGCCAACAAACTATATCGAAAGAAAAGGTGGTTTGTTAGAAAGACTGTATGAGGGGCAAGATCGTTTTCTGCCAGAATAATAAAGAACCATTTTCCTACGCTAACCTGATGATTACCAATCGCTCAACCACCGTTTAGCGGAATTTTCGCGCGGATTTGGCTAGGTGGTGTATAATCCGGTAAATGTTGGCAATGTGTTAGAACATAAAGACGAAATGCTACCATAAATAGCACCCTAAAGGCGAAGCCATGTCGGATACCCCACCCCCCCAAACCGAGTTAACTGAGAATGACCAGCCAAGCGGCGGCTGGAAACAGCCTGCTACCCCTACTGCTTGGCGTGCGCCAGAAAAGACTGTTGACCAGCAGGGTTGGCGTGTGCCGACTTTGCCCGCTAACCTCAAAGAAGAACCCGCACAAACGGGCGCGTGGCATTTGCCCAGCCCAGAAGATACGATTTTTACCCCGCAGGATGTGATCGAGATCGCGCCGCCGCAAAACCCACCGTCCGCTGCGCCGCCCTCTGTCCCTACCAGTGCATCGACTGTCATGGGAGATGCCATCGCGCCGGAAGATGCCCTTTTTGGCGCGGCAAAAGCAGCCTCCTCAGCATCGGTTGCTCAGACAGATGCCCCCGTTGCCCCAGAAGACCTGATGTATATGTTGGAGCATATCGACGAGAAAGACGACGATTTCGATACGCTCCACATGAGCGAGTTGGTGGCGCTGGCGAACTTGGCAGACAGCCAACCGATGGAAGTCCTGCTCGGCGCGGAGTCGCCTATTTCGGCGGCGCAGGCAGCGGCTAACTTCAAAGCAGAGTCCGGCCCACAAAACGCGATGCTCTCCCCAGCCGAGCGTTTGGCGCTTAAGCCATCGCCTGATGATCCTGGTGAATATGCCCGCCAGCAGTTAGCACTTTTGGGCGGGGGAACAGCCGCCACGCCCGTCGTTGCGGATGTTACAGGGGCAGCCAGCGCCAGCGGAACAGCCGAGATTGATCCGGGTGAATATGCCCGGCAGCAGTTGGCGCAGCTTGGTGTTGGCACGATTCCTGTGGATTCCGGCATTTCCGCCCCGGCTACACCTGTTTTAGCAATAGCACCCGCTGAAGCGCTTAACCCGCGTGAACAAGAGCTTGCCCGTCGCTATCATGATACGCAGGACAAAGTGCAATCGCTTCGGCGTATGATGCAAGCCGGGCAGATTTCCCCTGACGACTTCCAAGCCCAACTGCGCGATTTGATGATTTTGGATGACGATCAGCAGTGGTGGATGATGGGTGTCGAGACGGACACTTGGTATAAATCGGATGGGAGTGATTGGGCGCAATCCACGCCGCCGGTTTTGGTTAAAGAGGAACGGATTAAACGAGTGTCCGCCCGTGACTTAAGCGGAATAGTCCAACAGCCGCTGGATTATCTGCCGGATTCACAGCCGCAGCAGGCCGCGAGTGGATATGAAGAAGCGAGTTCTCCGGCGAGCGAAATTCGGCTAGACGAGAATTATATGCCGCTGCCGAATCAAGTTCCCGTCAACGACCCGGATTTTACCGTCCCGAATCCGAATGTGATCGACCTGAACACGATGCGCGTTTCCGAAGCGCCTACCGTGCCGGGTTCTTCCTTTACGCAGGATACCGTGCCGGGGACGGCCTTTAGCGACCAGACGGTGATGGCGACACCCGTTAGTTATGGTAGGGTGGAAGCGCCGTTTGATGAGGGGATTGATGAACCGCCTGATTATGATGTCGAGCAGGATGCGCCCATCTATGAGGGTGCTGCCGAGCGTCAGCGTCAATCGACCTTCCGCACGTTGGCTTTTATCGCGGCTGGATTAACGATTTTGGCTTTCCTCGCGGCGGGGGCATTTATTGTGTTCGCGCTGCTGTGGTATCAAGGGATTGTTGACACTTGGAAGCCACAAATTGCGGCCTTGGCGAATTATGAGCCACCTTTCCAGACGATTGAAATTTTGGACAGCACCGGCGCGGAGATTGCCACATTGGGGCGCGAAGGCGCGGATCGGCGCGATGTGACTTTGGAACGGATTTCACCGTATTTTATTCATGCCGTGATTTCGCTGGAAAATGAGCGTTTTTATGAAGACCCCGGTTGGGATTTTTTCGCTATCTTACGGGCGTTTGGTCAGAATCTTGCGTCGGGTGAAGTGGTGGAAGGCGCAAGCACGATTACGCAGCAGGTGGCGCGTAACTTCGTCATCCAGAGCGCGGAAGTTTCCGCCGAGCGCAAAATTGACGAGATTGTCGTCGCCGGGGAACTGACGCGCCAGTACAGCAAAAATGATATTTTAGAACTTTATGTCAATGAAGTGGGCTTTGGCAACCAGACCTTCGGGGTGGAGGCCGCAGCACAGTTTTATTTCGGCATTAGCGCGGCGGATTTAAACCTGCCACAAGGGGCGATGCTCGCCAGCCTAATTAGTGCGCCGTCATTAAATAATCCCGTCGTCAATCGTGAATTTTCGTTTGATTTGATGGAACTGACGATGGAGCGCATGGCGGAAATCGGCTGCCTGACTTTCCAGCATGATGCGCCGAATTTGGCAGCAGGCCAGCCGTTGTGTATTACCCAAGAAACGTTGGATAACGCCCCAGTGCCTACCGATACAGCGACGGTGGAAGTACGCGAATATCTGCCGCGTGACTTTAGCATTGACTATCCTCATTTTGTCCAGCTTGTGCAGTCGCAGCTTGAAGAATATTTCGGCGCGGATCAGCTTTATCGCGGCGGTTACAGCGTGACGACGACGTTGGATGTGGTTTCGCAGGATGCGGCACAGGCACAGTTAGAAGCGGCAGTGCAGCAGTTGGGCGGCACCGGTGTAAACACAGGGGCGGTTGTCGTGATCGATCCGCGTGATGGCGCGGTGCTGGCGATGGTCGGCAGCCCGGATTTCAACAATGCCGATATTGGCGGACAGAACAATTACTCGCTGACGTATCGCCAGCCGGGTTCTGCCATTAAGCCCATCGTTTATGCCACTGCCCTACAAGGTGTTGATTTTAACGGCAATGGTGCGATTGATGTGGGTGAATTTATGACCCCTGCTTCAATTTTGTGGGATGTGCAGACGACATATGATGTTAACGGGCAAAGCTATACGCCCGTCAATTTTGACCGCCAGTATCATGGCGCAGTGCCGCTGCGTTCAGCACTGCAAAATAGTTATAACGTTCCGGCGATCAAAGCCTATGCTTTTGTCGGGAATGAGCCGTTTGCACGGATGGCAGAGGCGATGGGGATTCGCTTCCGTCAGGATGCCATTTTTGGCCTGCCTACCGCTGTGGGCGCGACGGAAGTAAGCCTTTACGATTTAACCGTCGCTTATGCCACGATTGCCAACAACGGCAGCCGCCTGCGGCCTTTCTTCATCCGTGAAATTCGGGATGCGGATGGCAATCTCATTCCGCTGCCCACTCGCGCCGAGCCAGTGCAGGCTATTTCACCCGGTACGGCTTATCTGCTGCAAAATATTTTGAGCGACGATGCCTCGCGTCAGCCTGCTTTTGGCGCAAATTCCGCGCTGAATATCCCCGAAATCGCGGGTCGGGTCGGCGCGAAATCTGGAACGAGCGATGGCGTGCGCGATTTGTGGACGGTTGGTTTTACGACCAATCGTGTTGTCGGCGTTTGGATGGGCAATAACAACAATGCGCCGACACAAAATCAGGCGGCCTCGTTAGCGGCTGCGCCTGTTTGGAATCAAGTGATGCGGGCGGCGATTCAAAACCAATCTGTGCCTAATTTCGTCCAACCGAATACTGTGATTGGTCCAGCGCAAGTTTGTTCGCTCACGGGGACATTGGTCGATGCGACCTGTGCGCCGCGTCGTAATGAATGGTGGCTCAGCAGCCAGCAGCCGCCCGCGACGGCTCAGGGTTTCGTGACGACCTTGAATATCGATGGCTGGTCGGGATTGATTGCCAACGATATTTGTAACCAAAATATCGTGACCACAACTTTTGTCAACATCAACGATCCGTTTGCGGTGACATGGCTGAACACGACAGCGCAAGGGCAGCAGTATGCTCGGCAGGTCGGATTGGTTACGCCTGTACAATCCGCGCCGACGGTTTCTTGTGATGCGAATACACCTATTCCTGTTGCCAATATCAGCAGCTTAAGCGGCGATCAAACCGTGACTGGGACGGTACAAATTTTGGGGCAGGCGACTGCGACGGACTTCCAGAGTTATTCGGTTGAATTTGCATCAGCCGCCACGCCAACGCAATTTTTGGTGATTAACAACGCCAATACGCAGATGAGTGCGCCTGGTTCGCAGCTAGGGGCGTGGGATACGACACGCATTCCGAATGGGGATTATGTCGTCCAGTTGACGATGATTTCTACAGGCGGACGGCGGATTACGCGACAGGTTCAGCCTGGGCGCGTGAGCAACATTCCACCAACGCCGACCCCTGCGCCTGCGACAGCCATCCCACTGCCGACGCTGCCGCCTGTTTTGGTGCCGACCAATCCGCTGCCGTTTGATAATGCGACGCTGCCGCCGCTGGGCCCCGCGCCGACGGTCAATCCGCTAGGGAATTAGTATCGAGGTTTTATGGAGGGGTGCAAAAGATCGCATCCCTCTTTGTTTTTATGTGTCGTCTTCGTCGGATGTTTTCTGCTGCATCCCGTCGAAGTAGCCGGAAAGCCATTTGATGGTATCAATCGCACTTTGAGGCTGTTGATCGCCCTTCAAGAGGCCTCGTTCAATATCGTCTCCGCGTCGTCCGAAGGCTGCTTTGCTGCGGCTGTCCGCCATTAAAATCACAATTTGAGCGAGTTCTTTGAGGTTTTTCGCCAATACTTTGCGCTCGTCGGGGGTGAGTTCGGACTGGCGCGAGTCTAATTCGGCACGAACCGTCGGCTGATCGAATGCGATGGCCTGCCGTCCGTCGCGGTCAAAAGAATCGGAGATCGTCTGGAGGATCGTATAGGTTGTGCCGATGGCATCCGCGAAATCTTCTAAAGAGCGCTTGCCGAGCATTTTACGGACGGCGAGTGTCGTCTGGGCGATGGCGTGGACTTCTTCGAGAACGCGCTTGCCGTCAAGCGTTTTTTCCAATGCCTGTAAGCGGATAGTGGGCTGGGTGTGAATCCAGTCGCGCCAATGGGTGATGAGGTAGAGACGAGTCGTCGCGCTCCATTGAACACCTTCCCACAGGCGCAGGAGATTTTCAGTCAAGGATGTATCTTCGGGCAGGGCTTCGATGAGGGCAATAAGGCGTTTGCCGGCGGGACGAGCGATGGTTTCCGATTTGGTTTCGGTGGCGGTTTGCAGCATACGCCATAAGATTTCTGGTTGCAGCATAGGCGCTTGATTTTGGTGAATTAAACGGGCGACTTGCTCAATCAGTGGCAGCATGTTTTTGTGCCAAGCACGATTAGCGATGAGACGGAGGTAGGTGTTTACGGCTTGCTGCGGTGTGATCGTTTCGTCGCCCATCACCTGCCCGACAACGTTCAAAACCTGATCTGGCGGTAAGGCGCTGTTTTGGAGGGCGGCGGTCAGCAGCGGGAAAAGCGCTTCATGTTGGGCAAGCTGTGCGACTAATAGACGGAAAAGATCGATTTGCCCGGCGATGATGGCGAGCGTTAACAGACGTTCCAGTGCTTCCGGCATCAGCCAACTGCTTCCATCCGTCGCAAGCTGCGTTAGGATGTGACTCGGTTGGAGATAATCGGGGACGGTATTTACCACGCCATCGGTGGAAAGTGTCCAGAGAAAGTCGATATTAGTCAAAGTGATTACAGCGCTTATATGATCTCTAACGGCCTGATGCAGCAGCGCTAAGGCGATTTCACGGCCTAATGCAAGTGATGTTGTAAACGCTTCGGGATTATGTTCGCGTAGCGCTGGTCCAAGCGGGTAGGGGAGCGCCGCGACGAGGGACAAATCATCCAGCAGCATCTCTAATGACGCGGGGAGTCTTTTGGAGGCCAACATCAAAAGTTGATAACCTAAATCCCCATCGTCATAGGTGCGTTTTTGCGCTGCCAATAAGCCTTCTTGCAGCACTTCGCCCAATTGATAGGCGGCGGGTTCACGGGCGATCAGCTTCATCCAGCTTATCAACGTTTCGCCATCGCCGTCGTTAATGGCGACTCGCAGCGAGACAACGGCAGCCGTCTGTAAACGAGGCAGCCAGCGTTCATTCATCTTTTGGCTGAGGTGGGTGCGAATAAACAGATAGACTGAATCGGGTTCGGTTTCCAAGGCATTTGTCAGCACTTGATTCAGTAGTTGGTCGAGTTCCGCGTCTTCGTCCATCGCCCGTGCGACCATCTCCGCCGCTTCGGTATCGCGTTCTTGTAGGGCATGATAAAGCAGGCGTTCCGCATATCGGCCTAAAAGTGCGCCTGCTGGGGGTGCGTCCCCTTTGATGACGGCTTTGATTTGCTCAATGGCAACTGTGTGATCGGAAAGCACCTGCACATCGAGCAGATAGCGTTCTGCGACTTGCGCGAGGCCATCTTGTAGGGATTTTCCGGGCATGAGGGTGGCAGCCATTAAGTCCATTGAGCGCAGTTCAGCCGTAAAAGATTTGATGTCTCCCTGCCAGAGCGCAACTAAGGAGCGCATGTAAGGCGAGTCGAGTAGGGTGTCTGGCAAGTTGATGCCTGCCTTGAAATCGACAATCCAACGATCCGTCAGTATGTTGGTTTCGGTAAAGATGATGCGGGCTGATGTTGGAAATGTGACGACATTCGTAGAAAAGGTAATCTCTAACCGTGCCGGGGCAGGCAGCAGCATCATTAAACCTTGTACAAGGTCCAGCCGCGCTTCCGCATCGGATGAAAATCCATAAATGAGCAGGCCGCGCTCATCTAAAGCCGCGCCCAACATCTTGAGTATAATTTGCATGTCGCCATAAATGGGATCGGCTAACATCTTATTGAATAACAAAAGTCGTTTGTCTGCTGTCCACGTAAGGGTTGGCGGGAGGTCTAAAGGCTTTAGGAGTTGGGGGGTGTCCTGCTGCATAAAATCAATTAATGTGGGTTCTTCCAAGATTTCAATCAGTGATTTGATGCTGCCCGCCATCGCTTGGAGAGCCAAGCGCGGGAGCAGGACGTAATGTGTTATGGAGTGTTCACCATTATGCGCCCGCGCCAGAATAAACATGTCGCTGATGCCGGAAGCATTGCCAGCGGCATCAAAAATGCCGACGGCATAAGGTGATTGCGGGGAAACATCCACCGAAACGCAGTCGCGCAAGGCGGCGGCCTCTTCTGGCGTTAAGTTTTGACTTATTGCCAAGAGTCCCGACGACCCATAGATAAAATGTGCCAAACTGCTCTGTGGATAAATCATAAATCCCCACTGATGCGACTAACCCGCAGCATTGTAGCGGATTCTTAAGGGGTTTGCATATCGACAGCGTTTGGTTTAGCCTGCCACGAATTGAATCGACTCTTCAAAAAGGCTAATATCCTGACGGAAATCGTCGGTAAGTGTGTGGCGTATTGAAACCCATTCGCGCCAAATAACACCTTCGCCGGGTTCAAACGGGTGCATGTCCTCATGCGCTCCAATCAGCGCTTTGACCTTTTCTTCGGGGAGTTTTATCGCCACACCTTTGCCAGCGACAAACGCAAATACCCGTCCGCCAACTTTATAAGCGGGATAGCCGAAGGCTTTTCCACCTTTAACGCCGGGAATGGTGAGCAGAAGATCATCAAGTAAGGTTTTTTGTTCGGGGTTAAATTTTGTTTCCATATATAGTCCTCAATCAAAATCGGTGGGCAAATCGGGGTTGCGGTGATGCTCAAAAAAGCGTTTAAGCTGCCCCATCGTGACACGCCCTTGTGACAAATCCGTCGGAAGTTCATCTTCACGGAAGAAAGCGACTTCTGACGTTTCTAGGCTGTTTGTGGCCTCGCCGCCCGTGATTTCGCACAGGAAAAAGACTTTGTAGATATAAAACATATCCGGCGGATGTCCGTGCTTAGTCTTATCAAGAAGCGCGAGGAGTTTCGTCGCTTTGACGATGTAGCCGGATTCCTCATATACTTCGCGCACAGTGCTTTCGGCAGGTGTTTCGTTTACATCTGCCCAACCACCGGGCAGCGTCCAACGATTATTATCCAACGTCTCGCGCACCATCAAGAGCGCATCGTCTTTAAAGACTACGCCACGCACATCCATGCGGGGTGTCGAGGGGCCATACTGCTGCGCGAATAAATCGCGGACGATACTTAAATCAGTGTCGCTATAAGTGGCGACGATTTCCGCCAAAATGTCGGTAATTTGTATGTAGCGCTGCTTATCATAAGGATTTTGGGTGTAGTTCAGCCCGGTTTGCACGATACTTTGCAGGGATCGAGTCCATTCCAGCCATTTGGGTTCCAAGGTGATCTCCGAATTTATCGGGTGAGAAAGTGGGGCATCCTGTGTGATGCCCCGAATGAAGATTTAGCGATTCGCAAAGCGGTAGCCGACACCGCGTGAGGTCAGGATATAATCGGGTTGTTCGGGGTTGGTCTCTAATTTTTGGCGCAGATAATGTACATACAACTTGAGGCTGTCGATGGCATCACCATATTCTTCGCCCCATGCTTGGGTGACGAGTTCTGTGCGAGTGACGACGCGCCCGGCATTCCGCACCAAGACACCGAGCAGATTAAATTCTTTCGGCGTGAGATGTTTGATCTCGTTGCGGACGTAAACTTCGCGGTTCATAAAGTTCACGCGGAAGTCGCCGCCATCGAAGATCAGTTCTTCGCTCATGTTGGGGCGGGGGGAGCGGCGTAGGTGCGCTTTAACCCGTGCGACCAATTCATCGTTATCATAGGGTTTGACAACATAATCATCTGCGCCCATTTCTAACCCTTTAACGACATCTTTAACATCGCTGCGGGCGGTGAGGAAGATAATCGGCACATCAGACATTTCTCGCATCCGTTTGCAAACTTCCCAGCCATCCATATCTGGCATCATAATGTCCAGCAGCACCAGATCAGGCTGGTAACGATAGGCTTTCCGCAGTCCTTCTTCAGCGCGATAGGCTTTTATCACCTCGAATCCGCGCCGTTCCAGCAGCATCCCGATCAACTGTACAGTGGGTTCTTCATCATCGACAACCAGAATTTTTTCTGCCATAGGATTGTTTGCTCCGTTAACCTGCGCGGTACAAAGTACTAACTGAATAAACACAATTTATCACGGTACGATATAGGGCGCAAGTGGGTAGAACGTAGATATTACGTTTGTATGTAGTTTAAGGGGACGGATTTCCGCTTAATTTATAACCTATTTGAGGTATTTTGTTTTATAAACGTTTTTTTATAGTTAGATTAACCTCAGTTTTGGATAGCGCACTTTGATTAACTTTTATAATGTCCTCATCCCCCGACCCCTTCTCCATTGCATGGCGAAGGGGAGAAAAACGGTTCACAATGGTTCTTTAAGTCCCCTCTCTACGAAGTGGGGAGGGGATTTAGGGGTGGGGATAGAATGAA
>Ga0105048_10013373_pt1 | contig 12831 bp, 13 predicted proteins | sample MAT05_FD_78382 | JGI IMG/M metagenome (GOLD analysis project Ga0105048, IMG submission 78382) | Freshwater microbial communities from Lake Fryxell liftoff mats and glacier meltwater in Antarctica - MAT-05 | ecosystem: Environmental > Aquatic > Freshwater > Ice > Liftoff microbial mat | place...
TCCGTCTGCGTGATCGAGTTGCACGGCCCCCTGGCATCGTGCAACGCCGAGACGTGGCTCGCAGGCATATTCGGAATGTAGTTCAGCAGCCACAAAGGTGTGATCGTCGGCAGGCCGTCGCGGCCCCAGATGGTGTAGTCGATGGGCCGAGAACCCGCGTCCGTGCTGAGTCGCGAGGCCTCGCCCAGATCGCTGAGGTCGTGCGAGAGCGTCCCTGCGCCGAAGATGACGCCGAAGCGCTCGGGATCAACGCCTCCGGGGCCGAGCTTCGCGTCCTCGGTCGCCAGCTTCGCCCCGGCGGCGGCCAGTTGCATCCCCCGCGGCATGATCGCCAGCCGCTTGCGTTCCTTGCGATCCAGGAACGCTTTGGGTTCAAAGCCCGGCACTTCCCCCACGATCCGCGACGACAGAGCCGACGCATCGAAGCGCGTGACCTTGCCCAGACCGCTGCGGCCCTCCCTCAGGCCTGTCCAAAGTGATTCCGTTCCGATGCCCAGCGGCGAGAGCACGCCCAGGCCCGTGATGGCGACGCGGCGAAGCATGTCACGCCTTGCTGGGAACCCCGGCAGGAACCGCTCCCCACTCGCGCTTCGCCCGGCGACGCAGCTCGGACTTCTGAATACCCATCTTCTGCATCAGCGGCTCGAACACCTCGTAAACGTAAATATCCTCGCTGAACACCCGCATCTCGCGAATCGCAGCCTTCCGCTGGATCCCATCCACGAACATGTGAACGGCTGGCATCTGGAACGCATTCACCACCTGGCGAAGCGCCTCCAGCGTGGCATCGCGATCCTCTTCAAGGTGAAGCTGAATGATCTTGCGGAAGAAGTCCGCATGCGCCGCCTCGTCCACGGCGATCAGGAGAAGCACCTTGTCCAGGGCCGGGCACTTGCCCGCGAGGATCCGTCGCAGATTGCGATAGTTCAGCTGAGTCGCCAGCTCCTGGAAGGTGGTGTACGCCAGCATGGCCCGGGAATTGTCGTGCGGCAGGTGCCACTCGTGCGACAGCGTCGTGTTGATGATGTCCGTCATCTGCTCGTCGCTACGCAGCTTGGAACGCAGGAGCCAGTCGCAAAAGGCCATGGAGTGCTTCGACTCTTCATAGCCCCAGTTGGCCAGCATCCAGGCCCGGCCGCGATGGGCCCGCACCTGCGGGATCAGCTTGCTGACGTAGTCCGGCAGGTAAAGCTCCACCATGCAGAAGGTCTGAATGATGTCCGCGAGAGCCGGATCGGTGTTCGGATTGGCCTGGTCCCAGGGAATATCCTCGACGAGGGACCAGCGACGGTTCTTCTCCGCCCGATCGAAGTACTCGCGAAAGATCTCGTAGATTTTCGCCTGCGTCTGCGGGCTTTCGTAGAAGGCTAGTTCGCTCATAAGCCCCTCCGGCATGGTCTCGCGTGGACGATCCGCCCCATAACGCGATCGATTCAACTCGTCGAGAGGAATTCATTCTATGGTCGGCGAGGTCAAACAGGGAACCAAAGATAAGGAGAGCACGCTTCTGCGTAGCCGCGACTCGATTAGGCGATCAGAAGAATGAAACTTACCACAGAGCCTTTCGGAAGCTGATCTCACAGTCCCGCCGTGGGCATGTAAGCCTGCCACTTTCGCTCTTCGCGATCGAATCGGAGCCTGCCAAGATGACACTTCGCGGAAGGGATCGCCATCGATCAAACTCACAAGTTCAATATCAGCAGTATCTTGCGACCATTACGTTCGCTGGGCACGCCGGTTGCTTGTGGTCCCACCACCTTTGATTGTTTCTCCATTGCTACAAGGAGACCTGCAGATGGCAGCCAAGCAGCTATCTTACGCCGACGACGCCCGGCAGAAGCTTCTCGCCGGGGCCAGCAAGCTCGCCCGGGCCGTGCGATCCACGCTCGGGCCTCGCGGCCGGAATGCGATCCTCGACAAGGGTTGGGGTTCACCCACCATCACCAAGGACGGAGTCACCGTCGCCGAGGATGTCGAGCTCCAGGATCCCTTCGAGAACATGGGCGCCCAACTGGTGAAGGAAGCCGCCTCCAAGACGTCCGACGTCGCGGGGGACGGCACTACCACCGCCACGGTGCTCGCCGAGTTCATCTTCCGCGAAGGCCTCAAGGCCGTCGCCGCCGGGCACGATCCCATGGCCGTCGTCCGCGGCATCAACAAGGGCGTCGAGCGTGTCGTCGAGGAACTCGCCAAGCTCCGCGAAGTCATCGACCCCAAGGACTCGAAGTCCATCACCGAAGTCGCCACGATCTCCGCGAACAACGACCGTGAGATCGGCAAAAAGCTCGCCGAGGCGATGAAGCTCGTCGGGGCCGACGGCGTTATCACCGTCGAAGAAGGCAAGACCGCCGAGACCGAAGTCAACGTCGTCCAGGGCATGCAGTTCGACCGCGGCTACCTCTCCCCGCACTTCGTCAACAACCCGAACTCGGTCACCTGCGAGTTCGACAACCCCTTCATCTTGATCTTCGAAGAGAAGATCACGAACGTGAAGACACTGATCCCGCTGCTCGAGTGGGTGAGCAAGCAGAAGGATCCCCTCCTGCTCATCGCCGAGGATCTTGAAGGCGAAGCCCTCGCCACCCTCGTGCTTAACAAGCTCAAGGGCATCCTTCAGGTGTGCGCTGTCAAGGCTCCGGGCTACGGCGACCGCCGCAAGGCCATCCTCGAAGACATCGCCGTCCTCACCGGCGGCAAGGCGATCTTCAAGGATCTCGGCATCCAGCTCGACGCCATCACCACGAACAAGCGCGGCGAAAGCGAGCCGACCGTGGTCAGCTACCTCGGCCGGGCCAAGCGAGTGAAGATCGACTCCGAGAACACCGTCGTGACCGAAGGCATCGGCAAGAAGGCGGATGTCGAAGGTCGGGCCGAGATGATCCGCAAGGAAATCACCCGCACCGAGAGCGAGTACGACCGCGAGAAGCTCCAGGAACGCCTGGCGAAACTGGCGGGCGGCGTGGCCCAGCTGAAGGTGGGCGGGGCGACCGAGACGGCCATGAAGGAACGCAAGGCTCTCTACGAGGACTCCCTGGCTGCCACCAAGGCCGCCATCGAAGAAGGCATCGTCCCTGGCGGTGGCGTGGCCTTGCTGAACGCCCGCAAGGGCCTCGAGAAGATGAAGCTACTCGGCGACGAGGACGCGGGCGTGAAGGTCCTCTTCCGTGCTCTCGAGATGCCTTGCCGAATGATCGCCGAGAACGCCGGCCTTGATGGCACGGTGGTTGTCGCCAAGATCCTCAAGGGCAAGGACAAGAACTTCGGCTACAACGCCGACACCGAGCAGTACACCGACCTCCGCAAGGACGGCGTCATTGATCCGGTGAAGGTCACCCGCAGCGCCCTGCAGAACGGCGCCAGTGTCGCCTGCCTGTTGCTCACCACCGAAGCGATGATCGCCGACATTCCCGAAAAGAAGAAGGGCGGCGACGACCACCAACATGACGACCACGGCATGGGCGGAATGGGTGGTATGGGCGGAATGGGCGGAATGGGTGGAATGGGCGGCATGATGTGAGCCAGGGGCTCCATTTTGACATTCGCACTTGGCCTTTTCTCTTTTGCAGGCGATGGACGTGATCCATGCAAAATAGATGATGTCAAGTGCGGAACGCAGAGTGATCAGAATCAACATAAACATAACCATAACCATATTCAGGAGCCCCACACATGGCGAAAGACACGAAGACAGCGAGCCTGAAGCCTTTGGATGACCGCGTCGTGGTCGAGCCGACCGAGGCCGATGAGAAGACCAGCGGCGGCATTCTGTTGCCGGATACGGCGAAACAGAAGCCTCAGCAGGGCAAGGTTCTTGCGGTCGGCCCTGGCCGACTTTCCGAAGCCGGGGAGCGGCTCGCCTTGGCCGTGAAGGTCGGCGATCTCGTTCTTTACGGCAAGTACAGCGGCTCGGACGTCGAAGTCAGCGGCAAGGAACTCAAGATCCTCCGCGAATCGGACATCCTGGCAAAACTGGTGAAGTAATCTTGCCGCTTGCGGCGTCGCGCTGCCCCGAACAGACGCAATCGACGATCAAAGCACGACGTCTGTTTTCAAACATCCAACGCATGACTCGCCGCACAGCGCTCCGCCGCAAGCGGCCCAACCATATATCGGGAGATTGATCCATGGCCAAGCAACTTCTCTACACCGACGATGCCCGCAAGAAGCTCCTCACGGGGGCTGAGAAGCTTGCGAAGGCCGTCGGCTCCACGCTCGGGCCGACTGGCCGCAACGTCATCATTGACAAATCCTTTGGCGGCCCCACCGTCACGAAGGACGGCGTCACCGTCTCCAAGGAAATCGACCTTCCGGACGCCTTCGAGAACATGGGCGCCAAGCTCGTCAACGCCGTGGCTCAGAAGACCTCGGACACCGCGGGCGACGGCACCACCACCGCCACCATCCTGGCCCTCGCCATCTATCAGGAAGGCCTCCGCAACATCACCGCCGGGGCTAACCCCATGGCCGTGAAGCGTGGCATCGACAAGGCCGTCGCCGCCGCCATCGAGCACATCGAAGTCAAGCTCACCAAGAAGCTTTCCAAGAAGGAAGAGATGCAGCAAGTCGCCGCCATCTCCGCGAACAACGATCCAAAGATCGGCGAACTGATGGCCGACGCCTTCGAGAAGGTCGGCAAGGACGGCGTCATCACCGTCGAGGAAGGCAAGACCTCGGACACCGTGCTCGAGTTCGTCGAAGGCATGCAGTTCGACAAGGGCTACATCAGCCCGTACTTCGCCGCCGGCAACCCGGACCTGCGCTGGGAAGCGGACAACGCGATCATTCTGCTCTACGAGAAGAAGCTCGCCAATGTCCGCGAGATGCTGCCGCTGCTGGACAAGGCCGTTCAGGCCCGCCGTCCGCTGCTGATCATCGCCGAGGACGTCGAAAGCGAAGCCCTGGCGATGCTCGTCGTGAACAAGCTTCGCGGCATCCTCGATGTTTGTGCCGTGAAGGCTCCCGGCTTTGGTGATCGCCGTAAGGCCATGATGGGCGACATCGGCGTCCTCACCGGTGGCACGTACATCTCCGAAGACCTTGGCATCAAGCTCGAGAACGTCGAACTGGCCCAGCTCGGCGGCGCGGACCGCGTCAGCGTCGACAAGGAGAACTGCACGATCATCGTCGAGAAGATGGACAAGCAGCGAAAGAGCGAGATCGAGAAGCGGGTGCAAACGATCCGCACGCAGATGGCCCAGACCGAGAGCGAGTACGACAAGGAAAAGTTCAGCGAGCGTCTGGCGAAGCTCGTCGGCGGGGTCGCGATCATCAAGGTCGGGGCCGCCACGGAAGCCGAGATGAAGCAGACGAAGGCTCGCATCGAGGACGCCCTGCACGCCACTCGCGCCGCGGTTTCTGAAGGAATCGTCGCCGGCGGCGGCGTGGCCCTGCTTCGCTGCATTCCGATCGTCGAGGCTCTGTCCGAGAAGCTCAAGAATGACGAGCGGATCGGGGCCGAGATCGTGATCCGCGCTCTGGAAAAGCCGATTCGCACGATCGCCGAGAACTGCGGCAAGGATGGGGCTGTGATCGCGGACGAGGTGCTGACTCGCGGCGAAAAGAGCCAAAACCAGGGCTACGACGCGAACACGGACGACTACGTTGACATGTACAAGGCCGGGATCATCGACCCGACTCGCGTGACCCGCAACGCCCTGACGAACGCCGCCTCCATCGCGGGCCTGATGCTCACGACGGAAGTGATGATCACGCGGATCGACGACGACAACAAGAAGTCCAAGGTCGCCGGCGCGATCGCGTAGTCCGGATCTCGAAGATGCAAGCAACCGTGGGCAGCAGGCAGTGAAAGCAGGGCGACCCGCATTCACCACCCGCTGCCCATGATGCGTTGACGGGGCTTGGTGCGTGAACGGTGGGTCGATTACAATTCCTCTGGCGAACACCGAGGAGGACAATCATGACGCATACACCATCCACGATCGATCAAGAGACGAGCGAACGCTTACGAGCCGTCAACGGCACAACGTTAGGGTGCATTCGATGATCAATGGAGAAGATGCGTTGTGGGTGCCGCACTTGTCGCACGAGAGGTCTTCCGTCAGAATGGAGAATTGGACGCATAATCCCGTGAGGCAGTCGCCATGAGCCTTCTTGAAGAAACGATCGAAGCGACGCTTGGCTCCGATGGCCAGTTGCAGCTTTCGCATGCGTCGAGTGTGGCGCCGGGCCCGGTGAAGGTGACAATCCGTTCTGTTCCCGCTTCGCTATCTCGGCTTACGATGGCGGATGTGTTGCGTGAGATTATGGAAGCCCAACGGGCGCGAGGTTACTTCGGAAGATCAGCGGAAGAGATCCAAGCAGAAAGAGAAGAGATGCTGCGAGAGGATGAAGAACGCGAGGCGAGATTGGAAGCGGCCCGGGATTCTGCGACTAAGGGAGGGCCCTGAGTGTTGTACTACCTTGACAGTGTCATTGTGTTTATGCGATCGATGGAAACCCAACGGACCGCCAAAGAACCCATGACCACCTGCTTCAACTCGAGCGAGCCGGGCATCGATTTGTCATAAGCGAATTGACACGAACCGAGTGTTTGACGCAGGCGATGGGGCAGAATGGTTCCGGACAGCAACTTTTGGAATATCCGCGGTATTTCCAAAGCCCGAACATTCGGACCATCAGCATGACGAGCGCGATGTGGGAACGGGCCAGTAGCATTCGTGGCGGATATTTCTCCCCCGCGGTGCCCCTTCCAAAGAAGTATCATCTGGTCGATTCGATCCACCTGGCAGCCGCGATCGAATCTCGATGCGGTGTCTTCCTGACGAATGATCTCCGACTCGCAAGTTTCCCAGGCATCAACGTCGAGATATTATAGTGATCTACGGGAGCACTGCCTCACCTTCATAATTACGAGCGGGTTGATATTATTTCGGCGGTAAACAGAGACTTACCCGACGGCGAACATCACACATGGCCAAGCGCGATTATTACGAAGTCCTCGGCGTCGTGAAGACTGCGGTCGATGACGATATCAAGAAGGCGTATCGCAAGCTCGCCATGCAGCATCACCCTGACCGCAATCCGGGGAACCCCGAGGCGGAAGGGAAATTCAAGGAAATCCACGAGGCTTACGAAGTCCTCATCAGCGTCGAGAAACGGCAGATCTACGATCGCCATGGCCATGCGGGGCTCGAAGGCCGCGGGCCGGCGGGGCAGGGCGGCGGCGTCAACTTCCAGGACCTCATCGACGACTTCCTTGGTGGCTTCGGCTTCGGTGGCGGAGGCGGCAATCGACGTGCCCAGCGTGGCGGGCCGCGGCCGGGGAGGGATATTCAGGCCGTGCTCGACATCGATCTCGTCGAGGCGGCGACCGGGTGCAAGAAGACGCAGACGCTGCCCCGCGAAGAGCACTGCCGGGAATGCAATGGCGGGGGGGCGAAGCCGGGCACCAGCCCCTCCACCTGTCGACGATGCGGCGGCCAGGGTGCGGTCATCATCCAGCAGGGTCCGTTTCAGGTTCAACAAAGCTGCCGGGCCTGCGATGGCCGGGGGCAGGTGATTACCGATCCGTGCTCGACGTGTCGGGGAGCGGGCCGCGTCGAGGTGAAGCGAACGATCGAGGTCGAGATCCCCGCGGGCGTCGATACCGGCAACCGCATCCGCTACACCGGCGAAGGCGACGCGGGCGAACCGGGAGCCCCGCGAGGCGACCTGGAGTTCGTCATCCGCGTCCGCGATCACAAGTTCTTCCAGCGAGATGGCCACAACCTCATCTGCCAGTGGCCGATCACGTTCGCCCAGGCGGCCCTCGGCGGCTCGATCGAGATTGTGACGCTGACCGGGCAGAAGGTGCCTTACGAACTTGCTCGCGGCACGCAGTCCCACGAGGTGATCCGCATCGCCGGCCATGGCATGCCGAACCCCCGTGGCGGTCGGCGGGGCGACCTGCTTGTGCAGGTGCTCGTCGAGACGCCAACGAACCTGACGCCCGAGCAGGAAGAGCTTTTCACCAAGCTTCTCGAACATGATCGACTTCGACCGCCGACGCCCCGAAAGGGATTCTTTGGGAAATTGAAGGATCTCATCACCGGCGAAGGCGATCCAACCTCGTAATGCGGATTTCGGATTGCGGAATTCGGACTTCCAACCTTGAACTCGGAACCTGGAAATACTTGTCATGGCTGAGCCCGAAACGACGGAAATCCCGCTGGACCCTCCGGAACACGAGGTCCTTCGTAAGAAGCTTGACGGCCTCGAACGGCAGGTGAACGATTACAAACTTCTCATCGCGGACTACGAGAACGCGCGGAAGCGCACCGTTCGCGACGCGGAGCAGAACCGCAAGTACGCCTCCGAGGGCCTCGCTCGCGACCTGCTGATGGCACTCGATAACCTTGATCGGGCGCTCGAGGCGGCCAAGCAGGCGGGGGAAAGCGGGGCACTCGTCACGGGCGTCTCCGCGACGGCGAACCAGTTCCTCGACGTGCTGAAGCGCCATGGCGTCGTGAAGATGGACATCAGCACCAGCACGACCTTCGACCCGAACCTGCATCAGGCCGTGCAAATGGTGCCCTCGAAGACCGTGGAGCCTGGCAACGTTGTCCAGGTGTTGCAATCGGGCTTCCAGTTCCACGACCGCGTGCTGCGACCCGCCACGGTGATCGTGGCAGCGGCCGAATAAAGCCAGCCGCCGGGTGTTCGCAACGATTCCGACTTATTCTGACGGGGAGAATTTGCACCGATGCCCACCTATGACTACGAGTGCTCCGGTTGCGGCCATCGGTTCGAGGAACTGCAATCGTTCTCCGAGCCGGCGCTGACGAAGTGCCCCGCCTGCAAGAAGAAGAAACTCGCCCGTCTCTTCGGCGGCGGCGGAGCGATCATCTTCAAGGGCACTGGCTTCTACGAAACCGATTACCGCAAGGAGTCGTACACCAAGGCCGCCGAGGCCGAGTCGAAGGCCGGCGAGGCGAAGACGGAGACAAAAGGCGAGAGCACCACAAGCACCGAGGCCGCCAAGCCCGCGGCAACGCCTGCCTCCGCGCCTGCATCAACACCTGCACCCGCGGCGGCCCCCGCGAAGAAGGCCAGCGGCAAGAGCACCAAGCCCGCGAACTGACTCCTGGGGCCAAGCCGATGAAGAAGACCAAGTGCCCGATCTGCGAGGCCGTGCTGCCAGGCAACTGGCAGGACTACCCGGACTATCCCTTTTGCAGCAAGCGGTGCCGCACCATCGACCTGGGCCGCTGGCTTGGCGAGGACTACCGCGTTGCCGGCCAGGATGTAGACCTGGACCCGGACGAAAACCGCTCCACCCCGGGTGATGACGACGGCTCGTGACAGGCGTGTCGATCCCATCGCATTTCCCAGTTTCATGTCGAGTTTCCTCCGCGCACGATAGAATCGAACGGGTCGAACCCCTTCCAAGGTGAACGCCGAGGCAGTCGTGTTATTCCTAATCGACGGCTATAACTTGATGTATGCGGAGGCGTTCCTCGGCAAGACCACACCCCGCAAGGCCCTGGAAAAGAAACGCCTCGCCTTCCTCGACTGGCTCGCCCAGAGCCTGATGAGTCGGCCGGAGGACGTGCTCGTGATCTTCGACGCGAAGCATGCGGTCGGGCCGTCCGAGGAATCGAGCCACAAGGGCATTCGCGTTCGCTTCGCCTACCGCCAGCTGGCTGATGACCTGATTGAATCGCTGGTGAAGTCAGAGCTGAAACCCGCCAGCGTTACGGTGGTCTCAAACGACGGCCAGGTGAAGGACGCCGCCCGTCGACGCGGGTGCGGTGTGTTCACGAACGACGACTTCGGCGACTGGCTCGCGGCGCGACGAGAGACGCCGAAAGTGAAGGACACCCCCGCCGAAAAGCCGAGCGGCCCGACGCCCGGCGAAGAGGAAGAACTGCTCAAGGCATTCGCGGTCCCTCGGCCCAAGCGCCGGGGTAAGTGAATCCTGACCTCGAAGGGGGACATCTCGCCGGCGGAAGGTCGCCCCGAGACGTTCCGAGTCGATTCGCAGGATTCGCGAAAAAGGTGTTGACACGAAAGGGGCCAGCCCGATAAACTTTATTGAGAACGTGTCTCAGCAAGCCCGCCGACCTGAGTCTTCTGACCCACCTGCCAGCCATGCAGCTTCACCAAATCGATGAACGCATTTGCTCGGACCCCTGTGCCGGGCCGTGTTCCGGCTGTCCGGATCGCGTGGTGTGTCATTGTTTCAAGGTGACGGAAGAGACGGTCGTGGCCGCGATTCGTCGGCACGGCCTGGTCACGGTTCGCGAAGTTCGCCAGATGACCGAAGCCGGCGATGGCTGCACTTGCTGCCATGCCGAGATCCGCGAGTTGATCGAGATTCACGCCGAGTCGCCGGTGAAGAAGGCCGAGTTTCAAGTCGCGTGAGTCGTGGATTCCATTCTTGGCTGCCTCCCGCTAAAACAACTATCGAGCGGTTGCGTGGGCAGCAGAAAGACACTTACCACACAGTCATTGAGGACACAGAGTTTAGAGTGAGACAATGAAAGGATTCCGAAACGGTTCGACAGCGACCTGGCGCCATTCGATAGCTTTTCCCTTATCGAACACATCACCTTTTCTGTCTTCCTCCCGTCGGTCTCTGTGGCTCTGTGGTCAAAACTCTTCCTGCCCATCGCCTTGTACTCTGCCGTGCTCGCTGCAAGCTGTGAGCTTTCCCCATGCGTCGTCGCGTCGTCATTACCGGGATGGGCGTGATTTCGCCTGTGGGGCACTCGGTCGAGATGCTCTTTCGCAATGTGGTGCAGGGCATCAGCGGCGTCGGCGTCATCACCGCGTTCGATGCCAGGACGTTCCCCGCTTCGCTGGCGGCCGAGGTCAAAGGCTTTGACCTGTCGCATTTCCTCAGCGATCCGTCGCCCTGGAAGGATGCCCGGGCCAACGCGCTCTTCGCAGCCGCGGCGAGTCAGCAAGCCCTCGTGGATGCGGGCGTATTCGATAACCACCAGCTCGATCGCACCCGCTTCGGCATCTACCTCGGCACCGGCGAGGGCGTGCAGGACGCGGAGGCCTTGATCGGCAGCCTCGGCGCGAGTTACCGCCCCGAGACGCGGAAACTCGACGAGGGCGTGTTCTGCCGGGAAGGCTTACGCCGCTATCACCCGGGCCGGGAGTACGAGCAGGAACTGCACACAAGCCCCGCTCATCTCGCAAATTACTTCGGGCTGGAAGGGCCCCATTTCAACAACCTGACCTCGTGTGCCGGGGGCACGCAGGCCATCGGCGAGGCCTGTGAACTCATCCGCCATGGCGACGCAGACCTCATGCTCACCGGCGGTTCGCACAGCATGATCCATCTCTGCGGGCTCACCGGCTTCAACCTGCTGTCGGCCGTCACTCCGTTTCGCGGACCGCCCACGAAGGCGAGTCGACCGTTCGACCGCACTCGCGACGGCTTCGTGATCGGCGAAGGGGCCGGCGTCCTCGTTCTGGAGGAGTTCGAACATGCTCGACGTCGCGGCGCGAAGATCTACGCGGAAGTGACCGGCTACGGCGTGACCGCGGATGCCTATCGGGCGACGGACCCGCACCCGGAGGGGCGTGGCGCCATCGCCTGCATGAAGCAGGCCCTCCGAGACGCACGCCTGAACCCGGCCGACATCGGGTATATCAACGCCCACGGCACGGGCACTGTCCTCAACGATCGCACGGAAACCCTGGCCGTGAAGGCCGCCTTCGGCGCGGAAGCCTACGACATTCCGATGAGCAGCACCAAGAGCATGATCGGCCACCTGATCGGGGCCGCGGGTGGAGTGGAACTGATCGTGACGGTCGAGGCAATCCGCCGCGGCGTGCTGCCGCCGACGATCAACCTGGATCATCCGGACCCTGACTGTGACCTCGATTACATTCCGCACACCGCTCGTGAGAAGCACGTGAAGCACGCCATGAGCAACAGCTTCGGCTTCGGCGGCCAGAACGCAACGGTGATCGTGAGCGGGGTCGCGTAACCGCAACGCGGAGTCTTCGGACCGGAGCGCGTCGGACATGATAAACTGCGAACATGGCGTTTCTGTAGGAGGTCCGCTCATGGTCCAGTATGGAACAGTCCACAACGGCGTCATCGTTCCGGAAGGCCCTGCGTTTCCCGAGGGGACGCGAGTGCGTCTGGAGGCCGCTGAGGTTGAAGAGGACTATTCCACCCCGCCGACAGACACTTACGAAGAACACCTCACGAGCTTGCGGGAATCGATCCCCGAAACGGAAGCCGGAATCGACGCCCGGCAATTTCTCAAGGAGCTTGCAATCAAGCACGGCTTGCTGCTGCTTCCCGGAGAATGAGCATGGCTTTCCATGTCATCCTGCGCCGGAAGCCACAACGCGACCTTGACGAACAAACGGAATGGCTGAAGAGGACTCGCAGTGTCGCTGTGGCGGATCGCTGGCGAGCAAGCCTGATCGCGACGCCGCTGCCAAATCTCGAGTCGGACCCTTGCCGCTATCCTCAAGCGTATCTGATGCGAGCTCTCTTCCAGTTCATGCCGAAGAAAGAGTTTTCTCGACTTATCGACAAAATTTTCGTTAGGGATGTTACGGTTTGAGTGTATACTTATAATGTGCAAGCGAAGGAACCGACCCGTTGAGGAACTTCTCTTTGCGGGGTGAATTCGATCGCTAAGGACGGCGAGACACCAGTGAGCTAAAAATGAATGAAACAGCCAACGACAACATCATTCGACTGGTTCGCAACTCTCTCTCTCGTGGGCTCACAGCCCTTGAAATGGAAGAACAACTCGAAGGTGTCCTCGGTCCACGAGTGCATCAAACAGTGACAGGCAATCTTCGACACCTCGTTGAAGACGGCGTAGTTGTTCAGATCCCTGAGCGGCAATACAA